>ERZ724519.200-NODE-200-length-24874-cov-8.804142_pt1 | contig 24874 bp, 18 predicted proteins | sample MGYA00376052_ERZ724519 | MGnify/ENA primary metagenome ERZ724519 (study PRJEB28724, sample SAMN07190883) | activated sludge metagenome | isolation source: activated sludge of sewage treatment plant in Hong Hong | place: Hong Kong | collected 2016-03-17 ... | reverse complement strand
ATCCAATACAGTCCCTACGAGTGGCGCCCCATCCGCACCCTCGCCATCGTAGAGCACAACACCATCACCTATCCCCACAAGTCCCTCCACCGCCCCGAACTTGACGCCCTCTTCTCCCGCCGCGGCTCCGCCGATGAAATCCTCATTGTCAAAAACGGCCATTTCACCGATGCCTACTACTACAACCTCGTCTTCCAAAATGACAATGGCCTGTTCACACCCAAAACCCCCTTACTCCCCGGCACCATGCGCCAAAAACTGATCGATAAAGGAATCATTCAGCCGATGGATATTTCTATTGATGACCTTTCTAAATATCATTCTATCCATTTGATCAATGCGTTTAATCCTTTGGGTAGAGGATGCAATTACGAATGGGGCAATTTCGAATTACGAATGATTTGATTACGAATGGGGCAATTACGAATTTTTCCGTTTTGGGGTAATTCATTTTGGGCGATTTTAATTATCAAACAAAATTGTAAAATAAAACCTTAATTTTTCTTCTGTTATATTCAAGTATTATTTTTCATAATGTTCTCTTAAAATTTACCAGGGGTATTGACTATTTTATTATTTTATATTTACTATTGCATAAGAATTATAAATGCTATGATATTTGATTACTTTAGGTAAATTTCCATTTGCTTTTTTATTTGTATGTTGGAATTTGTTGCCCAAGTATGATTTGACCCTGGAGTTTGCTATTATACTATATAAGATTACCGTTAAATTTAAATTATAAATGTTATGAAAAATTCAATTTGTTTTATTATTATTACCTTATTTTTTTCCTTTATTTCATGCAATAAAGATGTGGAAGTTGTTGATTACTTTAAAAATTATCCAAATGTGAATATGGATCAAAGGAACCCTACTCCATCTTTTCTTGATACCTCTGGGTGGGAATTGCAATATTTATTTAATAAGATGAGAAATTCTCAAAAGAGCGATTTGTTGGTTTTTCTTAAAAATAATGGAATTCCAGATTGGGAGAAAGCCTTTCAAAAGAGGGGAGATGAGATCAGGATTACTTCTATTCCATTTGTAGCTGATGATTCAATTACAGGAATAGCTAGAGTATATGTAACAAATGAAGACTCTGTGAAAATTTATTATTTTTCAAAAAATGATATTGATACAGCTATTAAAAATAATCTGACTACAGCCGAATACCATGCATATAGAGGGGCAATTCAAAGTTATATTCTTAGCTCAATTTTGAATGGTCAAAATGCAAATGTTGATTACATGGAATGGCTAGTCGACAATCAAAATAGAATTGAAGAAAGGTTAAAGTATTATTGTATAGAACAATGGAATTGTGGGGGATATATATCACAGAGCACTGGGTGGCATTATGTGGATAAAAATAATTTTATTCCAGAATGGAATGGTGGCGAAAATCAAAGTAATTGTTCAATACTTTTTCGAGAGTGTTGGGTAGATTGGACTCCTAGAAATTTTCCAGGGAATTGGTTTGGCAGTGATCTAAACGGACCTGGATTAAATAACACAAATATTGGCTCACATCAAGAAAGTCAAATTGTGAAGAATGCTAAATCAGCATTTTTGAAAAATTGGCTGTTGGAGAATGGGTTAGACAATAATAAATTTAGTTATTTGATTGATTGTGTTGGATATTTACCTTCTCCTTTTGGAGGATCAGCTGATGAATTTATGGTAATGGATTGTATGAAAGAAAGTTTATACAGTGATTTAAACCTACCAAATATGATTATCGAAGAATTAAACCAGTATGCCATAGGTTCTGATGATTGGATAAATATTTTAAATGTTGAGTATTCAAGCGAAAGTTGGAAGAAAGCATGGAAAAGATTAACAAAAGAAGAGAAGAAATTGGCAAAAAGTTGGCCACTTGCGGCATTGGTTATTTATGTTAATAAAGGAAAAGCGGAAGAAGCTACTGATTTACTATATTCAAATGCTGTTCAACACAATGACAAAGCGGATGCATTCAGGCATGCTTTTTTTAATGCTTTAAATGTAAGATATATCAATCCTGATTTGGTAAAACAATTCGGAGATGCACATGAAACTGAAACACATTCTGATTTTGTTTTAGAAGTCGAGATGGATTTATTTAATAATGCAATTGGTAGGCTAAGAGGTGAGCAAAATAAAAATAAATCTGATGAAGAACTAAAATTAATAATTCAAAACGAAGTAATAGCAGGATTTTTAAAATACCTTAAGCCAATAAATTATTTGCCACCTATAGGAAATAACACTTGTTATTGGGGCTGCCCGACAGATCCCAACGGCAATCATGGTATAACGTCAGGCACTCAACTTGTTAAAACTAATTTATAATGAAGCGATTAATTATTTTTTTGGTATTCATTGTTCTCTTTTCTTGTCGCCCCAGCAACAACTGTGATGTCATAAAGATAGATGAAAAAGTAGATTCACTTCAGCATAGTTTTACTTCACCAATAGAAAATCCTTTTAAAATGGAAAGTGAAGTAAGGTGGAAGTTTAACGATACTGTTATAATTAATAACATCTATTATGGACCAATGGACACCATGTTTACCTCTCCTGCTTCCGATTTTTATAATGAAAAATCTGGAATCAATTTTTCTTATAAGAGGTACAAGGCGAGTAAAGTAGAAATTTACTACTCTTATTGTTTTTATTGATATGTTGTAAAATATCATTGATTTAAGCAAAAGAACTAAATAATGACTTCATTTTCATTGACATGTTATAGTCACCTTCGACACCAATCCCATTGAAAATGATTTTACGCCACCAACCTGACACAAATTAACTTAGCCTAAAACAGCAGAAAAGGACCTAAAAAGTATCTCATTTATGTGAAAACAAGATGACCAACAGTCCAAGTGCAGCACCGACCCTTACCTAAAATTGATGCAAACATTTAACCAGAGGCGAAGTCTGGAGTATATTTCGGCATTTAAATTTGTCTTGTTCCAAAAAAGTAAAAACCTCATTTCAGGTCCAATTCCTAATAGGATATGAACATAGTCCCTACGTCAGTTTACTGATGTAGGGACAACATGTGAACATATGAACATATTTCCCTTCCCCTTGGCCTGTATAGCTGCACCATTCCCAAAAAGCAAGAACCTCATTTCAGATCCAATACCAAATAGGATATGAACATAGTCCCAACGTTAGTTTACTGATGTAGGGATACCATATGATAATGTGAAAATGTTCAAATGTTACTCCTCACTGCGCTCGTCGTTATGTTCAAATTAAAAGATAATTGGGTAAGCAATGTGTCAAGCCCACCCCAACCAACTAATAAGGGAAAATCGTAACAAAGAAAAGGCAAAAGGATATGAACATAACGTTTCGCAATGCGAAACGTACCATATGAATATATGAACATATTTCCCTCCCCATCGGCCTTTTTTTGTGCCCCGTTAAATATTTGCGTAGTAAATCCACAAAAAAAATTCCCAATAAGGAAACTTTTCACTATCTTTGTATAATTGGTAATCCGAGCAGCCATGAAGAAGAAATTTGATATTAAATTAATGGACGAGGTCAAGATTTTCATTAAATCTCTTGACCCTGTGATGCAAAAGAAAGTCGTGTTTAACTTACAAAAAGCAAGAGAGGTAAATGACCCCCGGCTTTTTAAAAAACTTATACATGAGATTTGGGAATTCAGGATCAGGTATGAAAACACAAATATTAGATTATTGGCTTTTTGGGACACTCATACTAAAGCGTTGGTTATTTGTGCAACTGGATTCATAAAGAAATCACAAAAAACACCCAACTCAGAAATAGCAAAAGCCATTGAGATTAGAAAAAAATATTTAAACCCTGGAAAATGAAACTCACCACGATAGACGAATTAACAGACGAAATCATTGGAAAAAAAGGTAGCCCCGAAAGAAATACCTTTGAATATGACCTCAAAATGGACATCATAGGCACCATAATCAAAGAAACCAGGTTGAAACAAAAAATGAGTCAGGCAGACCTGGCTTCCAAACTAGGCGTCCAGAAAGCACAAATTTCAAAGCTCGAAAACAACACCAAAGATTTTCGAATCGGCACCATCATCAAAGCCCTTGATGCCCTAGGTGCTTCTCTCAAACTAAGCGTATCTGTCCGATAATTGCTCATCTACCTGGCTAACGCCAGTTAGACAGGCTTGTCCCAATGCCGCAATAGCGGTGTAGGGGCCGCTCACTGCTTACCGCTCACTGCTCACTGCTCACTGCTCACCACTCACCACTTACCGCTCACCGCTCACTGCTCACCACTCACTGCTCACCGCTCACTGCTCATCTACCTGGCTAACGCCAGTTAGACAGGCCGCTCACCGCTCACCGCTCATCTACCTGGCTAACGCCAGTTAGACAGGCCGCTCACTGCTCACCGCTCATCTACCTGGCTAACGCCAGTTAGGCAGGCTTGTCCCAACGCCGCAATAGCGGTGTAGGGGCCGCTTACCGCTATCCCTGAATTGCTGGATAGGGTTCTGGTATATCGGTTCTTGTTTTTATATGTCAATGCCAATAAAATGCAGTTTTGTCGGTATTCAAATGTTCACATCAATTGTGTAATTCCAAATTGAAACGAAAGTCCACAGCTCCAGAAATTTGGGATTTTCATAGATAAGCATAATCTCTCATATCCGGATAGATGGACACTTTCATTTTAATGTGTATACAAATGATATGAACATAGTCTCTACGTCAGGTAACTGATGTAGGGACACCATGTGAAAATGTGAACATATTTCTCGGCCTTTATGTATGCGCCGTTTAGAAATTGCATAGTAAATCCGCAAAAAAATCCAAAACTGTATGAGCCACACAAATTGCCAAACAGAAGACGTGATTGTGATGCAGCCAAAAATTTCTTACTGCCTAGCGGCGAGTTTTTTGGATTGCGGATTTACGCAGCAATTTTAGGCGCAGACATAATCAGCCTTGACTTTTTTTGGTACTTTTTTGGGTCAAGCCAAAAAAGTACATATGGGAAACATCTTTATGACAACCAATCTCTTCCTGGAGGAAACCTATATTGATATGAACATAGTCCCTACGTCAGTTTACTGATGTAGGGACAACATGTGAACATATGAACATATTTCTCCGTTACCCGGACAAGTAGGGGTAAAACCATTAAAATTTGTCCTAATACAAAATCCCCCTTGTTAATGAAATTTAAATATGTAAAAAAATCGTAATATTTAAATTACTTACGTTAAATTTGTAACCATATTATTTTACCCCCCCCAATTAGAGTCTCATGAGTAAGGTTTTAAAATTTTTGAAAGCTGCCATCACCGGATTATTCAAAAAATCCAAAAAGATTGTTTCCATCCCACAGGGCAAAGAATACGAGTCCTGGCTGGGCATCTGAAAAATCCATCTACAAGGCAAAAAGGAGACCGGGGTGAGGCCATCGCCCTGGAATACCTCATTTCTTCCGGCTACACCATCCTGGAGACCAACTGGTCTGCCCACAAAGCCGAGATCGACATCATCGCCAAAGAAGCCGATACCCTCATTTTCATAGAAGTCAAAACCCGCACCAGCCCCACCGCCCCCGAAGTAGCCGTCACCCTCCGCAAGCAACAACTCATCGCCTCAGCTGCAGCCCAATACCAGGAACTCATCGACCACAACTGGGCCATTCGTTTTGATATCATCACCATCAACTACTACTCCCCCCAAAATTTCAACCTGGAGCATTTTAAGGATGCTTTTTTCCCAGGACTATAGGGATAGAGACCATTTAGCTTATCCCACAAAACTCATCAGATATCCTGGAAAATATCAAGTTTTCTCCTCATCATTCACCTATCCACCTCCCTAACTATAATTTCATTTCCCTGATATAACTCTGTGGCGATGCCATATTTTGCATCAGAATCACCTTTCTCTTCATAATGCACATTAAATAAGCCCAAAACTGACTAAGGTGCATTTTTCTGGTTCAGTAATATTGACTTACCAATCAGGAGAAAAGCTAATGAAGATAGTTGTTTAGGGAAATTGCACAATATTATTTGGTGGACTTTACTATTATTTACTTTTCACCAAATATTATATTGAATAAATTGAAGACAAAAAAAATTAACCCATAAGTATTGCGCTATCAAAAAATATTATTATATTTGTATTGGCTATAACCCCTATTATGAAAAATCACCACGCTATCTACAATGCCCAATTTTTCCCAATATTATAAAAAAGGACAATCGATCTTCAGGCTTGCAGCCCCATTTGCTGGTAATGGGAGCTGTTTCTTGCACTTTTTAATATGTTTATTTACAATTGAACACGAGCGTTTATTTAACGATTTTAAGGGATTAAGGAGGATTTTTGTTTTTAATTATAAGAAGTTGATTTTATAATTGAGAATTGCTCATAGATAGTAATGGAATTAATGCAAGTTCTCAGGAATTATAAATGGTAATTAAAAGTAAATTTCATAAGAGTTGTAAATAGAAAAGGATCCACGATCACCCATCGAATAGGGAAAGCAGACCCTCATCTCCGACTAAAGAGGCTTCAAAGATACGGATTCAATGCACATTTACAAATTTTATATTTGAATTAAATATTATTTGTAAACATTTAAAACACATTGAAAATGAACGTTTTAAGATTTTTTTTTATCTTTGCTTTGATAACTGTCAGTTGTCTTAACCCTGTAGATGCCCAGCGAACTTGTGCATCTTATCAGCATTATAGCTCAAACCAGAATCCATCTATTCTTAAGAAACGGCAGGATCTGGAGAGAACTACACAACTAACTATGGAAAATAGAATTGAAAACAGAAGTACTACAATAAACACTATTAGAGTAGCTGTTCATGTGGTCATGGCCAATCCGTTTTCTGTAACTAATGCACAAATTCAATCACAAATAGATGTATTAACAAATGACTTTCGAGCAGCAAATGGTGATATTGGAAATGCGCCATCTGTCTTTCAAGGGTTGACCTCTGATACAGAATTTGAGTTCGTGTTGGCAAATGTTGGACCCAATTGTAATGGTATTACTAGGACTGTTACAAACATTAATTGCTTTGATCATGACTCTAATGACATGAAATCAACTTCATCTGGTGGCCATGATCCAATCGATCCGGAACATATTCTTAATATTTGGGTAGCCCCTATCTGTAATGGAGTCATTGGGTTTGCGACATTTCCTGGGGAACCCTTTGAAACGGACGGGGTGGTAATAGATCCTTCAGCTTTTGGATTAGGTGGGACATCTATGGCACCTTTTAATCTAGGTAGAACTGCTACTCATGAAGTAGGTCATTATTTTAATTTATTTCATATTTGGGGTGATGATTCTAATCCTGGTGACGGTATTGATGATTGTTCTGGCACTGACCTATGTGGGGATACTCCTAATCAGGAACGTCAGAATTTCGGATGTCCTTCATTTCCGCACGTCACATGCAGCAATGGCCCTTCAGGTGATATGTTTATGAATTACATGGATTATGTTAATGATAATTGTATGATTATGTTTACCCCAAACCAATCAACAAGAATGAAAGTTGCACTTTTTAATGCGAGGCCAGAATTATTGGAAACATCTTTTGAAGAAGTTTGCTGCTCAATAAGAAACCTGAAACCAAATTTATCTACTAATGAAGTCACTTCACAATGTAATAATGGAGATATCGATTTAAAACAATATCTGCTTGGCCAAATTCCTGCAGGTTCTATATTAGTTTGGAGTACTGACAACAATTCTAGTGATGGTGTAAGTCCAGTAATTTCTGGTCCCGTAAGTTCATCCGGAACATATTATGGGTATTTTATGAACATAGAAGGAAATTGCTTTAGTAATCCTAGCAATGCAATAGTTATTACAATCTCTCCTGTTTGCTCTTTAAGCGATATGATTGTTACCCAAAATAGTTTGTTGCAATCAAACTCTATTTTCAGATCCATTACAATTAAACCTAATGCCACCTTGACTATTAATGGTGCAATTGTTCAAATTGTTGATAAGGTTATTATCGAATTTGGTGGAAAGCTAATTATTGATGGTGCAACTCTAACCAATTGCTCATCTTGTCTTAATTGGAAAGGTATCCAAGCATGGGGTAACCCATTTGTAGGACAATCTCATGCCGTAGAACTCAAAAATGGTGCTATTATTGAAAATGCTGAAATTGGCATTAATACCTCAAATCCAGTTTATGGTGGTATTTTTGGGTATTTTGACCTTTCTGGAGCAAAAGTTACGCTTGATAATTCTACTATCAGAAACTGTGGTATTGGAGTTAATTTTGGACCATTTGGATATAGTGGACCATGGTTTTCGTGGGAAGACGATAGCCATTTCATCAATTCAACAATTGATAATTGCGATGTGGGAGTAAAACTGAAGTCTAATTTAGGTGTGGACTTTCAAAATACCAATTTCACTGGGAACAATACTGGTTATGGAATAGAGTCAATTAATTCCAAAATAAATGTTTCTGATTGTGATTTTGAAGGAGTTACTGGCATTAACTTTTCCGCTACTTGGCCAAGTTTGATTGGATCAGAAATTTCTAATAACAACTTTCTCAATGATTATGAAGGCATACTTTGGGATGCACAAGGAAATGCAACTGAACATAGTATTACAGGTAACTTTTTTGGAAGCAGTACTGGAGTGCTAGGATATGGTCAATCATTTTTTAATATTCAAAGCAATGATTTTGCAGGAGGATCTGGTGTATTCTCTTGGTATTCAGGAGATGATTATAATCTTGTCTCTGACAATGGATTTAATGGAAATGATTATGGAGCTTCTGCTTGGGGTAAGAATAATGTAGAGTATCTTGCCAACTGCTTTGATAATATTGGTACCGTAAATATAGAAATGTATGATAATGCTTCTATTTTTGACCCACAAGGTGATCAAGAACTAGCAGCAAGTAATTGTTTCTCCAAACAAGTCCCTACGTTCCTCAATGGAGCAGGATCAGAATATTTTACTTACTTTATTAAGTCAGGCACTGTACCACAATCATGTAAACATCCAGGATTTGGAGGTAATTTTGGTTTGGATTATTCACCTGATGAAGTATCTTTATTAACTTGTGGAACTGGTGTATGGGGTCCACTACCTCCAAGATATAGAAATTGTGTGATCCCAGCTACACTGCAAGAAAGAAAACAAATGGAGCAGGCTTTAAAAGCAGAGATTGCTAGATTAAAGAATGACACAACCATTTCTCCATTACTTAAAAAATGGCTGATAGCTCGATACGAACGATGCCTTAAAAAATTGATTGGTCTTATTGCATTAGAAATTGTAAAAACGGATGGAGACGGTAGAGAACATGCAATCACCTATTTGAGCAATCAAGAATTATTCAGTCATAAAATTATGGCATATTCACTTATAGCCGAGTCAGGTGATTATACAAGAGCAGAAAACTATCTAACAACATTACCTACATCTTCTACTGGAGAAAGTGATTTTGTAGCTGCACAATATCTTTTCTTGGACTTTATTACACAGGGTAAAGTTTTTGTTTTAACAAATCAGCAAAAATCTTCATTAGAAGACATAGCGAGGGCTGAGAATGAATGGAGTGGCTTTGCAAGAACAATCTATTATTTGATAACTGGGCAAAGAATCAAGATAGATTTGCCGCATCTGATCCCTGCTAATCCAAGAAACACAGTTGAATCTAATTCTGATAAGAGTACAGCCATAGAGGCTTACCCTAATCCTGTTTCTGATAATGAGCAACATATTGTAAATATTCAAGCAGAAAATGGAATTAATCAATATCAGATAAGATTGTTTGACATTATGGGTAAAGAAGTCCTAAGTAAAAAAGCTACCGTCGGAGAAAATGCTCTTGATATGAATACTCTTAATAAAGGTGTATTCATACTTGAAGTTTTCTCAGATGATAAGCAGATTTACTCCAATAAATTAATAAAGTTATAATCACTTACTATGCATGCGGCATGAATGTGCCGCATGCTTTTATCATATAGAAAGAAATGAAGAAAAAAATTATTTTTCTAATCTTGTTGATTTATTCACTTGACCTCTGGAATCAATCTACCTATGCCAAGATCATAGATTATAATGGTACACCGCAGTATGCAGACCAATTAGTGAATTACAAAGGGCACTACTATATGGCATACACACAAATTGGTATCGACGAGGATGGAGAGCTATTTGAAAGTCAAGGAGGGGTACTCAAGCTTGATGAGTATGCCAATATGCTGGACAGTAATTTAATTAGGCGTTTTAGCGATAACAATAATTGTCTTGTAATTGATAGTATAAGTGAGAAAATATTTCTTACAGGTGAAGAATATTTTAAAACAGACTATGCCCACAGATTTATGATGAATGAATTTAAAATTAATGACTTTAAATCTATAACAAAATCATTTTACAAATACCCAGATGAGGATCAAATAAATTACTATCAGAAGGGAAGTCTTTTTCAGGATGGAAATTTATTATTAATTGGAAGTTCAAAAAATCAAAAAGAAAAAGATATAAGAACTCTTCTATTCTCAATTAAGGATAATATAATTGATACTTCAATGTTAATTGATCTAGGATTTAATACCCTTTCGTGGTCAAGCTATATAGATAAAGATAAATTATTAACTTTACATATCTACAACACTGACTCTTTAATTGGCCTAAATGACAAATCCATTATCTTAAAACTAGACACTAATTTTCAAGAAGTATGGCGATGGGAATCTCCAAAGCTTGGACAGCAGCTACCACATGGCTGTCAATTGAGCGATGGAAGATCGATTGTAGCCATGCATACCCCAGGCTATAGTAACATAGGCTCAGTATGGTGCATCAATGAGGATAAATCGATAGCGTGGAAAATGGAGTTTCCTGATAAAAATGGAGGGCAACAAAGAAGAATATTAAGACTTAAACAAATCAAAAACGGAGATATTGTAGGAGTTGGTTATTATGGAGACACCCGAAATGACAATCCAGATTATATACAAATACCCTTTATTTTTAGACTATCAAAAGATGGAACTCTAAAATGGCTTAAAGCCTTTTATAGAGATGTAAAGTTACCTAATGATAATTTGGTATATGGCTATTTTTCTGATGTGGTTGAAATGGAGAATGGAGATTTGATGGCTGTGGGAAGAATAGACGATTATCTTGAATATGACCCTATAGCTATGACGGAGCGTGCAGACCCTGATATCTTGATCGTAAGGACCGATGCTAACGGTTGCATCGATGCAGAATGTGCCACAGTTACAAAAATAGAAAAGACTGTAAGTACTATCGAACTCTCTATTCAAGAAAATTTGCCATATACGTACTTATTTCCAAACCCAGGATCGAATCAATTAGAGCTGTTAAATCATGAACTTGTAGAAAGATTGCAAATTTACAGCATTACTGGTGAATTGGTACAATCTATTAATGAGCCATCAAAAACCATCGATTTAGCCAGGTTTAAAGGAACTTATATAGTTAACTTTACCCTAAAAAATGGAACAACATTTAAGCAAAAAATAATAACTTATTAATAAAAAGTAATGAAAATACCAACTGTATTTTTTATCCTGCTACTTGCCTCATGTTGTAAAAAAAATGAAACCCAGGCAGAGCTATTGATCGGAAAATGGTGTATAACTTCAGAATTTAACACCCAGGCAGGTTGGTACGATAGCGATCAATTCACCATTGAATTTTCCGAAAATGGCGACGTAAAAATAATCAACAAGGATGCCCAAAACAATTGTGAGTCCACTTTTGAATTTGATGAGCAGAATAATCAAATCAATTATCCAAAGAATTGTGCAAAATTTATACTGGAATTGGTTGATGATCAAACCCTGATCTTGTACAATCAAGGGAGAGAAGGTATTTATAAGTACAAGTTTACCCGATGTTGAAATTAACCGCTGGCAACCGAAGCTTTAATTTACATTGCTCCTGAAGTAGGTATATCACTATGCCAACCACCCGCAAATTAGAGCCTTTTATATTTTTGAAACCTGCCATCACCTGGTTATTAAAAATTCCAAATCCCACAGGACAAATCACATGATCCCAGTCTATGCATCTGAAAAATCCATCTACAAGGCAAAAAGGTGAGCGGGGCCTGGAATACCTCATTTCTTCCGGCTACACCATCCTGGAAACCAACTGGGTATGCTTGTCCCTATGCCTCGATAGAGGTGTAGGGACCCAATACCAGGAACTCATCGACCACAACTGGGCCATCCGTTTCGACATCATCACCGTCAACTATTACTCCCCTCAAAATTTCAACCTCGAGCATTTTAAAGATGCCTTTTTCCCGGGGCTGTAGGGAAAGGGACCATTTAACTTATCCCTCAATACTGGTGATAGGAATAAACCATTGTTGCGACACAGGGCCCTGTGTCGCAACCCTAAGGCCCCCCAATCCCCCCACCTCCATCTTCTAAACCCCAAAAATCAAAATAATATATGGCAACCCCTGGATTTCCACCTGTCAAACCAAACAATATTTTGTCCCCAAAAATATTAAACCCAATCGTAACCATATAATTGATTTATTATTATATTTACAGAGTTAATAAGTATCCATATGAAAAAGAGTTATCCAACTTGCCAAGGCCAAATCTTTCTCCAAACAGGAAAAACAGAACATAGATAATGAGGTGGTTATTATTAATGCAATTTTGCTTGATAACAGGATCTTGCTGCTATAAAAGTGAAAATAATTGCAACCCTGATGAAATAGCCTATGGTGAGATAGATTGTATAAAAATAGACGGCTATACATTTTATGAAACTGAAGTCAATTTCTATTGCTTAGATAAATCTATCCTATTTGGCGTAGATATTACTAAATCAAAAATTTCTCCCTATTATATTAACTCACTAAATCCTGTGAATAAAGATATATTAAGCACCAGAGCTGAAATTAATATTAATGACTGTCTCTATTGCGGTTTTAATATAGAGTGTAGCATAAACAATCAATCTAAAGTAACCTGGGTAGTAATCGAAGATAAAACTCAATTTGAAACTTATCCACAATTTATCAAAGCGAAATTACTTTTAAAAGAATCTGTTGATTTTAACAGTAAAACATTAGATGAAATGGATATTGAATTAAAGAAAAGGGATTAGAACAACATGATGAAAAAAATAGATTTGAACAATAGCTAGGGCGATAGCCCATTTTCTTACAATGCAAGCAATTCACACAAATAAAGTCTGCAAAATTAAAGTCTATAAATTTTAAAAAACTGCCATCACCTGATTATTCAAAAATCCAAACCTCACAGGACAAAGCACATGGGTCCAGCCTAAGCATCTGAAAAATCCATCTACCATGTAAAAAGGAGACCGGGGCATGGAATACCTCATTTCTTCCGACCACACCATCCTGGAAACCAACTGGATGTGCTTGTCCCTATGCCTCGAAAGAGGTGTAGGGACCCAATACCAGGAACTAATCGACCACAACTGGGCCATCCGTTTCGACATCATCACCATCAACTTCTACTCCCCCCAAAATTTCAACCTGGAGCATTTTAAAGATGCCTTTTTCCTGGGGCTGTAGGGAAAGGGACCATTTAACTTATCCCATAAAACTTTTCAATTATCCTGGAAATCATCCAGAATCCTCTCCATCATTCACCTTTCCACCTCCCCAACTATAATTTCATCTCCCTCAACCACTATTATATAACCTTTGTGGCGATGCAATATTTTGCATCAGAATCACCTTTCTCTTCATTAAGCACATTAAAAAAGCCCAAAACTGACTAAGGTACATTTTTCTGGTTCAACAATATTGATTTAACAATCAAGAGAAAAGCTATGGAAGATAGTTGTTTTGGGAAATTGCACAATATTATTTGGTGGACTTTACTGTTATTTGCTTTCCACCAAATATTATATTGAATAAATTGAAGGTAAAAAAAGTTAACCCATAAGTATTGCGCTATCAAAAAATATTATTATATTTGTATTGGCTAAAACCCATATTATGAAAAATCACCACGCTATCTTCAATGCCCAATTTTTCCCAATATTATAAAAAAGGACAATCGATCTTCAGGCTTGCAGCCCCATTTGCTGGTAATGGGAGCTGTTTCTTGCACTTTTTAATATGTTTATTTACAATTGAACACGAGCGTTTATTTAACGATTTTAAGGGATTAAGGAGGATTTTTGTTTTTAATTATAAGAAGTTGATTTTATAATTGAGAATTGCTCATAGATAGTAATGGAATTAATGCAAGTTCTCAGGAATTATCTAAAGAAGACTACTAAAAATATTGATATGAAATGTAAATAAAAAAGAGCCCACGATCACCCATCGAATAGGGAAAGCAGACCCTCACTCTCGCTAAAGAGGCTGCAAAGGTAATGGATTCAAAGAAAATTTACAAATTGTATATGAAATAATTATATTTGTAAACCATTTAAAACACATTAAAAATGAGAGTTTTAAAAGTACTTTTACCATTATTGGTATTTTTGTTGGTAATAAACTGCCCAGCTTATTCACAAAGAAAATGTGGTACTGATCACAGACATCAGCAAAAATTATTAGATCCTGATTGATGAAAGATATTTGAGGAGAATAGAGAAAGAATTAAGAGAAATATAGGAGGCAATAGATCTACCATAAAAATTCCAGTTGCAATTCATTTCAATGGTGCTGTTACTTCTGCTAATATGTGTTGCTTAATTAGCTCTTCATTAAATCAAATTGCTGCATTAAATAGTGACTTTAATAGTACGAATCCTGATATTTCCATTTATACTACTATTTCAAATGTTTGTCCACAGTTATATCCGATTACCTCTTTATCTCAAGGGATGAATGTTGAGTTTTATATTGCAAATTCAAATCATCCACCAAGTTCGGGGTTAAATGAAGGAGACTACGCAATAACAGTTGGCCAAGAGGAATTTCCATCTGCTGGAACAGAATGGGGTGGATATTTTAATATTTTTGTTGATGATGATTGGGGCACTTCTTCTGCATTAGGAGAATCATCAGCTATTCAAGGATTAACTGGAAGTGGTAGCGGGGTGGTGATACACCCTTCTGTTTTTGGAGGACCTGGAGCTTCCTGCACTTCTGGAACTTCATTCAATACTGACCCAAGTCTAAATTTAGGAAGGACACTGACTCATTAAGCAGGTCATTATTTTGGCTTGTATCATATTTTTAATGGTTGCAACGATGGGGATGACATTAATGACACACCTGATCAATGCTTAGACCATAATGGAAGTTCTCCAACATTTAATTTTAGTACATGTCAACCTAATGTGAGTAGCGGTTGTAGCAATACTAATTGTTTTTATATGAATTTTATGGATTATACAAATGACAATACGATGGTTATGTTTTCAGCTGATCAGGCAAATTTAATTAGAACCTGGATTTTATTATCTTATTGGAAAAGCGGAACAAATGATTATCCAATAATATGCTCTACTTACTCAGCTCCTGCATTAACATCAACCAATGTAAATTTAGCTTGTCCTGCCACAACTTTTGATTTAACTACACTAAATGTAAATGCAGCTATCCCTTGCAATTCAATAATCAGATGGGAAAATGCTTATGGTACAATTATTACAGCACCAATAATAGAAAGCGGTATCTATTTTGCATCTTACTATAATACAATTTCAAATTGTTATGGTCCTAGTCAGCAAGTTTCCATACTTTTTAATTGTTGTGAACAGCCAGACATTAATATAAACACTAATACTGTATATAATACACCAAGATATGTAGGTGGAAATATAATTGTAAATGCTGGCAAGACTTTAGATATTCATTCAACAAATGTACTATTTAGACAAGGTAAAGGCATCATCGTCAAAAACGGAGGCCGTCTTATTTTAAAAGGCTCAACTTTAAATGCATGTAACCAATCACTTTCTTGGGCAGGCATAAAAATTGAGTCAGGAGGATTCTTTAACACCGATGAGACATTTTTGAAAAATGTAGCCAACGGAGTAGATGCTTACTCCAATAGTACTCTGCAAATTTACAAACTAAATATTGACGGCAAAGGCAATACAAGTGGTATTGGGTTAAAACTTGATGGTAATGTAAATACTGATTTCATTTACAATATGGATATCAAGGATTTTAATACCGGCATACAAACAAACTCCAGTGCCAAAGTTCACGAATTTAATCATGGTTCTATCAATAATACTTCGTATGGAATATATTCCATAAATTCTCCTATCATAGTAAATGATTATAACATCAATTTCACAAAAGATGCTATAACATTGATAGCTTCTGCAGGAAGCTCAATATTTGATTGCAATATTATCTATCAAGAACAAGGCATAGCTATAACTATTTCACCAACTACTACTGTTGAAAATTGTTCAATATCAAATAATAATTGGTGGTCCGGTATAGAAAATCTGAATGAAAGACCAGCTATTGGCATGGTGTTAAGTGATGGCTGTACGATTAAAAACAACTTTACTATTGCTAGTGCTTCAAATGCTGTTTCTGCTTGGGGAAGCAATGGAGCTATGATAGAGAATAATAATATTTCAACCAATTTCAGTTTAAATGGTCAACTCACAGGTGGCCCAATAAATCTTCAATTTGGCAATGGACATACCATCACCCAAAATCATATTTCTGCTGATCAATCTGAATTTGGCATCAACTCTACTTGGGCTGGGAATACAACCATTATGAACAATACCGTATATAATTCTGGCTTCCAAAAGAATTTTCGTACAGCAGCTATAAAGGCGACTGGTAATCTCAATGAAGTCATAGATCAAAATATCGTGACCGGCGATAGAAGGACTGGAGTACTGGTGCAAAATACCACAGGTAATCAATACTTCTGTAATGAGATAAACTCTGTTTATGATGAGGCTAATGACATTCTCTACAATTCTGAACAACAAACTATTAAAGCTAATACCTTTGATGGCTCTGGATTTGATTTGAAGATTAAGTCGGAGATTGGTAATCAAGCAACTTACAACTCTAATAATATCCCAATTGAAAACTGGGGCAATGTCTTCCTTGGGGGAAATGCAGAAGCTGATCCGCAAGTTTTCACTTTTTCACAATTTCCTTATAATACAGGGTATGGTACAAGTCTTAATCATAGACCAAGTAACCCTAATCCAACTAGTGGTTGGTTTGTACCAAATAATGTAACTGCTTACCAAGATTGTGATGGATTGGTAATAGGAGATAACTTTATCTTTGGCAATGATCCCAATAAAATATGTGCTTATTGGAATTATCTAAAATCAATACAAAATACTAAGCCAGAATTGTTTTTTGTAAAGCTGGTACACTTACTTAAGTATAGTAAGACAAAGGCTGGCTTCACTCTACCAAACTGTATTAAATTTGATCCTGTATTCCAAACATTGTGTGGCATTACAAAGATAGTAGATGTATCTGTAGCTTTAGCTAAGGTGAGTGAGAGTAACTTAAACGATGGCAATGTAAAGGCACTACAAGCTCAATACCAAAATGAGACAAGTGATGCAGGAAAAGCAGCTATTAAAGAGCAAATGTCAATAGAAATAAACAGCATCAAACCTTTATTGGATATTGAAAGAAATGCTGATAGCTTAAGGTTGGACAGCCTTAAAAATGAACTCAATACTATCAACTGCACATCTGTCATAGTCAATAAGTGGAAGGAGATATTAAAAATCTATATCAACTTTATCAAACAAGGCAAGGTTGCAAATAGTGACAAGGCAGCATTGGAGGCATATGCCACTGATTGCTCTGATCTTAATGGAGAGGCTATTCACTTAGCAAGAGCCATGGCAAATACTTATAATCGCATATACTATGATGTATATGATGGATGTTTAGAATCAGCAGAGCCAAGAGTTACTCTTAAGCTTAAAGATGTTGATGTATCTGTAGCACCAAATCCTGCCAATGGCATAGTAAATATGACTTTTTCAAGTGAATTTACTGGCTCGATTGATGTCTTTAATAGCAGTGGTCAAAAAGTGCATGCTAAGTTTATTGACAAAATCAATCTTGCTACCATTGATTTAAGCAATGAAGTTGGAGGTTTATATTTCCTAAAAACAACTTCATCATCTGGAGATACCAAAGAATTCAAAGTAATACTTATTAAATAACATTAAATTGAAGGAGGTATGTTATCATGCCTCCTTCTTATTTCTAAGTAATGAAATCAATTTTAATTATTGCATTGCTGTTTTTTTCTAGTAATTGTTTTAGTCAAAAAGAAGACTATATTTGGCTTGGAGGCTACGATTGGGATGCTGATATTAAGGATACAATTTTAAGTACCGAAGGATATAGGTTAGATTTTAATAAAAAGCCACTAGAAGTTGAAAATGATGTAGGATTTCGGTTCGGTATTTTAGGTAACAATGCCTCAATTTCTGATAAGGATGGAAGTTTGCTTGCATTTACCAATGGCTGTGTAGTTTATAATAGAAATTATCAAATCATGCCTAACGGTGATAGCATAAATGCTGGCATTTGGTTTGATAAACTTTGGAAATCTTGTGCAGCTGGTTACCCCGGCACCCAAGATGTATTGATTTTGCCTGATCCTGGCAATGATAAGGGATATTACTTATTACATAAAACTAATATATACAATCCTGGACCAGGAGGAACCTATATCAACTTAAATTATTCTTACATCGATATATCACTTGATAATGGAAAAGGTGATGTAACAATAAAAAATAATACATTTGATACTAACTCTCTTCTTTCGCAATATCTATCAGCCTTAAAGCACGAAAACAAAAAAGATTGGTGGCTTATACAACCAATTATAAATGACTCAACTTATTTAACTTTCCTTATTGATGAAAGTGGCATAAATAAAAAACCAAATCAAAACACACATCAATATTTTGATAGATCAAGATCAAGTGCTTCTGGTACAGCAAAATTTAGTCCTGATGGAACTAAATATGCGATTTATAATTATTACGATCAATTGCATGTGTATAATTTTGATAGGGCAACTGGTCTTTTTTCCAATCATAAAAAAATAGAAATTTACCCACCTAGTGAGATTGATAGAACCCAAATTAAAATTGGAAGCGTAGAATGGTCTCCTAATGGCAGATTTATTTATTGCGCTTCGTGGGACAATTTACATCAAGTAGACATCTGGGCAAATGACCCACAAGATGCAGTCAGACTAATAGATACTTATAATGGCACTCTTGATCCTTTTGAAACTAATTTTGCATTATTAGTACAAGGTCCAGACTGCCGAATTTATTTATCACCAAGAGGCGGTCAATACTCCATTCACGTTATAAACAAACCCAATGAACTTGGCACCGCCTGCGACTTTGTACAAAATGGGATCAAATTCCTTTATCCTAATGGTGGCACACTTCCCAACTTTCCTCGCTTCAGAGTTGATGAAGAAGAGAAGTGTGATCCTACGATTACTTCAGTGTTTGGTGAGACAGTTTACTATCGCAGAGACTTGGAGGTATATCCTAATCCAAGCACTGGATTGTTTACCATTAAACTCCCTGAGTTTATTGGTGATGCGAATTTGGTTGTGTCGAATATTAATGGACAGATTGTTCATAAAAAAGAAATTGGGAATAGTATCATCGAGCAAGTGGATATCACAAATGTGGTGGCTGGCCATTATAATATCGAGGTATATCTGGAAAAGAATTTCGATAAGGTGTTTTACGGCAGGCAAGTAGTGAAATTATAGAATATTTTGGCCAGAATAAATAGAGCAACCAGATGAGCACAAAGACTTTTATGTACATGGCTGCTAACGCTACCTCTTCATAAAGACTAGACGTTGGACCCCCAATTAGCACCTATAAGTCATGTCTCGTAATTTTTGAAACCCACCTTCACCGGCTTATTGAAAAAAACCAATTCCCACAGAGCAAAGCACACGAGTCCTGGCTGGGCATCCGAAAAATCCATCAACACGGCAAAAAGGAAACCGGGACCTGGAATACCTTATTTATTACGTCTATACCATGCTGGAGACCAATTAGATGTGCTTGTCCCTATGCCTCGATAGAGGTGTAGGGACCCAATATCAAGAACTCATCGACCACAACCGGGCCATCGGTTTCGACATCATCACCATCAACTACTACTCCCCCCAAAATTTCAACCTGGAGCATTTTAAAGATGCTTTTTTCCCTGGGCTGTAGGGAAAGGGACCATTTAACTTAACCCATAAAACTTTTCAATTATCCTGGAAATCATCCAGAATCCTCTCCATCATTCACCTTTCCACATCCCAAACTATAATTTCATCTCCCTCAGCCACTACTATATAACCTTTGTGGCGATGCAATATTTTGCATCGACCACCCAAATCTCCCAAATCCCCCCAATCCCCCCCCTCCTCCAGCTGCCAACCCCCAAAAATCAAAATATTATATGGCAACCCCCAAATTTCCACCCATCAGACCAAACAATATTTTGTTTCCAAAAATATTAAGCCCAAGAGTAACCATATGATAGATTTATTATTATATTTACAGAGTTAATAAGTATCCATATGAAAAAGAGCTATCTTCCCTGTAAATGCAAAACCTTCCTATAAACAATAATATCAGATCCCTTTACTTCTGGCTGGTTATGCTCCTGTCTGGCGCTGATAGCCGTTTAATAAACGTTTTTACACGTTTAAAAACGAAAGTTGGTAGACGTTTATTAAACGAGTATAAATGTTTGATGGAGGATGTTGTTTTTGGTAATCAGGGGGTTGTAAAATTTTTTATAATGGCGGAAATTGGGAAGTTGCGGATATAAACAAGTTGTCGCTGATTGAAATTAACAGAAATGCTGAAATTCAATAAAGTGGCAGCTATTAATTAACTATAGCTTCGAATAAAATCGAGCAGTAAAAAGCTTAAATATGAAAGCACCAAAGATGTCGTTAGACAAGGTTACGAGTATGCTGGTTCGCTCCTAATAAACTAAACCAGAAATGCACATCTGATCTATTTAGGGAATGCAATCTTTTTTTATTTTTAAAATCTTCAAAAAATGAAAAATTTTAAGTTTATATTATTTTTTTGTTTAATTGCTTTATCAATATTTTTATTTTACGCTTGTAACAAAAGTGTTGAATCAAGTTCAGTAAATAACAATCCAGATGCATCTCAGCTTGATCCTGGTGGAGCTTGTTATGAGGGTAGTCTACCAGCAGGATGCACACCACAATCACAAATATTTGCTATAACAAATGTAACTGGATACCCAGGATGCACTTTCAATGTAAAAGTTAATTATTGTGAAGATAATTCTAATGGACCAACATCAATTGTGACTTCAGATTATCAATTAATGAATCATACATGCAGCTCTTATGTAGATAGCTTAAGCTATTATCTTGGCACTCCAGGCGAAGCAGATGAAGATGCCTTTATATCAAGGTTTGATAACTTGATGTATGCAAAAATTGAAAATCATTTCTTTGGTCTGTATGGCGGTGCAAATTCAGTATGTGATCCACAAGATCCTTCTAAGAATGTTTTTACTGTTTCATTTTTTAGACAGTCATGCAATTCTATTTGCTATGTTTACATAACTCCTGAAGACAAAGATCCGAGAGGTGGAGGAGGAGATGGTAGAGATATCAATCCTCCTAACTCATTTATTAAAAGCCCATGTACGGCTCAAGGATGTTGTAAGCGTGATGTGACTATGTGTTATGATCCAAATACAAATACAATTATAAAAAATGTAATCGTCACACCATATTCTCTGACAACCCCGAACCCAATAGAAACTTGCGCATCAGGAGTGGTGCAAGTACCTCCTTTACCGTCTTATGTCACCGTGGTAAAGTGTAGTCCATGTTCATATAAGTGTGCTGACAACCCAAGTAATTAATTTTTAAATTGCTACCTGCAAATTATTAAATTTGCAGGTAGCTCAATATTTATAAATATGAAACATTTAATTTTACATTTATTTATAATTTATTTATTTGGAAATCTGTTAGCACAACCCAGTTACATTCCAGATTTTAAACAAGCGGAACCACTGTTTATGTATAATATATCATCTAATTATAACAAAAAAGTAAATGCTAAAGGGATAGATAGTTATACAGCCATTAAACCCTATTTCAATCAACTCAAAGTCCAAGATAGCAATCTTTATCTTATTAATTATAGATATGATGATATATCAATATTTGGAGGATATGGGTTGTGTAAACTTAATTTGAATAAATATAATTTGGAATATTGCTATGAAGATTCGTATGACTCACTCTCAAGGGAATATTATAACTATAAATTTAGCTTCAAAGTTAACAAAGAAAATATAGATATTTATGGAGTGAGGGGAACAAATATTGAAAATGTTTCTAGTCCCCTAAATTATGGATTTTATAGACAACATGATAAAAATGATGGACATATTATCAAAGAATATACTGATAGGAATAACCTAATAAAGGTAAGAAATAATAATTTCATAAATTTTACTAATTTGGCAAATCCTAATTCTTATTTATATATTTGTCTTAATAAATATCAGTATGGCAAAATCAGATTTGAAATTGAACTTTGGCAATTTGATACATTGATGAATCAAAGATTAATCAAAACAATTAAGCATGATTCGATACAACCTTTGCTGTTTAATTCTTATCAAAGAACCCTATCCTATTTAATTTCTGATTCTACTTATATGGTTTGGCTAGAGCAAATTCCAACAGACTTTAATAAGTATAAAAACTACCAATGGTTGTATTTTATCAATTTTGCCGATACAAGTAATATCAAAGTAATAAAAATTGACGCAACAGATAAAATTAAGCTTAGATTTGCAAATACTATCAGATTTTACCCCAATAATGGTGAAATAACTATTATGGACGTTTGGCAAGATTCATTAGGGAAAATATATTCTTATCAATTAGTAATGGATGAGCATGGAAATGAAAAAAGTTATATTGAAAAAATTAAAATTGATGGAGATATACCATATGGAGGGGTTTATCCTCTAAGGCTCACTGATACCATCAGCTATTATTTAGTTGCAAACTCAATAAAGTCAGATAAATATTTTTCATACGATATAGTAAAGGTGGATCCATCTGGCAAAGGGACTTATGTAGCTTCATTATTTACTGAAAATGATAAGGATGATATGGTATATTTTGCTTACCAAATGCATATGACTGATGATGATGTAATTATACTTAATGGCGTTTATGGAAGAGAACTTTATCTTACAGAAAGTAATACTTGGTTAGTAGGATTCAAATTGCAAGATTTGATTAAAGGATCGCAGACTAGTTCATCTGAAATTGTTGTTGAAGAAGATAAGACCTTGATTGTTTATCCTAATCCTAGCAGTGGTATTTTCAAAATCCAATCTGAAAGCGAAATAAAGGCTGTTACTGTAATTGCTCCAAATGGTGTTGAAATTATTAAGAATATTCAAAAAAGTGAAGAGCTTAATATTAGTCATTTACCCAATGGAATATATCTATTAGTGCTATATAATACCAATGGCAAAGTAACGAGAAAGATGGTTGTAAAACAATAAATTTAATTATGAAACTGAAATTAATCAGTGTCAATACAGTACAAGACAACATGCACGCTAACAGGATATCAGCTCACCATTACTATCCGTTCACCAAAATGTAATTTTAACCACAAGAGCTTAAACGTAAATATAAAATAATGAAAAAAAATATTCTTTTAATTCTTATCTGCATTGCAATTGCTGCTTGTGGACAAAAGCAGCAGTCCAGAGAGAATGTTACAAATGTACTCACTGAGAATCACCGTGAGGTGAAAGGAACAAAGCTTAGTTTAATACCTCCTACTGGCTTTTCGTAAGTGCTAAATTTTAACGGATGTTCACAAAATGAAAGTAATTCATTAATATTGGCAATTGTAACGCCTTTTCCATAACCGTAATCAAGCAGCCAAAATCCTTCTAAATATATAAATCAACAATTCATGGGCATGAATATCTCTGGCATTGCCATCAATAAAAACTATGAAAATGACTTTGAAAATCTTGCCAAATCATTGAGATGGAAGCTTAAAAAGCAAGCAGAAATAGATTTTGGTACAGCTGTTAGCAACTGGAAAGAGAAGGGGATCTGCGATGTATATTTCTCGGAAACCGGAACCGTATTGTTCGTAAATATGGAGATGTGTGCGGAAGGTTGGGGACTGGAAAACGACAATGCATTGACATTTATTTTATCGGAGACATCCATGGCATTTAACCTTCATTATTGTGAGAATGGAATCCATAAAAGGATCCTGATAGATGTGGAAGGTAAGAGGGTTTTCAGCAGGGGTGATCCAATGAGTGTAGAAGCTAACTCGGGTGATATGGCCAATATCATTTTGAATCAATTGGAAGTTGTTATTGGCAAAAGCTTTTGGGATATAGAACATACCGAAAAGGCCTATAGGTATATTTTTGTAGATGATTCGGATGATGTAGAAGAAGATATTGTGACTGACGAGCCACACTCTGACAAGATAATGGAAAATGATATCTTAGCCAAAAATTCTGAGACCAAAAAATGGTGGGAATTTTGGAAATGATGATGAAAACTGCTGTGGTCAGTTTAGGTGTCATGTCCACCAAGACCATATCCATGAGGTTTGTAAGATTACATTCCTTAAAAAGAATGTCAATATTAAAGTAATAGGCCATGATCCTGGATCTGATACCTGGTATTAAATTTCCCATTTTCTGCCAGGTTTAAATTTTGATTACCCCCCCTTTTCTTGGAAACCACTGTGGCGATGCAATATTTTGCATCGACCCCCCAAATCTACCCAATATCCCCTCCACTAGCTGCTAAATCCCAAATATCAAAATAATATATGGCAATCC
>ERZ724519.198-NODE-198-length-24944-cov-12.281811_pt1 | contig 24944 bp, 31 predicted proteins | sample MGYA00376052_ERZ724519 | MGnify/ENA primary metagenome ERZ724519 (study PRJEB28724, sample SAMN07190883) | activated sludge metagenome | isolation source: activated sludge of sewage treatment plant in Hong Hong | place: Hong Kong | collected 2016-03-17 ... | reverse complement strand
CCCATCCGGCGTAGCGATAGGCTGGGATCGGGTCGTCTAACCGTGGGAGACGTCCGTGCTCCCGCACAAACTGACAGAGTTGTGCATACGACAGAAAATCTGAGTCCGTCATGGCCTGGTACATCCCAGTGAGCTAGGGGTGGGTGATGCGGTGGAAACCGGAACGCGGGACGAACTCAGCCGTCTGGGGGCGAAGGGGCGTGGAAGGCGCTTGACGGATGAGCTAGGCGGGTGCCGCCGGCTGAGCCAGGAGAAGCGAATCGATGACCTGTCGTAGCGCCCGGAAGCCGAAGGGCTTTTGGAGGAACGGCCACGCACGAGACTGGTCCGGTGGGCCCGTGGGACGAGGGTCTTGATCGGCTGACATTAAGATGCCCTTCACTTCCGGTTGCCGCTGGCCTAAGGCGCGAATTAATTCGACACCTGACATCCCGGGCATCGAGTGGTCGGTAATCACGAGATCTGGGTGGGTTGCGCTCCAGGCATGGAGTGCCTCTTGGCCGGAGCCCGCTTCGACGATGATATGTCCCGCATCTTCAAGCATCGTGCGGAGGCAGGCTCGGATGTCTGCATAGTCGTCAACGATCAGAATGGTGGCCATGCGAGGTCTCCATGGCTGAAGGGTGTTGGAACAGGGCCAGCGTGGATTGAGTCAACGATTGAATACGAGTCCAGAGTTCGGCGGCCCGTACCTGGCGTGGACGGTGCCGGGCCATTCTGAGTCTGACGCGGTCTGCAGCCGTCCACTGCTTGGCTAAGAGATCGAGCGTCTGATCGATCGTGATCGGGTGAGTGTGATGGTGTTTTGACATGGCTGAGTGAGTCCTCTTCAGAATGGGGACATGTTCCCTGTAACATCGGATGCCAAGCGGTTAGTTGGGCTTGGATTTGGTGATACCGTCCGGAGTGTGGTCCTCAATCTCAGCTTTGATCTTCGCGATGCAAGTCATCGGCTCTGAGTGTGCGAAGGGCCGTTTCCCGTTGTTGCTGTCGCAGACCAAGCATTCCGACGGTGCTGAGCTGTTGACATCCTCCCCGGCCTCCAGGCCGGGAATTCCCTCGAGTCTGAACCGATCACCGAGAGGGGTTCGCACTTCGACGCCGGGTGGCTCGTCGTCCTGGAGGACGACGAGTACTTCTCCCAGCTCCATGCGCTGAGACGGTCTGTCCGACCGCCAAGATATTCAGTGCGGCATTGATATCCCGATCATGGTTGGTCCCGCACGATGGACACGACCACGCCCGAATCGCCAGGGGCAACTCATCGACGACCTGCCCACAGGCCGAGCACGTCTTGCTCGACGGGAAAAACCGATCGATCTTGACGACGGTTTTTCCGTACCGTGCCGCCTTCGCTTCGATTAAGCGACTGACTGAACCGATGGCTGCATCGCTCAATGCCCGAGCCAGGTGGTGGTTTTTAACCAGGCCGCGGACGTGGAGATCTTCCAAGTAGATCCGGTCGAACCGTTTAACCAGGTTCGTGGAAACCTTGTGTAAGGCATCCCATCGCGCGTTTCGAATCCGTTCATGCAGCAACGCCAGCCGTTGCAGTGCCACGCTCCGCCGCCGGCTGCCGTTCTGCTTCCGTGAAACACGTCGTTGCAACCTGACCAGCCTGCGCAGACGTCGTTCAGCGTGGCGTGGATTGTCGATCTTGTCGCCGGTGCTCAGAGTCGCGAGAGCCGTCAAGCCGAAATCAATTCCGACAGCCTCGCCGGACTTGGGCCAGTCTAGAGGCGCTATCTCCACGACCAACGAAACAAAATACTTGCCGGTCGTGCTTTTAATGATTCGGACCGACGAGGGCATCGGTATCTGGTCGCGCGTCCAGCGGATGTGCAGTTTCCCTATTTTTGCGATGGTCAGGGTCTTGGTGAGTGGATCAAACCGAAAGCCACGATGCGTATAGTTGGCTGACTGACGCTTGGATTTCTGCTTGAATATAGGATAAGCCGCACGGTGCTCGAAGAAATTCACGAAGGCTGACTGGAGATCCCGCAAGCTCTGCTGCAGTGGCACGCTGCTCACCTCTCGGAGCCACGCAGTCTCGGGGTGACGTTTGAGCTGGGTGAGTCGCGCGTCAGTTTCAGCATAGCCAATCCTCTGTCGATGCTGTACGAACCCGTCGCGACGGAGCGTCAGTGCCCAGTTCCAGACATAACGGACGCAGCCAAATGTCCGGGCCAACTGGATTGTTTGTTCTTCGTTCGGGTAGGCACGAAAGGTCCAGCGTTGCTTCATGCAGACTCACCTCGTGAATATGTGCGCCGTCCTCAAGGAGAGCGAAGAGTCCCCTCTTCGTCCTAAAGAACAGGGCCTCGGTGTTTTGGAGTGGTTAGTGCGTCGTGGTATCAGAGAGGCGGTGGCCCTGCGCGTTAGCGCCATCCGGTGAGTAAACATCCGTCGTCACTCATCCATCAGGAGGTGTCTGTCTTCGGCACACTGACATCAGCGTCAGCCCGTGGCCAAGATCGGCCGGACGCGATGGCTCTGTGGAGCTGGATGGCCCAGGGGACCCCCACAGTTGCCGATACAAAGGACCGAAGCGCGAGGGCTCGTTCAAGACGTCGAGGAGACCGAGTCCAAGCGCCCCGAGCGAATAGAACACGGCCGTCCAGCCGGTGCTCATTTCCAGGAGGACGATGGTCGTGGCGAGGAGCAGGATCAGGCTCGTCAAGGTGTACCCTAACCGTTTCGGCTCGAGGAGCCGACAGAGCTGGTTGGCAAAGAGAAAAACTGCGATGATGGTCATGCCAAAGCCCAACGAGTCATTGGCCGCTGCGGCCGTGGCTTCCTGACGACGGCAGAGCGTGAGCATCGTCGCGCTGCAACAGAGGGTGATTATTTGCCTGCGTAGGACGCTACCCCACTGGGGATGAAGACGAAGACTCATAGGCTTCATGGGGTGTGCTCGCTTAGGCCTCGTGGTCCTGTATCGTGCTTGTGCCGGCGTGGATCACGGCCAGTTGCAAGCGAGTCAGCCGTCGCCCTTTGATCCCTTCCCGTTTCATGATGGCTTTGAGGGCCTCATTTGCAGCCAACCGTAGATTACTCGCCGAGATTCTGATGTGTTGCCGGCTGTGCTTGACCAACACTTCAGGGAAGATGACCGATACGGCGTAATCCTTTTTCATAGCGCCTCGTTAGTCGAGGGAATGGCTTGGGTGCGAGACTTCAACTCCGTACGTGTCGCCCCTTTGAGAGCAATCAGGGTGCCGGGATTGGGAAGTTGAGCATTTGCTGCACAAGTCCAACAGAGGTAGTGCCCGTCCGGAAACCCGCAATGCGGCATGTCGTGAGTTGCCCGCGGCCTCGGCATATAGCCTTGACAGGGAAACCTGGGATCCCGCTCCCCGGGAACCCCGACGGGGTTCCCTCGGAACTCTGTTTTCCAACGTCGAAACGCAAAGAGACAGAGCCATCTCCAGAACATGGCTTGAAGCGAGATGGATTCACTGCGGTACTCCAGCATCTCGTTCCGGAAGTGGATCGAGAAAGTGATTGCGCGGGGCATATGGGTGGTGACCTCTTCCAAAGAGAACGTTCATGTAGATGTATTACTGACTGTGAAGGACTGAAATCGGGATGAGCAGTGGACAGACTTTCAAAATTGTGGTTGCAGAACGTGCGCTGCGTGAGTAGTCGAACGCGTTGCCCATCAGATTCGATTATTTCAGCGCGGGGGTCTTATACTGTGGGCCTTCGATGTCGACCCAATACTGCATGATCTCCCGATTGTCGCGTCGGCGACGAATCGTGGCGGATCGCGCAGGGTCGCCAAGGACCCACCTTTGTACCCGTCTCATCGCTTCGCATTTCGTGAGGGTAGTGTCGCTCCCAATATGGTGAATGTCGTCTGACATGCATGAGAAATAATCTACTGCCCATCGATAGGACGGCATATACAGCCGTCCGTCCAGGGCTCGAAATCGTTCAGGGGAAGCTAGCTGAGTTTCGTCCCGAATCATAAGTGTCCTGGAGTCAGTCCAGTGAGTGGAAGGCAGCTAAAGGGTGAAGGTGGATACTGTGTGTGCTAGTCCGATTATCTGTGGCTTGATCGATGCAGTCCGTCGGCCATTGCGTTTCCGGATTGTGATCTGCTTTTGCAGGATCGCCTGTTCCCAGGTGTCCTCTGTGGTATGAACGACCGCCCTCCGAGTTTGTGACAACGTACTCCAGATGAAATGACAGAAGTCCCAGCGTCTCTCTTCGTCTGGGAGCTGGGCAATGTGGTCGAGGAGGGAGCGTTCCCCTCTCTCATTGTTATCCTCCGCGATGAGCCAGCCCTCTCCGCTTCCGTTAAACCATCGCAGTGCAATCTGCCGATGCTCTGGACGGATGAAAATATCATAGCGGTAGGAGTCGCCAGTCCACTTCGTCTGTTTGCTAAAACTGCAGGGTCTTCCTGGTCCGAAGCGTGCTGAGCACACGTGTGTCCATTGAGTGGGATCAACCTGGATCGCAACATACCGGTTTCCGTAAGGCGGATGGAGGAGATATCCAGATTCTTCAATCCTCATCGTTGGAATGGGAGGTTGGTTCATACGTCCTCATGTGTCGTAGTTGAAGGAATGCGCTGTTCCTACGAGGGTGTCTAGGGGTGGAGATAGCGTCGGCAGAGATCGAGGGGGTATCCAGTACGCGAGTGATACTCTACCGGCGTTTCTTGGTACCGTGGAATGTCGGGAAGTGGAATGCCCGAGAGGATCTGGTATTGGTGGCGCGGGAGTGCGGGATTGTCGCTGAACTGATAGATCTTCCTTCCGTGCTGTTCAATGAAAGCCACGCAAGTGTCTCTGCTGAAACTCCGAGGGAGCCGATACCGTTCGAGAATGCTCGCCCAAAGTAAGCCGTGCGCATAGAGATCAAAGCAGAGTGTATAGAGAAAATGCGGGTCCCCAATTGGCAGGAGGGGGACGTACAACGATCCGTCTGGTTGAGGTGTCACTTCTCGGACATGGGCATAGACAATTGGCGGTTCCGGTTTATGTATCGACTCTGTTGCGGGGAGAGACTGGGCTGTCCGGATGTGGGCGCATTCGGTTCGTCGGTAGGTCCAATGTGGACAGGTGCATCGCCAGTCATTGGCCTGACTTCGAGTGACGGTATAGCAAAGCCCTGGCTTGGAATTCGATGCGATGGAGAAGGATTCGGCGTAAGGCATGCAGCCTTCCTGTGCGACTTGAGCTTGACTGGTGGGAAGTGATTCAGACTCCTATGGCGGCAGGATCTGTGGAGCGGCCGTTGTCAGAGGCATGAGATGGGTTGGTCCCGTGATGGGAAAGCCTCACAGCCGTGTGATCTACCGGGATGCAGTGAAATCAAAAAAGGAAGCGGCAGCCGGCTCAGTCGGAGCGGGGTTCATCCACCAACTGGGGCCCTCCAATGATGGTGCGTATGAGACTGTGGGGTCGATACATCGACCACGGTCTTTAATTTGGTGGAGAATGTCCTCCTCACTCGCAAGATACTCGCTCTCGGTGAAGGTCTCACATTGAAGATGGGGCACCGGTGGGGCGATCTCAAGAGGAAGCGGGGCGGCTGGGAGATACCCGAGAAGGTAGAGGAGGACAACGGTCGACATGGTCGGCATAGTGCCTCATCAACTCGATGGACACCATTCTATCGAAGCGTGCGAACGGGGGCAATCCGCCCTGCGGGCTTAGGGGTGGGGGTCGTCTTCCAATGGAGAGGCTGACAAACTCCCGTCGGTGTGAGGCCGTTCACTTTCCTGGACAAGGATCTGCAACATGGCTAGATCGGCACGTTCTTGTTGCGCACGGTCTTCATCGTGGGTGAGACGAGATGCGGATGCGCCTCCCAGTAAGTATCGAATGATGTTCGAGATAATCTGACGAAGGCTACTGGCTAGGGGGCGCATACAGCCACAGTAAGTCCGGATGGATTTGGTACAGGATAGGCTACGAGACGACGCGCTTCCATTTCTTGATGCGGGCAGCGATGCGTGCGCGCTCATCATGTGAGAGCTGTGGGCTGAGCGTATCTGCGAGTTCCTTGGCCGGTCGGAATTGATGCCGGGCCGCAAGCGTCGCCCAGTAGTAGGCTTCAGGCAAGTCTTGCCGTTGGTTGGCCCTGCCTTCCGAATAAATGGCCCCGAGCTCGTATTGGGCAAAAGGGAAATCGGCCTGTGCGGCCTTCCGGTACCAGCGCATGGCTTCTTGGCTATTGGGAGGACTCTTGAATCCTACCTCAAGGTCTGCACCGAGAAGCAGCTGTGCGTCCGGGAGTCCGAGATCCGCCGCGCGCCGTAGCCATGCCAGGGATTCCCCCGCGTTGGGATTTGGAGAAAATGAGAGACAGAGCGCTGCCAGCGCATCGGTCTGCCCTGCCCGGTGAATCCAGTTCCGGATGAGTGCCTCCCTGTTGGGCTGCGAGTCTACCTCCATTTGGCATCGCACGACCGCAGGCAAGTCGATAGGTTGAGCTACTACGACTTCCGAACCGAGGAGCGTCATGCCGAGACTGCACCCGATTGTTATGAGGCCGTGGCGACTCCAGCGTTGTACCGGTGATAGAAATGCACTGATCACTGACAGAGGTAAGCTGGAAGTCAGTGTGGCCGCCATTGTGAGAGCAACTCCTTTTTGAACGCAACCCACTCTTGATGACACCCATGCTGAGATGATGTCGTCCCTGCGTGTGTATTACCGGATGGGCAGTCCTGTTCCTGGATTGTGGGGAGCTTAGGCAGCAGGATCGAGGGGGAGGAATCTGGTGGCTTTCACTTTTATCCCCTGGTCATTCTGATCGAGAATCCCTTCGAGCGCGATGACGGTGCCAGGTTCCAGTTGCCCCGAGTCGTGTCGATAGAGACTTGGAAAAACAACGACTTCGAGTGTGCGATCCTGATCTTCTAGGTGGACAAAGGCCATGGGTTGCTGCCTTTTAGTGGTGATGCGTTTGACTCGGGTGATCAATCCCGCGATTCGCACTTCTTTGCCATCTGGGAGGTCAGGGAGCTGAGTTAACGGAACAACTTGGAGACGCTTCAGTTGGTGGTCATGGACCCGTACAGGATGGTGACTGACATAGCATCCGAGAGCTTCTCGCTCGTGGTCCAATTGAATAGATGGAGCCCAGGTAGGTATTTGGGGCAGCACGCGAGTTTCTGACTCCACCAGCAAGAAATGGAGCAGGGTTTGTTGTGTGACGTTCCGGTGAGATCGAGTAGGTTTCGCTGGCGTCTCATCATCTAGAATTGCGGATAGTTGTGCGCGATGGTCACAGAGCGCGTCGAGGGCGCCCGATTTAATCAAGGCATCGAGTACGCGCTTGGTGACAATGCGGCGGTCGACGCGATCACAAAGATCAAAGAAGGAAGCAAAGGTGCCTCCGGTTGCACGAGTTCGGATCAACTGTGTGGCGAGATGTTCTCCTACGTGCTTGATTGCGGCCAGACCATATAGCATGGCCCCGTCCACGATCGTGAATCCGGTCTCACTCCGGTTGATGTCGGGCGGGAGGAGCCTGACGCCCATTTCCCGACATTCACTGGCATAGAGAGAGATTTGCTCATGGTCACCGAAATCACTGGTCATCAACGCAGTCATGTAGGCCAGCGGATTGTGAGCTTTCAGATAGGCCGTCCGATAAGTGAGTAGCGCGTATGCAGCGGCATGGGACTTGTTGAATCCGTAGCCAGCGAACTTGGTGATCATCTGGAAGAGTTGTTCGGCTGCGTCACGCTCCGTGCCGAGTCCGACGGCCCCCTCCACAAACTGTGTATGCAGGGCGCGCATCTCCTCTGGTTTCTTTTTTCCCATAGCCCGGCGGAGAATGTCGGCTTGGCTCAGTGAGAATCCTGCCACAGTGTTGGCGATGGCCATGACTTGTTCTTGATAGACGATCACGCCATAGGTGGTGCTGAGAATCGGTTCGAGGGCCGCGATGTTCGAGGCGAGGGGATATTGTCTGCGTTTCTGCTGAATAAACTCCGGAATCAGATCGAGGGGCCCCGGACGATAGAGCGCGATAATCGCTGTGATATCATCGAACCGATCAGGCTGAAATTCACGAAGCAGCTCCCTCATTCCGTTGCTTTCCAGCTGAAACACCCCTGTGGTACGTCCGCTTGCGAGGAGGGCGAAGGTTTTGGCGTCATCGAACGGAATGTCGTCCAGCGTCAACGGACGGGATCCCGGGGATTGCTGATTGATCAGTGAGATGGTGTGATCGATCACGGTGAGGGTCTTTAATCCGAGAAAATCGAACTTCACTAGGCCAAGCTGTTCGAGTTCCCCCATCCCAAATTGCGTCACAATGTCGTCGCTCGTCGTGCGGCATAATGGGACTGTCTCCAGCAGGGGGGTATTGGAGATGACCAGTCCCGCTGCATGGGTGGAGGCGTGTCTGGCGAGCCCTTCAAGGGATCCGGCGACCGATAGCAGGTTGCCGACCGAAGGGCGCGAGGCAGACAAGGCACTTAATTTTGGTTCTTCGGCGAGCGCCTGTGCGATCGTCATGTTGGGCTGAGACGGAATCAGCTTGGCAATCGTGTCGACTTCATCGTAGGGAATTTCGAGAACACGGCCTACATCGCGGATTGCAGCTTTGGCGCCTAGGGTGCCAAAGGTGATGATTTGTGCGACATGGTCTCGGCCGTATTTCTCCGTGACATAGTTGATCACCTCCCGCCGTCTCTTCATGCAAAAATCCATATCGATGTCTGGGAGGGAAACTCGATCCGGATTGAGAAACCTCTCGAAGAGGAGGTCGTGAGCAAGCGGGTCCAACTCTGTAATCCCGAGCGCATAGGCCACCAGGCTACCTGCGGCGGACCCGCGCCCTGGGCCAACTGGGATGTGCCGGGAGCGGGCAAACTTCATGATGTCCCACACGATCAAGAAATAGCCGGCGAAGCCCATGGAACAGATGGTGAGGAGTTCGGTCCGCAGGCGGCGTTCATACTTAGGTTGGTCTAGAGGACCCGAGTGGTGGGCGAGGCGTGCCGACAACCCTTGTTGGGCGAGGGTTTCAAGAAAACTGTCGAGGGTGTGCGGGGGAGGCACGTTGTACCGAGGAAATTGTGTCCGATGCAGAGGAATCTCGAGCGTGCACTGTTCAGCAATCAGATTTGTGTGTGTGATGGCTTGAGGTAGCTCTCGAAAGGATTCGGCCATCTCCTCGGATGATTTGACGTACAGTTGGTCGGTTGCAAAACGAAGTCTGGTTGTATCAGTGATCGTAGTGCCGGTCTTGATGCAGAGCAGTAAATCATGGGCGTCTGCATCGCCTCGTTTGAGATAATGACAGTCATTCGTGGCGACCAGCGGGATCCCCAGCTCCCGGTGCAAGTGAATCAGGCCTTGATTGACCCTCTGTTGCTGGTGAAGTCCATTAGCTTGGAGTTCGAGATAGAACCGATCAGGCCCGAAGATGTCGAGAAAGTCTCGGGCGGCCACGGACGCGGCAGCGAACTGTTCCTGGTGGAGGAAGGTGGGGATTTCGCCGTCGAGACAGCCAGACAGTGCAATCAAGCCAGAACTGTGGCTGCGCAGCAAGGACTTGTCTATGCGGGGTTTGCAATAGAAGCCCTCCGTGTACCCGTGACTGACCAGGCGGATGAGGTTGTGGTATCCGATACTGTTCTGGGCTAGCAGGATGAGGTGATAGAAATCACGGGGGCCCTCTGGGGGTTTTTTGTCTAACAGACTGCCCTTGGCCATGTAGACTTCGCACCCAATGATTGGCTTGATGCCTGCCGATCGTGCCTTGGTGTAGAAGGGGATTGTACCAAAGAGATTTCCATGATCGGTGATCGCGACCGCTGGTTGGTTGAGCCATCTGACGTGTTCAATGAGGGGATCTAGAAGAGTGGCGCCATCGAGCAGGCTATAAGTGGTGTGCGTGTGCAAATGGACAAAAGGTGTTGGCATGACACTCCAGATTGATGGGACGAGTTCTCCAGGCGGGGGATGCGAGCAATCGCTCGTTGGGAGATGGTGGCGCGGCCGGCCCTGAGCTGAGAAAGAATTGTATACGTGTGGGTGTGGGATTCGGAGGAGGCTCAATACTATTTAGGCGTAAAAGGGCACTTTTAATCTGACAGATAACTAGAGTCCTCCTCATTAAAAGAGCGAGGATCATGACGACGGAACAAAACATCATCAGGATGAAGCTGGGCGTGTTGAAACTGGCGAAGCACTTGGGCAATCGATGAAAGGCCTGTCAGGGTATGGGATACAGTCGAGATGGCTACTATCGATTCAAAGATCTGTAGGCGACCCATGGGCCCGCTGTGAAATGCAGTGTCATAGCTCTGTCTCACTATCCTCACAGAGTTTGCCGCATTGCTCACACGCTTCACCCGGCATAAGCCCCGCGATACATGGGCCCGCGCACGTTGTGTGGGATTCTCCCTGTGCTGCAGCGAGAGCATCCTGTGCGAATCTGCACGACTCTCCCTGGTCCTCTGCCCAGCGGACTAAGAGTCGTAGTTGTTCATACAGTTTCGGAGCTGCAGCGATCAGGTATGCGTTCGCGAGGACCTCCTTTCTGTTGTTGAAGGGCTCAGTGATCACCGCAATCGTTAAATCCTCATCCCCGTCCTCTCGTGGCGTGACAATGGTCACCGACCCATTGTCGCTGAGTTTGATTTGCCATAGTCCTGGCATCCATTGGGGTAGGGGTGCGTCTGCTTCCTTCATACTGACGCCTTTCTCTTTAGCGATCAGGCACCGTCGCTCGGTATTGGCGGGCTAGCCCATTCTGCTCGATTGGGCCACGCATGCACGTCAGGCAACACTTGCCGCGTTACAGTGTTCCTATAGCCTCCTTCACTGGGGATGACGCCGCTCCCTCCGCGAGTGCCGCACATGTCCGGCGAGAGGCGTTCATTGTGGAAGAGAACTCCGTTTCCTCTTTAAAAGGGCTATTCCGAGAGACTGAAAGCATCAAGGGTGTGCATCGGATGCGGGCAGCAAAAGAGATGGATAGCGATTACTTGCGAGATGGGGGAGGAGCGTCGACTCTCTCGGGAGGGTTGTGCGGCAGGACGACCAGGGTGCCCTGGACTCCGGCTGGTACGATGTACCCCTTCTGGTCCTGGCTTTGATGTGCCAATGACAACGGGACCCCTTGAAACCCGTCAGTTTCAGAAACCACCGTTCCAGTGAAGACCCTAGTTTCAAATCCTCTAGCAGTACGGCACGTGATGGCATGGCTTCGGATGTGGATCCGATCCCGATCTGGATCTAGCCGGGCGTCGCCACTAATCGTGCAGTCTTGTACTGGAGCATTAAATAACGCCAAGAGTCGTTCGTCCGGCGCCAGCCGTAGCCGGATCAGTGACCATGGAGATGGCACGAATTCAATCGACAACGGAATTCTGGCTCCACTCAAGACTTCAACCGCAAACCATTGATTCATCAGTTCTTGGGGGACAGGCTGTGCGGCGTGCGTCAGACTCGCCGTAAAAATCCACAATATAGCGGAAAGGCCCCAGCGTCGGATCCAGGCGCTCCATGTGTACGACATTTCCAAGAAAGTAAGCATTTGATGTGGCTCGTTGGAGCTTGATCTCCTTTGATCGAAGCATTGTCATCTTGTATTACCGACTTTCTTCAGCGGTGTCGTAGGTGCATCGCTACGAAGCCCTCCCCATAGACACGGGTTGGTGTAAGCCTAGTACACGGGAGATTTCTGTCGAAGTGATGGCCAGAGAGCGCGCCGAGCCAGTGTTCATATCGATATATGTTGCGAAACGGCGAAGGTCTTTGGTGATGACGAGTCGAAGCAGGTAGTCCGCCATGTGCGAGGCAATGATGCTATTGATCGTGAGCGATTGCGGGTCACCTAGTGCAAGTTCAGCACATGACCGCGCTTGAGTGTTGACGGGGCGACGTTCTCGTTTGAGCAATTCTGAGTGCACAAGCGCTGGCGCGGGGAGTGCCTGGCACACAGTGCGCAGCTGAAAGCTCTCGTGTGGGTTAAAGTCTTTGACGACGTTACCAACTAACACTTGCCCGTGGGTGGTGAGGTTCCCGCCATCAATCAGCCATGCTTGGGCATCGTTTCTGGTGTTCAATCGCGCGAGCGCTTGATGAAGGCTACGCCTAGCTCTTGCTGTGTCAACGCAACCGAGAAGAATGGTCAGGGTGTCGTACTCAGGCTGAGCCTCTTTCTCCGAGAAATGCCGCGGAAACGCGCGAATGGGAATCCCCCAAGCGGTGGAGAGTCGAAATGCTAAGGCCTCTGCTTTGTTGTGTCCGATTTCTGCCTGACAGAAGTTTTGACGACGCAGGTTCTTTTCTTCGATTGTGTCCCCATCATAGAAAGTGACCATCACCGTATCAAATAGACGGAAACACTCGCGTGCGAGGCGTGCGACGTGGATACCAAGAAACGCTCCGATGCCCCCACATCCGATTTGGATGAGATGGAGGCGTTGGCACTGCTTAGGAAGCACATTCACGGCATGTACATGACTAAGGTCCAGGTGTGTCCTGGTGTTTTGTTCTGTGCTGCGATTCCCTGCAGTGACAACATGTCGCGATGACATCTCGTCCCTCATGGTGTGTACGTGTCCTGAAGTGTGGGAGGCAGCTCTGCAACGAACTCCGCTGGGATTGGTATGAAATGGCCATACAGCCCGACACGAAATGTAATGGACGGGCGAGTGGTCAACCATCCACACACACCGTATATTCGAAACCCCGTTTCGTCTTGATTATCCACGGCAGAAAACCGTGGAGCCATGGTGTGGTGTGAGTGAATCTCGACAATGGCACGCTCGTAAGATGGACAGCGTTCAGGGGTGCTAGGCTGGACTGAGAAGGGCGTACGAATCTGGTCTGGAATAGTCATGCACCAATCTGTGTCGTGTTCAAAATGAAATAGACTTTCTACGGGACCCGCTGGCTCTGCGCAGGCTCCTAGTGCCTCTTCAATCATCTCTTGGATGAGCCGTTGTGGAATTCTCGGAATTGTGAGCGTGAGGCTGCCTGCAATGGAAGGAAGGCCGGCAATTGGATGTTCGACAATTGGAAAAAGCACTGACAGTTCTCTACGTTTGCCGCGAATAAAGACCCCGTTGCCAGCCAGAATATAGTCGTAAAGGGTGGAATTGTCGGCCGGAAGCGGACAACTCGCAATGTGGTGCTTAATGAAAGGAGACGCCCTCGTCATATGTGATTACCCCTTCCCGCTCTGCATCAGTTGACGAATGATGGTGGCAATTGAGAGGTGAGCCGGCTCAAGATCATCGAGAGGATAGTCTTGTGCCTCAGTTGAGTGAAGTTTCGCCAGGAAGGGTAGGATATTGTCCGGGTGGGTGTTGGATTTCCCATTCGCGAGATGGTCGGAAAAGTTACTATCCCAGAATAGTCGCCAGCTGTTTGCAATCGTGTTTCCGTGGGCGACCCGTGGATGGACGTTTCCGAAACAGATCGCGCCATCATGGTACACGTTCGCAAGCGGTGCCTTGAAGAGTTTTGTTGCCGCGTACTTCCATAACTTGTAGGCCCAGACGTAATAATGGGTCCCGTACCCGAGAAACAACAACCCCGGCATCGGGACGGCAAGCATTGTGTGTGGGTCCCCTCCTCCGGAAAGTCTAATGGGGTCAGCCAATGGGACCTGGTATCGACCAGGGGCAAACCGGAGGAGTAGCCATGGGCCTCTGGGGCCTATGCCATAGCGGCAGACATGTTCTGGGAGCCAGTCGGAATCTATCCCGGCTGATGAGAACGCATTCCTGGCAGCCTCTGGTGAAATACATTTTCGGACAACCGCTTCACCATCTTTGTGTTCAAGAAGCAATTGCCCGCCGATGAAGTGCAGAGACGCGTCGTGTCCCGAGCTTGCATCTCTCATGTTTGCGCCTCATGTGTTGCAGTACAAAGATCTGACCAGCAGCTGAAAATCGTTTCCCATGCTGACGGATTGTCGAGTAAGGCTTTAGTCGTGCTATTCATGGATTGTTGCATGATTTGCGCCCGTTTCCATTGGCGAGCCAAAGCTTTGAGATCCCGTTTGTTCCATTGGTACGGGTGATCTGGTGACTCGCAGTCATAGCTGATGTCAAGGAACAGAGATCCGGTGCAGTGGCCGAGGATGTCGATGACCTGGGGAAATCCTGAAATGGGAAAGCGCCGTCGCGCACAGCGTCTCCTGAAGTCAAGAAATTGAACGTTGCATCGGTGTTGAGGATTCAAAAAGCATCGTGGAATTGTAGCGTGCTCGCTGAGTTCTTCCTGAATGTTCGTCCAGGTGGGGGCGTAGGAATAGTGTCCCACCCAGGCCGCTGCGATACAGATTGGAAGCGGTACCTCTTCGAATTCCGACTCACAATCATAATTTTCCAAATGTATGGGAATGAATGGGAAGCGGTCTCGAATCCATTCGGTGTCCCAGCTATCGAGCGGGAAATAGCGTTGCTCGATTAGCTTAATGAACTCTTCTTGAAGCTGTTCTGCGGCCTCCTTGATGCTTCGATGCGGAAGGGCGGCGGCGGTCGTGCGAAACCTCCGTGGAAAGATCTCATGGAACGCGTTGACGATACAAAAGTCGCGCTCTCTCTCCTCCAGATATTCGAGGCATGAGGGGACCGAGATAACCTCTATGTTTTTGAGGGATGCGAGAACGAGGCTCAACGGCGTGGAGGGCAGGTTAGAACCCAGATGGAAGGATGCGGCTGGGCGAGCCAGGAGTGCTTGTGAGGCGCTCCTTAATGGTAGCTGTTTCTTTGTATTCCTTTTCACCATGCTCAATGGCGAGACGCAGCTTTTGCTGCGTGAGGAGTATGGATTCGACCGTCGCCTGGGTTGGCTGGGACTCAGTTTGGTATGTCTGGTAGAGCGTGAGGGCGGGATTGACGTGGCGGGGGGACTCGATAAGCTGACGGAGGATGACATGGTAATTTCCTTTCGTTCCAGCCTGTTTCGTGAGCCTAATCGTTGTCATCCCATTCGTGTCAGTGGTTCGCTGAATGGTGGCATGGGCGGCTTGTGGAAAGAGGGGGGCGATCGCTTTGCGAACCGCATCGTCGCTGATGGCGATTTCGGGGGGCAATTGAATTTCTTGTCCTTCAAGTTGAAGCGTAACCATAAGGCTCCTTTCGCTACTCGAATAAGCCGGTTTGAGGAAGGGCTGTGTTTGAAGGGGAATCGTGAGGGTGTTGTTCGCAATCCGGTTTGGGTGTTGGGGCCACGGACGTGGCTTTCGCGGCGGTCGGCTTAGCAACTTTGGCTTTTCTGGCTTGCCGTTCCGCTTCGCGTTTTTTCTCCTGTTCCAGGCTTCTAGTCTGTTGCTCGGCGGCTTTTGCGTCCCGCTGGGTTTTCCGTGCCGCTAGCGCCGCAGGAAAGGTCTGCTCCCAACGTGTGAGGGCCTGGCTCAGAGATTCCGGAAGGGGCAGTAAGTCGTTGAATCGTGCGGTAGTCAGCTGCGGCGGGAGGTTGTGACTTCGTACGCCGATGAGTGTGAGGCGGCCGTCAGGGTGGCGGTCCGTTGGGAGCAGCGTCATCACGATGGAGATCGTAGCTCGCTGAAAATCATTGGAGTCCTGTTCGAGGCTAGCAATCGGGTCCTGTTCATCTTCGTCGTCTTCTTCATCCCGTCGTGGGGGCGGAGGATCGGGCACCGCCTCGGTTTTCATACCAACTGGCTCGGTTGCTGGCCGGGGCAATACTGAGGAATCATCCCCACTCTGAGGCAGATCAGCAGAGGAAATATTGGTAGGTGTGTTGTTCGTAACCACTTGGGTGTGTGGAAGCAAATCGACTGTGCCAAGCATGGGGGGCCTCATTATGGTGTGCACAATGCAGGGGGGATCGTGAGGCGGTGGTTATTGTTGTGGTAGGCGCTGTCTTGAGGACTGGAGTGGGTTGGGGCGAAGCTGTCGGTTGAGGACGGCGGAGTATCTTTGCAAGGGGCCGCGTAAGTCAGGCGATCAGGGCATGCATGGATTGTACAAAATGAAGTGTGGTCCGATAGATGGGCGCGGCATGCTGTAGCCGGTGAATAAACTCTTGCATGTTGATGGGATGTGCGAGGGCTTGTGCTAATGGCGCGCTTCTTGTCGTACTGGTAGAAGATCCCTCGGAGCCTGAAGGCCCAGTGATCAGTATTGGAGTCAGCACAATAGTCCCGGCTTCTCTCGACAGGCGATGGGCAAGCTTGTCGTAAAACTCGGTTCGGTCTCGGCGCCATTGCCGGCGCCGTCTCACTACATCGATTCTTGTGTCTCGAATTTGCGAGAGTATTTCTCGGATTATGCATGTAAGGGGCCCGCTGTAGGCCTTTTCAACTGCCTGATGAGCAATGCATCGAAGCCTCTTTCTGCTCAGTGGCACATCGCTGTGAATGGGCTCCTTGACCATATCGGCGAGTGCCTCACCAAATGGAAAATGAACAAATAGTTGTTTGAGGGCGAGGTGCTGAACATTGAGGGCTTCCCTGGCTTCGTATGCCGCAATAAGATTCTTTAGTATCCGCGCGGGAAAGAAGACGGATTCGTGTTTGCCCGTGTCAGACACCCATTCTCCCACCCTAACAAGGGGGTTCGCGTCATTTATGAGTCGATGATCAAAATCAAGGGCGATCATCCCGTATTTTTTTGGTTCCGATTGCTGGGTCGGCGGTACGATTAGCGTGAATTGAAGGTGCCACTGCCATGTCGTGTCGTTCCTGAGGCGTGCGTTGGAACTGTCCAAGTTGACGCTCCTCTGTGGTCGCTGTTGTGAACCAATGAGAGAGACCTGTTTGAGAAGAGCGTCTTTTGGCAGAAGCGGAGTAAGTATGATTTCAAACGGAATTGGGACGTTGCGAACGAAAAGCTCCCCCTCAGTTCTGCAAAAATCTCGTTGCCCCCGTTCTCGGTGGTCGGTGTCCTCTGTGAGTTGCGAGACCGGGTTGAGTGTAAGCAGGCGATTGGCGGCAAATGAGGAGCCCGACTGGGTCATGTCTGCGCGAGTCAACGATTGGATTCGAATTCCTTGCGAACCGAAGTCGTGAGTAAAGAATAACGATGTAGGTGGACCTGTCTCCTTGCTAGGTGGAAGATTTCCGAGGGGCACGCGGCGGATGGCGGTTTTCATTCGCTCGAGCACGGCATTGCTGTGTGAACGAGACAGAGGGCTTGTGCGTGCGAGTTGGTGCAGAGTGTCATGCAGACGTTTGGTGATCTGGGAAAGCTCCTGCTTCATGCTCTCAGGGTAAGGGAGACATCGGTCGATATTGTGGTGTTGGGAGGCTTCGTACTCAGCCGCAGCTGTGCGATAGGTTCGAGAAAGGGCAAGAAGAGTCTCGTCCTCGAGGGAGTCGTTTTGGTCACGCAATTGTTTGATGCACTCAAAGGGATCGCCAATTGAACGTGTGCCGCCAGCTGCGCGCGTCGTTGTACGACTCGTTTGAAGGAATTGTTTGTGAAGGCGCTCCTGTTGGCGATGGGCGACTTCATAAACGTCGACCATCGCATTCCACAGCGATTGCATTTGATCAGCTTCTTCTCTGACCGCAGCCGGCAAGGCAGCATAGGAAGAAAATGTGAGATATGCGGGATACGTATAGACCCGTGTTAGCGATGTCCTAATGCCGGCGGGCATGGTGCAATCTCCTCTTCAAGACTCTCGGGTGTCAGTGCGACGCATTGCTGTGCTTCGCGCATGATCGGTTTCAAGTGACTGTAGGCGACAGTGCCCAAGGAGATTTTAAGTGGTTTCCCCATCTGAGCGTAGGAGCATTTGCCTTATGTGATTGGGGTTCCCCCTAACGGAACGGCAATGGCCGTATCGGAGTAGGTGATCTTTGGAAGGGCGAAGTAGACTCCCGGGGTGCGCTTTTCAAAGAGATAGGATGGAAGTCCGATTGTGCATCGTGGGGTTTGTGTCGGCTTTTTAGCTGGTTGTGTTGGTGTATGGAATGTCCTTCACTCCTCGACGTGTCTATGGCCAGGGTCTTTGCAGCATTGAAGTGTTGATCAAGAGATGCCTGAATCCATGAGGTTGCGATTGGTGATATAGAGCATTCCCTTTTGCGCCCGATTATTCTTACATCAACTCACGCAGGTAATACTCAAAAGGTGGTTTCAATAGAACATGTCATAAGGCGATCCCATGCGATGGGCTGACCAATACAACGTTATGCGGTCGATGTTATTGTCTTCCCCCGCAACTCATTGGTGGGTTCGTGATCTGATTCTCCGCCTAGACGCCAAAGACCCGGTTGATGTGTTGAATGGACTCGAGGTTGTGGCAAGACTGATGCGGATGCGTCATGAGGCCGTTCGCGCAGGAGAATGGGATCAGTTGGAGTGTCAGAAACCGACCGGGGAAGACGGGATATCAATGAAAGACTAAGACAAAAACTCCTAGTCGTGAAGATATGATCTCAGGTGACCAGGGCTTTTAGATCGTGATACACGGGCGAGTGGTTCTTGGTCCCGTCGAAAGAGGAATATGACAAAGTCGATAGCGTGAGTACACTTTGATCTATGTCCATTGCCCAACTGCCAAATAGCGTTTTCGAGGACGCGCCTCTGTCCTGTGTGTTCCATTCAGCACAAGACAATCTCTACGACGTGGGCAAGATTGTTGGGCTCTCAATGCACCACTGCCATGTCGAGAGTCAGGCCGAAGTGACGCCGGGGATGACGCTGTCCTTATTCGTTGTCCTGCCGACAAAGCGTCGGGCTCTCGTGTTGGATGAGGCTTTGGTGACGTGGGTACGGACGGAAGAATTCGGAGTACGTTTGAAAACGATTCCAGGTGAAGATGCCGCTTACTTGGAGTCCTACCTCGCCGGGCATAAGGTGGACGCTGGCTTGTGTTGAATATTCATCGCATTGATCACGAGGCCTCCCACACCCACTGTTGGCGGGTGACTGTACAACGTCGTACCCGCATTTACGTGCGAAGCTTCAGTGACGGCCGCTACGGCGGAGCTGAGCAGGCGTTGGTTGCAGCCACGACCTACCGGGACGCACTGATCAGGTCCAATCCTCCGCTGAGCAAGCCAGTCTACTGTGCCATTCTCAAGAAGACGAATCGCTCTGGCATTTCAGGGCTGAGCCGTATCGACCGATGGGAATTCTCCAAGGGGCGCCGCGTCCATCGGCTCTACTGGGACGTCCAATGGCCGATCGAGAACTGTCAATCCCGGCACAAGAAGTTCTCCATCCTGAAGTATGGAGAAGATGGGGCGTATCGACGGGCCCTCAAGGCCAGGGCGGCCGCCCTCAAGGCGATCTCGTCACAGACGTTTTCCCCATTCGCGTCGAGAGGCGCTGCAAACAGTGCAGCTGCATAGGAGTTGTGGGTCCAGATTGCGTTTCAGCCTCCGGTTTGTAGGCGGTCGATAAGTGCCTGAATCGTCAGTGGGGCATTCCCTTCGGCTCGGTTGTTGACGAGGACATAGGTCGACCGATTCTCTGCTGTAGCCTCCTGTATAAGACTCACTGTATCTTTGCGCATCTCTGGTAGCTCCCCCACGATTTTGTCATAGGGTTCCGCTCGTTTCTTCGCTGCCTCGTATGTCATTTTTAATGGGGTCAAGAGACGAAGGACGGTGAACGGGGCCGTCATGGTCTTCATGCGTTGATGCTGTTCGGCCAGCGGGGGCATATAAGACCAATGATTGTAGACATGAGCGACTCCGTGCGCCCTCAGCATGTCGTGGTAGCGGGGCCCGAGCAGGCCAGCATTCCGTATCTCCACGGCGTAGCGGAAGTCCGTTGAGACGCTGCCGAAGAAGTCATCGAGTTTCCCGATGAATTCTTCCGCCGGCAGCCCGTGCCGTTGGAACTCGTAGAGAAAAGGGCCGGTGTTTGGACCGAACTGCGCGTCTCGATAGGGCTGCAGCACGAGTTTGGTGAAGGCGTCGGCATTGCGAAAGTTGGGGTTCACCGGCCCAGCGCGCGAGCTTTAGCGAGCATGTTTCGCATAAGTGGGAATTATGTGGAATTAGTGTTCAACCGAGCAGTTGGCTCGCATGCCATGTCATGCAAACCCCACCGAACGAGTGCTGCTCAGGAAGAAGGGGGCACCTGGCCTCACCCGATAGGGCCATCTTTGGGATTACGCTGGTGCTGAGCTGATGACAGTGATTAGGTGACCGTCGGTCGTGCAGCAGATGTTTCGGGTAGCCCAGCCTGCACGCCACTTTCCCTCGCCGAGGTTTTCGCGTCATCGATTTGAAGAGGGGTCAGACCAGCGGGAGTGGGTGTCTGCCTTAGCTGAGTGAGGAGCCGTTCGAACGCCTCGATCCCTTCATCCACGGCCGCAAGTTCCGCCGGTTGCAGCGGGATCTCTTGGCGCATTTTCAGTAAATTGATTTTCCCCTCAAGCAGCTGCGCCTCCGTTGAACCTTTGGGAAGATAGAACGAACATTTGGCACAGGCCATCCGGTGGGGACATTGTTCAAAAAAGTCGTACCGGCAATATCCATGACCGAGATCGTAGAATTTCCATGGCTGGGTGCCCGCGTCCCCGCTCAAGACCACGTCTTGGTCGATCAGCACTTGTACCGTTCGTAGATTCCGATGTGTATGATTCGATTTCAGGAATGACTCAGACAAGCGTGTCGGCGTGATAGCCAGATAGTGCAAGGTCGAACTCACACTCCGGTGGCCGAGCCATTGCTGAAGTTCAAACACCGTCATCGGGTGGTCAGGACTATTCAGGAGTTGCGTGGCCATGGTGGAGCGGGCGCGGTGACTCGTGATCGTCCCATGTCGATCATGGCGAGGGATCCCGGCCTTCGTGCAGATGAGTGGAATGACCGTGTGATTTAGGTACGGTGGGGCCAATGGTCTTCCTCGAAAGGCAAACAAGAGCGGCACTGGTTCTCCCGTCTTGCGGTCGATGAACCGCGCCTGCTGTGGGCGAACCTGTTCCCAGGCGTCGATGACGGCAGCCACGATGGGATCGACTGGTTTCACGAAGGACCGGGAGGTCTTATTCGTCGGCACCTCGAGCAGACACACGGTTTTCCCCCGCTGCTCGTCCAACACTTTCGTGGTGGCGCACCCGACTCGGAGGCGTACGATCTCATCGCTGCGCAGCCCGGAAAATAACCAGACCATCGCGACCGCGCGGACCATCTCAATCGGGTAGAATCTGCGTGTGGGCCACCGTGGCGAGAGGGAGGCCAGATCCTCGGCTCCCAGCTGTAATCCCGCTGACAGCGCCTTCGCCCACAGATCGTCGGGGAGAGGTTTTGGATTCGGGTGAATGAGAGCCAGCAGCATGCGCGGAACGGCAAACGCCCGTCGGGGATCAAATCGACGGGGGATCCATTCCCACTCCTGGCAGTCGCGGAAGAAGACGTTCAAGGCGCTCAGGAGTTGCATTTTATGTCGCGGTGAAATGGGGATGCCTTGCTGTCCTTGCCGCAGGTAGGTGGTCTGGCAGAAGTCCCCCTTCTTCATGCTGAGCACCGCGGCCACCCATTCCGCCGCCACCTCCCGCGTCCACTGGTCGGGATGATCGAGGCGTGGTTGCGTGTGCGCTACCCAGCGGCCTGCTTTCATGAGGACGGCTCTCCCGTTTCGTCGGCTCAGAAATTGGCGGGTGGAGGTGTGGAACCATCGGTTCACCGCGCACGCCCATCTCGGAGGCACGCCTGTTTCCCGTACCTGGGCTTCTAGGAGCCTGTCCGACATTGCCGAAATTGACTGATATGGGAGGATGAAATCATATTGACCGAATTGAAATCGTTGATCCTGAGCCGAATGTGTGCACACGAAACTTTCGTGTTTCCTAATGTCGGACAGGCTCCCAGCAGGCTGCGGAAAAACTCGATTGTTGCGTCAGACGCCGCGATTAGCTCACGTGCCGTGTCGGTGTCAGAATCGTCCGCAGGATGCGCAAAAAGGCCGTCCAGCAAGGCCGCAGCGTCACGTCTGTGGACGGGCGCGAGTCGGTGAGCGCCCGGTGTCCCGGAGGCGAATCGTTCATTCGTACCCGCCCACCCCGAGCCTGCCAAGACAAGCCCTTTTCCCGTGGCCGTACGTTGAGCGTTTGAGGTTCACGACGCGCTGAATAAAGCGCACCACGCTTGTGAACGCCGTCGAGATAGTGAGGCGGCAGTGTCTTGCGAGAATGCCGCTGGCGGACTTTTTCCGCATCCTGCTAGGAAAGTCAGGTGCCGGACTGGAGGCGGGTGATCGACGAGCTTCCCGAGCCTGGGAAAGCTTTTCGAAACGGGACCAGAACCGGTTCGTCGGTCGCTTGGCTGCCAAGTGAGGGCTCGATCAATTGTGGTCTTGTTGCGTGAAGCCGTATGATAGAGCGCAGGGGCATGCGGGTGTAAGGGGCTGATGGTAAAAGGGTTGGTCGGGGACCATGAGCATAGTTGCGTCGGAACGCCAAAACCCCATTTGCAAGCTGTCCAACATGATCGATCTCGTTGCCCGCCATGTTTGAACCATTAATTGGCCGTTGATAGTGCGTGTGTTTGGGGGCTCCATCACACACTTCGTGGATGTCGATGCGAAATCTGCCGATATGTTGAATATGCTGCGAAGCGTCGAATGAGTGTTCATAGGAGGAGGAATGAAACGGGAAGGGGAAGATGGGATGGAGTGGTGGAATCCGGTGGCGCGTCGATGTCTTGAGATGACGCTGCTTGCGCTGGTCGGCGGCTGGGCCTATTTTGCCAATCTTCACCTCTCGCTGTTGGAGGGGAGTGAAGGGCTGTATGCCGGTATTGCCGGAGAGATGGGGCGCCGGCGTGAATTTTTTGACCTGACCTATCATGACGTGCCGTACTTCAATAAGCCGCCGCTGTTCTTTTGGCTCCTCAATCTCTCGACATCGATATGGGGCGACCACGAAATTGCCTTGCGCCTGCCCGGCTCGCTGGCCGCCGTGGGCACCATCATCCTGACCTATGTGCTTGGAATCAGGCTGGTGTCTCCGGCGGCCGGATTCTGGGCGGCGCTGGTGGTCGCCACCAGCCATGTGTTCCTCTGGTACGGGCGCCGTGTGCTGTTCGATTCGACCCTCACATTTCTGGTTACCCTCGCGCTGTTCGCATGGATTCACGTGCAATTGCTGGGGCGAAGCTCACGCTGGTATCTGCTCGCTTTCGTCAGTATGGCTCTCGGTGCGATGTTGAAAGAGATGCACGGATTTTTTCTGCCGTTGCTGGTGATGGCGCTGTATGCCGCCATCCAGCGCGATACGCGGATGTTGAAGGACGGCTATTTCTGGGCCGGCCTGGCCTTGGCTGTCGCGCTGATGGCGGGGTATGCGCAGATGCTGGGACCCGGGTATCAGCACCATTTTCGAATCGGCAAAGCCATCGAGTCGACCTGGAATACCGGATTCATCGGCAAAACCGGCCCGGCTACCGACGGGCATCCCCTGTATTGGTATCTGGGGATGATGTGGGCCGACTTTTTCCCCTGGTGCGCGGTGCTTCCGTCGGCGCTCCTGTTGCTCTGGGCCCAGCGCCCGTTTCGTGCTCATCCCACGGAGTTGCTGCTGCTCGTCTGGGTGCTGGGCCTCTTCACGGCGTTCAGCTTGGCGACACTCAAACGGGAGCCCTATTTGACGACGATCGTGCCCGGTATCGGCTTGATGATCGGGTACTACTATCACCGGCTGTTCTCGTCGGCCGAGGACTCTGCTGCGATGGCGCCCCTGCTCCGCCTGTTGCTGGGTGTGTTGGCCGTGACGTTCGCCGCCGGGATGTTCTTCGGCGCAGCACCGCTTCGCCGCCGGTGGCTGGTGTCTACTGCCGTGGTGTCGCCGATGTTCATCGTGACGATCGTTTCACTGGCCGGCTTGCTCCTCTATGCCGTGCTTCGATCACGCGTACGCCTCGCACTCGGCATGGTCGGGGCTCTTGCGGTCGCTTACGTGGTGCTGGTGGTGAACTACGTGTTTCCCGCGATCGATCAGGCCGCGTCGCCCCGGAAGGCCGTCGAGGAAATCAAAACCCTGGCCCTGGGAACTCAGCCCGCCCTGTTCATGTATATCCCCGGGTGGCCCAAGAATGAAGATGCCCTGTATTATCTGAAGCGCGACAATGTGGTGCCGGATCTGCCGAGTCAGGATGCGGTGCGTGAAGCGGTGCGCACACATGGGGCCATCCGGGTGGTGACTGAAGAACAACATGCCGCTGCGCTGCAGTCGCAAGCAGGGTTGGTCGTAGGGAAGCTGCAGGAGTTTCGGCAACCCGGTCGCAAACATCTATTCCTGCTTTCGGTACAGGAGCAGACCTCAGCTCGGGTGCTGTGAGAGGAGCGAGCGATGAGCCGTTCGATGCCAAGGTAGCTTCTGTGTCTTGTTTTGATCCATTGGCTCTGTTGCATTCTGCCACAGAGCCAAGGATTCGCTCTGTAGCAGTCCTCCCCGATTCCGACCCCCTTCTCATCCTCTCGCATCTCCATCTCTGATCTTGCTGTAAGCTTTCAGCTGCCTCTGCGCCGGGAAGAAGGAGGGCTCCATCCTTGCACTTCCGATCTGGAAGGCGTCGATCTTCAGAGGGCATCTGTGCCTTGGCGATTCCGGATGAGACCTGGCCGATTCACCCTATTGAGCGAAGGAGCGAACGTGCATCCGATCCATCCGATGGTCGTCCATTTTCCTATTGCATTGTTGTTGGCGAGCACCCTGTTCGATGCGTTGGCGTTTCGATGGCGGAGCCAACAGTTTCGGGACACCAGCTTGTCTCTGCTGGTGCTCGGCATCCTGGCGGCCGGAGTGGCGGTGCTCACCGGGCACTTTGCCGAGGAGGCGGTGGAACGCAGCGGCATCCCGAAACAGGCCATCGAAATTCATGAGGAGCTGGGCGGCTCCGTGTTCTGGGTATTTCTCGGCCTGCTCGGGCTGCGTCTGGCCTCTTGTTGGGGTTGGATGCGTGAACAGCCGATGCTGGTGCTGGTCATCGGCCTGAGCGGCGGGCTGTTGTTGTTGATTGCGAGTTATTTCGGCGGGGATCTGGTCTATCGATTCGGTGCCGGCGTCCTGCCACGATGA
>ERZ724519.194-NODE-194-length-25098-cov-5.306593_pt1 | contig 25098 bp, 20 predicted proteins | sample MGYA00376052_ERZ724519 | MGnify/ENA primary metagenome ERZ724519 (study PRJEB28724, sample SAMN07190883) | activated sludge metagenome | isolation source: activated sludge of sewage treatment plant in Hong Hong | place: Hong Kong | collected 2016-03-17 ... | reverse complement strand
GATGGCGATCGAGTTCATTGTCTCGCCCTGGCGTACGATGTATTCCTGGGTTGGGGGCAGATCCTGGGTATTGGTTTGTTGCCCCTGGTTGCTTTGCTGTACCCCGCCGCCTGCGACAGGCGTTTGCTGTGTCCTGTTCATATTGGGGTTCTGATTTTGATAGTCGTACACTGTCGGCGACAAATAGGGTTGTTGCTGCTGGGTCTGGTTATTCAGCGCATCGGATATTACCGAGGGCACCGCCGGGACGCCGCGTGTGCCGTTGTAATCGGACTGCGTCTGGCTGCCGGCAACCTGGCAGGTGCATTCCGGGATAACGAGCGCCTGGCCGATCTGAAGGGTCACATTCCCTTCGAGCGGCATATTGTTGGCGCGGCGGAAGCACTCTTCCGCACAGCCATAGCGCTTGGATATGCCAAACAGCGTCTCTCCTTTCTGGACACTGTGGTAGCCGGCCTTGTTTGCAAACTGGCTTTGCGTGCTGTATTGGCTGGGCGTATAGTTGTACTGACCCGGGGTGGCAGCATTGTTGGCCTGATTCCAGTAAGTCGATTGATTTACCACCGTTGGTCCTGTCTGACTATTGGTATTCGTCGTGACTGCGCCTTTTGAAACCGATGTACGGGCAGCCCCGCCGGCAGGCGGGTTTTGCAGCCAAATCTTTTGGCAAATCTCGATATGGTCGGGGTTTTTGATGTCATTCCACCGGATAATCGATTTCAGGTCGACACCATATGTGCGGGAGATGGCTTTGAGCGATTCCCCGCGCTGAACAATATGATAGCCTGGGCCGGGCATTTCCGGACAATTGGCAAATTGCGGGTTGTAATTCTGGTTGTTCGCCTGGCTATTATCCTGATCGGGCCGCCAGACGTAGTTATTGTTGTTGGCGGAAGCAGCTTCTTTATCCTGCGCGATGTACCCGGTCTCCGGGGTTTCGGTCCACTTGGAAGCGGAATTCCCGTACAATTTTGCGTCTTTGGCATTACGGCAACTGGTAGTAAGGTACTCTTCCAGGAAATTTCCGTTTACCCCGACCAGTTGCATCTCATTTTCAATCAATTCATTGGAATTGGTGCCCGAACGGCTGTTTACGATACCCAGGCCGTAGATGAAATCGAAGTCCATGCTTTCCTTGTAATTCTTGCCGGGATCGCCGTGGAAAGAATACTGGTACCTGCATTTGGCCAGTTTGGTGCCGGTAAAGCGGATGATCGTTTGCGATGATTCTCCCTGCAGGTTGTCCTTGTAGCTCAGCTTGGTGGTATCGATGGCAAAAACATATTTGGGAGAAACCAGCAGGTAGTAACTGCCCACTCGTTTGATCTGGGTGGCCGAATATATCGGCATCATCAGGTAATCCTGCGGCCGCTGGATGATGATGTACATCTGGCGGGTGGCGGAATTCTGGTTGATCACCTTCACCGCTTCATCGTTCAGCTTGAGGTTGCGGCAATCGTAGGTACCGTCGGGCAGGCTCTGGGTGGGCATGCCACTCTCGCCCGACATGAAAACGTACTGTTCGTCGGCACTCGGGCGGATGGAATAGGCAAACACGGATTTGCCCGATTTGGTATAACGGTACTCCAGCTGATCCATACAGCTGGCGTTGAACAATACGTAAACAGGTGATTGGGCGAAGGCATTAAGAGCAAAAAGACTCAGGATTGCAAGGATGAGCTTTTTCATGGCAGATCGTTTTTTTAACAATGTGGTTGGTTTTGAGTGTATCGTTTTAGTTGAATTAGTTTGTCATTTCGTCACCTGCGTCCTGCAGGGAAAGACGGTTATTTGGGAATTTTCAGGATATCGCGCGGCTGTGGCTCCTGGCCTGTTCGCATATTGTTGGCGGCAGCCAGCTTCTCCACGGACAAACCATACGTTTTTGCAATGCTCTGCATGGTATCGCCGGCCTTCACGATGTACTCGCCGACGTATTCGAATTGGGCAGTGGAGGCCCCGGCAAACGGCGTGGACTCAACCCTGTTATTGTTGTCGTAGTAAAAACCCTGTCCCTGGCTTCGCATATCCGGTACCGGCGCTTCCCCCCGGTTGCCAAAAGACTTCAGGTCAGGACGATCGCAGCTGCAGTCCGAACTGTACAGAACAAGTCCTTGCGGAATCACCTGATTGTCGCCCTGCGGCAGTGTTTTCACACTTCTGTTGATATGCCGGAAATATTCCGTGCTATAGCCGTATTTGCCGGCCAGCATGCCCACTGTCTCATTTTTCCCCACCAGGTGTTGTGAGCGGCTCGAGGCTCCGGGGGTGGCTGGCGTGTACGCCGATGGCATTTCATTAGAGCGACCGTCGCCACTCCCGACCGGGTTGTCATAGGCGGTAGCCCGTGGTTTTGGAACAAGCACCCGCTGCCCGGGATAGATAACGACATCGCCGGAAGCGGGCATGCTGTTCATTATTCGAACTTCGGTTTCGGAGGCCCCATATTGGCGGGCGATTGCGGTAATGGATTCGCCCTTCCGGACGATGTGCTCCGTGTAAGACGGGTTACTGCCTGTTGCAGCTGGTGGTAAGGGCTTGGTGGTGGATGGCAAATTGTTATTCTGTTGCGCAGACAACCATATTTTCTGGCAAACCTCGAGTTTGTTTGGGTCTTTGAGCCGGTTCCAGTCGATCAGGGACCGGGTATCGAGTTTGTAGATGCGCGCGATAGAGTTAAGCGACTCGCCGGGTTGTACAATATGGTAGCCGATACCCGGTTTTTCGGGACAATTGGCCATAGACTGCTGGCCGCCGGATGTCGTTGGCTGGGTATAATATTCTTCTTTGTCCGGCTCCGTAAACAAATACGGCTCGTTGTGTGCGGGGTCGGGGTCGGGGGTCCAGCCGGTGATGAAAGAGCCCTGGTTGCCTGGTTGCGTATTGTTATTGCGGCACAGGGCAGAGATATACTCCTCCATACCGATGCCGTTTATTTTCATCAGGCGGTACACATTTTGTTCCATTTCGCTGCCGTTGTGGCCGGTTCGGTTGCTCACCAGACCAATACCCGGTATAAGTTCCACATCCATTCGCGGCAGGTCGGATGTAAGCGGCTCAAGCCGGAAGGCATACTGACGCCGGCAATCGTAATCGCGCATACCCGTGAGGTAAACCGGGGAGGTCACGCCGGGCTGGGAGAGGTTGCGCGCATAGTCGATATTGGTGGTGTCGAGCAGAAAATCGTAACTCGGCGAACGGAAAACATAGGACGTGCCAACCCGGAAAATTTGTCCGACCGCATCGACCGGCATGGATATGTATCCGTTTTGCACCTTGTGTACGATATACGCAAGCCGTCCGCCTGCATTGATCGCATTGACCTCCGTGCTGTTCAGTACGGCAGTCTGGCAGGAGACCAGTCCTTTGGGCATGGCCTGCGAGGATATCTGCGGATTGCTGCCGATCTTGAAAAAATAAAGTTCGTTTTCGCCTTTATTGATGGAGTACATCAGCAGATCCTGCCCGGAATAGGTGTATTTGTATTCCAGTTGATACATACAGGACGGGTCGAACTGAATGTACAGCGGCGTTTGTGCCGACAGGTTTGCCAGAAAAAATAAAAAAAGGACGGAGGAAAAAATTTGTTTCATCGTGCGTTGTTTTCGGAGGGAAAAACGGTTTGTGGGCATCCGGATCTCCCGAGAGACATGTTAATCCTACTGCAAGATTAGGTCAAAATATTGAAACAACAACCTGAAAATCAAGGCCGTATTGAAAATAAACGAAAAAAGTCGCGCAGAACTGCCTTTTTTCAAAATTTTATTCACCTTTTCCTAACGCAATTTGTGTTGTAAAACTTTCCTCCACCCACAATTTAATATGCTAATGTATGCCGCGCTTTCCGTTGTAACGACCTTGTCCCCTACCTTTGCGCCATGTCAAAACCTTTGATTCTGGTAACAAACGACGACGGCATCGTCGCACCCGGCATACGGGTTCTGGTCGAACTCGCATCAGAACTGGGAGAAGTGGTGGTGGTGGCTCCCGACTCCCCGCAAAGCGGACAGGGGCACGCCATCACGATCCACGATCCGCTGCGGCTGAAGAAAGCCAATATTTTCCCCGGTATCGAAGCATGGGAATGCTCCGGCACACCGGTCGACTGCGTAAAACTCGCCAAACACGTCGTCCTGAAAGACCGGCCTATCGCCCTCTGCGTATCCGGCATCAACCACGGCACCAACGCTTCGATCAACATCATTTACTCCGGCACACTGTCGGCAGCAATGGAGGCCTCCGTTGAGAATATCCGGAGCATCGGTTTTTCACTCGACGATTTTAGTTTCGACGCAGATTTCAAACCTTGCAAGCCCTGGGTCAGGAAAATCATGGAATACACGCTGGCACGCCCATTCGAACATGGCAACTTGCTGAACGTGAACATCCCGAAACTGCCTGCAGAAAAGATACGCGGCATCAGGATTTGCCGCCAGGCAGATGCGCGATGGGTGGAAAATTTTATGGAAGGGCACGATCCGAGCGGACAACCCTATTACTGGCTCACCGGCGAGTTCGTCAACAACGACAAGGGAGAGGATACCGATGTCTGGGCCCTGCGCAACGGCTTTATCTCCGTTGTCCCGTCCATGCACGACCTGACCAATTACAAGGCCCTGAGCAGCCTGAATGACCTGGAAACGTATTAATCCCGTGGTAAACGCTGCTCTTGTGCGAAAAAAAAGCGCAGATTTGCGCTATTCATTTTTATCACCTACACATTATGTTCAGACAAAACAAGATATGGGTCGGTCTGCTCTTTGGCCTGATCCTGCCCGCTATCGGCGCAGTGTTGATCTTTAACCTTTTCAAACTGCTGGCGTATTTTGGCGGCGCAAGCGGCGAAGGCTTCACCCCGAATTTCCGGGAACGCACCAGCGTAGTCATTGCCATAGCGCTCAACCTCATCCCGATGAATATTTTTCGCCGGCAGCGCTGGGACCTGTCCATGCGCGGGGTGATGATCGCTACGGTTTTGCTCGCTTTCGTTTGGATAATGCACTACACGCTGAAGGTGTTTTAGTAAAAATGATGAATGATGAATGATGAATGATGAAAATAATGACATTCATCCCTATTCACCAAAACCATAATCGCGCTCGACGAGACAAATGCGTGTTTTGTAGGCGCTGTACCACTTCTCGCGACCGTATTGTTGTGCCACCCGGTGCTCGGCATGCGCCTTCCAGTTTTTGATTGATTCCAAACTTTCCCAGTAGGAAACTGTTATGCCCACTTCATTTCGTGCCGATTCTACGCCGAGAAATCCGGGTTGACCACTTGCCAGTTCGACCATCAGTTCTGCCATCTCGCCGTAACCTTCTGTTGTTTCAGTCCTGACGGAAGTGAATATGACGGCGTAGTACGGAGCCGCGGGGGTTTGTGCGATCATTGTATCACTTACTTTTTGACCTAAAAATATGGAATATCGTCGACTTGGAAAATCCGGCTTGCAAGTCAGTGTATTGTCATTTGGCTCCTGGGTTACCTTCGGGAAACAAATTGAGGACAACACTGCTGAGAAACTCATGTCCACAGCCTATGATGGCGGGATCAACTTCTTTGACAACGCCGAGATATACGCCCGTGGCCAAAGCGAGACCGTGATGGGTAATATCCTGAAAAAAATGAACTGGGAGCGCAGTTCATGGCTGGTGTCGTCGAAAGTTTTTTTTGGCGACGGCGGTAAAAAACCCAACCAGACCGGATTGAGCCGCAAGCATATCTTTGAAGCCTGCCACGCCAGCCTGCGCCGGCTCCAGGTAGACTACATCGACCTGTACTTCTGCCACCGGCCCGACAAAAACACACCGATCGAAGAGACGGTATGGGCCATGAATCACCTGATCGCCCAGGGTAAAATCCTGTACTGGGGTACTTCGGAATGGAGCGCCCAGGAAATCATGGAAGCGCACATGGTCGCGCGGGAGAATCATCTGATCGGCCCCGTCATGGAACAACCGCAGTACAACATGTTTTACCGGGAAAAAGTAGAGGTAGAGTACGCTCAGATTTATAAAAATCCGGGGCTTGGCACCACCATCTGGTCGCCCTTATCCTCGGGTGTGCTGACCGAAAAATACCTGGACAAGTTTCCGAAGGATACCCGCTTGGGCTTGGAAGGCTTTGACTGGCTGAAGGAGCGCAGCCTCAAACCGGAGCATATGGAAAAGGTGCATCACCTGAACGACCTTGCCCGTGCAATGGGTACTACCCTGCCCAAACTGGCTATTGCCTGGTGTATCCAGAATCCGAACGTCAGTACCGCCATTTTAGGCGCTTCGAAACCGGAGCAACTGAAGGAGACGCTCGACAGTCTGGAAGTCCTGCCCCTGCTTACCGCCGAAGTGAATGAGCGGATAGAGGGCATTTTGGGTAACAAGCCTGTGGCGCCGGCATTTTAAAGCGAACGCAGCCGGGGTTAAACAAAAACAAAGCAGCCCGCCGTGCATCAAGCGCGGCGGGCTGTTGTATTTGTAAAACGGCAATACTATACCGTTTCCATCTCTTCTACTTTGGGCAAGAGTTCAGCCACCCCGGAGTTGGAACAAAACTGTATCCAGTTGTGGTGGTCGTTTTCAAGTCCCATACGCAGGCGGTTGATATACTTCTTCAACCGCATACCGACGGGGCGGTGCTGCTCATCAACAGGGGTCAGTTCGAGTTTGCGGTCGCGCCACGTGATCTCGCTGACATGGCTCACTACCGCTGCCGTGCCGGCGCCGAAGCATTCCTGCAGGGTACCGCGCCAGTAAGCGTCGGCGATTTCAGCGATACTGATGAGTCGATCTTCAACAGTATAGCCCCATTCCTTCAAGAGGGTAATAAAACTGTCGCGGGTGACACCACGGAGGATGGTGCCGGTGGTTGCGGGGGTGATGACCTTGCCGTCCATAACGAAGAACAGATTCATGGTACCAACCTCCTGTACATATTTTTTCTCCACGGCGTCCATCCACATAACCTGGTCGTAGCCGTTTTTCTTGGCGCGCACAGCGGGCAACAGCGAGGAACCGTAGTTGCCGGCACATTTTGCCTCACCTACCCCGCCCTGGGCGGCGCGGGTGAATACTTCTTCTACCCACAGTTTAACCGGTTTCGGATAATAGGGTCCAACCGGGCCGGTAAAGATGAGGAAGCGATATTGTTCGGATGCATGGACCCCGAAGTACTCGTCGGTGGCAAACATCATCGGCCTGATATACAGGGCGTGGTCTTCTTCGTCCGGAATCCAGTTTTTGTCGAGGTCGACCAACATTTTCAGCCCTTCCATGAACAAATCCTCCGGCAATTCCGGCATGCACATCCGTTCGGCAGAAACATTCAGGCGCCGGGCGTGCATGTCTGCACGAAACAGCACAGGTTCGCCCTTAATCTTGGTAGCCTTTAATCCTTCGAAAATACTTTGTCCGTAATGCAGGGCCAGATTGGCAGGGGAAATATCCAGGTTCTGGAAAGGTACGATACGGGGGTTGACCCATTTTTCTCCGTCATAGTCCGCAATGAACATATGATCGGATATTACCTTGCCGAATGGAATGTTTTGAAAATCAACCGTGTTGACACGGGACTTGGCAACGGGGGTAACTTTGATCGGATATTTTCCAGCCATAATTAAGGGATGTTGACAGTGGAAGAACTTTTGATTGGATGGTGCAAAGATATTTATCTTTAGGGCAAAATTAAAAATTTTATTCCAAAATGATCCAGCCTCCCCGGGATAAAACAGAATTAAAATCCGCCCATGCAGGATATTTTTGATGAAAAATTTTTTCACCTGTTTTCCGGGTTGTTTTTTATACCCTGAACACAATATAGACGAAATCTAAAAAATGTTCCCATCAGACGATTTACTCTTCCTGGCGCCCGAACCATGCGAACCCAAATCAGCACAGGGAAACTTCGCGCGTTCGGTTTATATTCTTGCACTTGAAGAGCCGCAGGCTACGGGCAATCGAGCATTTCTTTCAAAGGTATTGTCGGCGGTTCAACTTGATCTGGATAAAGATACGTTGTTTGCCGAGATTCAGGAATCGGAAGCGTTTTCTTTTGTCGATGCATTAAAAAACAAACAGCCTGCCTGCGTTTTGGTTTTCGGCCTGCCCCCGTCGAGGCTCGGTTTAGCCATCGAAGCGCCGCTGTATCAGTCGCTTACGTTTTACAACGTCACCTGGCTTTTTGCCGATGCCCTGTCGATACTGGAGCCGGATAAAAATAAAAAGGGCCAACTCTGGCAGGCCCTGAAGCAGATGTTTTTGTGAACGGACCGCACGGCAGGATGGTTGATCTTGGAATTATAGTGCTTACTTTCGCCCCTGCAATCCATGCGGCCATCGGGGTCGCTTTTCCACATTACAAATCCACTCGGTATGAAGGCATACGTTTTTCCTGGACAGGGATCACAATTTGAAGGAATGGGAAAGGAACTCTACGAAACCAATCCGCAAGCCAAAGCCCTTTTTGAGCAAGCCAATGAAATACTTGGATGGCGCATCACAGACGTCATGTTCGGCGGCACAAAAGAAGACCTGACCCAAACAAAGGTCACCCAGCCGGCCGTGTTTTTGGAAAGTATCGTACGGGCGAAGATCGCAGGAGCCTCTTTCACACCCGATGCAGTGGCCGGTCACTCCCTCGGAGAGTTTACCGCCCTCGCCGCCGCCGGCGCTCTTTCCTTTGAAGATGCCCTCAGGCTGGTCAGCCAGCGGGCTTTTGCCATGCAAAAAGCATGCGAACTGACCGAGAGCACCATGGCTGCCGTGCTGGGCCTGGACGATGCCGTAGTCGAGCAGACATTGAAATCGATTGACCATGAAATAGTTGTGCCGGCCAACTATAACTCACCGGGTCAACTCGTCATTTCAGGCTCCAGAAAAGGCATTGAACTGGCGGTAACCAGGCTCACCGAAGCAGGCGCCAAGCGCGTGGTGGTGCTGCCCGTAGGCGGCGCTTTTCATTCTCCCCTCATGCAGCCCGCGCAGGATGAACTGGAAAAGGCCATTAATGCCACCAACTTCTCCACGCCGGTTTGTCCGGTTTACCAGAACGTGCATGCCAAAGCGGTAACCGAACCTGAAAACATTCGCAAAAACCTGATCGCACAACTCACGGCGCCGGTGCGCTGGACTCAGACCGTGGAAAACATGCTGGCTGACGGCATCACCGAATTCATCGAAGTGGGTGGCTCGGGCGCAGTTTTGAGGGGTCTGATCAAAAGAATCAGCAGGGATGTGGCCACCGATGCCCTGTAAAATCGACGGGCGTGCCAAAATTATTTCACCACCTATTGCGCTTTATTGGATTGCCTCCTACTTTCGTCCCTGACGAACTGGATCGTCGTTTTTAATCATGGCAGCAAAATCATTGATCAGAACTGGTCAGATTCTTCTGGCTGAACCATTTATGCAGGACCCGTATTTTCGCCGCGCCGTTGTGTTGCTGTGCGAGCACCACGACGAGGGGACGATCGGATTTATCCTGAATAAAAGCATCGATATGGGTGTGAATGAGCTGATGAGCGAATTCCCCAAGTTTGATGCCGAGGTTTTTTACGGGGGACCGGTACAAACGGACACCCTCCATTATGTACACAACATTGGCGACCTGCTCGAGGAAAGCGTAAAAATTTCGGAAGGCGTATGGTGGGGCGGCGACTTTGAAAAGTTAAAGTTTCTCATTACCAGCGGCCTCATCGATTCATCCAATATCCGTTTTTTCGTCGGCTATTCGGGTTGGTCGGGCGGACAGTTGGGGGAGGAAATGGAATACGGCTCGTGGATGACCGCACCGATGGACGCCAACTATGTTTTTAAAACGAAGCCGAACAAACTCTGGAGCCAGATCATGTACAACAAGGGCGATATCTACGAGGTCATTGCCGACATGCCCGACATGATCAGCTGGAACTGAATACATCACCGGCGCAGCAGGTTATCCCTTCAAAACAACCGTCTCAAATGGCTGGAGTTCCACCCGGCCATTTTGTATTGGCGCCCGGGCCGGACGGGCGTTCAGGTTACAGCAGGCAACATAGCGTTCCCCGCTATTGGCAAACACGATCTGATAAACATCTTTATCCACTTCACGCACAACAGACACCGTGCTGCCGCGCAGGTCGAATGCCGACTCCAGTTCAGATTTTTGTTCCGGTGAATACCGGCCTGCATCGTCGGAAGTAAACAACAGATTGCCTAATAATACATTGATAGTCAGCACTGTTTGCTGCTGCGCCTGCGTAAGATGCTGGTTTTCGTCGCGCAGGATAAACACATCGGGGTCGTTGTGAAAAAAGCGGCCGTTCAGTTGCCAGCGGCCCAGCGTACTGCGCAGCGCCGATAGCGTGCTTACCCGCTCCCGCATGTGCAGGAAGGCCAGCAGCCGGTGTTCCCACGACAGGTGAATGTCACCGCCGATCCTGCAGTAGTCAGCCTGGCCTGCTGCAGCCCCCAGCGGTACGCCACAGGCCAGTATTTGCTTCCGCCCCGCCAGTTTCCGAAGAAATTCCATGGCCTCGCTCATCACCTGTCCGCGGGTTTTCCCGGCAGGAGGCGACAGGCATACGGCAAACAGGAAGTCGAGTTTGACCAGATCGTATCCCCACTGTTCGAGTATCAGGTGAAATACGCCGCCGAGGTGGTTGCGCACATCGTTATTGTAAAAATCGAGGGCAAAGTACCAGCCTCCCCACATCGGGTTCCAGCCGACTTTCAACGGCCTGCCCGTTTTATCCCGCAACAGCCAGTCCGGGTGCGCGCGCACCACCGCCGAGTCATGGGCCGCCACAAACGGCGCAAGCCATATTCCCGGCGACATCGCCTTTTCCCTGATTTTTCCGGCCATAAATCCCATGCCTTTTGGGAATTCCGGCTTCACGGAAAGCCAGTCGCCCACCCTGGTCTGCCACCCGTCGTCGATCTGGAAGTACACCTTCTCATTAACCCTGCGCAAGGGTTGGGTTTCGGCAACCTGCTCTTCTTGGTCGCCGGGGTCGCACAACGAGGCAAACGCTTCGAGATCGTACAGCAGCACTGCTTCGGAAATACGGGTAAAATGGCGGTACCAACTCGTCCATCCGATGGCAGGAGCAGCAGCCGGCGGCTCGATGTCCATCAACCGGCGCCAAAGGTCGAACACTTCCGGCAAAGGCCCCTCCCCCGCCCAGAAATCCAGTGCCGGAAACGAATGGGCAAGTTTTAACCCGTCCATGTCCTTGCGAACCGTGAGAAGATTATTGGTCCGGTCGAATAAAAACAGGGTAAATCCCGTGCTCTCGTTGAGAGAGGCGAAAAAGTGCACGACAGGGCCCTGCTCCCCGGGGTGTGAAACGGGGTTACGGTTTACATAGGTGTATGTCCAGGAGTGCTGCCAGCCTTTTTTGCGGGGGATGCCGGGGATGTGCTCGTCGCCATAGTAACCCATAAACCTGCGGGCAACGGCGCGCAACGGCGGATAGTACTCATCCGGGCCCAACAGCCTGCTTTCGCTCCACGACTGGAAGCCGTTGGCAAAAAAAGAGCCGGACTGCGCCTCAGGAAGGTGAAACTGAAGTTCGAGGCGACGGATCGTCACATCGTGTTTGGGATGCAGAAATACGGAATAGCGCGTTCCGCCATACGAGTCCTGGATCTGGAAGTCGGCGAAAATTTCGTCGAACGAATTGGACTTCCCCGCTTGCAGGGTATGGGTATGCTGGTCGGTGATCAGGATTGCCTGGCGAAGATGCATGACCTGAAAGAATTGATTCAAGGTGACAGCCTGGACGCAATATTAGTTTATTGTAGTCGGCTGACAGGATTTTTTTGTGGATATGGCATGAAAGACCCGTTTACACTACCTTTGCAGGCTACATGGATTAAAAAACCTATCACCTTACCACACCCAAGATCATGAATACCCCGCTCACCATCCGCTCCATCTTTCTGCTTTTATTTTCAGGCTACCTCGGGACCTTGAACGCTCAAACCGAGGCGTACACAGCGGCAGGCGACACCGTTATTTTATATGACGATGGCACCTGGGAATACCAAAGCGACTCGAAAGAAGACCCTTCGGGATTGCCGCCCATTGATTCACTTTGGTACAATCCGGGCACATTTAACAAGCCGGCCACCTCTCCGCAGACGGTCAAAGACGAATCGGGCGCCTATGAAGTCTGGTACGAAGATAAAAAATGGCAGCGCACCCCTTCGGGCCGTCTGAATGAAGACGCTAAAATGGCGTTTAAGACAAAGAAACCGGGCGGTTTTGGAATGGTTATTTACGAACCGGTTGAGTTGCCGCTCCAGGTATTGCGGGAAGCCGCGCTCATCAATGCCAGAAGCGCCGATCCGAACATCCAGTTGACCAATCAGGAGCTCCGGACCGTTAACGGCAGGAAAATGCTTTGCCTCGAAATGGAAGGAGCCGTCAGCGGCATGAAGTTTAAATACTTTGGCTATTATTACAGCAATGCCTCGGGAAGCTGGCAGTTTATCACCTATACTACCCAGAGCCTGTTCGATGAATTCAAACCCGATTTTGAATTGCTGCTAAACGGCCTGATCATACACAAGAATTGAGTGCCGGCCCGTATTCGCTTTCAGGAGTACGGAACGGAAACATCCGTCCGATTTTGCACAAAACAGACCATCATAAACTACAGCCCCTGCTCGTCCGTGCCGTCGCGCAGGCCCTGTACGCTATTTTCCGGGAAGACCGCCATGCCGACAAGGTAATCGAATACACCCTGCGCCACAGCCCCAAAGCGGGAAGCCGCGACCGGGCATTCATCGCCGAAACGACCTATGAAGCAGTGCGGTATTATCGCCTGTATGCGGAATTACTCGGTAAAATGCCCGAGAACGAGGACGACTTCTGGAAAATCGCCGGTATTCACCTGCTGGTATCCGGAAATGCGGGCGCTGCATTGCCCGAATGGAGGGAGTTTCGCGACCTGAATGCCGGGGATATCCTGGCAAGGGCCGGGGAGTTAAGCGCCGGCAGGCCCTTTCGCGAGAGCATTCCCGACTGGCTCGATGACATGGGCAGTCTGGAACTCGGTGTACTTTGGGATGAAACCCTTACCTGGCTCAACCGGCCTGCTCAGGTAGTGTTGCGCGCCAACCGACTCAAAACAGACCGCGCTGCGCTGCAAGACGCACTGCGCGCTGAAAGCGTGGACACAAAATCCGTCGGCCAGGGCGACGCTTTGGTGCTCACCCGCCGGCAGAATGTATTTCAAACCAGGGCTTTTAAGGCCGGCCTTTTTGAGGTGCAGGACTACAGCAGCCAGCTGGTTGCGCCCTTTTTGGCACCCGAACCCGGTATGCGGGTAGTAGATGCCTGCGCTGGCGGCGGCGGCAAAACGCTGCACCTGGCCGCACTGCTCCAGAACCGCGGCAGCCTGATCGCACTCGACACCTTTGGCTGGAAACTGGACGAACTGCGGCAGCGCGCGCGTCGTGCCGGCGCTACCAACATTGAAACACGGCCGATTGAAAACCGTAAAGTGATCAAGCGCCTATATGGAAGCGCCGACAGGCTTCTGCTTGATGTGCCCTGCAGCGGCCTCGGTGTGTTGCGCCGCAACCCTGATTCCAAGTGGAAACTACAACCCGGGGCCATCCGCAACCTGCAGGCGGTGCAGCAGGAGATTCTGCAATCCTATAGTCCTATTGTTAAGGCGGGCGGGCGTCTGGTGTACGCCACCTGCAGCATACTTCCTTCGGAAAACGAAGCGCAGGTCCGGCAATTCCTCGACAGCGAGGCAGGTAAATCCTTCCGGCTTGTCGATGAAAAAAGGATACTGCCCCAGGACGACGGATTCGACGGATTCTTTATGGCATTGCTTGAAAAAGCGTCAGAATCGTAGTTTTTGGGCAACACAAAAGTTAATTTTTAGTAAAATTTATTGAAAATCAATTTTTTATAAAAAATACCCGCACCTTTGCAGCGGCACGTTGCCACTATCACTTATTTCAATTTTTTTCAATGTACACAGGAACAGTAAAGTTCTTCAATGAGTCCAAAGGTTTTGGCTTCATCGTTGACAACTCCTCAAACGAGGAAATTTTCGTCCACGTCAGTGGTCTGATCGACAACATTCGCGAAGGTGACAAAGTCACTTACACCACTGAACGCGGCAAAAAAGGCATGAACGCAGTTGATGTCAAAGTCGCGTAAGCGATCCGACATTTTGAATTCATACTATGCAAAAACCTCCGGCGAGCAATCGTCGGAGGTTTTTTTATTCAGAACAACTTCCCAATCCGGGGTCTTTTTACCTTTGCACCTCAATTTTCCTGCTTACCTGATCACGTCCTCTCAGCTGCTCAAATATGGAGTCCACCGTCGAAATCGCAAAAAACCTCGGCCTGACCGCCGATGAATTTGAAAAGATCACCGAAATTTTAGGCAGAGCGCCCAATTTTACCGAGCTCAGTATCTATTCGGTCATGTGGAGCGAACACTGTTCCTACAAAAACTCCATCCTCCAACTCAAAACGCTGCCCAGGAGCGGCAAACGCCTGCTGGTCGGCGCCGGAGAAGAAAACGCCGGCCTGGTCGATATTGGCGACGGCCTCGGCTGCGCATTCAAGATCGAGAGCCACAACCACCCTTCGGCCATCGAGCCTTATCAGGGCGCGGCAACAGGTGTGGGTGGCATCCACCGCGATATTTTTACCATGGGCGCACGGCCCATCGCCGCACTGAACAGCCTGCGCTTCGGCGAGCCGAAGACCCCGCACATGAAACGGCTCATCGCCGGCGTGGTGAAGGGCATTGGCGATTACGGCAACTGCTTTGGCGTACCTACTGTTGGCGGCGAGGTGTATTTTATGCCTTGCTACAACCACGATATTTTGGTCAACGCCATGTCTGCCGGTATTGTCAAGGCCGGCGAAACGGTAAGCGCAACGGCCGGCGGTCCCGGCAATCCGGTCTTTATTGTCGGTTCGGCAACGGGTAAAGACGGCATCCACGGCGCGACGTTCGCCAGCGCCGATCTTTCCGAGGACTCGCACGAAGACCTGCCTGCCGTTCAGGTTGGCGACCCTTTTCAGGAAAAACTGCTGTTGGAGGCGTCGCTTGAGGCCATTCAAACAGATGCCATCGTGGGCATGCAGGATATGGGCGCGGCAGGCATCACCTGCTCCACCTCCGAAATGAGCGCAAAGGCAGGTTGCGGCATGCGGATCGACCTCGACAAGGTGCCTACCCGTCAGGCCAATATGAAAGACTGGGAGATACTGCTCTCGGAGAGCCAGGAACGTATGCTGATCGTGTGTAAACCCGGACGCGAATCAGAGATCAGGGCAGTGTTTGACAAGTGGGACCTCCCCTGCGAACACATCGGTGAAACGACCGAGGGCGGCCGCCTCGAATACTTTTACCACGGAGAAAAGGTAGCGGATGTACCTGCAGAAACGCTTGTGCTGGGCGGCGGCGCACCGGTATATGTGCGGGAGCAGCAGGAACCGGAATACCTGGCGGAAATCCGCAAATTCGACATCGGGCAGGTTGCATTGCCTGCCGACTACATTTCGGCAGCCAGAAAACTCTGGAACTCGCCAAACCTCGCCTCTAAAAACTGGATCACCCAGCAGTACGACTCCATGGTCCGAACAGGCACCGTAACTACAAACCGGCCCAGCGACGCCGCAGTCGTCTATGTAAAAGGCACCAGAAAGGCCCTTGCGCTGACAACAGATTGCAATTCAGCCTACGTCTTCGCCGACCCCTACAAAGGTGGCATGATCGCCGTGGCAGAAGCAGCGAGAAATATCGTCTGTGCCGGCGGCGAGCCGGTTGCCATCACCAACTGCCTGAACTTCGGCAACCCGTACAACCCGGAAGTCTATTACCAGTTTGCACAGGCCATCCGCGGCATGGGCGATGCCTGCAGAAAATTCGAAACGCCGGTTACGGGCGGCAATGTGAGTTTTTACAACCAATACGCCCACCAGGGCAAGGTCGTCCCGGTCTACCCCACCCCCACCATCGGCATGCTGGGTTTGCTGGATGATTACGAACGCTTTATGACGCTCGACTTCAAAAGCGAAGGCGATAGTATCATCCTCATAGGTACGAGCCGCGACGATCTGGGCAGCAGCGAATACCTCCGCACCGTATTGCACCTGGAATACAGCAACTGTCCCTATTTTGACCTGGAAGAAGAATATTTCATCCAGAAGGTTGTTCAGAAAGCCATTCGGCAGCAGATGATCCGATCGGCGCACGACGTTTCTGATGGGGGGATATTTGCGGCGCTTGTCGAAAGCGCCATGCCTCGCGAACTGGGCTTTCAGGTGCGCAGCAATACAGGTATACGCAAGGATGCATGGTTGTTCGGAGAAGCGCAAAGCCGGATAATTGTCAGCGTGGGTGCAGAACAACTTGAGGCATTCGAACGTTTTTTAAAGGCGGAAAACGCGCCATTCGAGGTACTGGGGACGGTAACTGGCAGAAAAGTGAACATTGACGGGGAAGACTGGGGCAACGTTTCGGATTGGAAACGCACCTATGAAAACGTCCTGGAAAACGTGATGCAAAACTGACAGCGATATGTCGACTCAATTTTCAACAATAGGCAAAATCAATTTTTTATGAAAAAAATAAAATCACTCGTGCTTTTCATGCTACCCGTCATGGCGATTTTTTACGCCTGCAACGGACAAAGCGGCTACACCCTTAAAGGCACCATTAACGGCGCGGCAAACCTCCAGGTATTGCTTGAACAGGCCCATTTCGACCGCACCAACACTGCCCTCGGGCGCGCAACCTGCGATGCCAACGGTGCTTTTGAGATCAAACAGGAAAAAGCGCCCGAACAGGGGCTCTATCGGATGACCATCGGCGCCAAACGCCTGTTTTTCATCCTTGACGGCACTGAAAAGGACATTGATATCAAAGCCGACCTGAACACCATTGACCAACTCAACGTCCAGGTGACCGGCTCAGAGACGTTCACCTGTTACGCTGATATCATCAATAGTGTCCTGAAAAATCAGTTGAAAAGTCCGGAAGAAGCCCGCGCCACCATCGCCAAGGGTTGCAATCCGCTGATGAAAGCCATCCTGACCTCTTCGCTGCTCGGCAACAATGCAGGCACCTATCTCGACGACTTCAAGTCGGCCTCGGCAGCGCTGAACGAATACATGCCGGGCTCCAAGTACGCGACCGACTATGCCAACATGATTACTTCGCTTCAAAGTCAGATCGCTCAGCAGGCGCAACAACAAGCTGGCGAAACCATCAAAGTGGGTATGCCTGCTCCGGATATCAGCCTGCCCGGCCCCGACGGAAAAACGCGTTCGCTGTCGTCGCTCAAAGGCAAAATTGTCCTGCTCGACTTCTGGGCCTCCTGGTGCGGCCCCTGCAGAAGGGCCAACCCCCATGTAGTGGAAGTGTACAACAAATACAAGGGCAAAGGTTTTGACGTATTCAGCGTTTCGCTCGACAAACAGGACGGCAAAGACCGCTGGGTCGACGCCATTTCAAAGGATGGCCTCATCTGGGACAACCACGTCAGCGATCTGCAATATTGGAACAGTGCACCCGCAGCGACGTACGGCGTGCGTTCCATTCCGAAAACTTTCCTCATCGGGCGCGACGGCAAGATTGTTGCCATTAACCCGCGCGACAACCTCGAAGAGGAATTGCTGAAAGTACTCTGATTCCGGGTATTTTTCAGGTGCAGTTTTTTGAGGCGCCATCCGCTGTATGCATGCCGGTGGCGCCTCAAAAATCCTCCTCCAACGGATCGCACCATATCCTGCCTTACACTTATTACCCGCTCCAATTTACTTGCCGGAATACCGCTTTACACCGGCAGCCTTTCTTCCCGGCATTCCTCTGCCGACGCCTGTAGTGACCAAAAAGGTCTGTTCCAAATAAAAAACAATAAATTAGCGCGCCCTGCATTCCCACCCAAATGCTGCACCTTTAAAAATGACTGGCATGAAAAAAACGCTCTGGATACTCCTGTTCATCCCCTTCTTCCTGGATGCCCAGGGTGGCATGTGGATACCCCTTCACCTCGAAAAACAGAACGAGAAAGACATGAAGTCGCTCGGTCTGAAGATCAAGGCCGATGATATATACGCCATATCCCAGCCAAGTCTGAAGGACGCCATCTGCCAGTTCGACGGCGGTTGCACCGGCGAAATGATCTCTCCTGAAGGCCTCCTGCTCACCAACCACCACTGTGGTTTTGATGCCATCCAGCAACTCAGCACCCTCGAACACAATTACCTTGAAGACGGATACTGGGCAAAAAACCGCAACGAAGAGTTACCTGCAGAGGGCGTCACCGCCCTGTTCATTACGCGAATGGAGGACGTCACCGCATTGGCCATGCAAGGCGTTACGGAAAGCATGGCTGAACGGGACCGCCAGGCGCTGATAGACAAAAACCTCGCGCAGATAAGGGCCAATGCCAAAAAAGAAAAATGGGAAGACATCCAGATCCGGCCATTTTATAACGGCAACCAGTACTACCTGTTTGTCACCCAAACATTCAAAGACGTGCGCTTCGTGGGCGCACCGCCCAGCAGCATCGGCAAATTCGGCGCCGACACGGACAACTGGGTTTGGCCCAGACATACCGGCGACTTCTCCATGTTCCGGGTGTATGCCGATAAAGACAATCGCCCTGCAGCCTATTCAAAGGAAAACAAGCCTTTTCAGCCCAAAAAATTTCTGGCCATCTCGCTCGACGGCGTGGAGGAAGGAGACTTCACAATGGTCTATGGCTTCCCGGGACGCACAGACGAATACCTGACCGAAGCAGCCGTCCGGCAGACCGGCGAGGTGCTCGACCCCGCCAAGGTGGCGATTCGCGACCGGGCACTGAAGATTATGGACGGGTTTCTGCGCAAGGACCCGGCTGTGAAGATCGATTATATTGCCAAATACAGTACGATCGCAAACGGATGGAAAAAGTGGCTGGGCGAGATGCAAGGGCTTCAAACGTTCAAGGCCTACGATAAAAAACGCGACTACGAAACGGAATTTACCCGTCGGGTAGCCCTGAATGTCGATTTCAGGTACAAGTACACCAACCTGTTGCCCCGCCTCCGCCAGTTGTACCAGGACATCGAACCGTATGCCCTGACACGCGATTATTATTTCGAAGCGTGCATCCGCAACAGTGAAATACTCGGACTTGCGGCGGGGATGCGCGGATGGATCGAAACGTTTGACAAGAACGGCGCTGATTTTTTCGCCGGTAAAAAGCCCGAAATGGCTGCCAAACTCGACGATTTTTACGCGGGCTACCACCCTGAAGTTGATGAAGCGGTTTTTGCAGGACTGATGGAACTCTATGCCCTCAATGTCCGTGCAGAATGGGGCGGAGCCTTCGTGCGTACCATGGCGGAACAACACAACGGCTACACGGGTCTGGCCAACTATATTTTCAAAAACAGTATGCTGGCTGACAAGGGCAAAATGAACGCCCTGCTGCAGGAAAACCCCGAAAAAATCGCCCAAACCCTGCAAAATGACCCGGCTTTCACTTTCTGGAAAACACTCAACGACGCTTACCAGGAACATATTCAGCCCAAACTCCAGGAATTGCAACCGCAAATCAACCTCTTGCAGCGCCAGTACATGGCCGCTCAAATGGAGGTATTCAGGGAAAAACGTTTTTTCCCCGACGCCAACAGCACCCTGCGCCTTACCTATGGCAAAGTAGATGACTACTCCCCGCGCGACGCCGTCGAATACAAGGAACACACCTACCTCGAGGGTGTTATGGAAAAATATATCCCCGGTGATTACGAATTCGACGTCCCGAAAAAACTCATCGAACTCTGGAAATCGAAGAACTACGGTCAATATGCCGATGCCAACGGGCGGATGCCGGTCGGGTTTATCGGCACCAACCATACCACCGGCGGCAATTCAGGCAGCCCTGCCCTGGATGCTTACGGCAACCTCGTCGGACTGAATTTCGACCGCGTATGGGAAGGCACCATGAGCGACCTGAATTACGATCCCGCTATTTGCCGCAACATCATGGTAGACATCCGATATGTGCTCTTTATTATGGACAAATTCGGAGAGGCCGGATACCTGACCAAAGAGATGAAACTCGTGAAAGGGAAAAAGAAGCGCAAGAAAGGGAAAGACTAGGCGCAGTAGCAAGGGCATCATTTTGTTTCACCATTATTTTAACTGTCAGGACAGTGCAGGTCAACAATAATTCGCTCAAAACGGACACCCCGAAACCAGAGACTATGGACCACAGGCATGCCTTGAGTGATATCTTAACCCACCTGGGTGAAGATCGGGAGCAGTATTTTCATGCGATCTCGCCCCCGGTTATTCAATCGAGCAATTTTGCCTTCCCCGACCTGGCGGCTTTCCGCGCGGCTTTTTCCGACGAACTGGCGCACCACGTCTATTCCCGGGGCAACAACCCCACCGTAGAGATTCTTAGAAAAAAACTCGCCGCGCTGGAAGGGACGGAAGATGCGCTGGTGTTTTCCAGCGGCGCCGGGGCTGTTGCTGCCGCGGTCATCGGCAACATATCGGCAGGTGAGCATATTGTCTGCCAAAAATCGCCGTATTCCTGGACCTCAGCGCTGCTGCGCAAGTTTTTGCCGCGTTTTGGCGTTGAACACACGTTTGTCGACGGTACCGACATCCGCAATATCGAGGCGGCCATCCGTCCCAATACCCGCATCCTGTACCTGGAGAGCCCGAATACCATGACCTTCGAATGCCAGGACCTGCAAGCCTGTGCAGAACTGGCCAAAACGCACGGTCTCGTTACCATTATTGACAACTCGTACTGTTCGCCTCTTTATCAGAATCCCGCAGCATTCGGCATCGATATCGTGGTACACTCCGGCACCAAGTACCTCAACGGCCATTCAGATGTGGTGGTGGGCGTGTTGTGTGCCGGCAGCGAGATGGTCAGGAAAATATTTGAATCGGAACTGATGACCCTGGGCGGCATTTTGAGCCCGCATGACGCAGCACTGGTCACCAGGGGCCTGCGCACCCTGCCGCTTCGCCTGCAAAGGAGCGACGACAGTGCGCGCTGGCTGATTGACAAACTGGACCGGCACCCGAAAGTGGAACATATCTGGTATCCGTTTCACCGCGATTTTCCGCAACTGGAACTTGCAAAACGGCAGATGCGCGGCTGCGGCGGGCTATTTTCAGTACAGTTCAAAACCGACTCCATGGAAAAAATGGAGGCTTTCATACACCGGCTCGAGCGATTCCTGATGGCCGTCAGTTGGGGAGGCCACGAGTCGCTGATCATTCCAACCATCGGGTTCTACAATATCCCGGGAAAGCCCAACGCCTCGCTGCCCTGGACCTTTGTCCGTTTCTATATCGGCCTGGAAGATCCCGAGTGGCTCTGGGAAGACCTGGAGCAGGCACTCGTCGAATTGTGAGCGTCCCATTAAGAAGTTAAAAAATGGCAGTTGGTCTAATGAAAACAACCATTTTGCCGACAACGCGTTTCTTTGTCTGACAGACAAAAAGTTTTACGGCATGCACATTGCTACTTCTCCTGCGGAAGTTTCCGCCAAATCGACAGAACCGCTGCGTTACAGTTTTTTTCGCTCTGTAGAAGCGGCCGGCCGCGACTGGGATGCTGCCGCACCACCCACCGATCTGTTTCTGCAACGGAAGTATCTTTCCATCCTCGAGCACAATCCTCCCCACGGCATGCGGTTCGGGTACCTTGTTTTTTACAAAGGCAATATTCCCGTTGGCGTGGCGCTCTGCCAGATCAAATATTTCAAGGGCGACGATAACATCAACGACCTGGAAACCCAGACAAAGGATCCCTGCTTTTTCGGCGCCGTAGCCAACTGGTTCAAACGCCGCGTAGCGAGCATGGCCGCAGCCGATATCCTGATTTGCGGAAACATGTTGCTTACCGGCGAGCATGGCTACTGGTTCGACTCAGAGAAAGTCGCCCCGGGTGAAGCCATTGAAAGTCTGGAAAAAGCCCTGACAGAGGTAGTGGCGATTATGGGCCGGGAAAAAGTAAAAATGCCGGTCATCCTTGTCAAGGACCTGGCTCCGGAGAACAGGGATCAGGGAATGTCGCTTGTCCGGAAAGGTTTTGTAGAGTTCGATATACAGCCCAACATGGTGCTGCACCTGCCTTATTCGGGTTTTGACGACTACCTGTCTGCCATGTCGACCAAATACCGCACCAGGGCCAAAAGGGCCTTTAAAAAACTGGACGGGGTTGAAAAACGCGAGATGAGCATGGTAGAAATACAGCGGGAACTGCCGCGTATCTACGCCCTGTACCGTGAAATAGCCAACAACGCGGGGTTCAATATGGTAGACCTGAACGAGAACTACCTGTTGGCACTTAAACACGATTTTGGCGAACATTTCCGGATGTTTGCCTATTACCTCGACGGCCAATTACTGGCATTTTACACCACCATCAAAAACTTTGATGAACTGGAAGCCCACTTCCTCGGTTACGACAAGGACCACAACCACGACCGCCAGTTGTACCTGAACATACTCTACGACATCGTGCGAATCGGTCTGGAGTCCAATTGCCACAGTGTGGTATTTGCCCGCACCGCTCTGGAAATCAAGAGCTCGGTGGGCGCTGTGGCACACGACCTTTGGTGTTACCTGCGGCACCAGAACCCACTGGCCAATAAATTCACCGAGACGGTGCTCGACTACCTTAAACCGGTAGAAGAATGGCATCCCCGGCACCCGTTTAAAGAAGAATAGGGCCGGAAAAATGCGGCCCCATCCTCAGGTCTCTTACATAATTCGGGTGCCCTCGGCTATTACAGCGCCCTTTTTCACCACCACTACCCCGTCGCGGATACAATAACCGTCGGCGTCGATATCGGGCAGGTGGCTGCCGCCCTTGATGACTACATTGTTCCCGATACGGCAATCCTTATCCAGGATAGCATGTTCGATATGGCAGTAATGGCCGACGCCCTTAGGCACTTCATCGGAGTTCAGTGCAATCTCCTGCAGCGTCTGGTAACTGTCGTTACCCATCATAATGGCATCCTTGATTACGGTGTTTTCACCGATCCGCGAACGAATACCGATGATGGAGCCTTCGATCAGGCGTGCGTGTACAATGGAGCCTTCGGCTACCAATGCCCGGTTGACCTGCGTACCGCCGTAAAATTTGGCGGGAGGCAACATACGGCCGCGTGTATAGATTTGCGAACGCGTATCGAACAGGTTGAACGACGGAATATGATCGGTCAGTTCGATATTTGCTTCAAAGAACGAATGGATCGTTCCGATATCCGTCCAGTAGCCTTCGTATTGATAGGCCGACACTTTCCTGCCCTCCTTTATAGCGGCCGGAATGATCTCTTTGCCAAAATCCGTAGCCTCCGGGTACTGGTCGAACAGATCCTTGATGGCATTGCGGTTAAAAATATAGATACCCATGGAGGCCAGGTAATGCTTGCCGCGTTTTTTGTTCGCCGGGCTGACTTCGCTCACCCACCCCTGTAATTCATCTGTTGAGGGTTTTTCAATAAAGCGGGAGATATAGCCCTTGTCACTGACTTTCATAATACCAAAGCCGGTAGCATCCCGGGCGTCGACGGGCAGACAGGCGATTGTGACGTCTGCCCCCTTTTCGATATGGTGCATGGCCATTGCCTCGAAGTCCATCTGGTAGAGTTGATCGCCCGACAGGATCAGCACATAGTCAAAGTCGTGCCGTTCGTAATGCTGGCGGCTCTGCCGTACGGCATCGGCCGTCCCCTGGTACCATTCCTTGTTGCCGGGCGTCTGCTCTGCAGCGAGAATGTCGACAAAGCCTTTTGTAAAAATATCAAAATTGTAGGTATTCTTGATGTGGGCATTGAGCGAGGCAGAATTGTACTGCGTCAGAATAAACATGCGCTTAACCCCCGAATTGATACAGTTGGAAATGGGGATATCGATCAACCGATATTTACCGCCGATCGGAACAGCCGGTTTGGAGCGATGTTCCGTGAGTGGGAAAAGGCGGGAACCTGCACCTCCGCCCAAAATAAGGCTTATCATTTTTATCATAGTGTTGGTCATTGTTTATCGTTTTATATAAGAGTTGCAATCAACTGGTATCGTTAAAGCTCTTTTGCAAGCAGTTTTATGCTTGCAAAACGGTCCCTCAATTTTTCTACAATATCAGACCTGTTCAATGAAAAGTAGCCGAAATACTCTTTATCGTCCCCGGCTTCGCTGGCAATAACGCCGTCGCAAATAAAAAAACTGACCGGATTAATTTGAGCCTGCTGCTGTAATCTTTCGAGCGGGACGGCGTAAATTTTAATATTTTCTCCGCCTTTTTTCAAGGAATTCACAATTGCGCGGAATTTCCTTGCTTTTTCATCCTTTGATTTAGGTTGTAATACCGCCTCCGACATCACAAAAATCCGTTCGATCATCACACCTCTCTTTGCTGCATCAAGATTTACCGTTACGTAGTCCTCGTTCACGCCCTGCCAAAAGTTCTCAAAATAGTTGTTTGTATCGAACGTAACCGCACAGACATATTGCTGTGTATTACTCACCGCTCTGTTGATATGCACCATCCGCTCCAGTTCGTTTTTCTCCTCGTAATACATGGGAGACCCGATAGCCTCCTTGGAATTTTGCAGCGAACCCGATATGACGCCTTTCACCCGTTCGAGGTCATGCGGATGCGTTGTTTTAATCAGTTCCACCAATTCGTTAAAGACCGAGTTCAGCCACTTATCGTCGAAAAACGCATTCTGGATCTTCAACACGTCCACAATTTTTCGGATATGCTCCGCAATAGTACTCGTCGTATGGTTTTTGTGCTCCTTTGCTTCGGAAAGCAGCGTGTAAGTATTCGTAACACCAATTGCCATGATACCGGCAAGCAGGGCGTACTGCACATCCCAGAAAAGCACCTCAAATGCAATCGCGACTAGGATACCGAGGACAGGAGCCACTATTTTTTCACTTGGTACAATCATGGTTATCAACTGTTTGAAGCGTTCAGATTAGGATACTAGTATTCTTTATTTCTTCTTGCCCTTGCCGCCATCTTTTTTCTCATCGGTTTTTGGCGTCGCTTTTTTCCTTGCTGCCACGTGCGCTTTTTTCACCTTTTCGGGTTTATCTGAA
>ERZ724519.193-NODE-193-length-25113-cov-6.238726_pt1 | contig 25113 bp, 18 predicted proteins | sample MGYA00376052_ERZ724519 | MGnify/ENA primary metagenome ERZ724519 (study PRJEB28724, sample SAMN07190883) | activated sludge metagenome | isolation source: activated sludge of sewage treatment plant in Hong Hong | place: Hong Kong | collected 2016-03-17 ... | reverse complement strand
TCGGCGACCTGCCCTACGTCGGCTTCCTGTTCAAGACGACATCCAAGAGCGCAACCCGCAGCGAGCTGCTCGTGTTCATCACGCCGCGCATCGTTGCGGAGTCGCTGGCACAGCGCTAGGCGCCGGGAATACCGGATAAGTGGGGCCGGCCCTGTGCCGGCCCTTTTTTCGTGCGCTGCTAGAATCGAACAGTGAATGCGGGCAAGGACAACATTTTCCTGGTGGGCATGCCGGGAGCCGGCAAGACGACCGTCGGGCGGCAACTGGCGCGCCGGCTGCATAGGCGCTTCGTCGATGCGGACCATGAAGTCGAGGCGCGCACCGGAGTTCGCATACCGGTGATCTTCGACATCGAGGGTGAGCAGGGATTTCGCGATCGCGAGACGCGCGTAATTTCCGAACTGGCGGATGGTAGCGGGCAGGTCGTCGCCACTGGCGGGGGAGCGGTCCTGCGCGAGCAAAACAGGGCCGCTTTGCGGCGTGGCGGTACGGTTGTCTACCTGCATGCGACGCCGTCCCTTCTGTTCGAACGTACGCGACTCGATCCGAACCGGCCGCTGCTGCAGGTGGCGGATCCGCTTGCCAAACTCCAGGAGTTGTTCGCGCAGCGCGACCCCCTCTACCGTGAAATCGCAGATATCGTGGTCAATAGCCTGGCCGGAAGCGTAAGCCAGTTGGTGAAGCAGGTCGAAAAGGAACTGGACCGGAAATGCGGCAATTGACCGTCGAACTTGGTGCGCGTACCTATCCGATCGAGATCGGCGGCGGCCTGCTCGCGCGCGGCGATCTGCTGCGGTCCTGCTTGGTCAGCGCACACGCGGTTGTCGTCACCAACGACACCGTGGCGCCGCTGTACCTGCCGCAAGTGAGCGCGGCCCTGGCCGACATCGGGGTTCGAATCACACCGGTCATCCTGCCCGATGGAGAGGCCCACAAGAACTGGGAGTCGCTCAACGCCATTCACGATGCGATGCTTGCAGCCCGCTGCGACCGCGCGACTACCGTCATCGCGCTGGGTGGTGGCGTGGTCGGCGACCTGGCGGGCTTCGCTGCGGCGACCTACCAGCGGGGCGTGCGCTTCATCCAGATGCCGACCACGCTGCTGTCGCAGGTCGATTCCTCGGTGGGCGGAAAGACCGGCATCAACCATCCCCGTGGCAAGAACATGGTGGGCGCGTTCTGGCAGCCTTGCCTGGTGCTGGCCGATACCGACACGCTGGTCACGCTGCCCGAGCGCGAGCTGGCCGCGGGCATGGCCGAGGTCATCAAGTACGGCCTGATCCGCGACCTGCCCTTCCTCGATTGGCTCGATCGCAACATGGACGGATTGATGGCTCGGGACGGCCCGCTACTTGCAGAGGCGATCGAGAGGTCCTGCGCGAACAAGGCTGCGGTGGTGGCCGCCGACGAGCTGGAAACCGCCCGTGAGGGTGGCCGTGCCCTGCTCAATCTGGGCCACACCTTTGGTCACGCCATCGAAACGGGTGTCGGCTACGGCCAGTGGCTGCATGGCGAGGCGGTGGCGGCGGGGATGGTCATGGCAGCCGAGGTATCCCGTCGCCGCGGCTGGCTTGCCGCTGCCGACGTGGACCGCGTGCGTTCGCTGCTGCGCCGCGCGCGACTGCCGATTGCCGGGCCGCGCCTGGGGGCGCCGCGCTATCTGGAGATCATGGCGCACGACAAGAAGGTCGTGGCCGGCAGCCTGCGTCTCGTTTTGCTCAAGGCAATCGGTGAGGCCGTGACCAGCGCCGACACACCGCGTGAAGACATCTCGGCGGCGATAGACGCGTGCTGCAGTGATTGAGCTCGCCCCGTATGCCGTCGACGACGGCCGCAGCCGTGGTCGCGCCTACGCCGAACCCCGGCCCAAGGCGCGTGGCGAGTTCCAGCGCGATCGTGACCGTATCGTCCATTCGACAGCATTCCGCCGACTGGAATACAAGACCCAGGTCTTCGTAAACCACGAAGGGGACCTGTTTCGGACGCGGCTCACGCACAGCATCGAGGTCGCCCAGATCGCACGCTCGATAGCACGGGCGCTGCGCTTGAATGACGACCTGACGGAAGCCGTCGCGCTTGCCCACGACCTTGGGCACACCCCCTTCGGCCATGCCGGCCAGGAAGCCCTCGACGAATGCATGCGGGACTTTGGCGGGTTTGAACACAACCTGCAAAGCCTGCGCGTCGTCGATCGCCTCGAGGAACGCTATGCGGCCTTCGATGGACTGAACCTGATGTTCGAAACGCGGGAGGGCATACTCAAGCACTGCCCGCCGGTCCGGGCGCGGGAACTGGGCGAACTGGGCCGTCGCTTCATTGACGGCCTGCGGCCTTCGCTCGAAGCGCAGATCTGCAATCTTGCCGACGAGATTGCCTACAACAACCACGATGTCGACGACGGCCTGCGCTCCGGGCTGCTGGGCACGGACCAGCTGCGCGAGGTCAGCCTGTTTGCCCGCCATGCCGCGGAGGTGGAGGCGGAATATCCGGACCTCGCACCACGCCGCCGCGTGCACGAGACGGTCCGCCGCATGATAGACGCCCAGGTGACCGACCTGCTGGCCGAATCCGCCCGCCGCATCGCGGAGGTAGCACCGGCCAGTCCGGCCGACGTTCATGCTGCGCCGGCCCTGATCGGATTTACCGAGTCCATGCGGGCGGAGAACCGTGCCCTGAAGCTTTTCCTGCGCGACCACCTGTACCAGCACTACGAGGTGCTGCGCATGACCGCCAAGGCGCGCGCCGTCATCCGCGACCTCTTCGCAGCATTCACCACGGACCCGAGGTTGCTGCCGCCCCAATTCCGGGCACTTGCCGACGCCGAGGGGGTGCAGCGCGCGGTGGCCGACTACATCGCCGGGATGACCGACCGCTACGCCATGAAGGAGCATCGCCGCCTGTTCGCGGTCGGGGATTACTGACCCCGCTTGCTGCGTCGCCGCATATTGAAATCCCCCGCCTTTGGGGGTATATTCCACCGTTCGTCCGCAGAGTTGCGCGGACCATGACAACAAGGCCGGGGAGATCCATTAGCCCCGGCTTTTTTGCCGACTGCGATTTGCGGCAGGTGGCTGTTTTTCCGAGGTACGACACGATGGTCCTCCCCCAGCGCCAGGGTCTGTACGACCCGGCCCACGAACACGATGCCTGCGGCGTCGGCTTCGTCGCGCACATCAAGAACCATAAGAGCCATGCGATCATCGAGCAGGGCCTGCGCATTCTCGAAAACCTCGAACACCGGGGGGCCACGGGGTACGACCCGCTGCTCGGCGACGGCGCCGGCATCCTGATACAGATTCCCGATGCGTTCTTCCGCGAGGAGATGGCCAAGCAGGGCATTACCCTGCCGGCGGTCGGACACTACGGCGTCGGTATGGTGTTCCTGCCGCGCGGCGATGCCAGCAGGCGTGCATGCGAGGCCGTGATCGAGCGTGCGATCCGCTACGAAGGGCAGGTGCTGCTCGGCTGGCGCGACGTTCCGGTCGACAATGCCGGCCTGGCCCAGGCGGCCAAGGACCTCGAACCTGTCGTTCGCCAGGTATTCATAGGCGCCGGCCCCGGCATTGCGGATACCGACGCCCTCGAGCGCAAGCTCTATATTCTGCGCAAGTCCACCGGGCATACGATCCAGGCACTGAAACTGCCCGACGGCAAGATGTTCTACGTGCCGTCGATGTCGGCGCGCACTGTCGTATACAAGGGAATGCTCCTCGCCAACCAGGTCGGCACCTATTACCGCGACCTGCAGGAAAAGCGCGTCGTCTCTGCGCTGGCTTTGGCTCACCAGCGCTTCTCGACGAACACCTTCCCCACCTGGGACCTTGCCCACCCGTTCCGCATGATTGCCCACAACGGCGAGATCAATGCCCTGCGCGGCAATGTCAATTGGATGCGCGCCCGTGAGCATGGCATCTCGTCACCGGTGCTTGGCGAGGACCTGGAAAAGATCTGGCCGCTGATCTATGACGGCCAGTCCGATTCCGCCTCGTTCGACAATGCGCTCGAGCTGCTGGTGATGGGCGGCTACAGCCTGGCCCACGCCATGATGATGCTCATTCCCGAGGCATGGGCGGGCAACCCGCTGATGGACGAGGAGCGGCGCGCCTTCTACGAGTACCACATGGCGCTCATGGAGCCATGGGACGGACCCGCGGCGGTGGCGTTCACCGACGGCCGCCAGATCGGCGCCACGCTCGACCGCAACGGCCTGCGTCCGGCGCGCTATCTCGTTACCGACGACGACCTCGTGGTCATGGCTTCCGAAATCGGTGTGCTGCCTATTCCGGAGGAGCGCATAGTCAAGAAGTGGCGCCTGCAGCCGGGCAAGATGTTCCTCATCGACCTCGAGCAGGGGCGCATCATCGACGACGCCGAGCTCAAGCGCACGATGTCGACGGCGAAGCCGTACCGCAAATGGATTCGCCAGTCGCGCTATTTCGTCGACGACCTGCCGGAGGTGAAGACCGCGTCCAAGGCGGCCGCCCCGTTGCTGCGCGTGCAGCAGGCGTTCGGCTATACGCAGGAGGACTTCAAGTTCATCCTCGAGCCGATGGCGACGAATGGCGAGGAAGCGACCGGGGCGATGGGCAACGACAGTCCGCTGCCGGTGCTCTCCAACCGCGCCAAGCCATTGTTCAATTATTTCAAGCAGCTGTTCGCCCAGGTGACGAATCCGCCGATCGACCCGATCCGCGAGGAAATCGTCATGTCGCTGATTTCGCTGGTCAGTCCGAATCCGAACCTGCTCGGCATCGACGAGAAGGAACCGACGCCGCGCCTGGAGGTGCACCAGCCTGTACTTACGCCTGCCGACATGGCAAAGCTGAAGAAGATCGACGATCTTTCCGACGGAACCTTCCGTCCGATCGTGATCGACATCACGACGCCTGCCGCCGGCGGCAGCGCCGGGATGGCGGAGTCCCTCTACGACGTATGCATGCGAGTGGAACGGGCCGTGGGGTCCGGCTACAACGTCGTGATCCTTTCCGACCGCGGGGTCCGTCGCGAACGGGCGCCGATTCCCGCACTGCTGGCGTGCTCGGCGGTGCATCAGCACCTCGTCGGCGTCGGCCTGCGCACTTCCTGTGGCATGGTGGTCGAGACGGGTGCTGCGCGCGAGGTGCATCATTTCGCCACGCTCGCCGGCTACGGCGCCCAGGCCATCCATCCGTGGCTGGCCTTCGACAGCATTGCCGCGATTGCACCGCAACTGCCCGGCAAGCCGGAGCCCTACGAGGCGCAGAAGAAGTACGTCAAGGCCATCAACAAGGGCCTGATGAAGGTCATGTCCAAAATGGGCATCTCGACCTACCAGTCCTACTGCGGCGCGCAGATCTTCGAGGCCATCGGCCTTTCGTCCGACCTCGTACGCAAGTACTTCACCGGCACTCCGACCAAGGTCGAGGGCATCGGCCTCAAGGAAGTGGCCGAGGAGGCGCTGCGCACGCATGCCGAGGCATGGAGCGGCAGTCCCGTTCTCGACGGGATGCTCGACTGCGGCGGCGAATACGCCTTCCGCGTGCGCGGCGAAGACCACATGTGGACCCCCGATGCGATCGCCAAGCTGCAGCATTCGACGCGCTCCGGCAAGTACGATACGTACAAGGAGTACGCGCGGCTGATCAATGACCAGAGCTCGCGCCACATGACGCTGCGGGGCCTGTTCGAGATACGTTCTGCCGCGAAGCCCATTCCGCTCGACCAGGTTGAGCCGGCGAAGGAAATCGTCAAGCGCTTCGCCACCGGCGCCATGTCCCTTGGCTCGATCTCGACGGAGGCGCACACCACGCTGGCAATCGCCATGAACCGCATCGGCGGCAAGTCGAATACCGGCGAGGGCGGCGAAGACCGCATGCGCTTCACGCCGGTGACGGCCGGCGCGACGCTCGCCAGCGTGATCGGCAAGACCCGCATCGAGCGGGACATGCCGCTCGCGGCCGGTGACAGCTTGCGCTCGGCGATCAAGCAGGTCGCCTCGGGCCGCTTCGGCGTTACCGCCGAATACCTGGTGAATTCAGACCAGATCCAGATCAAGATGGCCCAGGGCGCCAAGCCCGGCGAAGGCGGCCAGTTGCCAGGGCACAAGGTGTCCGAGTACATCGGCTTCCTGCGTCACTCGGTGCCAGGGGTCGGCCTCATCTCGCCGCCGCCGCATCACGACATCTACTCGATCGAGGATCTGGCACAACTGATCCACGACCTGAAGAACGCCAATGCGCGTGCCGGCATCTCGGTCAAGCTGGTGTCGGAAATCGGTGTCGGCACGGTAGCCGCCGGCGTCGCCAAGGCCAAGGCCGACCACGTCGTGATCGCCGGCCATGACGGGGGCACCGGTGCGTCGCCGATTTCCTCGATCAAGCACGCTGGCACACCGTGGGAGCTGGGCCTCGCCGAGACCCAGCAGACCCTGGTGCTCAACCGGCTGCGCGGGCGCATCCGGGTACAGGCCGACGGCCAGATGAAGACCGGTCGCGATGTGGTCATCGGCGCCCTGCTCGGCGCCGACGAGTTCGGCTTCGCCACGGCACCCCTGGTGGTCGAAGGCTGCATCATGATGCGCAAGTGCCACCTCAACACCTGCCCGGTCGGCGTCGCCACCCAGGATCCCGTGTTGCGTCGCCGCTTTGCCGGACAGCCCGAGCACGTCGTCAACTATTTCTTCTTCGTCGCTGAGGAAGCCCGCGAGCTCATGGCGCAGATGGGTATCCGCAGCTTCGACGAACTGATTGGCCGTTCCGACCTGCTCGACATGAAGAAGGGCATCGACCACTGGAAAGCCAAGGGGCTGGACTTCTCGCGCATCTTTTATCGACAGCCGGACGTGCCGGGCGTTGCCATGTATCACTGCGAAGAGCAGGACCACGGACTATCGAAAGCGCTGGACCACGAGCTCATCGCCAAGGCGGCGCCGGCGCTCGAACGCGGCGAGAAGGTAGTGATCGAGACGGCGATTCGCAACCGGAATCGCACGGTCGGCACCATGCTCGCCAGCGAAGTCGCGCGCCGCAAGGGGGCGGATGGGCTGCCCGACGGTACCATCAGCGTCAATTTCACCGGCACGGCCGGACAGAGCTTCGGCGCCTTCCTGGCGCGCGGCATCACGCTGGATCTCGTCGGCGATGCCAACGATTATGTCGGCAAGGGGCTCTCGGGCGGTCGTATCGTAGTGCGTCCGCCGCAGGGCTTCCGCGGCAATCCGCGCGAGAACATCATCGTCGGCAATACCGTGCTCTATGGCGCCACCGAAGGCGAGGTGTACTTCCGCGGGGTGGCCGGCGAGCGGTTCTGCGTGCGCAATTCCGGCGCGCAGGCAGTGGTGGAGGGCACCGGAGACCACGGCTGCGAGTACATGACCGGCGGTACCGTGGCCGTGCTCGGCCTGACCGGGCGCAATTTCGCCGCCGGCATGTCCGGTGGCATTGCCTACATCTATGATGAGGACGGCCGCTTTGCCGAACGTTGCAACCTCAGCATGGTGGCTCTCGAAAAGGTTCTCGCCGAAACCGAGCAGGCCGCCGACGGTACGCGCCATCGCGGCCGCAGCGACGAGGCGCAGCTCAAGCAGATGATCGAGGAGCACGCGCGGCTGACCGGCAGCGAACGTGCGCGCGAGATCCTCGCCGACTGGGCCAAGGCACGCGGCAGGTTCGTCAAGGTCTTTCCCAACGAATATCGGCGTGCGCTCAAGGAGCTGGAAGCGGCCCGTCTCAAGGAGGCAGCGTAATGGGCAAGCCGACCGGATTCCTCGAATTCCAGCGCGTCCCGGATACCTACGAGAAGGCGCAGACGCGCGTCAGCCATTACCGCGAGTTCGTTCCGCACCTGACCGACGAACTGGCGAGCCGCCAGGGCGCGCGCTGCATGGACTGCGGCATTCCCTTCTGCAACAACGGCTGCCCCGTCAATAACCTGATTCCGGACTGGAACGATCTCGTCTATCGCGGACGCTGGCGTGAAGCCATCGACACGCTGCACTCGACCAACAATTTCCCGGAATTCACCAGCCGCGTCTGCCCGGCCCCGTGCGAAGCGGCCTGCACGCTCAACATTCCGCAGACCCCGGTCGGCATCAAGTCGATCGAGCACGCGATCATCGACAAGGCGGGCGAGAACGGCTGGGTCGTGCCGCAGCCGGCAGCGAAGAAGACGGGCAGGAAGGTCGCCGTCGTCGGATCCGGCCCTGCCGGCCTTGCCGCTGCCCAGCAGCTGGCGCGCGCCGGACACGCGGTGACGGTATTCGAGAAAAACGACCGCATTGGCGGTCTGCTGCGCTACGGGATTCCCGACTTCAAGCTCGACAAGCGGCTCATCGACTGGCGCGCGGCGCAGATGAAGGCCGAAGGGGTCAAGTTCGTCACCGGCACCATGGTCACCGCGGCAAAGCTGCCGGCGGGAATTGTCAATGACGCGACGAAGACCGTGACGCCAGCGCAACTGAAGAAGGAGTTCGACGCGGTCGTGCTCGCCGGAGGCGCCGAAAGCCCGCGCGACCTGCCGGTGCCGGGCCGCGAACTGGCAGGGGTGCATTTCGCGCTGGAGTTTCTCATTCCGCAGAACAAGGAGGTCGCCGGCGACCGCCCGAACCCCATCAACGTCAAGGGCAAGCATGTACTGGTGATTGGCGGTGGCGACACCGGTTCGGACTGCGTCGGCACGTCGAACCGCCATGGTGCCGCGTCGATCACCCAGATCGAGTTGCTGCCTCGTCCTCCGGAACAGGAAGACGGTGCGCTGACCTGGCCCTACTGGCCGCTCAAGATGCGTACCTCGTCGTCCCACGACGAGGGCTGCGAGCGTGACTGGTCCATCGGCACCAAGGCGTTCGTCGGCGAGAAGGGCGTTCTCAAGTCGGTCAAGGCCGTGCGCCTCGAGTGGAAGGACGGGCGGATGAGCGAGGTGCCGGGATCCGAGTTCGAGATCAGGGCCGACTTCGTTTTCCTTGCCATGGGCTTCGTCAGCCCGGTGGGCGGCATCCTGGACGCATTCGGCATCGACAAGGATACCCGCGGCAATGCGCGCGCCTCGACCGAGGGCGCGGATGCGTACGCGACGAGCGTGCCCGGCGTGTTTGCCGCGGGCGACATGCGGCGCGGCCAGTCGCTGGTCGTCTGGGCCATCCGCGAAGGGCGCCAATGCGCACGCAGCGTCGACCAGTACCTGATGGGTTCCTCCGTCCTGCCGCGCTGAGCCGGCCTTGAACGTCGTCATCCTCGCCGCGGGGCAGGGCAGGCGGATGCACTCCGACCTGCCCAAGGTATTGCATCCGCTGGCGGGGCGTCCGCTGCTTTCCCATGTGATCGACACGGCACGCGCGCTGGGTGCGGCCCGCATCTGTGTCGTATATGGCCACGGCGGTGAGCGGGTGCGCGAGGCACTGGATGCACCCGATCTGCACTGGGTGCGGCAAGAACCGCAGCTCGGCACCGGGCATGCCGTGCTGCAGGCCCTTCCGGTATTGAACGGCACGCCGTCTGCGCCGACGCTCGTCCTGTATGGGGATGTGCCGCTGACTCGCGCGGCGACCCTGCATCGATTGCTCGAGAGTGCCGGCGACCGCTGCCTTGGCCTGCTTACGGCGCGCCTCGACAATCCGCACGGTTACGGCCGCATCGTGCGCGCCGACGGCCGCGTCGTACGCATCGTCGAGGAAAAGGATGCCGACGATGCGGAGCGGGCGATAGCCGAGATCAACACGGGCATCCTCGTCGCGCCGACCAGCGCCCTGGTGCGCTGGTTGCCGACCCTGGGCAACCGCAATGCGCAGGGTGAGTACTACCTCACCGACATCGTCGCCCTGGCCGTCGCCGAAGGCATGCCCGTCGTTACGGCGATGCCGGACGCGGCGTGGGAGACCGAGGGTATCAACAGCAAGGGCCAGCTCGCCCGGCTCGAGCGCGTCTGCCAGCGTGAAATCGCCGAGCGCCTGATGGAGGGCGGGGTCACTCTGGCCGATCCCGATCGCATCGACGTGCGCGGCGAACTGGTCTGCGGGCGCGACGTCTATATCGACGTCGGCTGCGTGTTCGAAGGCCGCGTCGTGCTCGGCGATGGCGCGCGCGTCAAGGCGCACTGCGTCCTCGAGGATGCGGTGGTCGGTCCGGGCAGTGTGGTCGGGCCCTTCGCTCACCTGCGCCCGGGCACTGCCCTTGCCGAGGACGTGCATATCGGCAACTTCGTCGAAGTGAAGAATTCCACCATTGCCGCTCACTCGAAGGCCAACCATCTCGCCTATGTCGGCGATGCTACGGTAGGGCGCAATGTCAATGTCGGCGCCGGCACCATCACGTGCAACTACGACGGCGCCAACAAGCATCGCACCGTCATCGAGGACGACGTCTTCATCGGCTCGGACACGCAACTCGTGGCGCCGGTGACCGTGGGGCGCGGTGCCACGCTCGGCGCCGGCACCACGCTGACACGCGACGCGCCGCCTGACACCCTGACCGTGTCGCGTCCTAAGCAGGTGTCCCTGCCCGGGTGGAAGCGTCCGGTAAAGTCGAAAAAGGACTGAAACCATGTGCGGCATCGTCGCGGCCGTCGCTACCGGCAACATCGTGCCGCTGCTCGTCGAAGGTCTGCGCAAGCTCGAATACCGCGGATACGATTCTGCCGGTCTTGCCCTGCTGCAACCGGCGCTGGCGCGCCTGCGCAGCGTAGGTCGCGTTGCCGAGCTGGCGCTCCAGGCCGAAGATCAGAGCGCGGAGATCGGCATTGCGCACACCCGCTGGGCTACGCACGGCGTCCCCTCCGAGCGCAATGCCCACCCTCACGTATCTGCCGGACTTGCCGTGGTGCATAACGGCATCATCGAAAACTACGCCGAGATCCGGCAGGAACTCCTGGCCGCGGGCTATGCGTTCTCCTCGGATACGGATACCGAGGTGATCGCGCACCTGGTGCAGCACACGCTGAAGGGCTCGTCCGACCTGTTCTCTGCGGTACAGCAGGCGACGCAGCGCCTCGTCGGCGCCTACGCCATTGCCGTCGTACGCGAAGGCGAAGAATGCGTCGTCGTCGCGCGCCATGGCGCGCCGCTGTTGCTCGGGCTGGCGGAGGGCGCGAATTATGCCGCGTCGGACGCTGCCGCCCTGCTGCAGGCGACGCGGCAGATCGTCTACCTTGAGGATGGCGACGTGGCCGAGCTGCGTCGCGACGGCATCCGCCTGGCAGGGGCCGACGGCGCACCGCTGCGAATTCCGGATCAGCGCGCCGTGCATCGAAGCACGCTCTCGGCGGATGCCGTGGAGCTGGGCGAATTCCGCCACTACATGCAGAAGGAAATCTTCGAACAGCCGCAGGCACTGGCCGCGACGCTGGAGATGATCGGCGGCGCGCAGACCGCGAGCCCCAACCTGTTCGGTGTCGCGGCACCGGAGATGCTTTCGGGCGTGCGCTCGGTGCTGATCCTGGCCTGCGGGACCAGCTATCACGCCGGGCTCGTGGCCCGCTACTGGATCGAACAACTCGCCGGCATTCCGTGCAGCGTCGAGATTGCCAGCGAGTACCGCTACCGGAATTCGGTGCCGAACCCGGAGCAGCTGGTGGTTGCGGTCTCGCAGTCGGGAGAGACGGCCGACACCCTCGCATCGGTCAAACATGCACGCTCGCTGGGCATGGGCCGTACCTTGGCCATCTGCAACGTTGCGGAGTCAGCGATCGTTCGCGAATGCGCGCTGCGCTTCCTCACCCGGGCCGGCCCGGAGATCGGTGTCGCCTCGACCAAGGCGTTCACGACGCAACTGGCTGCGCTGTTCCTCCTTGCCGTGACCCTGGGCCGGCAGGCGGGACGACTGGACTCGGGGCAGGAGGCGGACTACCTCGCGGCGCTGCGCCACCTGCCGGTTGCCGTGCAGAAGGTGCTCGACCTCGAGGCCAGGATTCAGGAGTGGGCGCGACGCTTCGCCGACAAGCATCATGCCCTGTTCCTCGGGCGCGGCCATCACTACCCGATCGCGCTCGAAGGTGCCCTCAAGCTCAAGGAGATTTCCTACATCCATGCCGAGGGCTATCCGGCGGGCGAACTGAAGCACGGTCCGCTCGCACTCGTCGATGCCGAGATGCCCGTGATCAGCGTGGCGCCCAACGACGCACTTCTCGAGAAGCTCAAGTCGAACCTGAAGGAAGTCGCCGCCCGTGGCGGGGAGTTGTATGTCTTCGCCGACGCCGACTCCTCGGTCGATGCCGAGCCGGGGGTGAGCGTGCTGAGGTTGCCCGAGCACTATGGCCTGCTGTCGCCCGTGCTTCACGTTGTGCCGCTGCAACTGCTGGCCTATCATGTGGCCCTTGTGAAGGGAACCGACGTGGACAAGCCGCGCAATCTGGCCAAGAGCGTGACCGTCGAATAGTCGGGAGGATATTTTCGATGAGAATTCCGCACTGGATTCCGGGCGCTCTGCTCGCAGCGGTCATCGGGCTTGCCCAGGCACAGACGCTTGCCATCAGCACCAACAACACCCCGCTTGACCGCAGGGCGCTGCAGGATCTCTCGCAGGAGGCCTTTCGCCGCGCCGGACTGGAACTGCGCCTCGTAAACCTGCCGTCCGAGCGTTCGCTGCATGCCGCCAACCTCGGCGAAGTGGATGGCGAGGGATTGCGCGTTGCCGGCCTGACGGCCCAGTATCCGAACCTGATCCAGGTACCGGAGCGCTACATCGGCATCAGCTTCGTGGCGTTCGCGCGCGATGCCACCATCCGGCTCGACAATGGCTGGGACAGCCTGAAGCCCTACAGCGTCGCCTTCATCGGTGGCTGGAAGATGTTCGAAGCCAATGCTACGACGGCACGGGTGGTGAACAAGGTCGAAAAGCCGGAACAGTTGTTCCGCATGCTGGAGGGTGGGCGCGTCGACCTCGCGCTCTATACGCGGGCCGACGGCATCGCGCTGGTGAAGAGCATGGGACTGTCCTCGATCGCTCCGGTGGCACCCACCCTCAAGGACGTCGACATGTATCTTTACCTGAACAGGAAGCACGAGGCGCAGGTGCCCAAGATCGCCAAGGCGCTGCGTGAAATGAAGGCGGACGGCAGCTACAACCGGATACTGTCCGCAATCCAACAGGAGTAGCGGGAGGCAGCGTGGGCAGGCGAGAGGGAAGGACGGAACCCCGGCTCGAATTTCTCGGGCTGCGCAGCCGGGTAACCCGTCGCCTGTTGAAGTGGGCAATCATTGTCGGCGGCGCTGCTGCGCTGGCGTTTTCCGCCGGGGAGGCCTATCGCGGCTATGTCGAGCGGCTCGAAAGCGTCGACGCAAACCTGGGCGCAATCGGCCGCTTCGCCATGGGTTCGCTGGTCAAGGGGTTGTGGGCCTTCGACCGCGACCATGTCGAAGCCGAGCTGAGGGAATTTGCCCGCCTGCCGGGCATTTCGGCGGTTCGCCTGTCGCAAAAGGGGGCCCCGGACATGCACGCGGGATCGCAGACGCTGTCGGACGACATCGTCGAGCGCAGCTTCCCCCTGGTCCACGTCGAGGACGGACGTCGGCATGAACTCGGGAGTTTGATCCTCATCACCGACCTGCGCACCGAACGGGCGCGGATCCAGCGGGATGTCGCGGTGAGCTTCGCCGGCCACGGAATTGCGATATTGCTCGTCGTGGTCAGTTCGCTGCTCATCTACCACGCGGTGGTGCGTCGCCGCCTGATGGTACTGGCCGACGAGCTCAACAAGATTACCCCGCATGAACTGCGCAACTCCGCGCAGCCGGCGACGATACCGGCCGATGCCCAGCGCGACGAGTTCGACGACCTCGCCGATGCGATCGTGGCCCTGAAATTCACCGCTGGACAGGCACTGCTCGACGCCGACCACACGAGCGAACAGAAGCAGGCACTCGCAGAGCGGCTGACCGAGTCCCGGGGTCTCTTGCAGGCCATCATCGATGCGGCGCCGATCCGGGTGTTCTGGAAGGACAGGGACTTGCGCTACCTGGGCTGCAATCCCCTGTTCGCGCGCGACGCCGGGCGTGAAGATCCCAGCGATCTGATCGGTGCCAGCGACTATCAGTTGGCGTGGGCCGACCACGCCGACCAGTACCGGCAGGATGACCGGCATGTAATCGATTCGGAGACGGGCAAGCTCAACTATGAGGAGCCGCAGACGGCGCCCGATGGCAGGCCCCTCTGGCTGCGCACGTCCAAGGTGCCGCTGCGCGACCGCACGGGTGCCGTGATTGGCCTGGTCGGCATCTACGACGACATCACCGAGGCGAAGCGCATCCACGGCGAATTGGACGAGTACCGGCATCACCTCGAGGAGCTCGTCGAGCGGCGCACGGCCGAACTGACCACGGCCAAGGAGGCGGCGGAAACCGCAAACGTCGCCAAGAGTGCATTCCTCGCCAACATGAGCCACGAGATTCGCACGCCGATGAACGCGATTACCGGCATGGCGCACCTGATCCGGCGCGGCGGGCTCAGCGCTGCCCAGGGGCAGCAACTCGACAAGCTGGAAGCGGCGAGCGAGCACCTGCTCGAGATCATCAATGCCGTGCTCGACCTGTCGAAGATCGAGGCGGGCAAGTTCGCCGTCGAAACCGTGCCGGTACGTGTCGATTCCGTGCTGGGCAACGTTGCCTCGATGCTGGGCGAACGCGCCCGCGCCAAACAGATACGGTTCGCCATCGAGATCGATGCACTACCCCTGCACCTGCGCGGTGACCCGACCAGGCTGCAGCAGGCCCTGCTCAACTACGCGAGCAACGCCGTGAAATTCACCGAGCGGGGCAGCGTGACCCTGCGGGCGCGTCTGGTCGAAGATGCGGCGGACAGCGCGATCGTCCGCTTTGAGGTTGCGGATACGGGCATCGGCGTGGAGCCGGAGGCGATTCCGCGCCTGTTCGAAGCGTTTGAACAGGCCGACAACTCCACAACGCGCAAGTATGGCGGGACGGGCCTTGGGCTTGCTATCGCGCGCAAGCTGGCCGAGTTGATGGGCGGGCAGGCCGGAGGCGAATCCACGCCCGGCGTCGGTAGCACGTTCTGGTTCACGGCCCGCCTGGCCAAGGCAGTGGCCTCGGCGGCAGAAGTGGCGGCTGATGCAGCCGATCCCGAGGGGATGCTCAAGCAGGACTTTGCCGGGCGGCGCGTACTGTTGGCGGAAGACGAACCGATCAATCGCGAAATCGCGGTGATGCTGTTGCGCGATGCAGGCCTTATCGTCGATGTCGCCGCGGACGGGCTCGAGGCCGTCAAGGCTGCCACCGACGTGCGTTACGACATGGTGCTGATGGACATGCAGATGCCGAACCTAGACGGCCTCGAAGCAACGCGGCAGATACGCAGCCTGCCACAGCACGCGACGACACCGATCGTCGCGATGACCGCCAACGCATTTGCCGAGGACAAGGCACGTTGCCTGGCGGCCGGCATGAACGACTTCATTGCCAAGCCGGTGAAGCCTGAAGTCCTTTACGAAATCCTCATCAAGTGGCTGACGCGGTCGCGCGCCTGACCGGTGTGCGACGGCCGCGGCGGACTGTGGCCTACCTCGATCCCGCAGCCGTGCCCGACGGGCCGAGCCCGTAAGGCGCCGGCGTCATGCCGACGATGCGGCCGAAGAGGTCTTCGAATTCCCCTTGCGCGCCGGAATAGGGATCGAAGTTGGCGGCGAAGGCCGCGTCGATTTCATTCCAGTCCTCGGCCGTCAGTTCCCTGCGCGCCAGCGGCAGCAACTCGCCTTCCTCCGTGTTGAGGTGCTTCCAGCTGAAGTCGAGGTAGTTCTGCACCGTGGCGTCGAATTCGGAGAAAACCTTGTCGCCCATGGCCTGGTAGTGCACCAGGGCCTGCAGCAGGCCGGCCGTCATCTTGTAACCTTCGGTGTGCTGGGCTTCCAGCGTGTCGATCAGTCCGCCTGCCGCGGCGGAGCGTGCGCGCAAGGCCGGAAACAGGTAGTCGTCCTCCTTGGGGTGGTGCACCTTGTCCGGCACCTGGGTGATGTAATCGACCATGGCGCTGAGCAGCCTGAAGTCGGGCTTGAGCCGCCCGCCGCGGATCTCGCCGACGACGAAGCGCAGGCCCTGCAGCACAGAAGCCAGTGCGCGGTGCTCGCCGTGAATGATGTCGATGGATTTCATGTCGTGTTCCTCAGTGGGCGCCGACGCCCAGCCACTTGTCGAGGCGGCTGCGATCGTCGCGCAATGTGTCGCTGTCGCCGTTGTAGACGACCCGGCCGCGTTCCAGGACCAGCGCCTGCTTGGTCAGCGGCAGGATCTGGTGGGCATGTTGCTCGACCAGGATGATGGCCATGTCGCCTGCGGCGACCATGCGGCCGATGATGCGCAGCAGGTCCTGCACGATGAGCGGTGCCAGGCCTTCCAGCGGCTCGTCGAGCAGCAGCAGCTTGGGGTTGAGCATCAGGGCGCGCGCCAGCGCAAGCATCTGCTGTTCGCCGCCGGAGAGCTGGTTGCCCATGTTGCTGCGCCGCTCCATGAGTCGGGGGAACATCTCGTAGGCGCGCTCCAGGTTCCAGGGTCCGGGGCGGGAAACGACGGTAAGGTTTTCCTCGACCGAAAGCGACGGGAAGATATCGCGTTCCTGGGGAACCCAGCCGAGGCCGAGCTGCGCCCGCCGATGGCCGGCGACCACCACCAGGTCGCGTCCGTCGAAGTGCATGTGTCCGGACTTTAGCTGCGTGGCGCCCATCAGGGTGGATAGCAGCGTTGTCTTGCCCATGCCATTGCGACCGAGCAGGGCCAGGCTGCCGCCGGCCTCCAGCGAGAATGAAATGTCCTCCAGCACCACGGCGTCGCCGTAGCCGGCCCAGACGTTTTCGAGCTTGAGCAACTCAGCCATCGAGTGCCTCCCCCAAATAGACTTCCTTGACCCGCTTGTCCTTGGCGATTGCTTCCGGTGTGTCCTCCACCACCAGGCCGCCGTTGACGAGCACGGAAATGCGGTCGGCAAAGCGGAACACGAGGTCCATGTCGTGCTCGATGAGCAGAATGGTCACTTCGCGCGGCAACTGGGCGATGGTCTCGAACAGTTCGCGGCTCTCTCCGGTGGGCACGCCTGCCGCCGGCTCGTCGAGCAGCAGCACCGAGGGCTTGGCGGCCAGGGCCAGCGCAATCTCGATCAGGCGCTGTTTGCCGTAGGCCAGGCTGCGGGTCTCGTGGTGGGCGACGTCGAGCAGGCGCAGTTGGGCCAGCAGGCCCGCCGCTTCGTCGATTGCTTCGACATGGCTGCCGACCGGATTCCACCAGCGCGCACCCAGTCCGCGCCGCTCGCAGACGGCAAGCGTGACCGATTCGAGCACGGTCATTTCAGAGAACAGCCGGTTGATCTGGAAGGTGCGTGCCAGGCCGCGTTTGACGCGCTGGTGCTGGGCGAGACGAGTCACGTCCTCGCCCTTGAGGATCACCGTGCCGGCGCTGGGCTCGAGAAATCCGGTAAGAAGGTTGATCAGCGTGGTCTTGCCGGCCCCGTTGGGGCCGATCAGGGCATGGCGCGCGCCGGCCTCGACATTCAAGGTGACGTCGTTGGTGGCGACGAAGCCGCCGAATCGCTTGACCAGGTTGCGGGTCTGTAGGGCGTGGCTCATTTCATGGCTCCGGGAAGCCGGCGCCCCACCGCGCGTAGCCCCCCCATCACACCATCGCGGGCGAACAGCACGACGACGACCAACAGGGCGCCCAGCCAGAACTGCCAGTATTGCGGGTTGATGTCGGACAGCAGGTGATGGGCAGTCATGAACACCACAGTGCCGATCAGCGCGCCGTAGAGGCTGCCCGTGCCCCCGAGCACCAGGATCAGCAGCAGTTCGGCGGAGCGGGGAAAGGAAAGCACATCGATCGAAACGAATTGCGTGGTTTGCGTCAGCAGCGCGCCGGCGACGCCGGCGTAGGCCGCGCCGAATGTGTAGACGCCGACCAGGCGCGCATTCACGGGTGCGCCGAGCGCCGGCATGCGCGCCATGTTGAGCCGGATTCCCCGCAAACCGAGGCCAAAGGGCGAATGCACGATGCGGCGGGCCAGCCAGAACAGCGCGAACAGCACCAGCGCGGCATAGATGTAGGCCGTCTTTCCATAGAGGTCGAACGGGAACAGGCCGAGGATGGGCTTCATCTCGATGCCCTGCAGACCATCGACGCCCCCCGTGATCCCGGTCAGCTTATTGGCCATCTCGAACAGCATCAGGGCGACGCCGAGGGTGACCATCAGGCGCGTCAAGTCGCTGCCGCGCAGCACGAGGAAGCTGGTCAGCAGGCCGGCCGCGCCTGCAGCCAGCGCGGCGCCGGCCAGCCCCGTCAGCGGCTCGTTCCAGCCATGCGTGGCCATCAGCCCCGCCGCATACGCGCCGATGCCGAAGAAGGCGGCGTGACCGAGCGAGACGATGCCCGCGTAGCCAAGAATGAGGTCGAGGGACACGGCGAACAGTGCCGTGATGGCCATTTGCGAGAGCAGGGCGAGCTGCTCGGTGAAACCGAAATAGGCCGCGACGGGTATCAGCCAGAAGGCGTACTCGGCACGCTTCCAGCGTGCCTGCCGCTGCAGCGGGGTGGGGTCGAAGCCGGCGAAAGTGGCTGTGGTCATGGCTGTCCTATTTCGCGGCGGTGCGGCCGAAAAGTCCCTGGGGCCGGAAGATCAGCGTGACTACCATCACCGCATAGATGACGAAGGCACCGACCTGGGGCACGTAGTACTTGCCGGCGACGTCGCAGATGCCGATGATCAGCGAGGCGTAGAGCGATCCCTTGATGTTGCCGCTGCCGCCGACGGCCACCACGATGAGGAAATAGACGATGTACTTGACGGGGAATTCCGGGTCGAGTCCCAGCATCTCCACGCCCAGCGCGCCGCCGAGCCCGGCCAGCGCCGAACCCAGCGCGAAGGTGAGCACGAAAACGCGATCGACGTCGATGCCGAGGCCGCGCGCCGTGCGCGGATTATCCACCGAGGCACGCAGCTGGGCACCGAAGCGGGTGCCGGCAATCATCCACTGCAGGCCGAACGCGATGGTTAGGCCGATGACGATCAGGAACAGCCGGTAGATGCCGATGTCGAGGCCGGGCAGGTTGATCTGGCCGGTCAGCATCGCGGGCAGTTGCAGCGGCTGCTGCTGGGCACCGAAGAAGTAGTGTGCAACCGAGATCGACATGAACACGAGGCCGATCGAGAACAGCACCTGGTCGAGGTGCGAGGCCCGGTATAGGCGACGGTAGAGCGTGCGCTCGAGCGCGACGCCGACCAGCGCCGAGGCGAGCGTGGCGATCGGCAGCGCGGCAAGGAAAGGTATGCCGTAACGGTTGAGGAGCACCACGCCGACATAGCCGCCGAGCATGGCGAAGGAGCCATGCGCCAGATTGACGAAATTCATCAGGCCGAGCGTCACCGAGAGGCCGACGCTGATCAGGAACAGCAGCAAGCCCGAAGCGATGCCATCGAAGATGACGGTCATGGAGTTCTCCTGGGGGACGGCCGGCCGGGGTCTTGGTGCCCCGGCCGCGCGGGGGCGCCTTACTGCTTGCCGGGGTCCTTGAAGTCGGCGATCTGGTCGAACTCGACGTTTTGCAAATGGCTGCCCACCTTCTCGACCTTGCGCACGTAGAGCGTCTGCACGATGTCGCGCGTGGCCGGATCGATGCTGATCTTGCCGCGCGGGCTCATCCAGCTCATGCCCTTGGCCGCCTCGACGAACTTGTCGGCATCGGTGTTGCCGTTGGTCTTCTTCAGCACCTCGGCGATCAGGTGCATGCCGTCGTAGCCGGCGACCGACATGTAATTCGGCCGGTCCTTCGGGTAGGCCTTGTAATAGGCCTCGGTGTAGGCCTTGTTCTCCGGCGACTTGTGCGACTCGGCGTAGTGGAAGGACGTGATCAGGCCCAGTGCCGAATCGCCGATGGCGTCGATGATGTCCTCGTCCGGCAGGTCGCCGGTGGCGATCAGCTTGATGCCTGCGGCAGCGAGGCCGCGTTCGGCGAAACCCTTCATGAAGGCAATGGTCTCGGCACCGGGCGGCAGGAAGAGGAAGACGGCGTCGGGCTTGGTGTCCTTGATCTTCTGCAGGAAGGGCGCGAAGTCCGGGTTCTTCACGGGCACCCTGACCTCGCCCACGATTTCGCCGCCGGCGGCGGTGAAGGTCTTCCTGAACTGGCCTTCGGCATCATGGCCCGGACCGAAATCGGCGACCAGGGTGAAGGCCTTCTTGATCTTGTTCTTGGCGGCCCAGCTGGCGATAGGCGCCGTGTCCTGGGGCAGGGTGTGCGAGGTGCGGACGATGTAGTTCGACTTGGTGGTGATCGCCGAGGTGGCGGCATTCATCACCACCATCGGCTTCTTGGCTTCGGTCGCCACCGGAGCCGAAGCGAACGCGGCCGGCGTCAGGCCAAAGCCGGCGAGGATGTCGACCTTGTCCTTGACCACCAGTTCCTGCGCGAGCCGCTTGGAAACGTCACCGGCGGTGCCGGGGCTGTCGTCCTTGAGGATCAACTCGACTTTGCGGCCACCGAAGGTATCGCCCTTTGTGGCGAGGTAGAGCTTGACGCCGTGTTCGATCTGCTTTCCGTAGGCGGCGAAGGGGCCGGTCATGGGCAGCACCAGGCCGATCTTGACGGGGTCGGCGGCTTGCGCGCCGAAGGCGGCGAAGGCAAAGGCGCCGGCAATCAGTGTCTTCTTGATTCCTTGCATCTCATTCTCCTCTCTGTCGGTGGCCGCCTTGGGGCGGCGTGATAACAAGGCGACGCGGGGTACGGATCAGGCCGGATACTCTCATCATGCGTTGCTCCGGGGCCGCGGGCAATCGCGGCCGGCCTCTAGTAGCTATCGCGCTTTGTTATGGCTATGGATCACTGCTTGCCGGGGTCCTTGAAATCGGCAATCTGGTCGAACTCGACGTTCTGCAGCTTGCCAGCGACCTTCTCGGTCTTGCGAATGTACACCGTTTGCACGATGTCGCGCGTGGCCGGATCGATGCTGATCTTGCCGCGCGGGCTCATCCAGCTCATGCCCTTGGCCGCCTCGACGAACTTGTCGGCATCGGTGTTGCCGTTGGTCTTCTTCAGCACCTCGGCGATCAGGTGCATGCCGTCGTAGCCGGCGACCGACATGTAATTCGGCCGGTCCTTCGGGTAGGCCTTGTAATAGGCCTCGGTGTAGGCCTTGTTCTCCGGCGACTTGTGCGACTCGGCGTAGTGGAAGGACGTGATCAGGCCCAGTGCCGAATCGCCGATGGCGTCGATGATGTCCTCGTCCGGCAGGTCGCCGGTGGCGATCAGCTTGATGCCTGCGGCAGCGAGGCCGCGTTCGGCGAAACCCTTCATGAAGGCAATGGTCTCGGCACCGGGCGGCAGGAAGAGGAAGACGGCGTCGGGCTTGGTGTCCTTGATCTTCTGCAGGAAGGGCGCGAAGTCCGGGTTCTTCACGGGCACCCTGACCTCGCCCACGATTTCGCCGCCGGCGGCGGTGAAGGTCTTCCTGAACTGGCCTTCGGCATCATGGCCCGGACCGAAATCGGCGACCAGGGTGAAGGCCTTCTTGATCTTGTTCTTGGCGGCCCAGCTGGCGATAGGCGCCGTGTCCTGGGGCAGGGTGTGCGAGGTGCGGACGATGTAGTTCGACTTGGTGGTGATCGCCGAGGTGGCGGCATTCATCACCACCATCGGCTTCTTGGCTTCGGTCGCCACCGGAGCCGAAGCGAACGCGGCCGGCGTCAGGCCAAAGCCGGCGAGGATGTCGACCTTGTCCTTGACCACCAGTTCCTGCGCGAGCCGCTTGGAAACGTCACCGGCGGTGCCGGGGCTGTCGTCCTTGAGGATCAACTCGACCTTGCGGCCGCCGAAGGTGTCGCCCTTGGTGGCGAGGTAGAGCTTGACGCCATGCTCGATCTGCTTGCCGTAGGCCGCGAAGGGCCCGGTCATCGGCGACACCAGGCCGATCTTGACGGGGTCGGCAGCTTGCACGCCGAAGGCGGTGAAGGCAAAGGCGCCGGCGACCAGTGTGTTCCTCAAGGTTCTCATCATGGGGCTCTCCGTGGTTTGTGTTTTCGTCTTATGTCTTGGGGGCATCCGGCTGCACGGCGGGTGCGGCCCGGCGGAAGGCATCCAGCTTGCCACAGGCCGCATCGACGGCGACGATAGCGGGGTAGGGCGCCAGATCCACCTTGAAGCGGCGCGCGCTTTCCACCTGCGGCACGAGATAGACATCGGCCAGAGTCGGAGCACCGCCGAAGCAGAACTCGCCGCGTGACGTGTCTGCTGCGAGCAGGGTTTCCAGCGCGGCGAATCCGGCGTCGATCCAGGTCGCGCACCAGGCGTTCACCGCAGCTTCGTCGCAGCCAAGTTTCTTGCGCAGGTATTCGAGGATGCGCCGGTTGTTGATCGGGTGAATGTCGCAGCCGACGATGGCCGCCAGGGCGCGCACCCGGGCGCGGTCCTCGGGGTTGGCCGGCAGCAGCGGCGGGTCCGGGTGCCGCTCCTCCAGCCATTCGATGATGGCCGGCGACTGGATCAGCACGCGGCCGTCATCGACCAGTGCTGGCACCAGGCCCTGCGGGTTGATCGCCTTGAAGGTCGCACCGAGGTGCTCCTCGGAGGCCAGGCTGACGGGGATGTAGTCGTAATCCAGGCCCTTGAGGTTCAGCGCGATCCTCAGACGATGCGAAGTGCCGCTGCGGAAGAAGTTGTAGAGCTGCACGGGGGATCAGTGCTCGGCCAGGCAGTTGTTCACGTTCCAGCCGTACAACCACTCCATCGCGTCGTAGAAGCGCTCCGCCGTGCGGCCCTTCCACAGCGAGTTGCGCACCAGGCGCTCGACGCCCTTGGCGTGGTAGAGGCGACCCATCTCGCGTCCCGACAGCACGATGCGCGCCGTACGCGTGATGCGCGAACGCTGGTAGAGGTCGAGCGCCTTTGCCCAGTCCTTGTTGCAGACGCGAAGCGCCTCGCCCAGGGTGACGGCATCTTCCAGCGCCATGCAGGCGCCCTGCGCCATGTACTGCGTGGTGGGGTGGGCAGCGTCGCCGAGCAGCGTGGCGCGGCCAAAGGTCCATTGCGGTATCGGCTCGCGGTCGGCCGTGGCCCAGCGCTTCCAGCTCTTGGGCAGGTCGATCAACTGGCGGGCCTTGGGGCAGATTTCCTGGAAGTAGCTCTGCACTTCCTCCTTGCTGCCTTCCGTGACGCCCCACTCCTCCTTGCCGCGGCTGTGGAAGGTCACCACCACGTTGTATTCCTTGCCGCCACGCAGCGGATAGTGCACCAGGTGGCAGTTGGGGCCGACCCAGATGCTGGCGGCGTTCCACTTGAGGTTGTCCGGGAAATCCTTGGCATCCACCACGGCGCGATAGACCACATGGCCGGTGACGCGCGGCGGGTCATTGACGTACTGGGCGCGCACCACGGAGCGCACGCCGTCGGCGCCGATCAGGGCCTGGCCGGTGAAGGTCTTGCCGTTGCCGCAGGTGACGGTCACGCCGTCGGCGTTCTGCTCGATGCTCTCGACGCGGCAGCCGGTGTGGAACTCGACATGGCCGCATTCCTGGGCGCCTTCCAGCAGCGAGTTGTGGATGTCCTGGCGGTGGATCACGGCATAGGGATTGCCGAAGCGCTTGCGGAAGTTCTCGTCGGTCGGGATCTTGCCGACCTGGTACTCGTCGATGGCGTCGTGCATGACCATGTAGTCGGTGAACACGGCGCGGCTGCGGGTCTTGTCGCCGACGCCCAGCGCGTCGAAGGCGTGGAAGGCATTGGGGCCGAGCTGGATGCCCGCGCCGATTTCGCCGAGCTGCGCCGCCTGTTCCAGGACGACGACTTCAAAACCCTGGCGTACGAGGGCGAGTGCCGCGGCGAGGCCGCCGATGCCGCCGCCGGCGACGAGAACGGGAAGCTGCTTGCTCATGTGGTTTCTCCTCCTATTCAGGCTGGCCGATGGTCAGCGTCACGTCGCCGACGCGGTCGATGTGGCCGCTGATGCGGTCGCCGGACTTGACCGGGCCGACGCCTTCGGGCGTGCCGGTGTAGATCAGGTCGCCGGGTTGCAGGTGGTAGAACTGAGACAGGTCGGCCAGCAGTTCCGGGATGTTCCAGATCAGCTGCGAGAGGTCGGCGTTCTGCTTGGTTTCGCCGTTGACCTTGAGATTGATGTTGCCCTTGTCGAGCACGCCCAGGTCGCCGACCGGCAGGATTGCCGTGCAAATGGCCGACCTTTCGAAGTCCTTGCCCAGATCCCAGGGGCGACCCTGGTCGCGGGCGACCAGCTGCAGATCACGGCGCGTCATGTCGAGGCCGGCGGCGTAGCCCCAGACCATGCGAGGCGCATCACTCTCGGCAAGGCGAAAGCCCTCGGCGCCGATGGCGATCACCAGTTCCATCTCGTAGTGGTAGTTGGCCGTGCCGCAGGGATAGGGCACCGTGGCGCCGGACTCGACCAGGGCCGAAGCGGCCTTGGTGAAGTAGAAGGGCTTCATGGTGGCCTTGTCCACCGGACGCCCCATCTCGACGGCATGGGCGTGGTAGTTGCGACCGACGCAGAAGATGCGGTTGACGGCGAAGCGCTTGTCGCTGCCGACGATCGGCAGTGACGGGGTGGCGGCGGGCGGGAAGACGTAGGTACTCATGAGTGTGTTCCTCAATTGCGGACTTCGTAGACGCCGAGCTTCTTCTGCAGCGGGGCGTCGTCGGCGATGAAGACGAAGGAAGGCTTGTCGGCCGACAGGTTCTTCAGGGTGATCGGCTCGTAGCCGGGGATGCAGCAGGTATCGGCATCGGCCAGGCGGAAGTTATGTCCCGCGGCCGCAACCTCGGTGCCGCCGCCTTCGATCTGGTGGAACACCATTGCGGTCGAGCGGGCCGGGAACTTCACCGTCTCGCCCGGGCGCAGCATCAGCGCCGAGTAGCCGAGGATGCGCTGGCAGTCGTGGCCATTCTCCGGATTGACGTAGGCGACCTGCACCGCCTCGATTTCGGGCTGGGTGGCGGCGATGGCTTCCAGCGCCTTGCGCACGTCGGCCCAGGGATAGCGCAGCATGGGGAAGGTCTTGGCGCTGCGCTGGAACATCGGCGCCGGTACCACGCCGCCGCGCTGGTAGCCGCGGTCAACCCCCTGGGCATCGACCGTCTGCGCCCTGCCCTCGACGACGTAGGAGGCCTCGCAGTAATAGACGATGGGCAGGTCGAGCACGTCGAGCCAG
>ERZ724519.191-NODE-191-length-25199-cov-4.068247_pt1 | contig 25199 bp, 22 predicted proteins | sample MGYA00376052_ERZ724519 | MGnify/ENA primary metagenome ERZ724519 (study PRJEB28724, sample SAMN07190883) | activated sludge metagenome | isolation source: activated sludge of sewage treatment plant in Hong Hong | place: Hong Kong | collected 2016-03-17 ... | reverse complement strand
TGCAGGAACCCGCCTCCGATGAGGTACTTCCGCAGGTTGGCGGCTTCGGCAGGACTTAACACCCAATTTCCGTGACCCGTCATATGGACAAAGGGATAATTGATCAGGTCGGAACTCCCAACCTCTACGATGCCCTGCTCCGGATCGATGTTTGTTCCAAGCTGCTCATTGGCAAAGACCGCAAGGTTGCGCAGGGAAGATTCCAGATTGGCGTACCAGTCACCGCCACCGTTGTACTTCAACAAGCCCAGTCGAAAAGAGCGTTCCGCCGGCCGTGCCGAAGTCAGGCAGATCAGCAGAACCAACAGCGATACGATGCGCACCATGAATCGAAGGTACGAATACTCAGGCGTTCGTTCGAACCTGGTTGATCAATGCGATGGTATGGCAGGCGGCTAAACCGGCTGTTTCCGTACGGAGCCGGTTGGGTCCCAGTGAGCATCCTCGGAATCCGTGTTGCAACAACAGGTTGATTTCATCTTCCGTAAAATCGCCTTCCGGTCCGATCACGATAACCACACGACCACCGGGCCGGGCAAGGAACTGAAGGCCGTCTTCAGGCGTCTGATGTGTAATGCAGGCGAATCGTTGACCCGCAGGGTTGGATTCCAGGAATTTTGAAAGACTTTCCATCGGATGTATCTGCGGCAAGTAGGCTTGCAGCGATTGCTTCACTGCAGCCATTACGACTTTTTCCAGCCGATCGATGCGGACATCCTTACGCTCGGAGCGCTGGCAACGGATCGGACTGATGGCAGCTATGCCGATCTCGGTCGCTTTTTCCAGAAACCACTCCAACCGGTCGATGTTTTTTGTGGGGGCGATCGCGATGTGCAGGGAGTAGGGGCGTTGGTTGTAGGCCTGTCTGACTTCTTTCAAACGAATCAGCGCTGCCTTGGGATTGATATCCATTATTTCCCCGGTCCCGAATCCTCCGTGCCCGTCGGTGACGGCTACCGCATCTCCAACACGCAACCGCAACACCTTGGAAAGGTGCCAGGATTCGTCCGGACCCAGCATAACCGGATTGTCGTCGATCGCGTTGCAGAAGAAAAGTTCCATGCAGTTATTCCTGTACGGGTCGGAGGGAGATCCCGTCGGCGGAAGACGCAAGATAGTCGGAGTCTTCCAAACGTAATTCCTCCCCGGTGACTTTCCGGATGGTCCGGTGGATCGTATCCTGCAATTGCTTCAGCTCGTCAGGATGCCGAAGCTCTCCACGCATGACCATGCCGGTTGTTCCGTCCGGTGCCTGGATGTAATGTGCCCAAAGCAATCGGTTGTCAGGTGTGCGTTTAAGCAGCAACCGGAAAGTCCCGAACCGGTCATGATCAGGCGTGCTCCAGGATCCGGCCAGTTCGTCTCCGTCCTCAAGTTCCAGGATGGTGACCATGGCCGTATGGGTGTGGACTTTAGCGGATGAATGATTCATGGTTGTCGAATGAGCGGCTAAATTCACCTACGTCCGGGTAGTCGTCCAACCATTATATGCTGGATGAAAAAATCGACCGCAAAAAAAAGCCGCCCTGTTGAGGGCGGCTTCTTGTCGAATCAGTTGAGCAGTCAGGCGTTGACAGCTAGTTTCGGTGCTGCTGCCAGAATCTCCGCGTTCGCGTACTCCGCATATTGTGCGAAGTTCTTGACAAACGAGGCGGCAAGCGTATTTGCCTTCGCATCAAACTCGTTCTTATCGTTCCAGGTATTCCGTGGATTCAGGATCTCCGTCGGTACGCCAGGACACGTTTTCGGCATGGAAAGTCCGAAAACCGGCATGGTATCGTACTCGACTTTATCGAGTTCTCCGTTCAGGGCAGCAGTGATCAAGGCACGGGTGAACGACAGTTTAATGCGGGATCCCACGCCATACGATCCGCCCGACCAGCCGGTGTTGACCAACCAGACGTTTACTTTGTTCTTCTTCAATTTTTCGCCCAACAACTCCGCGTAGCGGGTCGGGTGAAGCGGTAGGAAGGCTTTGCCAAAGCAGGCGGAGAATGTGGTGGTCGGCTCGGTGATGCCCACTTCCGTACCGGCTACCTTGGCGGTATATCCGGAAATGAAGTGATACATGGCCTGACCGGCATCCAACTTCGAAATCGGAGGAAGTACGCCGAAAGCGTCGCAGGTAAGGAAGAAGATGTTCTTCGGAGTACCGGCCACCGAAGGCTCGACCGCGTTGTCGATATGATGGATAGGATAGGCAGCGCGGGTGTTCTCCGTCTTGCTGATGTTGTCGTAATCAACCGTCGTTGTCCCTTCATAGAACTCGATGTTCTCCACGAGCGCGCCGAAACGGATCGCGTTGAAGATCTGGGGTTCTTTCTCCTTCGAGAGGTTGACGCACTTGGCATAGCAACCGCCTTCGAAGTTGAAGACGGAAGTGTCGCCCCAGCCGTGTTCGTCGTCGCCGATGAGGCCGCGGTTCGGATCAGCGGACAAGGTAGTCTTGCCGGTGCCGGAGAGACCGAAGAAGATCGCGGTGTCGCCGTTCTTCCCGATGTTGGCGGAGCAGTGCATGGAGAGTACATTCTTCTCGTGCGGAAGGATGTAGTTGAGTACCGAGAAGATACCCTTCTTGATCTCGCCTGTGTACCCGGTGCCGCCGATTAGGATGATCTTCTTGCTGAAGTTGACGATGGCGAAATTGCTTTGACGCGTTCCGTCTAGTTTGGGATCCGCTTCGAAGCCGGGAGCCGCGACGATGGTCCACTCCGGTTTTACCGTTTGAAGGATCTCCTCTTTCGTCGGACGGAGGAACAAGTTATACGCGAACAGGTTTTGCCAGGGTGATTCGGTCACGACCCGGATGTTCAGGCGGTGCTTCGGATCAGCACAGGCATAAGCGTCGCGTACATAAATGGTTTTACCCTGAAGGTATCCTGCAACTTTCTCGTAAAGACGATCGAATTTATCAGGGTCGAATTTGATGTTGATGTCGCCCCACCATACGGAGTTTTCCGTCTTGTCGTCACAGACCACAAATTTGTCTTTGGGGGAACGGCCAGTGAATTTGCCGGTATCGACTGCAAGCGCACCGGTGTCGGTCAGCATGCCTTCACCTCGGATGATCGTTTCTTCGACCAGTTCGGCCGGAGTCAGGTTCCAATAGGCGTCAGCAACGTTACGAAGGCCAAGATCAGCAATCGTGGCATCCTTGGCTTTCAATCCGAATTCGTTCATGATCAGGTGATTTGGTAACTGAAAGATGGCGCAAATGTAGTAAAAAAGGCCGGTTTGGCCAATTACTTGGCCCGGCGGTGCCTGCAGGGGCTGTTCTCGTAGAGATTGACCCACTTAGCGTCCCGTAATTTCTCCCGGGATCGCGCAATGAATTGATCTTGTTCGGATTGACTAAGTTCTGCCAAACCGAGGCAAAAATCGGTTTCGCCTTCCCGGCCCCAGGCCGTTTTCTCATAGTCAATGGTCTTCTTCACTTCGCCTGCGTAAGTTCCGATGAAATCCTCATAGGCCAGGATGGATTTGTTATCGGAGCCCATACCGATTGAGTAAAAGGAAATGACAAGCCGAACCCGTTCAACCGAATCGGTTGCGGCGGGAGCTGCTGCCGGAGTAGCGGGAGCTTCGGCCTTGGCAGTTTCTGCAACATCCGCGACAGGCTTAGGAGGCATCGGGTTTGATGAGGGTTGCAGTTTACCCAACGTCCGGGTGTTAGCCGTGATCTGTTTTTTCTGTTTGCAACTGCCAAATGCAAGTAGTGCAAGCATCAACAGGAGGTAGCGTGTCATAGGATGTGGCGGGTTCTGATTGAGTGAGTGAAGATAATCAACCGTTTTCGACGAATTGCAGAAAACGTTGGGCTTTTAATGTGTTGACCAATAGGCGTTTTTCAGAATGCCATAGGTCAGCATGATCCAACCGATGATGAAGGAAAGCCCGCCCAGCGGCGTGAGCGGACCGAGTACTGACTTCCATCCGGCAATGCCGAGTAGTTCTCGTGTCGATAACAGATAGATTGAACCCGAGAAGAGTAGAATACCAAGGAGAAAAAACACTCCGGCTCGTTGAATTGCCGGATGCGGAAGCAGTATCAGCAGAACTCCGGTCAGAAGTAGGGCGAATGCGTGATAAAATTGGTAACGGACGCCTGTTTCGAATACCTGGAGTTGATCCACCGGAAGTTTCTCCCGCAACGCGTGTGCTCCGAATGCCCCGAGTATTACTGCGATTGCCGCCAGGATGGCGCCGGAAATCAAAATCGTTTTAGAGGTCATCGTTGGCAGAAGGTCTTCGTGTGAAGGAGTTGGAGATACCGGTCGAAGGCAATGGGCAGGAACCTGATACGTTGCGCGAATCAATAGGTTCTAATGAAAAACCCCGGTAAGGCCGGGGCTTTTCATGGGGATCAGCGACCACCGATATACCGGTTGAGGTCTTCGATCGAACTCTCGAATTCGAATGCGTCGTTCACCTTGTAGTAGTTGGCACGGTCATAGGTCCGGTCATAAGCGAACTTGGCAAAATCAAGTTTGGTATTCTCGAAGTCGAACAAGGTCATCGTTTCACGGACCTGGTCGGCGGTGAGGCAATTATTTTGGATGACCTGCTTCGCGATCGTTAGCTTGGTGTTTTCAAAATCTTTCGACTGAACACTCTGTTTGAAGGACTGGAAATCATTCGGAGCCATCGGTACCGGACAACCGATCGGACCATTATAACCTACCACATAAACGACTTGTGCAGGGGGAGGAGCCGGTGCGGGAGCCGGAGCCACTACCACCGTACCGGGAGCGCCGGTCGTGGTCGTGGTAACCGAGTGAGTCGTCGTAGTGGTGGTGGTCGTGCTGCTGCTGGAAGAACTGCTCATCCCGTCATCCATTCCCATACCGGAGGCATTGATCGAGATGGAGCCGCCTTCGCCGCCCACGTTGATGCCCATGTTCAGACTGATGTTTTCATCACCCATACCCATGTTACCCGAAGAAGATGACTGGGATTGTTGAACGGTCGTTGTGGTAGTGGTGGTTGCCGGTGTGGCAACAGCAACAGGAGGTGGGGGAGTGGTGGTATAAACGACAACCGTCTGATTCGCCGGTGCCGGCGGAGCCTGTGCAAGCGGAACCGAACTTACCCAACGGGTAACGTATTCGCCCTTGTTGTTCTTCTTGATGTTCCAGGTTACTTCAGAACCGGGATCATTGAAAAACATATTAAAGTCGAGATGCCCCAGTTTGGTATCCTCGAAAATGATGCGGCATTTGTAATTCGGTGCGACCAGGCTGGTGAGCCGAACATTGGTTTCCGGACTGGCATTTTGTAACACGCCGTTCAGGATAACCTGGAATCGTTCGCCGTTTTCGGTGAACAGAATAGCGTTATTCGCTTGTGCGTGCGCTCGACCGATCATGGCGGACAAGAGCGAAAGAAGTAGTAGGACTTTTTTCATGGGTTGGTTTACTGGAAATTGCGGATGCGGCGAAAAGCCAACATCGTGCCAAACAGGTGCAAATTTAAATAATCCGGACTTCAGAATACGTGTTACCGGCTGATGCAGTGGAATCATTTACCTTCGCAGAAATTTCCCTGAAAATGCGATCCATTTTTCTGATCGGTGCAGGCCGCTCCTCCGCTTCCCTGATCGAATACCTGTTACGACATGCGGATTCGGACGGCTATCGGCTTACGATCGGGGATGTCAGCGAGGCTTCGGCAAGCGAGAAAGCAGGCGGCCATCCTGCCGCCCGGTGCATTCGATTCGATATCAACGATGCCCGCCTACGGGATGAGGAGATCAAAGCGGCCGATCTGGTCATTTCCTTACTGCCGGCACACATGCATGTACCCGTTGCAGAAGCCTGCGTTCGTTTTGGTAAACACCTGGTCACAGCTTCTTACGTGTCTCCGGAAATGCTAGCGCTTGATACCGCAGCAAAGCAGGCAGGTGTGTTGTTACTGAACGAGTGTGGACTTGATCCCGGTATTGACCATATGAGCGCCATGGAGGTCATCGACCGGATCCGCCAACAGGATGGTGAATTGCTGGCGTTCCGTTCCTATACCGGAGGGCTGGTCGCGCCCGAGTCGAATGACAATCCCTGGGGCTATAAGTTTTCCTGGAATCCGCGTAACGTAATACTGGCCGGGCAGGGTACAGCCCGATTCATCGAGAAGGGTAATTACAAGTACATTCCTTATCAACGCCTTTTTCGCCAGATCAGAAAGATCGTAGTGGAAGGAGCCGGAACATTCGACGGCTATGCCAACCGCGATTCCTTGTCCTACCGAAAAGTCTACGGAATCGAGAACATTCCGACCATGATACGCGGTACGCTCCGGCAGGAAGGTTATTGTGCTGCCTGGGATGTCTTCGTACGTCTGGGACTGACGGACGACAGCTATATCCTCGAGCAATCCGCTCGCATGACCTATGCGGAGCTGGTCGAAGCCTTGCTCCCGGATGGCTTTCAGGGCGAAGACCTCCCTGCGCAAGTTGCCGCTTTGTGTGACCTTGATCCGAATGGCCGTGAAATGGACATGGTCCGCTGGACCGGCATCTTTGAACCTGTCACCATTGGTCTCCACAACGCGACGCCTGCGCAAGCGCTGCAACAACTCCTCGAACGACGGTGGTTGTTACGTCCGTCGGATAAGGACATGATTGTCATGCAACATGAGTTCGAGTATCGGGCGGATGGTAAATCCTGGCGCCAGTATGCTTCGCTGATCGTGAAAGGAAAGGACAATCGCTTTACGGCCATGGCGCAAACCGTCGGACTGCCAGTCGCCATCGCGGCTCGTCGAATCCTGGCCGGTACTATCTCGATGACAGGTGTTCAGGTTCCGGTCGTTGCCGACATCTATCGACCGATCCTGGAGGAACTGGAAGCGTTGGGCATTCGCTTCAGTGAGCGTCTGGAGCAGGTGACCGCAGGTTGAGGTAGTAATCTTCCGTCAGGCGAACATACTGGGCGCTGAAACTGTTGTCCTCTTCCTGGATGATGATCTCCTCTTCGGTCATGACGCCAAAACGAAATCCGAATTCGATCATAACCCGTTTCTCGGGTTTGCCCGGCTTCGTTTTTACCCGGGCGAGGCGCTGACAAAACAAACCGTGCTGTTGGGCCATGTCCAGGAAGTCCATGCCTTCCTTGAAGGGCAGGATGACGCAGAAACGTCCGTTCGGCTGGAGTAATTTTTTCACCCCCTCGATCAATTCTCCGTATGCCAACATATCGGTATGACGGGCGGCGGCCCTTGCTTCCTCCGAAGGTTTGGATGCATGCTGGAAGTAAGGAGGATTGGAAACGATCAGGTCATAGTGTGTTCGGGTTCTTGCTGCGTAATCCTGGAACGACGCATGAATCGGTGTCAATTGAAAAAACCATGGAGATAGCAGGAAATTCTCCCTCGCCTGCAGGTAAGCCCCTTCGTCGATGTCGACCGCATCGATAAGCGCTTTTGATTTTTGCGCAAGCATCAGGGCGATGAGACCAGTGCCGGTGCCGACATCCAGGATATTCCCTTCAACCGGTGGGTTAACCCAGGAGCCGAGCAAGACGGCATCCGTGCCGACTTTCATCGCGCATTTATCCTGGTGGACAGTGAAATACTTGAAGTGGAAAATGGTTTCACTCATAAAATGCCTGATACAAGATACATAAAATCAGGCGGAGCAATTCGGGTTGCTATTCCAGCTCTTCTTCTTCGTCATCCCCGGGCTTGAGGTAGACATCAAGCAGGCCGGCAGGTAAGCGAAAGTTCACCTGTCTGTTTTCTTCGTCGATCGTGTCGACGGTACTATCGTTCAAGGGTAGCAAGACTTCCTGCCCATTCACTTCACAACGCGCCAGATATTGCATGGGGAATTCCTGCACCTCCAGGATTTGGCCAAGGTTGCCGAAGGATGCGTCCATCGCATGGTACCCCGTCAATTCTTCCCATCCCGGTTGTTCGGCGGTCTGTCGGCTATATTTCCGTTCAGCCAGTACCACAGACTGTAGAAGCGGCTCGGCGAGTTTTGAGGAATCGATGGATTCGAGGTGAATGATCAGATCTCCCCGGTGCATCCGGTGTTCCATGCACTTGAAGGGTACCGGTATTCCTTCCAATTCCAAAAAGAGATACGGCGCCTGACCGATCTTTTCCGGGTCGCCGTTTTCCACTGCAAGCACCAGATCACCCTTAAAGCCATGCAGCCGGGCCACGAAGCCGACAGCTTGCAAAGCGGGAAGTGTTCTCTTTTTCACAGGGGAAAGTTAGGGACTTTGGATCAGGCATAAAAAAAGAACGGCTGCCAGAAGGCAGCCGTTCGATATAAAGGAGGAAACCGGATCAGGCTTCTGCCGGAGCTTCGCCTTCAGCAGCGGGAGCTGCATCTTCTGCGGGAGCCTCTTCGGCCGGAGGAGGCGTGTTCTTGGCTTTGATCGCCTCGAGCTTTGCTTCCTTCTTCTTGGATTCATCGGCAATGCGGGCTTCGGTTGCTTTGGAGAATTCCGAAGAGACGCGCTTACGCTTGTCGTCGATCTTCAGGTTCTTCTCCTGCAGCCACTGCTCGAATTTTGCATCAGCCTGTTCAGCTGTGAGCGCGCCTTTCAGGACACCCTTGTTGAGGTGGTTACGGTACAATACACCCTTGTAAGAAAGGATAGCACGACAGGTGTCAGTCGGTTGTGCTCCTTTGTTGAGCCAATTCAACGCTTTGGTAGCGTCGAGATTGATGGTGGCGGGGTTCGTGTTGGGGTTGTAGTTACCGATGACCTCGATAAACTTACCATCCCTCGGAGCACGACCGTCCGCGACCACGATGTGGTAGTAAGCATTGTGCTTCTTACCATGACGTGTCAGACGAATCTTTGCAGGCATCTTCTGTTAATTTTGATGGTTGATCGGATCCTTTCCACCGACCCAGGCGGATGCGTATTCTCCGGATACGCTTTTAAAAGGACGGCAAAGAAACGACTTTCTTCCCGGATTTCCAAGATTTTGCCCCTTCTGCTTCAATAGAATAACCGAAATTGACCCCTGATGGGATTGTTGAAAAGAACCTGCTCCAGACCGGCTGTATTCCCGTATTTTTGCAAAAATTTCAATCTCCAGCGGATTACAGGATGTACGAAATTCCCTGCCAGGGGGCGGGGCCTGAATTTTTCTGCCGGTCTCTGAATTCGGATGCAGCATTATCTCGATGAATTGAATGAGCCCCAACGGGCGGCGGTCACCCACACCGATGGTCCGGTCATGATCATTGCCGGTGCGGGTTCCGGTAAGACACGCGTATTGACGTACCGGATCACCCACCTGTTACATTCCGGTGTCGATCCGTTCAACATCCTGGCACTGACCTTCACCAACAAGGCCGCGCGTGAAATGCGCGAACGTATTTCAAAGGTCGCCGGAACGGAAGCACGGAACTTATGGATGGGCACCTTTCACGCTGTGTTCGCCAAAATCCTGCGGATCGAAGCGGAGCGACTCGGCTACCCGTCGAATTTCACCATCTACGATACCGATGACGCCAAGAGTCTGATGAAAGACATCCTGCGTGAACAAGGTCTCGACGACAAGGTCTACAAACCCGATGTGGTCTTGAACCGCATATCGGCCGCCAAGAATAATCTTTACTCCTGGATGGAGTATCAGCAAAACACGGATTTCATCGCCGATGATAACAGCTCCGGGAAACCGAAGATGGGACTGTTGTTCGAGCTCTATGTGAAACGCTGCTTCAAATCGTCGGGAATGGATTTCGACGATCTGTTGTACAATATGTACGTCCTCATCCAGAAGTTCCCGGATGTCCTGCACAAGTACCAGCACAAATTCCGCTATATCCTGGTCGATGAGTTCCAGGACACCAACTACGCCCAGTACGTCATCCTGAAGAAGCTGGCGAAAACGTTCGAGAACATCTGTGTCGTCGGCGACGACGCGCAGTCGATCTATGCCTTCCGCGGAGCCAACATCAACAACATCCTGTCGTTCGAGCGGGACTTCCCGGATCTGAATGTCTTCAAGCTCGAACAGAATTACCGCTCGACGAAGAATATCGTCCATGCCGCCAACAGCATCATCGCGAAGAACGAGCGCCAGATCCGGAAAGAGGTTTGGACGGAGAATGAAATCGGCGAGAAGATCCAGTTGCTGCGTGCCCTGAGCGATAACGAAGAAGGCGTCATGGTCGCCAGCGACATCTTCAATACCAAGATGAACCGGCAGTGGAGGAACAAGGACTTTGCGATACTCTACCGGACCAACGCCCAGTCGCGCGCGATGGAAGAAGCGTTGCGGAAAGGGAACATTCCCTACCGGATCTACGGCGGCCTGTCCTTCTACAAGCGCAAGGAGATCAAGGACCTGTTGGCGTATTTCCGCCTGGTCATCAACTTCAACGACGAAGAAGCCCTGAAGCGGATCATCAATGTGCCCGCACGGGGGATAGGCAAGACAACCATTGAGAAGATCCTCCTGGTCGCAGCGGAAAAGGACACCAATCCCTGGTCACTGATCGCCGAACCTTCCGCGAATCCCTGCGGATTCAATGCCGGTACGTTGAACCGCATCAACGAATTTGTGACCATGATCCGATCGTACGCGGCCCGTGTGAAAACCACGGATGCTTATGAACTGGCCAGTCAGCTCTCGTCAGCTTCCGGACTCATGCGGGAACTATACGCCGACAAGACGCCGGAAGGCCTCAGCCGATACGAGAACGTCCAGGAATTGTTGAACGGTATCCGGGAATTTACGGAGTCGGGGCGAAGCATCACTCCGGATGGAGACGAAGTCGTACCGGGAACGCATCCCGAATTGCGGACACTGGAACAGTTCATGCAGGACATTGCCCTGCTGACCGATGCCGACGACGATGAGAAAGCGAACGAGGATTCGGTATCGCTCATGACGATCCACGCTGCGAAAGGCCTGGAGTTTCCGGCGGTTTATGTGGTCGGACTCGAAGAAAACCTATTCCCATCCCAGATGTCGCTCGACTCCCGGGACGACCTGGAAGAGGAACGCCGATTGTTTTATGTAGCGGTTACACGCGCCGAGAAAAAGCTGACGATCTCGTATGCCAATTCGCGGTATCGCTGGGGTAACCTGATTTCTTGCGAGCCAAGCCGGTTCATTGAAGAGATCGATCCCCAGTTCCTCGAAGAGGGAGCCGTGAAAAACCTTCGTCCCAAGCCCCGTTATCAGGATGATTTCCTGGAAGATCGTTGGGAGCGCCCCGGCTTACGGAATGGTGGAAATTCGAAACCGGTCTATGGAACCCCCCCGAAGAACAAACCTTCTGCGCCGGTTCCTCCGCCTCGAACGGTTCCGACGAACCTGAAGAAAGTAAATACGGCCGAAGTGCGGGATTTTGAAGGTGATGATACCAGCCAGATCCAGCAAGGCATGGAGGTTGAACACCCCAAGTTCGGTCGTGGAAAGGTCATGCTCATTGAGGGTCGGGAAAACGACCGCAAGGCAACCGTATTTTTCCAGGGCGTCGGGAACAAGCAATTGCTGCTAAAATTCGCCAAACTGCGCATTCTTGGTTGATACCGAATCAACAATTACATTTGTGAAAAGCTCCCGGCAGCTCGCATCTGCGAATACGCGGAATACGCTCCCGGTTCCCTCATACCTTTCATAATGGCTAAATCCGTCCGGACTACTCAACGTCCGCCTGTGGATACGATCGAGTACAACACGCAGCGCGATCGACTCATCATTTCCGAATACGGTCGTGCGATCCAGAAAATGGTCCAACATTGCGTGGAGATTCCGGATCGCGACCTGCGCACCCGCGTGGCCGCTTCCATCGTCAATGCGATGGCTGTGTTGAATCCTCAATTGAAGGAAACCGCTGATTACAAGCAGAAGCTTTGGGACCATCTTTTCGTGATGTCGGATTTCAAACTGGATGTCGATGCGCCGTATCCGGTTCCCGAAAGAGAAGCCATGCGGTTGCAGCCCAAACGGATTGCATATCCTTCCGGTGACATCCGCTATAAGTATTACGGCAAGACGACCCAGGAGATGATCGAAAAGATCGGTGAGATGGAAGAAGGGCAACAGCGCGAGATCATTACGCGAAACCTGGCCAACTTCATGAAGATGTCGTACCTGACCTGGAACAAGGATACCGTGGATGATGAAACGATCTTCAACCACCTGGAAGATCTTTCAGACGGAAAACTCAGAATGTCGGAGTCGGCTCGGTTGAATCACACCGCCGAGATCCTCGCGCTCAGTAAGGAAAAGGTGCGTGAAAGCGCAGGCACCAACAAGAACAACAAGGGCGGGCGGATGATGATGATGAAGAAGAAGCGGAAGAAGTAATTCGCATTTCCTTCCCGGATATGTCACCACAGGATTTTCGGTTTTCCAACGAGCCAGAGCCGCATAAGCAGCGGACCAGAGCGATATTGACCAGTCACCCGGAAGTACGGGAGCTGATCGGCAAGAACCCAACCACCTTTTTGGCGATCTTGTTCTGTGTCGGCTCCATGGTCGCACTGGCCTGGTTGGTTCGGGATGCTGCCTGGTACTGGGTGCTCCTGCTGGCCTATTTTGTCGGAGCATTTTTTAACCATTCGTTGTTCGTGCTGATCCACGAGTGTTCGCATAACCTGCTCTTTAAGAAGAAGTCCTGGAATTACCTGGCTTCCATTCTCGCTAACCTGCCGCACGGGTTGCCCAGTGCCGTGTCGTTCACGCGGTATCATATCATCCACCATTCGCACCAGGGTGAATTTCTATGGGATGCCGATTTGCCCGGACGCAAGGAGGCCGCCTGGTTCGGTAACAATCCCTTTTCGAAAGCACTGTGGTTGCTCTTGTTCCCCTTCTTTCAATTGTTTCGTACATTCAGATTGAAGCACATTCGCCCTTTGGACGGATGGATCGTAACAAATTGGATCGTCCAATTCGCCTTCGATGCTTTCATCTGGATCGTATTCGGTCCTCAGGCGGTTTTATTTCTGCTGTTGAGCTTCTTCTTCTCCGTTGGTCTGCATCCCCTGGGTGCCCGCTGGATTCAGGAACACTATCTTACACTTGATCCCGTGCAGGAGACCTATAGCTACTACGGACCCCTCAATACGATCGCGTTCAATGTAGGCTATCACAACGAACACCACGATCTGCCGTCGGTTCCCTGGAATCGCTTACCGGAATTGCGGAAACGTGCGCCGGAATTCTACAACACCCTCAAAGCACATCGGTCCTGGACCCTGCTCTTTTTCCGCTTTCTCTTTGATCCGTCGATCACGCTGCATTCCCGGATGTTGCGCGCCGATCGCACACCCGGTCAGGACTGATCCTGGCGCTGGCTTTCCCGCTGTCAGATGCGGGTTGTTTAAAACTATTCAGCAGTGTGAACCGCGGGATACCGCACCGGTTCTTATTTCGTAGCGTGGTTCCCCATGCCGGGGAACAGCAACGGAAAGAACCGAACGATGGGAAATAGTTTTGAAGTCACCGGCGGGACAGTACTGCAGGGAGAATTAGTACCTCAGGGCGCGAAGAACGAAGCCTTGCAAGTGATCTGTGCGACATTGCTCACTCCGGAGAAAGTGATCATTCGTAACATCCCGGACATACGGGATGTGAATAAGCTGATCGAGCTGTTGCAGCACCTGGGTGTGCATGTGGAGCAACTGGGTGTACTCAAAGGGGAATTTTCCTTTGAAGCAAAAAACATCAATCTTGATTTTCTCGAGACGCCTGAGTTCAAGAAACAAGCCGCAGCCTTGCGCGGGTCCATCATGATCGTCGGACCCTTGCTGGCCCGCTTCGGCCGTGCGCGAATTCCCAAACCCGGTGGAGATAAGATCGGTCGCCGCCGTCTGGATACGCACTTCATCGGTTTCCAGCAACTGGGTGCGACCTTCGAGTTTTTGGAAGGCGACAGCTTCTATACGGTAGAAGCCAGGAAGCTCCGGGGCTCCTACATGTTGCTCGACGAAGCATCGGTAACCGGGACCGCGAACATCGTGATGGCTGCCGTGTTGGCGGAGGGTACGACAACGATCTACAATGCGGCTTGCGAACCTTATGTGCAGCAGTTGTGCAACATGCTCAACCGGATGGGCGCCAGGATCAGCGGTATCGGATCCAACTTGCTGACCATCCAGGGAGTGAGTAGTCTGCGCGGTACTGAACACAAGTTGTTGCCCGATATGATCGAAATAGGTTCGTTCATCGGCTTGGCCGCGATGACCCGTTCGGAGATCACGATCAAAGAAGTCAGCTACCCGAATCTTGGAATCATCCCCAGTGTGTTCGAACGCCTGGGTATCCGGATGGAACTCCGCGGCGATGACCTCTACATTCCAAAGCACGACCACTACGAAATCGAAACCTTCATCGACGGTTCGATCCTGACAGTGGCCGACCAGATCTGGCCCGGCTTTACACCCGATCTGTTGTCGGTGATCCTCGTCACCGCGACGCAGGCAGCAGGAACGGTGCTCGTGCACCAGAAAATGTTCGAGAGCCGGTTGTTCTTCGTCGACAAGCTCATCGATATGGGAGCGCAGATCATCCTTTGTGATCCGCACCGCGCTACCGTGATCGGCCTGAACCGTAAGGTGCCGCTTCGCGCGATACAGATGACGTCGCCTGATATCCGGGCAGGTGTTGCTTTGTTAATTGCGGCCATGTCTGCCAAAGGAAAGAGCGTCATCCACAACATCGAGCAGATCGACCGGGGCTATCAACGAATCGATGAACGTCTCAACGCGATCGGCGCGCAGATCCGCAGGGTCTGAACCACCTGACCCCTAAGTGCGTACAGACCCGAAATTGATTAACTTGGCAGGGTATTTGCCAAAAATGCACCACGAAAAACCCAAAAAATGAAAAAATCAGGCTTATTTGCCCTCATCATGTTCTTTTCGGTCTTTGTCGCAAATGCCCAGAGCCCGAAGACCGGTACGGAAGTAGGAAACCTCGCTCCGGACATCAAACTCAGCTCACCGGAAGGCAACGTAATTCCGCTATCATCCCTGAAGGGTAAAATGGTCCTGATCGACTTCTGGGCAAGCTGGTGCGGACCTTGCCGGATGGAAAACCCTAACGTTGTACAGACCTATAAGCGCTTCAAGGCTTCCAAATTCAAGGGAGGAAAAGGATTTACCGTCTATTCCGTGTCGCTTGACAAGGACAAAACCGCCTGGATGAACGCAATTCGCCAGGATGGTTTGGAATGGACCAATCACGTCTCCGACCTTAAGTGGTGGTATTCTGACGCAGCGAAAAACTATGGCGTGAATGCCATCCCGACCAATTGGTTGATCGACGATAAAGGCATCATCGTAGCGAAGAATCTCCGTGGCGCCGCTCTTTCTCAAGAGTTGGAAAAGCTGGAAGTAAAATAATTGAACCAGAGTTCATGCTGAAAGAGGCCAAATGATTTGGCCTCTTTTTTTTTAGAAAATGGCGAACTTTGCAGCCGTTTAAAGGGGAATACTGCCAATTTGGCCTGGCTCGACCAGTGGCAGCATCCTTGTAAAAGGGCTGTTTGCTAATAAAAACAAAAGATAGCTGACATGAAGACCAATTCGGAGCACGAAGCCACGGAGGGAAAGCCGATGGATGATGGAAAAAAGACCGCCGAGTCAGCACCAGAATCGGTCAACGAAGCCGCATTGCCGGACGCCGCGGTCGAACAAATGGACCCGGTGGCGCACTTGGAAGCGAGTCTCTCCGAAGCGCAGGATAAATACCTCCGCCTTTATTCGGAGTTTGAGAACTATAAAAAGCGGGTGGCGCGTGATCGGGTCGATCAAAGCCGGATGGCTGCTGCCGATACCTGGTCGGCCATCCTGCCGGTGATCGATGACTTTGAGCGTGCCATCAAAGCGATGGAGTCAAAGGCTGCCGCTGATCCGGCACTGGATGGTATTCGCCTCATCTATTCCAAATTGAAATCCATAACGGAGGCGCGTGGCCTGAAGCCGATGGATGCGATCGGAAAACCGTTTGATCCGGAATTACACGACGCCATTACCCGTATGCCAGCTCCGGATGATAGCATGAAAGGCGCCGTGTTGGACGAAGTGGAGAAGGGTTACTTTCTGCATGACCGGGTATTGCGCCACGCGAAAGTGGTGGTCGGTCAATGATCCTATAATTGAGAACCATTCGCGTTTAAGACATGGCCAAAAGAGATTACTACGAAGTTCTGGGAGTACAGAAGTCCTCGTCGGAAGCCGATATCAAAAAGGCTTACCGTCAGATGGCCATGAAATACCATCCCGACAGAAACCCAGGCGATAAAGAGGCGGAAGAAAAGTTCAAAGAGGCTGCCGAAGCTTACGAAGTCCTGAGTGATGCGGATAAGCGAAAGCGCTACGACCAATTCGGCCATCAGGGAATGGGCGGAAACGGCGGGTTCGGTGGTGGTGGTGGAATGTCGATGGACGACATTTTCTCACACTTCGGAGATATTTTTAGTGAAGGAAGCCCGTTCGAAAGTTTCTTTGGAGGAGGTGGCGGCGGCGGTCGTGGGCGGCGTGTGAACCGCGGATCCAACCTGCGGATCAAAGTGAAATTGACGCTGGAGGAGATCGCGCATGGTGTTGAGAAAAAAGTTAAGGTGGCGAAGTATGTCGGCTGTGGCACCTGCCACGGCAGCGGCGCTGCCGAAGGCGCATCCTTCAACCGCTGTACGACCTGTAACGGCAGTGGTCAGGTACATCGTGTCACCAACACCTTCATCGGGCAGATGCGGACGACGACTACCTGTCCGTCTTGCAACGGTGAAGGTCAAACGATCGCCAATAAGTGTAAAACCTGTTCGGGTGCCGGTATCATGAAGGGGGAAGAAGTGATCTCCATCAATATTCCGCCCGGAGTGGGAGAAGGCATGCAGTTGAGCATGAGCGGGAAGGGCAATGCGGGAGAACGCGGAGGAATTCCCGGCGACCTGATCATCGTGATCGAAGAGGTGCCCCACCAGCATTTACAACGCGACGGCAGTCACTTGTTGTTCGATCTCTACGTCAATTTCGCCGACGCTTCCCTGGGTACCGCGGTCGAGATCCCGACACTGGAAGGAAAAGCCAAGGTGAAGATCGAGCCGGGCACCCAGGCCGGGAAAGTGCTGCGACTCAAAGGAAAAGGCCTGCCCTCGGTGAATGCGTATGGCCGCGGCGACCTCCTCGTGAACATCAATGTCTGGACGCCGCAACACTTGTCTTCTGAAGAAAAGAAGCTGCTGGAGAAACTTCGGGAGTCTCCGAACTTCCGCCCCAACCCGGGAAAGAACGATAAGAGTTTTTACGAGAAGATGCGGGAGTTTTTCCATTCCTGATCATGCTGAAAGAAAAGATGAAGGCCGCCGGACAAGCGGCCTTTTCTATTGTGAAAGTCCTCCGATCCTGCGTTCTTCGTATCCGGTTTCCAGAAGGTCAATAATCGCCGGATTCTTATGAATATTTTAACGATCGAGCACGTCAGCAAGTCCTATGCGGCCCACAAGGCGCTGGATAATGTCAGCCTCCAGGTACCGAAGCAAAGCATCTTCGGCCTGCTCGGCCCCAACGGTGCCGGTAAAACCTCACTCATCCGGATCATCACGCAGATCACCGCGCCCGACAGTGGACGAATCTTGTTCGAGGACAAGCCACTCTCGGAAGAACATATCGCGCGAATGGGATACCTGCCGGAGGAGCGGGGATTGTATAAGAAAATGGAAGTCGGAGAGCAGGCGCTCTATCTGGCCCGACTGAAAGGGCTGAGCCGGGCGGATGCCATGAAGCGACTGAAATACTGGTTCGAAAAGTTCGAGATACAGGCCTGGTGGAAAAAGAAAGTCGAGGAACTCTCGAAAGGGATGGCCCAGAAGGTGCAGTTCATCACCACCGTATTGCACGAGCCGAGCTTCCTCATCCTCGACGAGCCCTTTACCGGCTTCGATCCCATCAATGCCGAACTGGTCAAGAACGAGCTGCTGGAGCTGAAATCCAAAGGGACAACGATCATCCTTTCCACGCACCGTATGGAAAGCGTGGAGGAACTGTGTAGCCATATCGGACTGATCAATCGTTCTCAACTGGTCTTGCAGGGCCCTGTACGCGATATCCGCAAAGCGCATAAGAGCAACACCTATGAACTTTCGTTCCGGGGTAATCGCATTTCTTTCACGCACGCGCTTTGGACCGGTTTCGAGCTGCTCGATGTGAAGGAGGAGGACGACCATCAGGTTGCATTTGTCAAGATGCTGGATGGGCATACCCCGAACCAACTGCTGCAATTGTTGTTGCCGAATGTGGAGGTCCTCGGACTGCGCGAGATCATCCCGACCATGAGCGATATCTTCATCCAGAAGGTTGGAGCTTCCAACCAGGAAATTCATTGAACCGATTCAACGATTTAAACGAAAGCAAGTAGCGCCATGTCCAAAGTACTACTGGTCATCCAACGGGAATACCTGACCCGCGTCCGGAAGAAATCATTCCTGGTCATGACGATCCTCGGTCCGCTCCTGATGGGTGGGCTTTTCGTCTCCATGTTCCTGCTTGACAAAGTCGATACGGAAAAGAAAACGATTGTCGTGGTCGACAACACCCACATTTTCAAGGGGAAGTTCAAAAGCAACGACCGTATCGAGTTCGTGTATTCCGATAGTCCGGTGGATAGCCTTCGCAGTGCCAGCAAAGCCTCCGGGTACTTCGGTATTCTGATGATTCCGGCGACGGAGAATCTTTCAAGTTTGGAGAAGGCCGTTACGTTCTATTCCGAATCTCAGCCCGGCATGGATGTGATCAGCAAGATCAAGTACACGCTGGAAAAAGAGATCAACAATTATAAATATGTGGAAGCCGGCATTGATCAGGCGAAGCTGGAAAAGATCAAGACGGACGTAGAGATCAATACCCGGGATATGGAGAACAAGGAAACCAGTACGCCGTTGACGGCCGGACTTGGTTTCGCGGGCGGTCTGCTGATCTACTTGTTCATTTTCATCTATGGCGCCATGGTGATGCGTGGAGTCCTGGAAGAAAAGACCAGCCGCATCGTAGAGGTTGTGATCTCTTCGGTCCGGCCTTTCCAGTTAATGATGGGCAAGATCATAGGAGTAGCCCTGGTGGGCTTGACGCAATTCCTCCTGTGGGTCGTACTGACCATGATCGTATACGCCGGAATCACCAATGTCATGCTGGCCGGAAAGTCCGATCAGGAGAAGATCGAAACGATGATGAAAGTACAGCCGGGCATGCAGCAGAATCCGCAAATGAACGAGGCCATGTCGGAGCAAACGCACGAAGCCGGGACGAAGTTGCGGGAGATGATGGGGTCGATCAATTTTCCACTGCTGATCGGCATGTTTATTTTCTATTTCTTGGGCGGTTACCTGTTGTACAGTGCGCTCTTTGCGGCCATTGGCGCTGCGGTGGACTCTGAAACAGACACCCAGCAGTTCATGTTTCCTGTTACCATCCCGTTGATATTGGCCTACGTCGCGGCCATCAACGTGCTCAACAACCCGCAAGGCAACATCGCTTTTTGGTTTTCGATTATTCCATTTACATCACCGATCGTCATGATGGTCCGGATTCCCTTTGGCGTTCCCTGGGAGCATGTGGCCCTGTCGATGGTACTGTTGATCGGAGGTTTTTTATTCACCACCTGGCTGGCCGGCAAGATCTACCGTACCGGTATCCTGATGTATGGTAAGAAAGTCTCCTATAAGGAGATGTGGAAGTGGCTCCGTTACCATAACTGATTCCGATGCGGGTTGCGGTACTTGACCTCGGCACCAACACGTTTCACTTGTTGGTGGTCGATTTGCAGCCCGATGGTTCCTGGAGCCGTATTTTCAAGACACGCCGTGTAGTCCGTTTGGGAGAAGGAGCAATCCATCGAAATGAGATTGCTCCCCAACCCTTTGCGCGTGGCTTGAAGACGTTGCAGGATTTTCGAAAGCGGATAGATACGCTGGCGGTTGATAAGGTCATTGCTTTCGCCACTTCGGCGATCTGCAGTGCCGGAAACGGGAAGGATTTCGTGCAGGCAGCGTGGAAGCATACTCGGATCCGCATCCGTATCATCAGCGGTGAGGAAGAAGCGGATTACATTGCCCAAGGTGTACGGGCCTGCGTGGATTGGGGAGATCGTGTTGCCCTTATAATGGATATTGGCGGGGGCTCGACGGAATTCATACTGGCCGATCAGCGTCGCGTTTTTTGGAAGTCAAGTTTTAATATCGGTGCAGCCCGGATGTTGGCACATTTCAATCCTTCCGACCCGATCCGTCGGTCCGAATTGGCCGCCCTGAAGAGCTACTTTCGGGAGTCACTGGATCCCCTGGCTGCCGCCATGAAGAAGCATCCACCCGAAGTGTTGATCGGCTCTTCCGGGTCGTTCGATACGTATGCGGCGATGCTGGGCCTTCGACATCGCGGTAGCGATTATTTGAAGGGCCGGAAAAGTCATACGTTCCGTTTGGATGAATACCGGTCGCTTCACCGTGACTTGCTCAAATCCTCTGCCAGGGAAAGGGAGCAGATGCCCGGCCTCATCCGCATGCGCCGCGACCTGATCGTGATGGCAAGTATTTGCACTGACACGGTACTTGAATTATCAGGCGTCGGATCAATGATGGTTTCCCGGTACGCCCTGAAGGAAGGTATGCTGGCTTCGCTGAGCCGGAAATAGTCTCCCTGCCTGTTCCTTCGTATCTTCGAGACCGGAAATCAACAGACCTTATGCCGAAGATCCTGATCATCGACGACGAAAAGCCGATCCGGAACACGCTCCGGGAAATTCTGCAATACGAGAAATTCGAAGTGGACGAGGCCGGTGATGGCGCTGAGGGAATCAAGAAAGCCGAAGAAGGCGGATACGATCTGGTCTTGTGCGACATTAAAATGCCAAAGATGGACGGGCTTGAAGTGCTTGCCCGTCTGTTGGAATACAACCCCGACCTTCCGGTAGTGATGATCTCGGGCCACGGGACCATCGAAACGGCCGTCGATGCAATCCGGAAAGGCGCTTACGATTACATTGCGAAACCACCGGATCTCAACAGGCTCCTCGTCACGGTTCGAAATGCGTTGGACCGAAATAGCCTGGTCCAGGAAACCAAGACGCTCAAACGAAAAGTGTTCAAGACCCGCGAGATGGTGGGGAATTCTCCGTCTATAGCGCAGATAAGGGAAATGATCGACCGGGTGGGACCAACCGAGGCCCGTGTCCTCATTACCGGCAGTAATGGTACCGGTAAGGAACTCGTTGCGCGCTGGATCCATGAGAAAAGTAACCGTGCAGGTGGTCCGTTGGTGGAAGTCAATTGTGCAGCCATCCCGTCCGAGTTGATCGAAAGTGAATTGTTCGGCCATGAGAAGGGAGCTTTCACATCCGCCATCAAGCAGCGGATCGGTAAGTTCGAACAGGCCTCCGGCGGCACCTTGTTTCTCGACGAGATCGGCGATATGAGCCTTTCAGCCCAGGCCAAAGTCCTGCGTGCCTTGCAGGAAAACAAGATCACGCGGGTAGGCGGAGAGAAGGAGATCAGCGTAAGTCCGCGCGTCGTCGCGGCAACCAACAAGGACCTGAAATCGGAGATCGCCAAAGGCAATTTCCGGGAAGACCTTTACCATCGTCTGAGCGTCATCCTGATCCATGTGCCTTCCCTAAACGAACGCCGGGATGATATACCGATGCTGGCAGAGCATTTCCTGAATGAGATCTGCGACGATTACGGAATGGCCCGTAAATCGTTTTCCCCGGAGGCCCTCAAGGAACTTCAAAAACTCGACTGGACCGGTAATATTCGAGAGCTGCGCAATATCGTTGAGCGCCTTGTGATCCTTTGTGATAAAAAGATAACCGATAAGGATGTGAAACAGTTCGCTTCCCGTTGATGCTACTACGCTATGGCCCAATCGATCAAGACCGTCCGCCGTTTTAATCAGCTCTATCGCAATTTCAGTTTTTCCGAACTGATGGCGAAAGCCGACGAAGAATTCCTCGAAAGCGTAACCGAGATGGACGCCAAGGGGAACATCGTGGAAGAGTCCAAGTTCGACTCGTCCGGTGAACTGGAAGAACGGAACACCTACCGCTTCGGTCCTCATGGAAAGCTCGAGGAGCATGTTTTGTTCTATGCGGTTGACGATGTGACAGAGCGGCGCGTGCTTCAGCGTGATGAGAAGGGATTGCTGTTGGAGGAGGTGCGTTATTATGGCGACGATACTGGCGAACGATTGGTGTATACTTATGGCGACAAGGACCTGCTGGTATCGTTAAAGCGGTACGATGAAGAAGGCGATTTCGACTATGAAGAATCGTTTTCTTACGATGCCAATGACAGCCTGACGATGCGGGAGCGCAAGCGTGGAGGTGGGGTCGTGGTCAGCCGGATGCGTTTCAGTCCGGAAGGAGAGGGTACAAAGTTGGAAGAGGAGGAATTTGACGAGGCAGGTAAGCCCGTATCCACGACCGTATCGGTTTACAACAAGGATGGAAAAGAGGTAAGTTCCGTGCAACGAAATGTGCAGGGGAAACTGATTTCATCCGTCAGCTCGGTCTACGATGAGCACGGGAACATCCTCGAACGCAAGCACCAGGATTTCTACAGCAAGATCACCCGCTTCACTTATGATGAGCAGCACAGGCTCCTGACCCAGGAGTTGTTTGATGGATCGGGACTGCTCCTGCGTAAGAACGTTTACGAGTACGACAACGACGGCAGGCTATTGACGGAGCAGAACTACGAGATCGACACATCCCGTGGCGGCCGTGACAAGCACTACGGCAGCCGATACGAATACGAGTACTTTTGATTGAACGGTAACGGGTCAGGAGATCAAACCGGTCAGCTTTTCCAAAGCTTTTACGATTCCATCCGGCTGCTTTCCACCGGCCGTAGCGTAAAAGGCCTGGCCACCGCCACCACCTTGAATCTCCTTGGCAAGTTCCCGGATCAGGGCGGAAGCGTTCAGTTTCTTCTCACTGACCACCTTGTCCGATAGAATCAGCGACAGATGCGCCTTACCGTCGATCTCGGCTCCGGCAAGGAACACAAGGTCGTCGAACTGATTGCGCAACTCGAACGAGATGTCCTTGATCGCATCTGCGCTGGGCAGGTCGATGCGTTCTGCAATAACGCGGAGTCCATTCACGGTCCGGGCACGTTCGCTGATGGATTTTTTCACTTGCTGGGCTTTCTCTCCGATGAGCGCCTTAACCTGTTCCTGCAAACGCGCGTTTTCCTCCAGTAATTGGTTCACTTTTTCGACGGCATCCTTCGGATGTTTCAGCGCCTCCCGTACAGCGTGCAGTTGCCGGAGTTGCTCTTCCATGTATTGTTCCGCCGCACCAGCCGTAATGGCTTCGACCCGACGAACGCCGGCTGCGACAGCTCCTTCCGAAATGATTTTAAAAAGTCCGATTTGACCCGTTGCACTGACGTGTGTACCGCCGCACAACTCGCGGGAGAATGCGGGGTCAAATGTGATCACACGGACGAATTCACCATACTTTTCGCCGAACAAGGCCATCGCGCCCATGTTCATCGCCTCCTGTACCGGAACGTTGCGCCGCTCATCGAGGGCGATGTTCTCCCGGATCTTTTCATTGACCCGGTGTTCGATGCGTTGTAATTCTTCATCGGTCACTTTGGCGAAGTGCGAAAAGTCGAAGCGTGTAACGGCTTCGTTGACCAGCGATCCTTTTTGGTTGACGTGGGTGCCCAGCACTTCCTTCAGCGCGGCATGCAACAGGTGTGTTGCACTGTGATTGTTCGTGATCAGCTTCCGGCGGCTGTCATCGATCGTTGCGGTGAACGTCGATGCCGGGTCCTTGGGTAAGCGGTCGCAGAAGTGAACGATCAGGTTGTTTTCCTTCTGCGTATCCAGAATACGAATGGTATCGCCCTCAGCGGTCAGCGTACCGGTGTCACCCACCTGGCCGCCACTTTCCGCATAGAACGGAGTCCGGTTCAGGACCAGTTGATATTGTTCCTTGTTTTTTGCCTTGACTTTCCGGTACCGGAGAATCTCGCAGGAGCATTGATTCGCGTCATAGCCCACGAATTCCACCGACTCTTCTTCCTGCCGTACAACTACCCAGTCGTCGGTATCCACCGCTGCAGCCGCACGTGAACGCTCTTTCTGTTCATCCAGGCAACGCTGGAATTCGGTCATGTCAACGTCCATTCCCTTTTCCCGCGCCATCAGCTGCGTCAGGTCGATCGGGAATCCGAAGGTGTCGTACAGTTCGAAGGCGAACGTACCGCTCACGGATTTGCCTTTGTACTCTTCGAATTTACGGATACCGGTGTCCAGTGTGCGCAGGAACGCGGTCTCTTCTTCCTGGATGACGCGCTGAACAAAGTCTTGCTGGGCCTTCAATTCCGGGAATACATCCTTGAACTGCTCACCCAGAATCGGAACAAGTTTGTTAAGAAAGGGTTCTTTGAAATTCAGGAAAGTGAAGCCGTATCGGACCGCACGTCGCAGAATGCGTCGGATGACATACCCTGCTTTGTTATTGGAGGGCAATTGTCCGTCTGCAATGGCGAAGGAAATCGCACGGATGTGGTCGGACATCACCCGCATGGCGATATCAGTCTTCTCGGCAGCGCCATAGTGGATCCCACAGCGTGCGGCGATGAACTGGATCGTGGGCTGGAAGACATCTGTATCGTAGTTCGACGTCTTACCCTGCAGCGCCATGCAAAGGCGTTCGAATCCCATACCGGTATCGACGTGGCGTGCCGGCAAGGGTTCGAGGCTGCCATCCGCCTTGCGGTTGAATTCCATGAACACGTTGTTCCAGATCTCAATCACCTGCGGGTGGCTGGTATTCACCACGTCTTTGCCTGGCACCTTCTTTCGCTCTTCGTCGGATCGCAGGTCGATGTGGATCTCCGAACAGGGTCCGCATGGGCCGGTATCGCCCATTTCCCAGAAATTATCCTTCTTGTTGCCCCGGAGGATTCGGTCTTCAGCAATCACCGCTTTCCAGTGATCGTAGCTCTCCTGGTCGAATGCGAGTTTGTCTTTCGCGTCACCTTCGAAGACGGTAACATACAGGCGATCCACCGGAAGTTTATAGATGCCGGTCAACAACTCCCAGGACCAGGCGATCGCTTCCTTCTTGAAATAATCACCGAACGACCAGTTCCCGAGCATCTCGAACATGGTGTGGTGATACGTGTCGATGCCAACCTCTTCGAGATCGTTGTGTTTCCCGGAGACGCGCAGACATTTTTGAGTATTGGCGATGCGCTTGTATTTGGC
>ERZ724519.189-NODE-189-length-25222-cov-5.035404_pt1 | contig 25222 bp, 21 predicted proteins | sample MGYA00376052_ERZ724519 | MGnify/ENA primary metagenome ERZ724519 (study PRJEB28724, sample SAMN07190883) | activated sludge metagenome | isolation source: activated sludge of sewage treatment plant in Hong Hong | place: Hong Kong | collected 2016-03-17 ... | reverse complement strand
AGCGCTCATCTGGTCGGCCGGCCGGGCGAGGCTGCCGTAGCGGCGCCTGACGACCAGGATCCAGATGATGCCGCCGAGGATCATCGCCACGCTCTCGAGCTGGGCCTGGGTGAGCCCGAGAAAGACGTCGGTGTTCCGCCGCAGGAACTCGACCAGGAGACGTTCGGTTCCGGCGTAGATCAGGTAGATCGCGAAAAGGATCCCCAGCCGGAACCGGTCCCTGAGGCGCCAGAGGATGTACGCGCCCAGCCCCATGGTCAGGGTCTCGTAGATCGGGGTCGGGTGGACGGTGACACCGTCGGGGGTCGGGACGGTGCCGTCCGGGTAGCTCATCGCCCACGGTCCGTCCCAGGGCTTCCCGTAATCCCCGTCACCGGAGAGCTGGCAGCCGATCCGGCCGACCGCATAACCCGCTGCGAGAGCCGGCGCGGCGGTGTCCAGAAGCCACAGGTTGAGGAACTTCCGCCACCAGGCCCAGAGGATCACCCCGATCGCGCCACCGATCGCGCCGCCGTACCAGGTCAGGCCGGAACCACTGAAGATGTTGCCGAGCAGGTCGTCCTTGACATCGGCGTAGTTGTCGAAGATGAAGTAGGCCCGGGCCCCGATCAAACCGCCGATCAGCGCGGCGAAGACCATCTCGTAAGCCCAGTCCGGCGGTTTGCCGATCTCCTCCAGTCGCAGGTGGACGATCCATCCGGAAACGATGAAGGCGGCCGCGAAAGCGAGACCGAAGGTCTGCAGAGTTATCGGGCCGAGCGAGATCTCCGGAATCACGCCCCGGACCCTACCGGTGCGGGTCAGGCCTGCGATTCCGGCCGGACCGCTTCGCCGGCCCTGGCAAAGGGCGAGCAGTAGCCCCGGCGGGAGTCGAACCCGCGCTTCCAGGTTGAAAACCTGGCGTGCTAACCGTTACACCACGGGGCCGCGCGGCGGACATTCTCTCAGTTGAACGCGAGTGGCGGCTTGCCGACCGGTTCCCCGGCCGCGCGAGAAGGCAAAAGTGGCCATATAGCGCTCCATTTAGCCCTCTCGATTCGGGCAGATCCCGAGGCCAGGGGGCGAGCAGGTGTCAGGGGCGAGCGGGTGTCAGGGGCGAGCAGGGGTCAGGGGCGAGCAGCCGTCAGGGGGCGAGCAGGTACTCGAGCAGGGCCTTCTGGGCGTGGAGGCGGTTCTCCGCCTGGTCCCAGACCGCGCTGCGATCCCCGTAGAGCACGTCGGCGGTGATCTCCTCGCCGGGATGGGCCGGCAGGCAGTGCATCACAATCGTCTCCTGCCTGGCGTGCGAAAGCAGATGGCCGTCGATCCGGTATGGAGCGAGGTCGGCCCGGCGTTGCCCGGCGCTCGCTTCGTCGCCCATGCTGACCCAGACGTCGCCGTAGATCGCATCGGCGCGGTGAACCGCTTCGATCGGATCATCGGTCAGCTTCGCGGGAACCTCGGTCTCCAGCTGATAGCCGGCGGGAGCGGCGACAACCACCTCCACTCCGGTCAGCGAGCCGGCGATCGCGAGTGAGCGGGCGACGTTGTTCCCGTCCCCCACGTAGGCGACCTTCAGGCCATTCAGGGTGCCGAAGCGCTGCTTCAGGGTCTGCAGGTCGGCCAGCGCCTGGCAGGGATGAAACTCGGGAGTGAGGGCGTTGATCACCGGAACGCTCGCGTTCTCGGCCAGCGCGACCACGTTCTCGTGGCTGCCCGAGCGGATCACGATTGCGGAGACGAAACGGGAAAGGACCCGGGCGGTGTCTTCCACCGACTCGCCGCGGGAAAGCTGCATTTCACTGCCGCGCAGGACGACCGGGTGGCCGCCGAGTTCCACCGTCCCCACCTCAAACGAGATCCTGGTCCGGGTCGAGGGCTTCTCGAACAGCATCGCGACCGACTTTCCGGCCAGGGCGGAGCCCCCCTCATTGGGGCGGCCGGCCCTCAGCTCCTCGGCCCGATCGATCAGGTTGACGAGGTGGCCGCCGGAGATCTCGTGGCCGTCGATGTATTGCCTGGCACGCGGTTCAGTCAAGAGGGGAATACTAAGGCCGCTTTCAGCCTGAGATAGTGGTGGGTCCAATGTCTGCAACACAGCCCTCCAGCCCTCCCACCCGACTGCGCCGCGGCGAAACCTTCGAAGGCGAGATCGAAACCCTCGCCTACGGCGGCCGCGGCATCACCAAACCGGATGGTTATGTCGTGTTCGTCAACGGCGGGCTGCCCGGTGACCGGGTGCGGGCATTGATCACCAAGTCGAAACGGGGCTACGCCGAAGCCAACGCCCTGGAAATCATCACCCCGAGTCCCGACCGGCTCCCCGACACCGACCTCCACCAGGGTGAAGCCTGCCCCGGCGCGTCGTGGCAGGCGCTGAGTTACGAGAAGCAGCTCGCGTTCAAGGAGGAGCACGTCGCCGACGCCCTGGCCCGGATCGGCAAGCTCGGTGACGTCAACATCGACCCGATCGTCGAGGCCGACGAACAGTGGCGATACCGCAACAAGGTCGAATACTCATTTGGCGAACAGGACGGCGAGCTGGTGCTCGGCTTTCACCCCCGTGGTCGCTGGGACGAGGTGCTGGACATCGAGGACTGTCACCTCTCATCCGAAGCGACCAACCGGGCTCGCAACGAAGTCCTCGCCTGGGCGCGGGCCGAAGGCCTCAACGCCTACGACCCCCGTGACCACCGCGGCATCCTGCGCAACCTGGTCGTCCGCGAAGGCCGCCGGACCGGGCAGGTCCAGACCCGGCTGGTCACCTCGCGCGCCAACTTCCCCAAGCCGCCAGTCGACCTTCACACGATCATCGACGGTCCCTCCGGTTCGACTTCCGGACCCACCGGGGTACTCGGCGAGGAAGTCCTGCGGGAGCGGATCTTCGACCTCGACATCGAGCTCTCCCACGACGCCTTCTTCCAGACCAATACCGAAATGGCCGAGAAGCTCTACGGCCTCGCCGCCGAGTACGCCGGGCTGACCGGCAACGAGAAACTCTTCGACCTCTTCTGCGGAGTCGGCACGATCGGGCTCAGCATGGCCCGGCAGGCCGGTCAGGTCTGGGGCCTGGAAATAGTTCCCGAGGCGATCGAGAACGCGAAGCGGAACGCGAAGGCAAACGGCATAACCAACGCCCGTTTCGTCGCCGCCAACGCCCGCACCGGGATGCGCCCCCTGATCGAGGAAGCCGGCCGGCCCGATGTGGTGACGATCGATCCGCCCCGGGCCGGGCTCTCGGCCAAGATCGTGCGCCGCCTGATCGAATGCGAAGCCCGCCGGATCGTTTACATCTCGTGCAATCCGACCACGCTGGCCCCGAACGCCGCCCAGCTGGTCGAGGCCGGTTATAGGCTGACCCGGGTGAGGCCGGTTGACATGTTTCCCCAGACCCCGCACATCGAGTGCGTCGCCCAGTTCGATCTGGTCGGCGAGGTGAAGTACGTCGAATCCCCCACCGACCGCAAACGTCGTGAACGAGACGAGCGGCGCCAGGCCGCGAAGGAGGCTGAAGGTTGACCCGTCCCGAACAGAAGCGCGCTTTCGGAGTTGCCGCCGGACTTCCGGCCGAGGTCTGCGCCCCCCTGGCCGCCGCCTGCGAGGAGGCCGGCTACGCCTCGGTCTGGGCCAACGACCATCCCCTGGCCAAGGGGCTCGAAACGCTGGCCGAGTTCGCCAAGGGTGCCGACGGGGTCGAGCTCGGGGTCGCCGTGATCGCCCTCGACCGGCAGAGCCCGGCCGAGATCGCGGCCGACGTCGAACGGCTGGGGCTGGACCCCTCCCGCCTCTGGATCGGGGTCGGAGCCGGATTCACGAAGAAGCCGCTGACTTTCATGACCGAGCAGATCGGAGAGCTCCGGGAGAAGTTGCCCGGGATCCGGGTGATCATGGCCGCGATGGGCCCGAAGATGTGTGCCCTGGCCGGCTCCGAGTACGACGGCGCCTTCTTCAACTGGATGACCCCGGAGTTCGCCGCCGGCGCCCGGACCAAGGTCGAGGCCGGGGCCGCCGACGCCGGGCACGAGGCCCCGCCCGTCTTCGGTTATGTCCGCACCGCGGTCGGCCCCGATGCGGCGGAGCGCCTGGCAAAGGAAGAGTCCTTTTACCGCGACCTTCACGACGGCTACCGGAACCACTTCGCCCGCCTCGGCGAGCCGGAGGGAACGGTCGGGGTGGCGGCCGCCGATTCGGCCGAAGCCCAGGAGAAGCTGGCCGCCTACGAGGCGCTCGACGTGATCGTGGTGCGCGGTCTCGCCTCGGCGAAGGTCGAGCCGATGGTCGAGCTCGCCAGGGCCGCGGCACCCGCCTGATAAACCCCCGCAAATCCCGATAAAGAGCGGTTTTCCGCCGGTCGCTCTGGTTGGATTTGCGGCGATGTCCGCACCTCCGCTCGACCCTGCGCCCAGTCCCTCCCCTCCCTCCGATGAACGTCCCGGCATGGACGTGACCCGTCCCCGCACTCCGGCGGGCATGATCGGATGGTCGATTTTCGCCAGCCGCTGGATCCAGGCCCCGCTCTACCTCGGCCTGATCGTCGCCCAGGCGGTCTACGTGGTCAAGTTCTGGAAGGAACTGGTCCACCTGATCACCGACTTCAGCAGCTTCGACGAAAACGCCGTCATGCTGACGGTTCTCGGTCTGGTTGACGTGGTGATGATCGCCAACCTGCTGATCATGGTGATCATCGGCGGCTACGAGACTTTCGTTTCCCGGATCAAGGTCGAGAACCACCCCGACCAGCCGGAGTGGCTTTCACATGTGAATGCCAACGTGCTCAAGGTCAAGCTGGCGATGGCAATCGTCGGCATCTCCTCGATTCACCTGCTCAAGACCTTCATCGAGTACGGAACCGAAGAGACGGGCCTGACCTCCACCGAGGTGATGTGGCAGACCATCATCCATTTCACCTTCGTCCTTTCGGCGATCGGTCTCGCCTACATCGACCGTTACCTCTCGCCGACCAAGGACGACGGGCTCTGAGCGGTCGCGGCTTGGTCGCCGCGATTCGCGGGTAGAGTCCGGACATGCCCGACCGAGAGAAGATCTCCCGCTACGCCAAGGCAACCGCGAAAGCCGGCAAGGGAGGTGAACTCGCCGACCTGCTGCTTGAGGCAGCCGAGGTCAACCGCGCTTCCGAAGGCTGCCTCCAGTACGAGGTGCACCAGTCCGTCTTCGACCCGGACACGATCTGGGTGACCGAGGCCTGGGTTGACCAGGATGCGGTGAAGGCCTCGCTGGAGGATGAGGAAAACAAGACCCTGATCGACCGGGCGCGCCCCCTGATCGAGGACATGGAAGTGATCGAGCTGCTGCCGCTCGGCGGAATCGAGGCCAGGCTGGACGACCCCCGTGCCGCCACCCCGAAGCCGGGATACAAGCTGGTCAACGTCGCGGAAGTAAACGACGGGGCAAAAGACCACGGTCTCGGCGAGATCCAGGAGGCCCGCTTCGCGATCGGTGACCTGGAAGCAAGCCAGGTGGGCGTGGCCTGGTTCCGCATGCATCCGAACCAGCGCCAGCCCTTCGGCCACGTCCACGACCGGGCCGAGGAGGTCTACTTCGTGGTTTCCGGCTCGGGCCGGGTCAAGCTGGACGATGACATCGTCGAGCTCCGGGAAGGCGACCTGATCCGGGTCGCTCCGGAAATCATCCGCTGCTTCGAAGCCGGACCCGACGGGATGGTCTACTACGCCGCCGGCCAGCACATGTCAGGCGACGGCGACGTCAAGCCCGGCTGGTGGAGCGACTGAACCTGCCCCGGCCGGGGTGATCAGTCAACCCCGCCCTCGCCGGCGAAGCTGAAGGCGAGGAAGAGGGCCATCACCAGGAGAACGGTGATCGCGAGCAGGATCAGTCCGGCCGCGACGCCACCGAGGATCGCGCCGAGCTGGGCTTCGAAGAGTCGGCGGTCGGTGATGCCACGGCGGACGTCGATCCAGCCGAGCGATCCGAGAAAAGCCGCGATCAGGCCGGCGGTGAGGCCGAAGAACGGGAGCAGCATCCACCAGGCGCCGCTGTCGTCAAGCGTCTCGGCGCTCAGGGCCATGAAGAGGGCCAGGACGACCACGTTGGCGATCGCGAAGACGCCGAGGATCATCGCCGCGAGCGCCTTGCCGTTCGCATGGCCCTCGCGGGGACCGATCACCGTTTGTTCGACGGTTCCCATGCCGGAATTTTAGTCCGACATCCCCTAAAGAAGTCACCGAGTGCCCGGTTTGTGCCGGTATGTGGCGCAAAGTGGAATCTCGCGGGGCCGGAGCGGGCCGGCGGGGCGGTGAAGGCGGGGCGGTTTCCGGCAGGTGCTGGTGCCGGGCGGGTTAGTACGGGGGGAGGTCGTCGTGCCAGCGGCCGAGGGTGCGGAAGGCTCGCCAGAAGCGGCGCTTGGCGGTTTCTTCGTCGAGGGCACCGTCGATGTCAGGGGTAAAGAGGGCGTCGCAGGCGGGGCTGAAGGCCTGGATCTCGCCTTCGCGGGGCTCGAGCGGACGGGCCAGCGGCAGGGCAAGGCTGTTGATCGTCTCCAGGGCGGGCTCACCCATCACGACGACGATGCGGGGCTGGACGATGCCCATCTCGTCGGCCAGGCGGGCCACGCATTCCGGGTCGGCCCGGGTCGGATCCTCGACCGGGCACTTGGCGCAGACCGTGCCGTAGATAACGGTCGGGTCGATGTTGAGTCGTTTGAAGGACTTCATCAGGGCGTTGCCGGCCCGGCCGTAGAACGCCACGCCCTCCTCCACCTCGGCGGTGGTCGGGGCGAACTTGACCAGCATCACGTCAGCCTGCGGGTGACCGGAGCCGAGCACCGGCATCACCTTCGTGGTCAGACAGGCGTCACAGCCCTGCAGATCCCGGTTCAGCTGATTCAGCTCCCGGATCGCGCGTTCCAGATACTTCTCTTTGATCTCGTTTTCGGTCGCAGGCATCGCTGATGCCTTATTAGACGCCCCCGGCGGGGCTCCTGCCGGATCCCGGCTGTCACCGGGTCCGTGCATCAGCTCTTGCCTGCTGCACGTTTTGGCCCACGCGCCTGCTTCGAGCCACGGGCCTTGCGCCGGCCGCCTCTGACGGCCTGCGGGTCATCGACCTGACGCTTGGCCGCCTTGGGCCGCCCGGTGGTCTGAATGAACTTCAGCGCCTGAACGTAAACGAGGTTCTTGTGGCGGCGGGTGATCTCCGCCTCGCGCATTGCTTCGAGGAACTCCTCGGGCCCGTCGAAATCATGGAGGCGGTTGCGAACCGCCCCCAGACCCTGGGCGACATGGCTGTCGGAGCCGGCCGCCGGGATGATGTTGTACTTGCGGGCAAACCGTTCGGCTTCCTCGTTGAAGACGGAGATCGCGACGCGGGGGTTGAAGACCTCCATCAGGTCGATGTCCTCGACGATGTCGAGCAGGTTCTCGTAATCGGGGACCGAGTGGAGGCGGTCGAAGGGATGCGGCACATAGACGAGGCCGCCCTGGCGCTTGATCTCCCTGATCGTGTCCGACATCGAGGTTCCCTTCGGGATCTTCTCCTTGAGGAAGAGGCCGATCACCTCGCCGGCGTCACCGGTCATCACTTCCTCCGCGACGATGATCTTGAAGTCATCCATCTCCGCCGCGACCTCCGCGGCTTCCATGGCCCCGGAAACCTCGTTGTGGTCGGTGATCGCGATTGCTCCGAAGCCGCGGTCGCGGGCGGTTTCGATCAGCACCTTGACCGGGGTCGCGCAGTCACTCGAATGGTCGGTGTGCATGTGGAGGTCGACCTCGATCAGCGGCCGGTCGCGCAGCTTCTTCCTCAGTTCTTCGTTGCCGGCCGGATCATGGCGGCGGGAGACCAGCCGCTCGTAGATCGCCTCGAATCGCCCGGCCACCCCGGACCAGCTTTCAACCTCGAACTTGCCGCACTGCGCCCGGAAGCCTTCACGCAGCCGGGAATCCTCGCCCAGCCGCTGGATCTGGCCGGCCAGCGTGACCGGGTCCCCGGCCGGGAAGAGCAGGCCGCGCTGGCCGTCCCCGACCAGTTCGACATAGCGGCCGATCGTGGTCGTGACCGGCACCGCGCCGGAAGCGATCGCCTGGCGAACGGCCGCCGGGTCCGGCCGCGGACCGTTGGAGGCAGCCACGAAGACATCGGAATGGGAGAGCAGGTCTGCGAGCGAAACCTGTTCGGGACCGATCACCTTGATCCGGTCGCGAATGGCGCTGGCCACACGAAGCTGGACTTCGCCGGGATCGTCCGCGTAGATGCTGGCGGTCCAGTCGAGGTCGGCCGGCAGGCGCCGCAGGGCCCGCAGGAAGAGGCGGAGCGCCCCCGGTTCCTCACGCTCGGAGAAGGCGATCTTGAGCGGTGGCACCTCGACCCGGGCCGGCTCGGCCGGGTCGACCCCGGGGTGGGTGATCTCGTATGAACCGGGGAAGTAACGGTTGAGCAGCTTGGCCGAGGTCTTCGAGGATGCGGTCCTCGCATCGAGGCGGCCGAAAAAGATCTCGAGCAGGGGCCGGGCGAACTGGGTCGCGAAGGGCCGCTCCTCGGTCTCGTGAAAGGTGCCGACGTTGAGCGAGAAGGAATGGCGCAGGGCGGTCGAGGAGAAGCCGGGCACGAAGGGGTCGTGGACGTGGACGATGTCAAAGCGACCGGTCCCGAGCAGGGCTTCGACCCGGTTGCCCACGTCAACCGAAACCGGGGCCTGACGCTTCCCGGTGCGCGGGATCTTCACCCCGCCCCCCATCGAAAGGACCCTGGGTTCCTCCCCGGGGCGGTAGAGGGCGTCGGGGTCGTCGGCGAGTTCGGCCAGTGCCGCCCTGGTCTCGGTGACGCCGCCGCGGCCCCCGGAAGGGGCAGCGATCAGCACCGAATGACCGCGCCGGGCCAGCTCTTCGCTAACCCGGCGCGTGTACTCGTTGATGCCACCCCGCTCGCTCCAGGGGAACGGGGTGAACTGAACTATCGAAAGGGCAGAACCCGTGGTCAAATCAGGCTTCGGACTTCGCGTCCTCGGCCGATTCGGCGACCGGCTTGGTGCCCGGGAGAGCCGACTTGCCGCGAGCGTTCTCGACGATGAAGTCCTCCGTCTGCTGACGGGCCTCGGCGTCCGGCCGCTGATTGTGCGGGGACTTCATGAGGTACGAGGAGGGGCCATCGAGCTGCCCGGCGATGCCGTTGTTCAGGGCGAGCTTGATCAGGCGCACGGCGTCGATCACGACCCCGGCCGAGTTCGGCGAGTCCCAGACCTCGAGCTTCAGCTCGACGTTGAGCGGCACGTCACCGAAGGACTTGCCCTCGAGGCGGATGTGGGCCCACTTGCGGTCGGTCAGCCACGGCACGTAGTCCGAGGGGCCGACGTGGACGTCACGGTCCTCGAGCTCGGTGCCCATGATCGAGGTGACGGCGTTGGTCTTCGAGATCTTCTTCGAGTCGAGGCGCTCGCGCTCGAGCATGTTGAAGAAGTCCATGTTGCCGCCGACGTTGAGCTGCGAGGTGTGCTGCATCTCGACGCCGCGCTCGTGGAAGAGGCGGGCGAGCTGGCGGTGGACGATGGTCGCGCCGACCTGGGACTTGATGTCGTCACCGATGATCGGCAGGCCGGCTTCCTTGAAGCGGCCGTCCCAGTAATCCTGGCTGGCGATGAAGACCGGCAGGCAGTTGACGAAGCCGACGCCGGCGGCGATCGCCTGCTCGACGTACCACTTGACGGCGTCTTCGGAGCCGACCGGCAGGTAGCAGACCAGCACGTCGGTCTTGGTGTCCTTGAGGATCTGGACGATGTCGGCGGTCGGGCCCGGGGCCTTGGTGATGACCTGCTTGAGGTACTTGCCGAGGCCGTCGAGGGTCATGCCGCGCTCGACCGTGACGCCGAGGTTGGGAACGTCGGCGAACTTGATCGTGTCGTTCTGGCCCGACCAGATCGCTTCGGAAAGGTCCTTGCCGACCTTCTCCTGATCGATGTCGAAGGCAGCCACGAACTCGATGTCCTTGACGTGGTAGCCGCCGAGGTCGACATGCATAAGTCCGGGAACCTGATCCGCCGGATCGGCGTCCTTGTAGTACTGGACTCCCTGGATGAAGGAGTTGGCGCAGTTGCCGACGCCGACAATGGCAACTCGTACCTTGTCGTCACCGCCACGGCTGGCGCCGTTGCCGTTTCCGTTAAGTCCGTTCTCAGTCATGGGTAAGCGAAAGTCTCCTGTGGGTGGGGTGGCATCTCTTGCCGGTTGGGCACCGGTCCGCACGCTGATCAGGGGCAAAAAGCCACGCCTGATCCGGGCGCGGGGCCGGGTAGACCCCTAATGACACCACAAAACGGCCCCGGTTACAGGCTGCCGGGCATTAATTTCGGGCCTGTCCGCCTATTCAGTCGCGGCCGCGTCGAGCTTCTTCAGCTCGGTCCGGACATGCCAGACCCGCTGGAGGGTGGTGATCGCGGTCAATCCCGCCATCACGTAAATGGCGATCGGCAGCAGGTCAAAGCCCGAGATCACTTCCTCCCCGCCGAGGACCAGCCCGGCCGAAAGGATCACGACGCGAACCGGCCGGGTGGCGATCCCGACCTTGCATTCGACTCCGAGCGCCTCGGCTCGGGCCCGGGTGTAGCTGACCATCAGCGATCCGAGCACGACCACCACGCACATCGCGGCGGCCACGCTGTCACCACTGTCGGCGAACTGCCAGGCGACCGCGGCGAGCACGATGCCCTCTTCGATCCGGTCGAGGGTGGAATCGAGGAAGGCGCCGAACAGCGTGCCCTTGCCCGACATCCGCGAGTAACGGCCGTCGAGGGTGTCCATCACCGAACCGATGATGAAAGCGATGCCGGCGAAGAAGAAATCGCCGTGAAGCACGAGACCGGCGGCGATCAGGTTTCCGACCAGCCCCATCATCGAAATCGCGTTCGGGGTCAGCCGGGACTGGATGAGAGCGTTGCGGGCCTGCTCCCGGAATTCCTGGGCTGGCCTGCGCGAACCGTTCTGGCCGCCTCCCGGGCCGGACGAAGACTCCATGCGGGGAACTCTAGAGGTTGGAGCCGTGGCTCACCGGTCGGGGCGACAGTCCCGGTCGGAGCCGAACCGGGCCCCGGGGCTGAAGTCGGCGGCGACCTTGAGCGATCCGGGGCGATCGAGCGTGACCCGGGTCCAGTCACCCCGGCCCGGCTCGACACAACCAAATCCGCTCTTGACCTTCCAGTAGGGGGTCGACCTGATTCTCACCTCGAAGCTGCCGGCGATCGGCGCCGCGACCGCGAAGCCGTCGGTGTCAAGTTCGGTCAGGCGGGCCGGACGGGCGACCATCGGCTGCGCGCCGATCACCTTGAACAGTCGCCAGTCGCCGCCGACCGGGATCTCCCTGAGGAACGGAAGCCCGGAGCGGATCAGGGCCGCCTCCTTCTCCCCGGCGTAGTCGAGTTCGGTGTCGGCCGGCAGGGCCACATACCCGACCGCGAGCCGGTCGAGCCACTGTCGGTACCGGTTCGGGCCGAGCCGGTCGGCATAGAAGAGCGGGTTGAAGTTGCGGTCGGTCTGCCGCTCCCAGCCGCGCGCGAGCGGGAATTCCGGGGCCGCCCGGGCAGCTTCCCAATGGGAGGCGATCGGCACCACCTCGACCCTGGCCGGCTCGCGTACGAGGCGTGGCTCGAGGGCGTCGGCCAGAGGCTGGTAGAAGGCCTGGGTCACCGCCGGATCGTCATCGGTCAGCTTGAGATCCCGGATCACCGGCCCGGTCTGCCACCAGACGATCATCGGCAGCAGGATGATCAGCACGCCGCGGCGCCACAGTTTCGGGGTCAGCGGCTCGGCCGCCAGCACGCAGAGCAGGACCGGCCCGAGCAGCAGGGCCCCGAGCCGGTTGACGTTGCCTCCCATCGGCGTGCTGAGCACATAGGAGGCGACCAGGGCGCCGGCGTAGACGAGCATCCCGGTGCGGACCAGGCGCTGGCCCGGAGGGACCATCCAGGCGCTGACCAGGGTCAGGCCGATCGCCGGTATGAAGCTCGAAGTGACATACGGCTCGTCGCCTCCGCCGGGAAAGAGCAGCGCGACGATCGCGGCAACCAGAAAGGAGACTCCGGCCAGCTCCAGACCGCGGCGGTCGGGTCGCTCGGCCAGGAAATGCGCGAAGCCGAGACAGGCCAGGAAAAGGGCGGCGACCGGGCTGGCCAGACCGACCGAGCCGGCCAGGAGCAGCGCCGGGATACGCAGGCCGCGCTGCGAGGCGAAGACCGCCGCCATGGCCAGCAGGCAACCGAGGGCGAAGGTGAGCCGCCCCGAAAACAGGCTGATCGTGGCCGCGAAGGCGAACCAGATCGCCCCGGCCTGGGCCCGCTCGCCCCACTCGCGCCGGACGATCAGGGTGAAGAGGATCACCGTTCCGATCACCGCCAGTGAACCCATCACCCGGAAGCCGAGCCAGGCCCCGAGCGGCGGCGAAAGCAGGGAATAGGACGGCAGGTAGTGGCCGGCGAACCAGTAGTTGTTCCAGACCGTCGGCCCGGAGAGTTCGAACAGCTCGGTGCGGAAGGTCTGGGCGGCGTGATCGGCGCTGTGGGGCGCCATGATCAGGTAGATCACCGCGAGCCCGACCACGACGAGCAGCGGCGCGGCCAGGAATCCCCACGCGGCCGGGCTGGTCAGGGAACGGAGTCGCACCGCCGGGCCTCCGCTCAGGCCTCGGCCCGTTGGCGCTCCGCCTCGCGGCTCCAGGCCCAGGTCTCGGGTTTGATCTCGGCCAGCACTCTCGAAGCGATCAGGAAGGAGAGCCCGGCGACGCCCCAGCCGAGCACGGCATCGATCCAGTAGTGGTTCGCGGTGACCACGGTGACCCAGGCGACCACCAGCGGCCAGCCCGCCCAGAAGGTCTTGGCGAACCAGTTCCTGCAGACCTGGAAACCGGTGACGCCGATCATCAGGGCGACCGCGCAATGCATCGAAGGCACCGCGGCGAAGGGGTTGATGAAGAGCTTGGCCAGGGCGGAGTCGTGGTTGACGCTGGACTGGGCGTTGACCGTGTCAATGAATCCGTACTCGGGGTACATCCGCGGCGGGGCGGTCGGGAAGCCGATGTAGCCCACCAGTGCGATGCCCATCGAGACGAAGAGCATGTTGCGGAAGAAGTAGTAGTAGTCGTTGCGGAACAGGTACATCCAGATCAGGAAGCCGAGCGCCACCGTGAACTGGCTGTTGAGGTAGATCGTGTTGGCGATGTCGATCAGCCAGGTGAAGCCGTGAAGGGCGCTCTGCACACCAGGTTCGAAGAACATCCCGAGGGTGCGTTCGGTGTCGATCACCCGTTCGCCGTTGGCGAAGGCGACATTGGCCCGGCCATCGGCCATTCCGCGCGCCATCTCGTAGAAGGTGTCGGCGAGCACATAGAGCAGGAGCTGGCGAAAGAGGTCAGGCCAGCCGCGGGGGAGCCACTCCCCGATCCGGACGATCAGCGCGGGCATGACTGCTCAGTCTAATGGCGCGCGCAGATTTCTCTCAGGAAGCCTCGGGTAGGCTCCGGCTTTCCAGTCATGGAGCGAGAACGGCCAGCCCGACCCCACAGTGATCAGCGACCCCCGATCGCCTGTCTCGGCGAGGCGATCGCGGATCTGATCTGCGAGCGGAACCTGGCCAAGGGGGAAGCACCCGGGCCCTTCGTTCCGTGGCCGGGAGGGGCGCTGGCTAACGTAGCCGTGGCGATCGCCCGAAGCGGCGCCCCGGCCGCCCTGGTCGGCGGGGTTGGCGGTGACGGCTGGGGGCGCTGGCTCGCCGACGGGCTGGAATCCGAAGGCGTCTCAACCAGATGGCTGGCCACACTCGACGGGGCAGACACTCCGGTCGCCCTGATCGAGTTCGATTCCGGAAACGAGCCCGCTTTCCAGGTCTACGGCGAACACATCGGGCCGACCATGGCCGCCACCGGCGACTTCCTTGAAGAGGCGATCACCGGTTCCCGGGCGGTGGTCATCGGTTCGAACACGATGGTCGGCGAAGTCGAGCGGAATGTGACCCGGCGCGCGGTCGAGCTGGCTGCCGCGGCCGGGCTGCCGGTGCTGCTCGACCCGAACTACCGGCCCAACCGCTGGACCAGCGAAGAACCGGCCCGCGATTTCTGCCGGGAATTGAGCGGGTCGGCAACGGTGGTCAAGCTGAACCAGGGGGAAGCGGAAATGATCACCGGGATCGGGGAGCCGCTCGCCGCGGCCCGGGATCTCCTCAAGCTCGGCCCGGAGCTGGTCGTGGTCACCAACGGTGAGGGGGAAATCGTCACCGCCGGTGCGGTCGAGGCGCGGCATCGTCCCGAGCCGGTCGAAACGGTAAGTCCGCTCGGAGCGGGTGACGCTTTCATGGGCGGCCTTGCGGCCGGTCTCGCCGGGCTCGACTGGGACCTTTCCCGCGCCGCCGAGGTGCTCCCCGGGGCGGCCCTCGCGGCGGCCGCGGTCTGCGGGCACTGGGGAGCCCAGTAACCGGTGGCTGCCTGGCGGGCGAAAGTCGCGAAGAAGGAATGGAAACGGCCCACCCGGGCCCGGGTGCGGGCGATCCGCGACCGGCTGCGGGAGATGTACGGGCGCCCGGTCAACCTGCCGCACCGCCAGCCGATCGACGAGCTGGTCCGGACCATCCTCTCCCAGGCGACCAGTGACGCCAATCGCGACCGGGCCTTTGCCGGTCTGAGGGACCGCTTTGATGACTGGGAGGCGGTTCGCGACGCCCCCGAGTCCGAGGTCGAGGCGGCGATCCGGCCCGGGGGCCTCAGCCGTCAGAAGGCGCCGCGGATCCAGGCCGTCCTCAGGGAGATCGAGGACCTCGACCTCGGCTGGCTCGAACACGCCGACCGCGCCCTTGCGATGGAGTTCCTGACCGGACTGCCCGGGGTAGGGCGCAAGACGGCGGCCTGCGTTCAGGTCTTCACCTGGAACCGGCCGGAGATCCCGGTCGACGTTCATGTGTTTCGGATCGGCGGAAGGCTGGGGCTGTTCCGGCCGAACGCTTCCTTCGAGGAAGCCCACGATGAACTGCTGGCGCTGGTCGACCCGGCCGATTCATACGAATTCCACATGAACCTGATCCGTCACGGGCGCACTCTTTGCCGACCGACGCCGCTCTGCCGCGAGTGCGACCTGCGCCGGATGTGTCCCTACGGCCGCGGACCGGGGTCGGAACGGCAGCCCGCGGGGCGCACCCGGGAAGGCGGCCCGCAGAGCGGGGTCGGAACGGTAGGACGCGGATCGGGGTCCGAAGGGTAATATTCCCGGCGTTCGGCGCACCGTCCACTTTTGCGCCGCCCGTCCATGAACAAGAAGCCCTTCGTCATATTTGGTCTCCTCCTGATCCTGCTGGCAGTGGTGATCCCGTTCTGGGCATTCGAGAAGGACGGCAACACCGCCAACAACGAGGGGATTCCCTCCGAGAGCACGCCGGGCAAGCAGCTCTTCCAGACCAACTGCGGCAACTGCCACACGCTCTACGCGGCCGGCACCGACGGTGACTTCGGTCCGAACCTCGACGCCAAGCTCGCTCCGGCCGGCCCGCCCGCCGACGAGACCGCAGTCAAGGGAATCAAGACCCAGGTCATGGCGGCCATCGAAGAAGGCGCCGACAGCCCCGACGTTCCCGGCCGCATGCCCGCCGGCATCGTCACCGGCACGGTCGCCGACGAGATTGCCGACTTCGTCGCCCATTACGCCGGCGAAGGTTAGGGACAACAAGTCGTCATCCGGTCTTCGCCGGATGACAACGGGAACCCGCCGGCCCGCTTGATTCGCTGATGGTCGGGCCGGCTCCGATTGATCAGTCTCCGCATCGTTCGGGCCCTTGCCGGGTTTATCCTCCTGACAGCGGTTGGGGAACCGCAGAAGGCGCGTTGCCGCGCCTCGCCCCAGACCAAAAGGAGAGAACTTGATGTTCAACACCAAGAACCGCGTGGTCTTCGCCCTGCTGGCGATCTTCACGCTTTCCGCGCTGCTGGCCGGCCCGGCCCAGGCCAAGCGCAAGCACAAGCCGAAGAAGCCGAACACCGTCAAGGTGATGTCCCGCAACCTGTATCTGGGAGCCGACCTCGGCCCGGCGATCAACTCGTCCGACGCCGCCGACTTCATCAGCAAGAACGGCCAGATCCTGAGGGACGTGGACACCAACAACTTCCCGGTCCGGGCCAGGGGCCTCGCCGGCGAAATCAGGAAGGTAAGCCCGGACCTCGTCGGCCTTCAGGAAGTCGCTCTCTGGCGCACCGGCGACGCCAGCTTCACGCCCTCGATCACCGGTGAGTACACGGCCTCTACCGTCAAGGTGGACTTCCTCGCCGACCTGCTCGCGCAGCTCAACAAGGGTGGAGTCAAGCGCTACCGGGTGGTCAAGGTCCAGAACGAATTCGACTTCGAGGCACCCGCCGACTACGACAATGATCCCGCCACCGGCGCAGTCACTCTCGGGGGCGAGATCAACGGTCGCCTGACCATGCGTGACGCGGTCCTGGCCAAGGTCGGTGCCGGCATCCGCACCCGCAACATCAAGTCCGGCAACTACGAGCACATCTTCCAGCCGGTCATCTCCGGAATCCCGGTCAAGGTGAAGCGCGGCTGGCTTTCCGCTGACGTGAAGGTCCGCAAGAGCAAGTGGTTCCGCTTCGTAAATACGCACTTCGAGGCCTTCGGCGAACCGCAGATCCGCGAGCAGCAGGCCAAAGAGCTGCTGGCCGGACCGCTCAAGAGCGGTACAAAGCCCGCGGTTCTGGTCGGTGACCTGAATTCGGATGACGACACCGTCTCCGAGGATGACGCGCTCGCCTACGACGCCCTGACCAAGGGCGGCATGGTCGATCGCGGCACGCAGAAGATGACCTTCGGCGTGGACAGCGGCATCATCACCGACGATGCCCCGACCAACTTCAACCAGACGATCGATCACGTGATGACCAATCGTCCGAAGTCGGTCAAGCTGCTCGCCTCCGGGGTGACCGGAACCAAGCCGCTCAACGGCTACTGGGATTCCGACCACCGCGGAGTCTGGTCGAACCTGCGCATTCCGTAGCGCAACGAGACAAACCGAATTGCCGGAAAGGCCCGCATTTGCGGGCCTTTCTTCGTTAATTTGACGTTCTGTACAAAATCTTATACAGTCCCACTTAGATTTTTGACCATGACCGCACCCTCATGCGGTCTCTGACACATCCAAACAGGAGAAACACAGTGGGAAAGACGATTGGAATCGACCTCGGCACGACGAACTCGTGCGTAGCGGTTCTCGAAGGCGGCGAACCGACCGTTCTCGAGAACTCCGAGGGCGGGCGCACCACCCCGTCGGTGGTCGCCTTCAATGACAAGGACGAGCGGCTGGTCGGCACCGTAGCCAAGCGCCAGGCCGTGATGAACCCGGAAAACACGATCTTCTCGATCAAGCGCTTCATGGGCCGCAAGGAGGCCGAGGTCAAGGAAGAGGAGACGATGATCCCGTACAAGGTCGAAGCCGGCCCGAACGGGGATGTCCGCGTGGACGTGCGCGGCAAGCAGTACTCGCCGCCCGAGATCAGCGCGATGATCCTCGGCAAGCTGAAGGCGGACGCCGAAGCCAAGCTCGGCGAGACGGTCGACTCGGCCGTGATCACCGTCCCGGCCTACTTCAACGACGATCAGCGCCAGGCGACAAAGGACGCCGGCAAGATCGCCGGACTCGACGTCAAGCGCATCATCAACGAGCCGACCGCGGCCTCGCTGGCCTACGGCCTCGACAAGGAAGACACCGACCAGACGATCCTGGTCTTCGACCTCGGCGGCGGCACCTTCGACGTGTCCGTGCTCGAGATCGGTGACGGCGTCTTCGACGTGAAGTCAACCGCCGGTGACAACCACCTCGGCGGCGACAACTTCGACAAGGCAGTCGTGGACTGGCTGGTCGCCGAGTTCAAGAAGGACCAGGGAGTCGACCTGGCCGCCGACAAGAACTCGCTGCAGCGCCTCTACGAGGCGGCGGAGAAGGCGAAGATCGAGCTGTCCTCCGCCCAGGAGACGCAGATCAACATCCCCTTCATCACCGCGGTTGAAGGCCAGCCCAAGCACCTCGACATCAAGCTGACCCGCTCCAAGCTGAACGAGCTGACCGCCGACCTGCTCGACCGCGTGGTCGGGCCGGTCAAGCAGGCGCTCTCCGACGCCGACGCCAGCGTGGACCACGTGGTCCTGGTCGGCGGCATGACCCGTATGCCCGCGGTCCGCGAGAAGGTCACCGAGCTGACCGGCAAGGAGCCGCATCAGGGTGTCAACCCGGATGAGGCCGTGGCGGTCGGTGCCGCGATCCAGGCCGGCGTGCTGGCCGGTGACGTCAAGGACGTGCTGCTGCTCGACGTCACCCCGCTCACCCTCGGTATCGAAACCAAGGGCGGCGTGATGACCAAGCTGATCGAGCGCAACACGACCATTCCGTCCCGCAAGTCGGAGGTCTTCTCGACCGCCGAGGACAACCAGCCCTCGGTCGAGATCCACGTCCTCCAGGGCGAGCGCGAGATGGCTACCTACAACAAGAGCCTCGGCAAGTTCCAGCTGACCGGCATCCCGCCGGCTCCGCGTGGCATGCCGCAGATCGAGGTCACCTTCGACATCGACGCCAACGGCATCATCAACGTGACCGCGAAGGATCTCGGCACCGGCAAGGAGCAGAAGATCGAGATCAAGTCCGGTTCCGGACTCTCGGACGACGAGATCAACAGCATGGTCTCCGACGCCGAAGCGCATGCCGACGAGGACAAGAAGCAGCGCGAGCTGGCCGAAGCCAAGAACATCGGCGAGAACGCCGCCTATACCTCGGAGAAGCAGCTGACCGAGCTCGGCGACAAGATCGACGGTGCCTCGAAGACCGAGATCGAAGACAAGATCGCGGCCCTGCGGGGATCGCTTGATTCGGAGGACGCCGAGGACATCAAGGCGAAGACCGAAGAGCTCCAGGCCGCCTTCCACAAGGTGTCCGAGCAGGTCTACCAGGCCGCCCAGGCCGAGCAGGCTGCGGGCGCCGAAGGTGGCGCTGATGCCGGAGCCGCTTCCCCGGATGAAGAGGAAGTGATCGACGCCGAAGTGGTTGACGAGGACGAGAACAAGTGATCCAGGAGCCGGAAGAGACCACGGGCCAGCCCGAGGTGGAAGAGGTCGTCGACGCCGAAGTGGTGTCGGCGGCCGATCCGGCTGTCGAGGACGCCGTGGTCGTTGAAGACGCGATCGCCGAAGAGGCGGCCGCCGAAGCGACCGTGGAAAGCGACCTGGCGGCGCTGGTCGAGGAGGCCCGCAGCCAGCGGGACGAATACCTCGACCTGGCCCAGCGGACCAAGGCCGACTTCGACAACTACCGCAAGCGCGTCGCGGCCGAAAGCCAGGCCCAGATCGAACGGGGCCGGCTGGAAGTCGTCTCCGGCCTGATCGAGGCGATCGACAACCTCGAGCGGGTACTCGAAGCGGCCGGAATCGAGCAGGAAGCCGCACTCGGCGGATCCCTGCCGGAGGACGCCCCGGTCACCCGGCAGGGCGTGATCGTCGCCTACCGCGACCTTCAATCGGTCCTGCGCAAGGCCGGGGTCGAAGCCTTCGACTCGAAGGGCGAGGCATTCGACCCCAACCTCCACGAGGCGCTGCAGGCGCTGCCGGCCGAAGGCGTCGAGTCAGGCGTCGTAATCGAAGAGATGCAGAAGGGCTACCGCGCCGGGGAAAGTGTGATCAGACACGCCCGCGTAGTGGTCAGCCAGTGATGAAGAGAAAGTGAACGCCGTATGGCGAAAGACCTTTACGAAGTCCTCGGCGTAGGCAAGAAGGCTTCACAGGAAGAGATAAAGAAAGCCCACCGCAAGCTGGTGCGGCAGTATCACCCGGACCGCAATCCGGATGACAAGGCGGCCGAGGACAAGTTCAAGGAGATCCAGGCGGCCTACGACATCCTCGGTGACGAGGAGAAGCGAAAGCAGTACGACTCCGGCGGCGGGATCTTCGGCGGCTTCGGCCAGGGCGGCGGCAACCCGTTCGGCCAGAGCGGCGCCCAGGGCAATCCCTTCGGCCAGGGAGCTCCCGGCGGGATCGGTGACATCTTCTCGACCATTTTCAGCCGCGGCGGGGGCGGCCCCGCCGGGCCGGAACGAGGTCGCGACCTCGAAACCGACACCCGCATCTCATTCGATGATGCGATGGCCGGTACCCAGCTCACCGTCACGATCCCGAAGTCCGAGCGCTGCCCGACCTGTTCAGGTTCCGGCGCCGAACCGGGTACCAGCCCGGAGACCTGCCCGCGCTGCGGCGGTCGCGGAGTCGAGGCCCAGGGCCAGGGGTTCTTTTCAATCAGCCAGCCCTGCCCGCAGTGCCAGGGCACCGGCCAGATCATCCCCAGTCCATGCCACACCTGCGGCGGCTCGGGCCTTACCCATCAGACCAAGCGCTACAAGGTGAACATCCCGGCCGGAGTCAAGGACGGCACCCGCATCCGCGTCGCCGGCAAGGGCGAGGCGGGGGTGCGCGGCGCGCCTTCAGGCGATCTTTTCGTAACCATCCAGGTTTCTCCCTCCCCGGTCTTCAAGCGGCTCGATGACGGCAACCTCGAGGTCGAGGTTCCGGTCTCGGTCACCGAGGCGATGCGGGGCGGGACGATCGAGGTGCCGACCCTTTCCGGGACCAAGCGGATCCGGGTTCAGGCTGGCACCCAGAACGGCGCGATCCAGCGCCTGCGCGGCGAGGGACCGCCGAAAGCCGGCGGCAAGGGTCGTGGCGACATCCGCTACCGGTTGAATGTGGTGATCCCGAAGGAACTGACAGATGATCAGCGCCGGGCGGTTGATCAGCTCGCCGAATCGATGAACGGCGACGACCCGCGGGCCGAGCTGCTGCGCCGGGCGAAGGCGAAATCATGATGGCCGAACGCCGGACAAAGGTCGAGGTCACGGTCGACGAGGACCGCGGCGTCTTCATGATCTCGGTCGCCGCCGAGCTGGCCGAGATGCACCCCCAGACCCTGCGGATCTACGAAGCCCGCGGGCTGATCACCCCGAAGCGCTCGCCGAAGAACACCCGCCTTTATTCGCAGCGGGACGTGGAGCGCCTGAAGCGGATTCAGCACATGACCAACGAGGAAGGCCTCAACCTCGCCGGAGTCGAGACCGTGCTGGAGATGGAAGCCCGGGTCGAGCAGATGCGCCGCGAGCTCGAAGCGATGCGCGAGCGAACCCGCGAGCTCGAGACCCAGCTGACCGAGGAGATGGCCCGGGTCCACGAGCGCCTCCACACCGAGATCGTCCCCTACGGCGCCTACGAACCCGACCCCCCGGTCGAGATTCCGGTCCACCGCCCGGACGCCTGAATCCGCACCCCGCGGGGCGGCCGGCGTCTCTTGACGACGGTCTCTATCCCGCCTAGGCTGACCCCAAAACCAATTTCTCATCTGGGGGGACGATGTCGAAAATCAGGACGATTGCCTCGACCTTTTTGGCGGTTGCTTTTGCGTCATTGGTCGGCGGCAGCGCCGATGCCGCAACTACCGTTGACTTGCTCGACGAAGCGAATGTCCGCATAGATGGCCAAGCTGCGTCGGATCAGGTCGGGCTCGTCTCCCGCGCGGGTGACGTAAACGGAGACGGTCTTGGCGATCTGATCACTGCGGCCACGCTGGCAGACAACAACTCCAGGGGGAATTCCGGATCGGCCTACGTCATATACGGGAGACGAACGAACGCGACGATCGACCTCGCTTCGCTTTCCATAAGTGACGGCTTTCGAATCGACGGTGCAGTGGCGGGAGATTTCCTCGGCGGGTCGATCAGGGCGGCTGGCGACGTGAACGGTGACCGGTTTGACGATGTGATTGTCGGATCCACCGACTCCGACAACAACTCGAGAACGAACTCCGGTTCCTCTTATGTGGTTTACGGGCAGGGGTCGAATTCCAATCTCGACCTCGCGGCCCTGACCTCGACCCGGGGGTTCAGGATTGACGGCGCTTCCGCCGGGGATCAGGCGGGAGACGACGTGTCGGGCGCGGGAGACCTGAACAGCGACGGGTTCGATGATGTGATCGTCGGAGCTCCTTTCGCCGACAACAACTCCCGCTCCAATTCGGGTTCTTCGTATGCGGTTTTCGGTCAGGCCTCGAATTCGAACATTGACCTTTCCATCCTCTCTCCCGCTCAGGGATTTCGCATCGACGGGGCTGCCGCGGCAGACGGCTCGGGAAATGCAGTCTCAGACGCGGGCGATGTCAATGGCGACGGTCGCGAAGATGTGATTGTCGGATCCCCCGATGCCGACAACAACTCGAGGTCCGGTTCCGGTTCTTCGTATGTCATCTACGGGCAAGTCTCAAACGTGGGGGTCGACCTTGCATCGATCAGCCCGAGCATCGGTTTCAGGATTGACGGCGCAGCGTCTTCCGATGGATCCGGACGTCCGGTTTCCTTTGCCGGAGACGTCAACGGTGACGGGTTTGACGATGTGATCCTCGGCGCTGTGAGTGCCAGCAACAATTCGAGAGCTTCGTCGGGTACCGCTTACGTGGCGTACGGCAGCTCCGTAGCCTCAAACCTCGATCTTTCGACCCTGACCTCGGTCAGGGGATTCCGGGTGGACGGGGCGGCTGCGAGTGATTTCCTCGGCGGCTCGGTTTCCGCAGCCGGAGATGTGAACGGCGATGGACTGGACGACGTTTCAATTGGAGCGTCCAGTGCCGACAACAATTCGCGCTTCAACTCCGGTTCCGTGTATCTGATCTACGGTCAGACATTCGGCGGCAACATCGACGCCTTGACTCTGGCATCCAGCCAGGGCTTCCGGATCGACGGTGCGGCGGCCTCCGACTTTGCGTCCGGGTCCAGCGGAATCGGTGACCAGGACGGGGACGGGCTCGATGATCTAGTGATCGGTGCAATAGGGGCAGACAACAATTCCCGGTCGGCCTCCGGGTCCGTCTACATGGTGTTTTCGAACTTCCTTCCGAAGATCAGCTACGGCCAGATCCTTCTGGCGGAATCAGGTCAGCCTTTCTCGGCTTCACCAGTTGCGTTGCGGGCGCTGAAATCGAGAACGATCACGGTCTCGCCATCGCTTCCGGCGGGCCTTTCCATCAATTCGACCACCGGTGTCATAAGCGGTACACCGACCAGCCCGGGGATAACCAGCCATCGGATCACCCTGTCGGACGCTGTGGGATCCACCAGCACCAGCGTGCGTCTTGGAGTTGTCAATGCGGTGGGTGCGACTGGCTCTACCGGCTCTACGGGTCCGACCGGATCCACTGGTGCCACCGGAACCGGATCGACCGGCACCACCGGCGCCACGGGTTCCACCGGCGCAACGGGTTCGACAGGCACGACCGGCCCGATCGGACCCACCGGCTCCAAGGGCACAACGGGGTCGACCGGCCAGACCGGCCCGCAGGGACCGCAGGGCCCGGCCGGCAAGAACGCCAGGGTGACCTGCAAGGTGACCAAGGTCGGCAAGGCGAAGAAGGTGAAGGTGGCCTGCAAGGTAACTCTGGTCAAGGCGAGCTCGAGCTCGGTTCACTGGAAGCTGACCCGGGCCGGAAGGACCTGGCGGCACGGATCCATTCCCGCCGGGGCTCGCGCAAGCTCGATCCGGATCACCAGGGCCGGCTCCCTGCCAGACGGCCGCTACACCCTGAAAATTAACGGACGCAAACAGGGAATCACGATCCGGATCGGCTGATAACCGCTTGAATAAGCGAAATTGAATCTAAGTGTAAGCGACTTAGATTTCTTGACAAACTGTATTTAAGCACGTACAATTCGTTGCGTGCAACCAGACAGATTTACAGTGAAATCACAGGAAGCGATCCAGACCGCGCAACGTCTGGCTGCCGCTTCGAAGAACCCCGAAATTACTCCGGCCCACCTGCTCGTAGCCCTGCTCGAACAGGACGAGGGGCTGGTGCCCGCCGTGCTGAACAAGCTCGGCGCCGACCTTCCGTCCATAAAGAGCCGCGCGCGCTCGGCGGTCAGCGACCTGCCCACCCTGGGCGAGGGCGCGAACGCCGACCCGCGGCCCTCGTCCGCCCTCTCCGAGGTGCTGCGCCGGGCCGAGGGCGAGATGGCCCAGATGGGCGACGAGTACGTCTCGACCGAGCACATGCTGCTCGCGATCGCAGACCGCAAGAGCCCCCTGGCCGACCTGCTGCCGGACCGTGACTCGCTGGCCAAGGCAATCGCCGAGGTGCGCGGGCCCCACAAGGTCACTTCCCCCAACCCGGAGGACCAGGTCCAGGCCCTCGAGAAGTTCGGCCGCGACCTGACCGCGGATGCGGTCAGCGGCAAACTCGATCCGGTGATCGGGCGTGACGAGGAAGTGCGCCGCGTGATCCAGGTGCTCTCCCGCCGGACCAAGAACAACCCGGTCCTGATCGGCGAACCCGGGGTCGGCAAGACCGCGATCGTCGAGGGACTGGCGCAGCGGATCGTCTCCGGCGACGTGCCCGAGAGCCTGCGCGACCGTCGGGTGATCGCGCTTGACATCGGCGCTCTTCTGGCCGGGTCCAAGTACCGGGGCGAGTTCGAGGAGCGGCTGAAGGCCGTGCTGACCGAGGTCCAGGACGCCGAAGGGCAGATCGTGCTCTTCCTCGACGAGCTTCACACGATCGTCGGGGCCGGTGCCGCCGAAGGCGCGGTCGATGCCGCCAACCTGCTCAAGCCGATGCTGGCCCGCGGCGAGCTCCGGGCGGTCGGTGCTACGACCCTCGACGAGTACCGCCAGCACATCGAGAAGGACGCGGCCCTCGAACGGCGCTTCCAGCCGGTCCTGGTCGGCGAGCCCGACGTGCCGGACACGATCGCGATCCTGCGCGGGCTCAAGGAGCGCTACGAGGTCCATCACGGCGTCCGGATCGCCGACTCGGCGATCATCGCCGCCGCCACCCTTTCCGAGCGCTACATCGCAGACCGCTTCCTGCCGGACAAGGCGATCGACCTGATCGACGAGTCGGCCTCACGACTGAAAATCGAGATCGACTCCATGCCGACCGAAATCGACGAAGTCGAGCGGCGAATCCAGCAGCTCGAAATCGAACGCGAGGCACTCAAGGCCGAGACCGACGAGGCCTCGGCCGGCCGCCGCGACACCCTCGAGGAAGAGCTGGCCGAGCTGAACGAGAAATCTTCCGCGATGAAGGCCCGCTGGCAGACCGAGAAGGGCCTGATCGAATCGATCAAGGAGGCAAAGGCCCGGCATGAGGAGGCAAGCCGCGAGGCCGAACGGGCCGAGCGTGATGCCGACCTCGAGCGGGCCGCGCGGCTGCGGTACTCGGAGATCCCCGAGCTCGAG
>ERZ724519.182-NODE-182-length-25696-cov-11.008151_pt1 | contig 25696 bp, 25 predicted proteins | sample MGYA00376052_ERZ724519 | MGnify/ENA primary metagenome ERZ724519 (study PRJEB28724, sample SAMN07190883) | activated sludge metagenome | isolation source: activated sludge of sewage treatment plant in Hong Hong | place: Hong Kong | collected 2016-03-17 ... | reverse complement strand
GTACATTAGTACATCGGTACATCAGTACATCGGTAAATCAGTACATCACAACAACGTAACATCCCCTTTCAGGAAGATGGTAGTACCAGTGGGGTCCAGGTTTTCATATTTGCCTTAAATTAATAAGAGAAACATCTGCAAAACTTTATTTACAGATGCTTCTACATTTGCATATAAACCTAAGTTTAAATAACCACCATATTAATGTCGCAACCCATTTTTTATAGAGCTGCGAATGAATTCAAAAAATTAGGTTTTCGGTCTTTCAATCCTGCATCTATTGCCATCCTCCCCCGAGTGCCTTATAAATATTGATCTTTCCATCCAATTGTTTCATTTTTGTTTCTACCAAATCAATTCTTGATTCAAGGGCTTCCTTTTGAGTAAGCAGTACTTCTGCATAATCTGCACGGGCAGAGTTGAATAAACTATTGGCAATTATTACCGACTGATCAAGAATTTCTACTTCCTTCGATTTAGTTTCAAAACTTTTGGTGAATTTTTCCATTTTGGAAAGCTGATTTAATACATCCAAATATGCAGTAAGGATGGTTTGCTCGTAAGTAAAGACAGCTTGAACCTGGCTGGCTCCAGCTGATGCATATGCGACTTTTATGGCATTTTTATTGACCAATGGTCCTACCAAATCACCGGCCAAATTGAAGGCAAGGGATTGTGGGTTGATCAAATACAATGGGTTAAAAGCATTTAATCCCAATCCTGCTCTGATGCCAACCGAAGGATAAAACCTAGCTCTCGCCACATCAACATCCAGCTTGGCTGCACTCAAAAGCAACTCAGACTGCCGGATGTCAGGGCGATTTTTTAAAAGTTGCGAAGGTACTCCTGCCAAAATGGCATCCACGCTTAATTGTGTAAATATTTGCGAATTTCTATTTACAGGTACAGGATACCGACCGGTTAAAAAATTAATTTTATTCTCGGTCTCTACTATTCTCTGTTTTATTTCATACTGCCTGTTTTGTGTATTCAGCAATTGTGCTTCAAATCGGTTTACGGCCAACTGTGTCACACCTGCTGCTTCCTTTTGTTTTCTCACCACTTCGAGGGCATTGGACTGAATAACAATATTCTGGTCAATAATGGAAGCCAAATTATCCAATGCCATCAACTCATAATAACTGGAAGCAATCTCGGCGACCAAACGGGTTTTGGCAAAATTTCTTCCTTCTATGCTGGCCAAATAGCGCAGAACGGCTGATTTTTTTGCATTCCTGAGTTTCTTCCAGATGTCCAATTCCCAATTGAAGTTGGTTTGAACAATAAAATTTCCCAATGGCGAAGGGAATTTCTTTCCATCCTTTATTTTTAATTGTTCATCAACCGCTCCATTTCTGGTAAATTCACCTTGCTTCTCTTCTTCGGCTCCGGCATTTATATTGACAAATGGCTTGTACTCTCCGCTTTTTGCCATCACTTCGTTGTTCAAAATTTCAATTTCCAGGCTGATAATATTCAAATCCTGATTGTTTTTGAATGCCGTGTCAATCAATGCTGTTAAATTATCATCTGCAAAATAAGACCTCCAATCAATGGTAGATGAATTGATTGTATCACTGGTATCAGCGTATTTAGCCGGTAAAAGAACATTTTCATTCCTTAAGGATAGAGCAGGAGCTTTGCACGATGATACCAAAATCACAAGCTGCAAAAAGACCAGCACAATTAAACTGTATTGACTATTCCGCTTCATCATGTTTTGGATTTATTGATTTTAATAATTTTTTAAATACATTTATTTTATTAACCAGATACGATTCTTTGGTCTGATCAACAAAATCTTCTGTCAATGGATTCTGATCTTCGTCTTCAATGAGTTTTCTGCCTTCAGCAAGGCCTCCAAAAATATAGTACAAGCCGGGAACTATGATTACTCCAAACAGCGTACCCAGCAACATACCGCCAAGAGCCGAAGAACCAATGGTTTTGTTACCTACTGCTCCGGCGCCGGTAGCCCTTACCAAAGGAATAAGCCCGGCAATGAAAGCAAAGGAAGTCATAAGAATAGGTCTGAACCTTACTTTTGCGCCCTCGATGGCAGCTTCCAGTACCGTAAAACCTTGCTGGTTTTTTTGTACAGCAAATTCAACAATCAGCACAGCGTTTTTGCCCAACAAACCTATCAGCATGATTAAGCCTATCTGGGCATATATGTCATTTGACAGACCCATGCCTTTTAACAGGAGTAGAGAACCAAATACACCAGCCGGAAGGGAGAGAACTACCGCCAACGGAATGATAAAACTTTCATATTGGGAGGCCAATACCAGATATACAAATATGAGCACAATACCAAAAATGTAAAGAGCTTCATTCCCTCTGTTGGCTTCATCAAACGAAAGACCCTCCCACGCAATATCGTAACCATGGGGTAAAGTTTTCAGGGCAACTTCTCTTACTGCATTAATGGCATCTCCGGTTGTATATCCTTTGGCAGGTACGCCGCGTATTGCAGAAGATGTGTAAAGATTAAACCTGGTAATTTCATTGGGCCCCTGGGTCTTCTTTAGCGTTGCAAATGCAGAATATGGGACCATATCTCCTTTGTCATTCTTAACGTAAAGATTCAACACATCGGAAGGCAATCTTCTGTACTCCGGAGCAGACTGTGTGTAAACTTTGAAAAATGTATTAAACCGTGTAAATCCCTGTTCATAAGTACTCCCTATCAGCACATTTAAATTCTCCATGGCTGTGCCGATAGAGACACTTTTCTGCATTGCCTTTTGATTATCTATTAGGATCTCATACTGGGGGTAGTTGGCAGCATAGAAAGTAAACAAGCCTGACAATTCTTTCCGCTGTTTTAATGCGGTCATAAATTCCGTGTTCACCTTATCAAAATCCTGATAGTCAACCGTACTGTTTTTGTTTAATAATCGTAAAGAAAATCCATCTGACGAACCATATCCAGGCACAGCAGGCGGTTCAAAAAATTCAACCACGGCACCCAAATCTTTGGTTTTTTCTTCAAGTATTTCCATTACTTCTTTAACCGAATGATGGCGGTGTTCCCAATCTTTTAAGTTTATGAGACATGTTCCGGCATTGGATCCGCGGCCTTCCGTCAATATCTCATAACCGGCCAGGGAAGTCACGGATTGAATGTCTTCAATTCCTTCTGCGATCTTCTGCAGTTTTTTGGAAACATCATTGGTTCTTTCCAATGTACTACCCGGAGGCGTTTGTATAATGGCATATATTTGTCCCTGATCTTCATTGGGTATAAATCCGGATGGAAGCGTGCGGTCTACTCCAAATATGCCCAATCCAAACAAGGCCAGTAGCAAAAAAGTAAGGAGTCTCCTGTTCACTATAAGGTGTAAAAAATTTACGTATTTTCCGGTCAGTTTTTCAAATAGTACATTGAAACCATCAATAAACCGATCAATCGGGCTTTTTTTCTTATGATGCCCATTGTGCTTCTTTAATATCATGGCGCAAAGCACAGGGGTAAGTGTCAACGCCACCACCCCGGAAAGTACTATTGAACTTGCCATGGTAATCGAAAATTGCCTGTAAAACACACCAACGGGGCCGGTCATAAAAGCAATAGGAACAAACACCGCAGTCATTATCAGCGTAATGGCAATGACAGCACCACTGATTTCACCCAATACTTTTTTTACTGCGTTATAGGGAGACAAATTTTCTTCCTCCATTTTGGCATGGACGGCCTCAACTACCACTATGGCGTCATCTACCACAATACCAATGGCCAGCACTAATGCAAACAGTGTTATCAGGTTTATCGTCAGCCCAAACAATTGCATAAATACAAAAGCACCTATCAACGACACCGGTACCGCTATAATGGGTATCAAAGTTGACCGCCAATCTCCCAAAAATAGAAAGACAACCAAGGCTACCAAAACAAATGCTTCACCCAATGTATGTACTACTTTGTCAATGGATGCATTTACAAATTTTGAAACGTCGTAATTGATTTCATAATCCATGCCTGGTGGAAAATCCTTCTTGAGTTCATTGAGCTTTTCCTTGGTTCTGGAAATAACCAGACTGGCATTGGTTCCAAAATTTTGTTTTAGCACGATAGAAGCCGATGGGTACCCGTCCTTGTTGGAATAAATATCAAAAAACTCACTTCCAAGCTCCACATTGGCTATGTCTTTAAGTTTGAGAAGCTCACCATTTGCATTTGCTTTGACAATGATATTTTCATACTCCTCCGGTTTATTGAACCTGCCTTTGTAGGATAGCGTAAACTCAAGCGATTGCGCTTTTTTGCCCGAAGCCTGACCCAATCTTCCGGGCCTCCCTATGATGCTTTGCTCCTCCATGGCCTTCATTACCTCTTCTGTAGAAACGTTATAAGCACGCATACGATCCGGCTTCAGCCACACCCGCATAGCAAAGGTCCTGCTACCAAGGATCTGAGCCCTTCCCATGCCTTTTACCCTTTGTAACTCAGGTATGATTTTGACATTTGCATAATTATACAGAAATTTTTCATCTGCATTTTTATCCTTACTATATAAGTTGACATACATCAACATACTGGGTTGGATAGGTGTGATGATGATGCCTTCGCGCTGCACCAATGGCGGTAAATTGTTCATGATGGCATCTACCCTTGTCTTTACATTTACTACCGCTGCATTGGGGTCTGTGCCTGGTTCGAATACAATTTGTATCGTAGCTTCACCGGCGCTGGTGGCGTCTGATGTAAGGTACAACATACCTTGCACACCATTGATGGCACGCTCCAAAGGTATCAGCGTGGATTCGACCAAAACTTGCGCACTTGAGCCGGGATAGGCAATAAATATATTCACCCTCGGCGGAGCAATATCCGGAAACTGTGATATGGGGCGATTTTGAATGGCAAGTACACCTAAAAATACGGTGGCCAATGCCAACGATATAGCCAAAACTGGCCGTTGTATAAATTTGCTGAACATGTGTTGATGAGTTGAGTGAAAAAATGGAGTTACTCGGCTTGTAAATTCTGAATTTCCTTAATTACTGAATCAAATGTCTTTTTTTGATATTCAACCCTGTCACCATTTCTCACTTTTCGCAAACCATCAATCAAGACGATGCTGCTTGCATCCAATTCTGCTTTAACAGCATATATGTTGGGAATCTCATGTTCTACCTTTACAGGTATTGACCGTACTCTGTGATCTTGATCAATCACAAAAACATACTTCTTATCTAATACTTCAAATGTTGCTTTTTGGGGAATCAACAATGCCTTCTTCAATACCACAGGCATAAGTATATTACCTGTTTGACCATGCCTGATTAATTTTCCCGGATTGTCAAAGGTTGCCCTAAAGGCTATATTGCCGGTTTCATTGTTAAAATCTGATTCAATGGTCTCAATGATTCCAGGCTGAGAGAAGAGTTCATTGTTTGCCATTTTTAATCTAACCTGAACCGGCTTTCCTGCATTTTTCGATTTTGCGTATCCAAGATATTCTGCTTCAGGTACATTAAAATATACCCACATTTTGCTGTTATCTGAAAGTGTTGTCAACAAATCTCCTTCTTCCACAAGACTTCCCAATCGTACATCATTAAATCGCCCGATAATTCCATCAAAAGGTGCGCGTATCTCTGTAAAATCAAAGTGTACTTTCGCCAACGCAAGTTCAGCATTGGCTTTATCAAGCTTTGCCTTAACCATGGCCAATTCATTGGCAGATACAATATTGTTATCAGCCAGAGATTTTGTGTTTTTATACTCTATCTCGGCAAAATCGACTTCAGCCTTTGCCTTTTGCATTTCTGCCTTGTAGATTAATGGCATTATCTGAAAAAGCAACTGTCCTTTTTTTACGGTCTGCCCTTCATCAACATAGATTTTTTGCAAATACCCTCTTTCAAGCGCTCTTAACTCTATGTGCTGAATGGATTTAATCTGACAAACATATTCATTAAAAAAGGTGGTGTCTCTCTGAACCGGGTTCGTTACCTGATATTTACCGGATTCTTCTTTTATATGTTTTTCTCTTTTACACGCTGAAAAAAATATCATGGTCAGGCCCATGAGAAATATTTTAACTCTCATTATTGCTTTGATTTTTTACAATGAAAAAACAGACGAATGGATGTCCGTCATTAACAAATGGCGACAGTTGGTTACTGTCAAATTAATTTATGAGAATTAAAATAGAAAATGCTTCCAGCTATGGAACAGGATATAGAAAGGTAGATTGGAAAAGAGCTTGTAGCTTTGCTCGTTAAATACCGGTAATTTTTGTAAAACAATTAAATAAATTTCATGACCAAGCTGGTATGGACACCCAGGTACAAAGTTGGCATGCTCTTCCAAATCTTCCTTTACCTCCTGCTCATTTAAATTTACTACTTCAAATAATGTAGAGATATGATTAGCTCTGGTCTGCTCAAAATTGATATCTAAATGAGTAGTTGTATGGTAGGTATTGGATACACCAACATTGGCAAAAGCTTTGTTACTGGAGGCATGGAATAGTGTGCTGAGCAGTATTATTGCTAGAAAACCAAACCAACTGTTTATGTTATATTTTCCTTTTGTCATAAAATAACAAGGTGCACATCAATAGAAATTTGAAATGCTTTTTGTTTTATAGTGCGCCAAATTTATTTTGTATAGAGAAATATTTTCAATGATCCTCGTCATCGAACTTCTATTGCGTTGGAAAAAAAATTATAAATATCTGATTTTGTGTGTATTGTAAGAAATTATAAAAATGTTAAATTTTTATATCCCTCACATTATACTAAGCTGATATACCAAATAGGGATAATTGGATGTTGATTGTATTCTCATTAACCGACTTCAAGTCTAAGTCATTTTATAACAAGATCCTGATCCCAAACACCTAACCCCTGTTTCTCATCACATCCTCCTGTTGAGAAATACTCTCATCGTGAATGGCCTTGATAAATCGGGAAACAAAATCATCACTGAGTCCTGAACTTCTGCCTTTTTCAAGGTATTTATCCAGAATCTCTTTCCACCGATTTTGCTGCAAAATGGTAATTTCATTTTCTCGCTTATACCGGCCTATCTCCCTCGATATTTTCATTCTGGATGCCAAAATGTGCAGGAGCTCATCATCGATCAGGTCTATTTGTTTTCTCATCTGTTCCAGTTGCGACAACTTGCCGGGATCATCCGGTCGTTCATGTCTAACCACAAGTGAGGATATCATATCCCCATATACTTCCGGGGTGATTTGTTGTTGGGCATCGCTCCAGGCTTCGTCTGGTGTGATGTGTGATTCAAGCATGAGCCCATGAAAATTGAGGTCCATGGCTTTTTGGGCAACATCTTTCAATAAGTCTCTCCGACCACAAATGTGGGAGGGGTCATTGATCATCGGCACACTGGGCAGCTCCTGCCTGAAATCAATGGCCAATTGCCAGTGGGGGCGATTTCTGAATATTTTTTCACCACTGAAAGAAAATCCTCTGTGAATGGCCGCGATTTGTTTTATACCTGCATTGGTTAAACGCTCGACACCACCAATCCACAAAGCCAAATCCGGATTGATGGGGTTTTTGATCATCACCGGTATGTCTACTCCCTTGAGAGCCTCAGCAATTTCCTGTACTGCAAACGGATTGACCGTTGTTCGCGCCCCAATCCACAACGCATCGATGCCAAACTCTAGACACATTTCTACATGCGAAGCCTTCGCGACCTCTGTGCATACGGGTAGGCCTGTCTGCTCTTTGACACGTTGCAGCCATGGCAGTCCTTTGGCTCCTATGCCTTCAAAACTGCCAGGGCGGGTTCGGGGTTTCCAAATGCCCGCTCTGATCATATCTACCTTTCCGGTACGATTGAGTCGGGTTGCTGTCTCAACCAACTGTTGCTCCGTCTCTGCACTACAAGGCCCTGCAATTAAGAGTGGCCTTTTCTTTTCTTCAAATAAATGGGTGGTCTTCATTTTCGCAATATTAAAGCTAACACTATTCTCTGATGTTATAAAATCTTTTTAATCTCATTGGCCTCCAGCATCAATCGATAAAGGCCTTCATCATCTTCATTTTTGAGGGCCGTACTGAATTTTGTGAGGCATTCAATATAGGTATCCAAGGCGTCCAATACGTAGTTCCGGTTGGAATTGAATATGGGCAGCCAGGTTTCCGGCAAACTTTTGGCCAGACGCACCGTTGAGGCAAAACCCGTACCAGCCAGGTTTAGGATATTGGAAGCATCTTTTTCTCTGTTCAATACCGCAAGTCCCAACATAAATGAAGAAACATGCGATAAATGCGACACATACGCCAGGTGTTGATCGTGTTCGTCTGCCTCCATTTCCAGGGTTTGAAGGCCGAGTGCTAAAAAGAGGTCGTATGCTGTTTTTAATGCATCGGCATCGCTTTGGGAGGCATTACAGATGATGTTTTTTTTACCTTCAAAAAGTCCATACAGCGCGGCTTCCGGACCTGAAAATTCGGTACCCGCCAGTGGATGAGCTGCCACCCACCGCCCTCTGTTTTTATGGGCAGTCAAGGCTGTAACCATACCTGATTTGGTGGATCCCAGGTCGATGATGGTTTGATTTGTTCTTACCTTATCCAGCAATTCCACCAATGAATTTGTTATGGCGTTGACGGGCATGGCCAGCACGATGACATCTGCCCATGACAAGGCCTCATCCCAGGTAATGATTTGATCTACAAGGCCCAGCTCAATCGCTTTTTGGGCATGGGCATCATTTATTTCAACCCCCTTTAGCTGCACGTTAATCTGACGCTTTAAAGCAAGGGCCACAGAGCCTCCGATAAGTCCCAAACCGGCTATGACTATTTTCATGGGAGTGTGTTATGATGCATATGAATTTGGGTATTACCCACCTTGTGGCATTCGTGGTGCCACCTGTCAGCTGCAGTCTCAAAATCGGCAACAGGACTGCACAATGATAACCGTACATACGGCGTGCCTTCCGCTCCAAAAACACTGCCGGGTGTGATAAAAGTACGCATGTGCTGCAAAGCCCAATCACTCAGTGACTCACCATTTTCAAAGGATGAGGGTATTTTTGCCCATACAAATAAGCCCGTACCCGATGTTTTGACTTCACAACCCAGCATGCTCAGCAATTGCAGGGCCGCTGCCTTTCTTTTTTCATAAATGGCATTGATCGATGTTGTCCACTCTTCGCCCAAGGCCAAAGCCGTGATGGCAGCTTGTTGAATGGGGTAAAACATTCCGCTATCGACATTGCTTTTAAATTTTGTAATGATGGCCAGCAAGTCCGGATGGCCGGCCACCGCACCTACGCGCCATCCTGCCATATGGTAGTTTTTGCTGCACGAAGTCAACTCCAGTACACAATCCATGGCACCCTGAACCTGAAAAATATTTACAGGCCTGGGATTTAATATAAACGTATATGGATTATCATGGCAAACGAGAATCTTGTTTTTGAGGGCAAATTTGATCAGTCTTTCAAAAAAATTCAGGTCGGCATTTCCTCCTGTTGGCATATTGGGATAATTGATCCACATCATTTTGACTTTCGACAAATCCATTTTGGACAGTTCATTTAGATCTGGCAAGAATTGATTTTCTTCCTTTAGCGGGAAATACACCACAGCTGCACCTGCCAGCCTCGCGGCTGCACTGTATGAAGGATAACCGGGGTCGGGGACCAAAACTTCATCACCAGGAGATAAAAAACTCATAGAAATATGCATCACTCCTTCCTTTGAACCGATCAGAGGCAGAATGTTTTCTTTGCCCATTTCAGCAACCTGAAAATGATTGTGGTACCATGCTGCAAAGGCTTCAGCAAGCCCCGGCACTCCCCTGAAAGGTTGATACTTATGGGCCAATTCATGTTCCAGCGCTTGTTTCAGTGCAAGGGTTACAGAGGGATGGGGGGCCAGATCAGGGCTGCCTACACCCAGGTTGATTACATTGTGACCCTGTTCATTCATGGTTTGTATTTCGGCCATCTTTCTGGCAAAATAATACGTTTCTGCCTGTCCAAGCCTTTGAGCTGCCCTTATCATGGTGTAGTCATTTGCAATGCATCAATATGAGCTTCAACTTCTCCGTGAGCACGTTGGTAAAGGCCCAGTTCTTTGTATTCTGTAGTAATGGATTTCAGGCTTTGGCTTAACTCCCAGTATGCAGAAAGGTGATCAAATTCTATGTCGAGGTGAAAATAATAAGCCCTGAATCTACCCGGCACCGGAAAGGATTGTAATTTGCTCAGGTTCATCTTGTGATTATAAATTTGCTGAAGTACTGCCAACAATTTTCCTTTTTCATCTGCTACGGATAGATAGACGGATGCTTTATTTGCGGTTTGTACCTGTGTAGGTTTTGAGGAGATTACAAAAAAGCGGGTGAAATTGTGGACATTGTTTTCAATGTTTTGATGCAGGATCGTAAGTCCATAAAGTTGACCTGCTTTTTGAGAAGCTATGACCGCCCGGTGTCCATCGCCATCTTTTGCCAGCAAAGAGGCGCTGAGTGCAGTATCTTCTGTCTCAACCCATTTTATTCCCGGATATTTATGGCTTAGAAATAAAGAACATTGTTGCAATGCCATGGGGTGGCTGTGTATTTCTCTGATTTGATTTGGCAATACATCCTCCACGGCCCACAATTGATGGTGGATGGGCAGATAAATTTCACCTTCAATCCAAAAATTGCGCTCTCTCAAAATCCGATAGTTGGGAAGGATGGTGCCCGCAATGGTGTTTTCAATGGCCATCACCGCTTTGTCTGCCCGGCCCGTTTGTAGCAAATCGGCCAAAACTTCAAAAGAAGGGGCAGGTACCAGGCCATAATCCTGTTCTGCGAAATACCTTGCCGCTGCTTCATCGTGGAACGAACCTGGGTAACCCTGGATTGCAATGTTTTGTCTCATCTCTCTTTCTTTTATTTTGTATATGCTGCCAAAAAAGAAAGGAGCCCGCTTTTGGCGGACTCCTTTCAAGTATATTTTTCTATGTTAATTCTACTAAAAGTCCACCCTTTACTCATTGTAAAAGTAAAATGACCAAAAGAAGAAATAAGTAGATTTGTTTAAAAGCATGTGGCAAAGATATTGGCTTTTTAAATACTGCGTCTATTTTTTTTTATTTACCATTGCCAAATATGTATAAAGTTGGAGCGTTCATAAGATAATCAAACTTACAATCAAGCTTTTACAGCTTTAAAAAAGCATAATATGAAAAATTTAATGTGGTGGGAAATTTTGATTTTTCCAGCTAAGCAGGAACATAGGCCGGGAATTGATAGATGGCTTATCAATAGCCGCGCACCGGTACTTCTAAATATTTCTTAATATCGTTGAGGTTGTAAACGATTTCAACGTTTCCTGGCAATTCGAGTTTTTGCTGTACCGTCTGGTAACCGGATACCAACACCCTGCCATGGTGTTGTAATTGTGAAAGCTCAGTAATATAAGGTTGTAGCGGTGCTTCTGAGAAACTGTCATTGAAAAGAGTAAAGAGATAATCGGGCTTGAATATTTCTATGGCATCTTTTACATCAGGCAATGAAATTTGTGTACCCAGGTACAAAATATTGGCTCCGTATTTTTTCAGCAGGAAGTAAACAAACAACAAACTTAGTTCGTGAGCTTCGTACTCGGGTAAAAAAATCAGGAATCGGGTAGCATTTTCATTGGGGTCAAAATCAAGTTTATCGATCTCAACGGATAATTTTCTGCGAATGATGTTGTTGATAAAATTTTCGTGAACCCCCTTAACCGAGCCGGCGATCCACATAACACTCAGCTTATCGAGCATGGGATAAATCACCTCATCCATGGTATTTTCAAAACCAATTTCACGAATGTGGTGGTTGAGCAATTTCATGAACTTAAATTCGTTTAGCTCAAACATGGAAAGCATCAAACCATCAATCTGGTTTTCAAAAATAACATCCACTTCACAGGAATCGGCTACCTTTTGTTTGATTTCCTCAGCCTTCATGGTAGCAATTTTCGAAATTTTCACCCCTTTTCTGTTGAGGTGGGCGATGTTGAGGATGAGTTCGAGGTCCTCATCCATGTAATAACGAATATTGGTGTCGGTTCTCCTATTGGGCAGGATGTTGTACCGCTTTTCCCATATCCGGATGGTATGGGCCTTTACCCCTGACAGTTTTTCTATGTCATTTATGGAATAAACAGCCATTTAGATTGCAGTGAGTTGTAAATTTTGAATGTTGTGATAACAATATTACGGGTTTTTTGTTTAAATATTTTTCAATTTTTGTTTAACAATATGTGGTTTTAAGCCTTTATACTTCTTCCTGTTTAGAAAGGGGAAAAAAAACTAACTTTGACCACTGACAATTTTAATCGGCAAATATGAATATTGGTGTTGTTTGTTATCCTACATACGGGGGCAGTGGCGTAGTAGCCACCGAGCTTGGATTGGGACTGGCAAAAAAAGGTTATCAAATCCATTTTATCACGTATCGAAAACCGCCAAGACTGTCGGCATTTAATACCAATGTATTTTTTCACGAAGTGAGTGCCATGGAATACCCGCTGTTTGAATATACTCCTTATGAGACGGCCCTGGCAAGTAAAATTGTAGATGCTGTTTTATACGAAAAAATAGACCTGCTCCATGTACACTATGCCATTCCTCATGCCGCTGTAGCCTATATGGCCAAACAAATTCTCAAATCCAGGGGCATTGACATACCGGTAATTACCACCCTTCATGGTACCGATATTACCCTCACCGGTTCTGATCCATCATTCAAGCCGGTGGTAGAGTTTAGCATCAATAGTTCAGACGGCGTGACGGCTGTATCTCACCAACTCAGAGAAGAAACCTACGCCAATTTCAACCTGAGCAAAGAAATTGAAGTCATCCACAATTTTATCGACTTCGACCGATTTCGAAAAACAGATAAAGATCACTTTAAAAAGGCCATTGCCCCCAACCAGGAGAAAATATTGGTGCATACCTCCAATTTCAGAAAGGTAAAAAGGGTAGATGATGTAATCCACGTTTTTGAAAAAGTAAGGAAAAAAATCCCGTCAAAACTCATCCTGATCGGTGATGGACCTGAAAGAAAGCCCATGGAAGACTTATGCAGGGTGCTGGATGTTTGCAACGACGTTCGATTTCTGGGCAAACAGGATGCCATAGAGGAACTGTTGGCCATAGCAGACGTATTTCTGCTCCCCTCTGCCAATGAAAGTTTCGGACTGGCCGCATTAGAGGCCATGGCGTGCGAGGTGCCTGTGATTTCATCCAACGCCGGCGGTATTCCTGAAATCAACATCGATGGAGAAACAGGCTATATGTGCGAAATAGGCGACATCGATAAAATGGCTGAACGTACCATCGAACTTTTGAGTGATGAAAAAAAATTGGCCATCTTCAGAGAAAATGCCCTCAAACAGGCACAAAGATTTCACATCGATGAAATCCTGCCTTATTACGAAAAATTTTACCACAAAATCGTTCATCAATCATGAGTGAAAGCCATCTGAAATCCATGTTACCTGCCGGCAGTTATGCAGGCAAAACCGTCTTAATCACAGGAGGTGGAACTGGTCTTGGAAAATCTGTTGCTACCTACCTTGCATCTTTGGGAGCCAATATTGTGATTACCGGCAGACGTGCAGAAGTACTCCAACAAACCGCTCAGGAAATGGCCAATGCCACAGGTGCTCAGGTATTGGCGGTAGCAGGTGATGTGCGCAACATAGAGGACGTAGAGCGTGTGTTGAACGAAAGTATTACCCGATTTGGCAGGGTAGATGTTTTGCTCAACAATGCAGCAGGCAATTTTGTGAGTCCTACAGAAAGACTTTCACACCGTGCCTTTGAAAGCGTTATCGGTATTGTGCTGCAGGGCACAGTCAACTTTACGCTCACGGTAGGAAAATATTGGATCAAAGAAAACATCAAAGGCAACATCCTCAACATCACCACCACCTATGCCTTTACGGGTACTGCGTTTACGGTGCCTTCGGCATGTGCCAAAGCCGGAGTGCTGACACTTACGCGCTCTTTGGCCGTTGAATGGGGTGCCAAATACGGCATCCGGGTCAATGCGGTATCGCCCGGACCCTTCCCGACCGAAGGGGCATGGAGTCGACTCATTCCTGAAGCAGTAAAAGACATGGTGGATCCGGCCAAAAAAGTACCCTTGCACCGGGTAGGTGAACACCCTGAGCTGGCCAATCTTTGCGCTTATCTCATGAGTGACTTTGCTGCTTACATCAATGGAGCCGATGTGACCATAGATGGCGGAGAATGGCTGATGGGAGCAGGTTCTTTCAACGGATACCTTTCGATTCCCAATGAAATGTGGGATATGCTCGATGCCTTTCGCAAATCAAAATCTGAAAAATGATCATTGATACCCGGATAGGTCAACATCATTACAGTTTTGATTCAACTGCCGGCATGGATATTTCCATCATTCTGGATGCTGCCATTGAGGGTCCCAATTGTTTTTATGCCCCTTTATTTGATGCCAGCCCGCTGGTAAGCGGTGATTTTATTGGAGACACCAGAAAAGGTAGTCCTGTCAATTTTTACAACGTAAAAATCAATCCCCATGGCAATGGTACCCATACCGAATGTGTAGGTCACATCAGCCAGGAAATTGTAACCATAAATGATGTGTTAAAAGATTCCTTGTTTTGGGGAAAACTGGTCAGTGTTTATCCCGAAAAAATGGATAATGGAGACAAGCTCATAACGGTTCAAACATTGCAGCCATTTATAGATGCCTTTAGGGATGAAACAGCCATTATCATTAGGACTTTACCCAATCCACAAGAAAAACAAAGGTGGATATATTCGGGTAGCAATCCCACCTATTTCGAGCCGGAAGCCATCGCTTTGCTGGTGAATGCAGGCATAAAGCATTTGTTAACCGATCTGCCCAGTGTTGACAGAGAAGAAGACGGGGGCAAACTGTTGGCACACAAAACATTCTGGAATTATCCACAAGAAATCAATCGTGAAAATACGATCACTGAGATGGTATTTGTGCCCGATCACATCAAAGACGGCAATTATCTGGTGCAGATTCAAATTCCTCCCTTTGCGCTCGATGCTGCTCCCTCCCGGGTATTTTTGTATGAAAATCTGGATTGATGCTGCCGTGGGATGGCATATCACCCGATGAGATTTATATCCGGTTTTATACCCTGGGATACAGAGACCGATTGTCGTATTTTGAAAATTTTGTAAAGACCAATCCTTTCATAGGCGAAAAAGAAAAAAATGAAATGGCCATCGATCACTTGCTGGCGCTTTTTGAATTGGGCAAGTATGAAAAATTTCTCTACGAAGTAGATGCCATGATTGAGTTTGTAGTGAATCATAATATCTACCGTCACAATGGTGAAGATGCCTTTTGCCTTTTACTGTTTAAAAAGGCTGCTGCACACTTCAACCTTGAAGAATGGGATGCCTCCAAAACAATTTTAATGCAATTGAAAAAAATCCAACCTGCTGAAAATATCTACCAGCTTTTGCTCTACCGCATTGATCGTAAAAAAGGTTATTGGCAATCTCATTTGTGGAGAAGTTTTGTGGTAATTGGCTTTTTAATGAGTTTTGCCATCTACCTGCTTGACATATTTATCATCGAGCCCTTTGCATTCAGGTGGCATGAAATTGCAGCCCTTACAGTAGAACTGGGTCTTGCCATTTCATTTAGCCTGATGTGCTTTCTCTGCTTTAATTATATACAATCCCGGTGGTAAGCCCTGGCTTTAAAACTGCTATGAAGGCGTATTTTCGCATGCGATTGCATCAATTGGAAAGACAAGCATTTGCCCTTGGTAGTTACGCAGTTTTGATTGCCTTTGTCCTGATTACTTTTTGGATCTATTCCTTTTTTCTCCAACAAAAACCAACCCTTGTCATTTGGTTTTGTGGTCTGTCTGCTTTGGCACTGATCGCCTGGCACCGCAACCGCAACGATCTGCATTTTCTGGAAAGTAATATACCAGATTACCACCTGTTACTCAGTGCAGAATACCTGCTTTTTTTGCTACCCTTTGTATTGAGCTCTGTTCCAGGCGGCTATTCTTATTACTGGCTATCCTCCATTATCTTTTCATTTTTACTGCCCTGGTACCGACCACAAAATGAACAAAGAGCTATGAATAAATGGTTGTGGTTTATTCCTTTGGCACTTTTTGAATGGCGAAGTGGTATGCGAAAGTTGTATGTCCCATTGGTTGTACTGTATTTGGCAGCATGGCTTGCAGTGGGCTTACCCTATTTCAGCGTTTTTTTACTATGGTTGTTGACTGTGCTGGCCACTGGCTTCTATGATCACAATGAAAATTTGGCTGTGTTGACAGACTCCTATTCTTCGGCGCAAGTATTTCTCCATAATAAATTATTGCTGCACATCAAGTGGGTGATGATTTGGTTTCTGCCCGTCATTGTCCTACATCTTGTCTTTCATTGGCAAAACCTGTTCATTGTAATGTTGATAACAATGGGTCTGATCATGCTATGGGTTTTTTCAATTCTGGCAAAATACAGTCATTATACACCCGGTTATTCCTGGGTCAAACAAAGTAATTTTACCGCTGTTATTGCAATCTTGTCGATTCTACCCATTGGATTCATCTTTCCTACCGGCTATTCACTATATTATTACTTCAAAGCCGTGCGCAATTTAAAGCCTTACTTCAATGATTGAGCTATCCAACATTCAACTTACCTATGGCAATCATGTGGTTATCCCACAATTGAATATAACATGGGAAAGTGGTAAAATTCATGGCATTGCAGGACTCAACGGAGCGGGTAAAACAACCTTGTTTCATGCTTTGAGTGGGTTGAAAAAACCTGTATCAGGTAATATCCTATTGGACAAAATACCACTAAAAAAAAGCATGGTTTTTTTGTTGGAAACCAGCACTTATTTTTATCCTAATATTACCGGCAGGGAATACCTCTCACTGTTTGCCACAACCCGCGAAAAATACGATGAAGGCCCATTATTGGAATTGCTTCAAATTCCTCTTGATGAGCTGATAGAAAATTATTCAACTGGCATGAAAAAGAAACTTGCCATCCTGGCCATGCTTAGAAAAGAAAAAAGCGTCTACTTGCTGGATGAGCCCTTCAACGGCCTCGACCTTGAAAGCAATCACATCCTTGAAGTTATGCTCAAAGTACTAAACGAAAGAGGAAGCACCCTTTTTATTGCTTCTCACATTCTCGACCCGCTATTCAGGATATGTGATGAAATTTATCTGCTTGAAAAAGGTGTATTTACACGGCATTTTGACAAAGCCCATTTTGATGAGGTATCAGCAGCATTGTTTGGTAACCTGGCAGAAAAAGCAAGGACGATCATAGAAAAAGCGCTGTGACCGTCCTTGAAAATTTAATATCTTTGATTACTTAACGTCGTATGCCGTTACCTTATTTCCAAAAAATTCAGGAACCAATAGAAGATTCTGTGAAGGCACAAATTCGATATCGGCCGCATTTCTCTTGGCAGCTTTGGTATCCAGCAAAAGTTGTTTTTTCCAGTCTTTGTTGATGTAATAAACCTCTCCATTCCAGTTGGAAACCAGATAGCCATCTTTGAAAGCTTCCACCCCATCACCACCAGGCAAGGTGTCAACCTTTACTTCAATGGCTGCAGTGGCTTTGTTAAATGTATATACGTTTCCTTTGCCAAAAGAAGCCATGACCAGTCTGTCTGTTTCATTAAAAATACCATTAGGATTTCCCAGCGCATCGCCGGTAGCAAGAGTGGCCACTTTTTTGCCATCCCAGCTGTGTAAGCTGTTGGCATATGAGTCACTAAAATATACAATTCCCATATCATCAATGGCCACATCGTTCAAAAACTTAGCTCCCTTTACCGGAATTCGTTGTATCACTTTGCCCGAAGGTGTGTGGATCAATACAAGTGCATCAATATCCGTCACATAAAGGCTATCACCTTTAATGGCCATACCTTTGGGGCCACTCAAGCCGGTTACCCAATCTTTCTTGATGATTTCTCCCTTCTGGTTCAGCTTGGCAATGTAGCCGTCCTTGTCCTTGGCATCAGGTGGTACAGCACCAATGCACGAAACATAGAAAACACCATATTTTTCATCAAAAATGACAGATTCAGGTGTTTTCAAAATCGTATCAGTAGCCCATCTTTGGGTCAAAGTTGGGATCGCCAAAGTGTCAACAGCCGGAGTGGCTTCTGGTGCCTTGGTTTCTTCTACCTTTTGTTTGCAGGAAAATAATGTAGCCGCAATGGCCAGAGTCAGTAAGTATTTCATTTTTTTTTGTTTTCCAAACTAACAAATTAGTAGGGAATAGGTTTTAGGGGTTTGAATAGGTTTTAGGGGCTAGGGTCTGGTGCAGGTTTTAGGGGCTAGGGACTGGTGCGGGTTTTAGGGGCTAGGGACTGGTGCAGGTTTTAGGGGCCAGGGACTGGGGACTAGTTTTGCTCATAGAATTGCTTGAGCAGATGCTACCCTAACCCCTAGTCCCTAACCCCTTATCCCTACTATCCCCTAACCCCTAGCCCCTAACCCCTATTTGGAACAATTTTTGCAGTATTAAAAGAGTTATTAATACGTATTTTATTATCTAATCAAATTAATTTATAAGTTTTTGAGTATGAAAGGATTTGTATGGCTGACAGCCGGAATGATGGTTGTAGGCAGTTTTACTTCTTGTGTGAGTAAGAAGAAAATGACGGAGATGAAGGATTCACATGCCAAAGAAATGGCAAGGGTCAACGAACAGCTGGGTAAGTGTGGAGAGGATCTCAACATGTACATGAAAAAATTATCAGCTTGTGAACAGGAGCGAGAAGGTCTGAAAGGGAATGTCAAACAAAAAGACGATCAAATCACGGATCTGAGGTCGCAATTGGCAGACGCAAGAAAGACAAGAGACCAGCAATTTGAACAGGTGGGCAACCTAACTGTAATGAGCAAGGCAGCCAATGAAAACATGAAAGCTACTTTGGCACAAATGGAGAAAAAAGACAAATACATCCAGTTGTTACAACAGGCAAAGAGTAAGGCAGACTCTATCAACCTCGCTTTGGCAGTCAACCTGAAAAGTGCATTGAAAGATGGGCTTGACGATCAGGATGTTGAAATCAAGGTTGACAAAACAGTGGTATTTATCAATCTTTCTGATAAAATGTTGTACCAGTCTGGCAGTTCCAATCTCACCCCAAGAGCCAAGGAGGTATTGGGCAAGATTGCAAAGATAGTTGAGTCCCGCAAAGACATTGAAATCATGGTAGAAGGTTATACAGACAATAAGCCCATCGCTACCGACTGCATCAAAGACAATTGGGATTTGAGTGTTAAAAGAGCTACTTCTGTAGTAAGAATGCTTCAAAACACTTACAAGGTAGATCCCAATAAACTCATTGCTGCCGGTAGAGGCGAATACAACACCCTGGCTGACAACAACACAGCAGAAGGCAGGGCTACCAATCGAAGAACACGCATCATCCTGTTGCCTAAACTGGATCAGTTTTATGATTTGATGAATCCGAATAAAATGTAAGATGCAAAAAATCACCACCGTCACTGGCTATATCGAAGGCTTGGCCCATTGGAAAGAGGAGATCATCCTCCTTAGGGAATTGGTCTTAGCTAGTGGTCTCGATGAAACGATCAAGTGGGGTGGTCCATGTTATACCAAAGGCGGTCAGAACATCTTGGGTCTGGCCGCCTTTAAAAACTATGTGGGAATATGGTTTTTCCAGGGTGGGCTCCTGAAAGATTATAAAAACCTGCTTATCAACGCCCAGGAAGGCAAAACCAAGGCCATGCGTCAATGGCGTTTTACTTCTTTAAGCGAAATCAAAAAAGCACCCATCAAAGCTTATGTTAAAGAAGCTATCAACAACAGTGAAAAGGGTCTCAAAATCAAGACAAGCCCAAAGCCTGATTTGCTTACACCCGATGAATTACTTCCATTTCTAATAAACAAGGACTTCAAAGCCAGGTGGGAAACCCTATCTCCTTCCCAACGCAGGGAGTATTGTGAATCTATACTTGAAGCCAAAAAAGAAGAAACCCGCATTCGAAGAGCAGAAAAGTGTGTAGAAGCTGTGATGTCAGGAAAAAAGAGGTAACGGGATGATTATCCTTATGCCGGCAAAGCCGGAGTTGGGACCCCATTTGGAAGGGATAATACCATATTTCATTTTTAAACAACTGTGGCGACGCAATGATTTGCGTCGCTTCCTATTCCACCATCGGTACCCCTACACCAGTAAACTGGCATAGGGGCAAGCATCCACTGTCGGTACCCCTACACAAGAAAACTGGCATAGGGGCAAGCATTCAACATCGGTACCCCTACACAAGAAAACTGGCATAGGGGCAAGCATTCAACATCGGTACCCCTACACAAGAAAACTGGCATAGGGGCAAGCATCCACTGTCGGTATCCCTACATATGAAAACCTGGCCTAGGAGCAAGCATCCGAAATCGGTATATCGGTATATTGGTAAATTCAAAATCGGTACCCCTACACCCGTAAACCGGCATAGGGGCAAGCATCCATCATCGGTACCCCTACACCAGTAAACTGGCATAGGGGCAAGCATGCGCCATCGGCGTATCCAACATCTGTATATCGGTACCCCTACACCAGTAAACTGGCATAGGGGCAAGCATCCAACATCGGCGTATCCAACATCTGTATATCGGTACCCCTACACCAGTAAACTGGCATAGGGGCAAGCATTCATCATCGGTACCCCTACACCAGTAAACCGGCATAGGGGCAAGCATTCATCATCGGTACCCCTACACCAGTAAACCGGCATAGGGGCAAGCATCCATCATCGGTACCTCTACACCAGTAAACTGGCATAGGGGCAAGCATCCGCCATCGGTATATTGGTATATTGGTAAATTGGTAAATCACACCCTATTTTGAATAATTCTGAAAAAAAATAACACCGGGTATTGACAAGTTGATAAATCTATCGTAATTTTGCGATAAATAATAAAAAACTGTGGGAATAGCCAAGAGTGAAGAGTTTACAGTAAAGGACAACAACCTGGCAAGGTTTGCCAAGGCATTGGCCCATCCGGCGAGGGTTGCCATCCTCCGACTCCTGATTAAGAGAGCGGCATGTATTTGTGGTGATATAGTGGATGAACTTCCTCTTTCGCAAAGTACCGTTTCTCAACACCTCAAGGAATTGAAAGAGGCAGGGCTGATCAAAGGCGAAATTGAGGGTGTACGCATCTGCTATTGCATCGATGAAGAAGCCTGGAGCCAGGCGCAAACGTACATAAATGAGCTATTCGGCGGTTACTACCTCAACAGAGAAAGCTGCTGTTGATTTTTTTTGTCAAAATCCATCGTTATTTTACGATACATTATTCATATATAAAACCATTAATACCATGCAAACTGATGAACAATTCAAGGAGATTGTAAGACAGAAATACAGTGAAATTGCCTTGCAGGATAAAGAAGACAACCAGGCATCCTGCTGTGGATCAGGGTGCTGCTCCACCGAGGTGTACAACATTATGACCGATGATTACACTGGAATGGAGGGCTACAATGCCGATGCCGACCTGGGCTTGGGCTGTGGGCTGCCTACCCAATTTGCACAAATAAAAAAAGGGGATGTTGTAGTAGACCTGGGCAGCGGTGCCGGTAATGATTGTTTTGTAGCCCGCGCGGAAACGGGAGAAACGGGCAAGGTAATAGGCATCGACTTCACCCCTGCCATGATAGACAAAGCACGGGCCAATGCAGAAAAACTGGGTTACAACAATGTAGAGTTCCGACAGGGTGACATCGAAAAAATGCCCATCACAGCCAATGTGGCTGATGTCATTGTGAGCAACTGTGTGCTCAATCTGGTGCCCAATAAAAACAATGTTTTTAAAGAAATATACCGCGTACTTAAGCCAGGTGGTCACTTCAGCATTTCTGATGTAGTGTTGGTAGGTGAACTGCCGGAGTCATTGAGAAAAGATGCTGAAATGTATGCGGGTTGCGTGGCAGGTGCCATTCAAAAAGACGCTTACCTTCAAATGATCAAAGACAATGGCTTCGAAGGAATGGTTGTACAAAAAGAAAAAGCCATCCATATACCTGATGATATCCTCAGCCAATACCTCAACGAAACCCAGTTGAGTGATTTTCGCAATGGCAATACCGGCATCTTTAGCATTACGGTTTTTGCCAAAAAACCAATGCAAAAGGCCTGTTGCGAACCGGGTTGTTGCGCATAGGAAGATAGCACCAGGAGGAGAAAAATGTCCTTAAATTTGGGGCTAAATAAAAAAGGGGTTAATAAATAACCCCTTTTTGTCGGAATGACTGGATTCGAACCAGCGACCTCACGCCCCCCAGACGTGTGCGCTACCAACTGCGCTACATCCCGAAACAGTGGTGCAAATTTAAGGAAAAAAAGTGTGAAATGGTACTTAAAAATGATCTGTCATCCATATTAAGAGGGCTGGAAGAATTAATAATTCGAAAAGATGGATTCTAATATTTGTAATTTTACGATCGTACAGGCAAAAAAACTTCAATCCACCCTAATAAGCTGTCGTTTCTATGCAAGTCAAACTCAAGTTTTTAGATAGATATCTCACTTTATGGATCTTTTTAGCCATGGTTTTGGGCGTGGGTCTTGGCTACTTTTTTCCTGGCATCAAAACCCTCTTTGACCAATTATCTGTAGGAAGCACCAATTTGCCCTTGGCCATCGGTCTCATCCTCATGATGTATCCTCCACTGGCAAAAGTAGACTACTCTATATTGCCCAAAGCCTTCCAGAACAAGAAGGCCATGACCCTTTCTTTGGTACTAAATTGGTTGATTGGCCCAATCTTAATGTTTGTGCTTGCCATTTTATTTTTGCGCGATGAGCCCGACTACATGGTAGGTCTCATCCTCATTGGCCTTGCCCGCTGCATTGCCATGGTCATTGTGTGGAACGATCTTGCTGGCGGTAACCGCGAATATGGGGCGCTCCTGGTGGCTCTCAATAGCATTTTCCAGGTCCTTACGTATAGTTTTTATGCATGGTTGTTCATCCATGTGCTACCCAATGCCATGGGATTGGCATCTTACGCCATCGATGTACCTATGGCACAGGTCGCACAAAGTGTGGCCATCTATCTGGGTATTCCGTTTCTGGCCGGCTTTCTGAGTCGCAAATACCTTATGCAGGCAAAAGGAGCTGATTGGTACAACCGCAAGTTTGTTCCCTTCATTTCTCACATTACTTTATATGCTCTGCTATTTACCATTGTACTGATGTTTAGTCTCAAAGGTGATAAGATCCTTGAACTGCCAATGGATGTGGTCAAAGTAGCCATTCCATTGATCGTATATTTCATTTTAATGTTTTTTGTGAGCTTTTTTATCAACAAGGGCATGGGTGTTCCTTACGATAAAAACGCATCAATATCTTTTACTGCTACCGGCAACAATTTTGAATTGGCCATCGCCGTCGCCATAACGGTCTTTGGCATTCATTCGGCACAGGCTTTTGTGGGTGTCATTGGTCCATTGGTGGAAGTGCCGGTACTGATTTTACTGGTGAAAGCAAGCTTGTATTTAAAAAATAAATATTATCAAAATGTATCCTGAAATCCAACAACACATCCTGTCATTCACGGAGGTCGAGATACCGGAAGATCGCAAGTCGGTTCTTCTTCCTCTTGTTAACTATATAAAAAATAAAAAAGAAAACGACCAGGCCATCCGCCTCAATTTTATCTGCACCCACAACTCGCGCAGAAGTCATTTGTCGCAGATTTGGGCACAAACCATGGCTCATTATTTTGGCATTCCCAAAGTGCATTGTTACTCAGGTGGGACCGAGGCTACCGCCCTCTTTCCAAAGGTAGCTGAAACACTGATGGTACAAGGTTTCCACATCCAGATGTTATCTACACAAGAAAATCCGGTCTATGCCATCAAATACGATGACAATGAAGAGGCGATCGTGTGTTTCTCCAAGTGTTATGATGATTCATTCAATCCTGCCACCGGCTTTGCCGCCATCATGACCTGCAACAGTGCCGACGAAGCCTGTCCGATGGTAATTGGAGCCGAAGCACGTTTTCCCATCAAATACGATGACCCCAAGGCGTTTGATGGCACTGAACTACAAACCGCCAAATATGCTGAACGAAGTCTTGAAATAGCGAGAGAAATGTGGTGGGTGTTTTCACAGCTATAGTGCTTGTTGCTTAGTTCAACCGGGATTTTAATTGCGTGGTCAATACTAAAACAACCACGGCAAGTCGTGCCATCAATGGTTGCAAAAACGAAACAAAGCCAATAATGGCAACTTGCACTAGAATCCACACCAATAACACCAGCCCTGCCAAAAGCGCTGTTACATAAGCCCCCTTTCGGTGGCGCAATACACAGAATGCGGCAATTAAATGACTACCCCCCACCACCACAAACAAGATGAGTGAGGGAATGAAAAAGGAGGAAAACGGACTGCCCTCCAACCATTCTTTGGGCAGCTCTTTGGGACTCATCATGCCATAGCTTCCCCCTCCAAAGGCATTGATGGCTATAAAGGCGAGTAATACTCCCAAAATCAATTTCAAGCCATCCGACGACTGAGCGATCGAATTTTTCATGAAACAAAATTGTTGTACAAAATTAAAATTGTAAGCACCCCTATGTCAAGATTTGAAAGCTGATAGAAAATGGTTGAGGCGGTGATGGTGGTTGGGTGAAGATACCTCATTTCAATTTTCTTCAATTTTTCAAAAAATCAACACATGTTGATACAAAAATTAGAGTTTTTGGGAACTTAATAAAATCAAAATGGGTACTATAGTTTTATTTGCTATATGCCATCACGCAATGAAGGCATATAGCATTTTATCAACGCCCGAATAAATTATCTTTTATCTTTAAACGAACGCTATCATGCCATCTACGTTTTCTCAAATTTATATTCAAATTGTGCTTGCAGTCAGGAACCGGGAATGTGTCATTCATCCTTCATGGGAGGAGGAATTGTATAAGTACATTACTGGTATTGTAAAAAAAAAGGATCAGCATTTATTGGCCATCAACGGCATGCCTGATCATATTCATTTTTTAATACGCATACGGCCCTCATGCTCATTATCTGATTTGATGCGGGAGGTTAAAAAATCGACTAATGAATTTATCAATGAAAGTAAATTTACAAAGCATAAATTCTATTGGCAAGAGGGGTATGGGGCTTTTTCGTATAGCCAATATGAAGTTGATAAGATTATCAATTATATTAAGAATCAAAAAGAGCATCATATGAAAAAATCATTCAAAGCTGAATATTTGAGCTTGCTACATGATTTTCAGATTGAATTCAAAGATGAATACTTGTTTGAATGGATAGAATAAAATGTGACCCCTTGGCGGGCGTTGGTTTATTCGACCCCTTCAGGGTCGGGGACGCTTCCTTTCCTTTTTTTTGGAACGTGGAATTCCTTCGGAATTTATATTGATCGTCTCACATGATCATTGTTCCTGCTTTTTTATTCTACTCCGATGAGGTCTGTTGTTTTTTGATCATTTTTTTGCAACGTGCAATCCCTTCTGGATTAATACCGGGTTGACATCATAGATAGATTTCTGTATCACCTTTTCTCTGTCTCAACTCTTTTGAAATCCATTTGTACAGAATCCAAAGGATTCTCATGTTACATAAAAAACAACAGGCATATGTACGACCCCAGAGGGGTCGCATGTCTGTAACCT
>ERZ724519.179-NODE-179-length-25824-cov-5.008421_pt1 | contig 25824 bp, 13 predicted proteins | sample MGYA00376052_ERZ724519 | MGnify/ENA primary metagenome ERZ724519 (study PRJEB28724, sample SAMN07190883) | activated sludge metagenome | isolation source: activated sludge of sewage treatment plant in Hong Hong | place: Hong Kong | collected 2016-03-17 ... | reverse complement strand
CCTTTACCCGCATTCTCGGGTTGCCGGAATGCCGTCAGGCCGTCTTTTGCAGCGGAAAATATATCGTAACCGCCCAAACCGGGCCAGCCATCCGAGCTAAAAAACAGTTTGCGTGCGGTCGGATGGAAAAAGGGCATGCCTTCGTTCTCAGATGTATTCAGCGATTCGGCATTGACGGGTTGTTTGAACCCCGGTATTTTGGTAATCTTCTTCCCGGGCAGGGGTAGCGCGCAGGGGCAGAAGAAAACGGTATCGAGGGGCACGTACCAAAGGTCAAGTTTGCCCTTGCCTCCCGGCCGGTCGGAGGCGAACCACAGCACCGGCCCCTCAAAATAGGGATCATAGCCCACAAAGGGTTGTGTTGTGGTGTATCCGGGCATGTTGACAGGCTCCGGCAGACGTACCGGCGGCAGCCAGCGGTTGCGCCGGTCTACAATGGTAAGCCACATTTCGCAGCGTATATCGTATGCATTTACATTTTTGCACACGCTGAAAAACACATAGTGGCCATCGGGTGAAAACGCCGTATGGGCAATATGCGCCGTGTCTGTTGTCGGAAAACCGCGCCCGGGTTCGCGCGCCCGCCCGCCACGCGACGAAATCATCACCTTGGTCAGTTTTGACTTCGGTTTTTTCCGGTCGTTTTTCTTGTCAAACCGGTAGGAAGAAAAAAACAGGGTGTCGCCTACCACCACCGGCGCAAAATCGCTGTATACGCTGTTGATGGCCTTACCCAGATTTTTCACTTCCACCTGTTTGCTGTCGGTGGTGATGGTCCTGGCGGCACGACATGCCGTTACTTCTGCCCGTGCCCGGTCAAGGTAAGTAGCTTCCGCTTCCGGGTTTTCAGCAATAAACTGCTCGAACAGAACTGCTGCGGCCTCATAATCGCCCATGCCTTTTTTTACCTCCCCCATGCGGTAGCGGAGCAGCGGAAAATCCTTTGCATGTCGTTTGGAAGCGGCAATTTTGAGGTAGGACTTTTCCGCCTCGCCGTATGCAAAAAACAAACGGGCACATTCGCCGTACTTCCAGAGGACGGAAAAGTTGTCGTTGTCGCGCTTCAATACGGTAGCGTAATGCTGTACGGCAGCGGAATAGTCTTTTTTCTTGAAAGCATCGTCGCCGGCACGTTCGTACGATCGGAGCGACTGACCGGAGAGGGTGGCGGTAAGCAGGAGAAAGATTAGGGTGGGCAGGATTGAGACTGACTTCATAAAAATATGGATTCAGTTTTCGGTATCGGGATGTAGCGAGAAGGCGCAATTGCTGAACGCAAAAAGGGACATTTTCAGTTTATCCGCCAAACAATTGCGCAAAAAAATAATCATATTTTTTAAATTCATCAGAAAATCGGGCACGCTTTGAACGTTTTTACCGGTGGTACGGGGGTGGCGCGATACACTACGGCGACCTCAAATCCGCCGCGTCCTCCGGTGGCAATGTCGAAGTCGGATGTATTCCAGTCGTAACTGACGCCCACCGTCCAGGTCGACCATTCCACCTGAAATGCGGGGATAAGGGCATCGCCAAACCTGCCGGCTACGCTGAATTGCACTGCCGTATCGTTATCGGTCGACAGTACCCGCCGTACACCCGCTCCGGCTATGGTTTCCCGGGCGCCCGACATGCGCTGGGCGACGCCAAATCCAACCAGGTCGGTCATTTCTCCGATCTGTACGGCGCCATTGACCATCAGTGTAAATCGCATGGGCAGTTTTTGATCGGCATCGTCCCGGAAGTTGACTTTGGGCCGGTTGAGGTGAAATGCCCCGATACCGGCATCAAGCCTGGTGCGGGTTTCGCCCGGCTCAAAATGCCAGTCGAGCCCTGCGGAAAGGGTGGGCACAAAGCCCGAGTTCTTATTGAATGATTCACCCGTTTGCATCGTGGGGTCAAACACCTCACCCGTCCATTGGTTGCGGAATTTCAATTTGGAAATATCAAAGGAGCGCTGCGCCAGCGCAAGTCCCACACCCGCCGACAGGGCGTGTTTCTCACCCAGTGCGTGGGCAACACCCGCCGTAGCGCCTACCTGGGTCCAGGTCAGGGCTGCATCCCCCGCCCGGTCGTGCTGCAGGTTGAACCCGACAGAAAGCAGATTGGCATCACGCTTGATCACCTTCCAGTCTGCAGCACCGGAAAAGGTGCGATACGACACCGGCACACTGGTCCACTGACTCCGGTAAAGGGCCGAGGCCCTCATGTCGCCGCGGAAGACACCGGTCAGCGCCGGATTGAAATGGACGGGATTGTGATAGAATTGGGAATAATGAAGGTCCTGCGCAACGGCACGCACCGAAATCAAGAGCACCAATATGGCGAAAACGGGAAAACGCATATGAACTGATTTGGACGAATGGCCGAAGATAGGCCTAAATTGTAAATTCATTCAGTGATGATAGGTTCAGATTACAATTCGCTGTTTTTAGTTTTGAAAATGTGGAAAAAATCGAAATTGCACCGCCTATTCTCTACTAACTATGACTTTTGAAATCTGCGCAGTCAACCTGCCCTCCGCCCTGGCCGCCATGCAGGCCGGCGCACAGCGCATCGAACTCTGTTCCGCCCTTGATGTCGGGGGGCTCACCCCTTCACCGGGACTGATCCGCGCAGCCATAAATCACCTGAACATACGGGTCAATGTGCTTATCCGGCCCCGTGAGGGCGATTTTTGTTATTCGCCCGGAGAATTGGAAGTCATGCTCGACGATATCCGGTTTTGCCTGGAAGCGGGCGCCAACGGAGTCGTGGTCGGCGCCCTTACCACCGGCAACCGGCTCGATCTGCCCATGATGCAGGCCATGAAAGCCGCTGCCGGCGCCATGGAGATCGTGTGCCACCGGGCCTTTGACTTTACCGAAGACCCCTTCCAAAGTATCGACGAACTGGTCGGCCTCGGTTACCACCGGATACTGAGTTCCGGGCAGGCGCCGACGGCATTCGAGGGGCGTTTTTTGCTGAAACGATTGATAGAACACGCCGATGGACGGATTTCCATCATGCCGGGCGCCGGCATCAACAAGGCCAACATCCGCGACATTGCCCTCGTCACTGCGGCGCAGGAGTTCCACTTCACCGGAAAAAAGAAGGCCGTGCAACCCGGGGCAGATATTCCGGGACTGGAACGCTGGTACTGGGAAAGTGATGCAGAACTGATCCGGGAAATTATGGCGGCCGTTTAAAACAGCAGGCAGGACAGCAGGTAGGCGCCCAGCAAGGCCGCCGTATACAGGGTAAATAGTTTCCGGTCGAGCCATTGACCGGTAGGGAGTCCGTGTTTTCGTTCCAGATACCCGATCAGCGCGAGTTTTTCCACCCAAAAAGAAAGTACGACGGACCAGGCCAACCCGGGTAGTCCCCACCACCCTATAAACAGCACGCCCAATACAACCTTGAACAGCAGCTCCACGACGCCCACGCCAAATATTACCTGCGGTACACCTTTGGCCAACACAATGGCGTTGGGCAGCAGCACCCGGCTGGCAGTGACGAGCAGGTATATGTTGAATAACGGTGCGCTTGCTGCAAAACCGGGGTTAAAAACCAACGGAAACAGCGGTCGGGAAACAAAAAGCAGGGCAATCGTGAGCGGGAAAAGCAGGTGCATCAGGCGGGCGGTCCGGGTTTTGAGTTCCGCCAGTCCGGCGGGCATATCCGCGCTCAACCTGGGGATCATGGCCACACCCAGCGCCGTGGCCAGGGCGGTAGCCAGGGGCAACTCGCGCGAACCGTAGCGAAAAACGGCAAAAACAGCTTCGTCGCGGTAATACCAGCCCACAAGCCAGTTGTCGAAAAGCAGGATGAGGTTTCCCATCATCACGTTGAGGGTGAGCGGCGCAGAAAACACGAGGTACTGCCGGATCAGGTCAAAACGCAGTTCGCCTGCGCCATAGCGCAGCACCAACCCGCCGGTCCAGAGCAGTTTCGCGCCGCTCAGCAGGATAAGCGCCATAAAGCCGCCTTCCAGCCCAAATCCGCTGACTACCGGCAGGTATAATGCCAGCACATGCAGTCCGAAACTGGCTCCGCCCCACCCTACTATATGGCGCGGTTTGTCGTCCAGCAGGTAATAATACTCCACCGGGAAAGTGGGCAGGTTCAACAACAGGTACAGGCAAAAGAGTCGGTAGTACGGCACCTGAACCTGTCCGGTAAGCATGGGCGTCACCCATCTCTCGCCCCAAATCATCAGGGTAAAGAGAACCAGCGAGATAAAGCAAAAGACAAGGAAATTGTTAAAAACAAAGGCTTTCCGGTCCTGTTCGCCCAGACCTGCGTACACAGGCGTCATGCCCTGCAGCAGTCCGTTAACCCAAAAAAAAGTGAGCGTCGTACCGATGAACAGGAGCATTTCATAATTACCGATTCCGGCGATGCTGAGGCCGCTTTTGGCCAGCAGGATACTCGTCAGAATGACAGCACCCAGGCGCATGACCTGAAACAACTGCAACGCCCGGGTTGTGGACATGCCGGATAAATTGAAAAACCCCATAGGTCGCGCAAACCTATGGGGTTTTTAGTACAAATCGGTCCGAAAGGCAGCAATCAAATTTGGGCTAACAAACGTTCTTTCAATTGTTTGAATTCCTCTTCCGTGATAATGCCGGCGTCTTTCATCCCGGCCATCTTTTGCAACCTTTCCAGGGTATCGTCGGTATCCGGTTTTGCGGAGGGTTCTGTCTTTGTCATTTCGACCGCTACGCGTTTCCCCGTGGCTATTTCGGATTTATATCCCTTCCGCGCGCTCTTCAGGTCAAGATCGTTCAAGGAACCGCCCTGGTGCAGATAATTGGCGACGACGCGACCAAGCGCGTAAGTGGATGCGCCGGATAGTACCGGCATACTCAACTCGCCGACAATCGTGCCGATGCCGGGGATGGCCTTTACCAGGCTCGCGCTTATTCGCGCGGCGCTGCTGCCCGCCACCGCAGAGATAATATTTTTGCCGAGGGAATCCATAAAGCCTTCGTTGTACAGTTTGGCCAGTTGGCGCAACATGTTCAATTGTACGGCGCTGACAGCGATCAGATCGGCTGCCGGCATTGGGATCAGTGCGGCGCCGAGCGAAAAACCGACGTGGTTTTTGATGATCTCGGAGGCTTTGGCCTGTCTCTCTTCTTGTGTCATGGTTTTGGAAAGGTATTTCTCCTGCTTGTAAAGGTCGATCAGCGCAAGCAGGGTCATTAATCTTGAGGTAAAAACAGCGGTCATGCTTGATTTGGGTTTGACGGCACAAAGGAGCCGTAATTTTGGGAAAAGCGCCCGGAAATACCGACTAAAGACGCCGGGGTAAGGACAAAGTCACGCCCTGCCGGGCAGTACACCAATGCAGGACAGGCTTAAATATTGCCAACCATGACCACAACGGTGGGTGTCGGACTGCCCTTCGGATTGTCTTCCTGTGAAATCGCCAGGGCAACGGCATTGTCCTGGTAGGGCAACATTTGCCACCCGTCGGAGGTTTGCAGGTCGACCATGCCCATATTGACGGGTTTGCCGTCGACAATGGCCCAGAACTGAAAATACTTGCCGGGCGCCGGGGCCTGCAAGCCCGACAAATCGAGTGCGACTTCGCGGCGCACCGGATTATAGTAGGCATAGGTCGTGGCCTTGCCATTGTCGAGTGCTACGGCGCGCGTGTCGCGATCGCGGAGCAGAACGGAAGCCTGCCGAAGTTTTTCCGCCCGCTGTTCTAGTCGGGTGCAATCGTCGATCTGTGTTTGCAGGTCAGTAGTAGTCGTTTTCAATGCACTGATTTCAGCGCCTTGTTGTTTGATCAGATAAAACTGGTAGGCGCCGAGCAGGGCAAGTGCAACGGCCGCCGCCTGGAATAGCCGTAACAGTCCGGGTTTGGCCATAGAGACCGACAGGTCGGGCGTTTCCGGCATTTCGTTTTCCCGGTCTTCCATCGCATCAAGGATACGGCCCTTCATCCATTCGGGCGGCGCCACGGCATTGGCTTTGGCATAACCTTCGAGGGCCTGCTCCACAGAAGCCAGTTCGGCACGTACCTCGGCATGCGCTGCGATCATACGTTCGACCAGCGCACGCTCCTCGGCGGTACATTGTCCGAGCACATAGGTCTCAAGCAGGCCTGACTGGATGAATGATTGAATATCCATTGTATCTCAAACAGCGCATTAAAACGCTGCAATGTTTTGGTTTAACGGTTTCCCGGGGACTGATTTGTTTTATCATGCACCGCTGGATCAACTTATGGTACCGCCTTTTCAACCCAGTATCAGGGTTAAAAGAATCAGAATCACCGCAAAATTCTCCCCAAACAGTTTTCGCAGCTCCCCGATCGCATGCCTAAGCCGCGTTTTTACCGTACCAAGCGGAATTCCGGTTTCTTCTGCGATCTCTTCCTGCGTATATCCCTTAAAGTACATCAAGTCAATCAAAGAGCGGTATTTTTCATCGAGGCGGTCTACCACTTCTTTGACACCCAGGTGATCGGGATTAATACTCTCCCCGCCGGGGTTTTGAAAAAGATTATCAACAGACTCGGTTTTCCGGTAATGCTGAAAATATGAGGTCCTGGTGGCATCGATTGCCGTGTTGCGGGCAATATTCAACAACCAGGTAAACAACCGGCCCTTGGATGCATCGTAGCTGGCGCCGTTGCGCCAGGCTTTTAAAAATGTATCCTGCAGCACCTGTTCCGCCAACTCGCGCGACTGCACGATACGCAGCACGACGCCAAACAGGGCAGCACTGTAGGCATCGTACAATTCGCCGATTGCCGTGCGGTCTTGTTTTTGTAAGCGGATAATGAGTTGGTCTTGCATTGATTACATTGCAGGCAAACGCTTTCGTGCGAGAATCTGCGGGACAAAAATGGCTGTTTTTCAATAGCCTGCAAACGGTTTCCGGTAATTTGAACAAACTAATTCAATTATTGCCGTATTGTCCGGTTTTTTGAACCCTGCACGGAATAAGATGCACTTGTCCATAACCGATATACGACCTGATCCGGGTTACAGTTTTCCGCCGGCACAAAAAACATCCCTGAATCGTTTGTGTTAAAGTTTATTGGCCGGTTTGGATTATTCAGGTAGCCGTTTACTTTTGTTGTTCCCAATTTTGTTTTCAACACTTAATCCGTCCGCTAAATGAAACATTCAATCCGACGACCGATTTGCACCTCCCATGCCCCCCCTGATCGCAACGATCTTCCGGCTCCTGTCCCCCCTGTACTGATTTTTCCTTACTGACTGCCGCCGCTGGCAGGGACTCCTGTGCGCAGACGCTTTCCGACACGCGCGTCTGAAGTACGCTTCTGTTGTGCCGTTTGTTTCAATTAATTGAAATTCAAAACGATGCTAAGTATTCGGTCATGGAAGAGCATTCCACTTTATGCCTTGGCATGCGTTGTGCCCTGTCTGCCATTGGCATGTTCGACGGAAAAAACGCAGGCCACTTCCACCGCAGCGGATTTTTGCTCGACCCTGGAAAAAGACAACATGGAAACGGCCATGCGATGTGTAAACGCCTATTTGGAAACCGGCGAGCCCGAAGCGATCAGGCAGGACAATTACATCGCGGTTGTCGACTGGCTGATGAAGCAATCCTGCGTCACAAGCGCCGCTATCAGCAAAGGTGAACTGGATGCCGACCCGCCCATCAAAATAATAACCCTGACGATACGCACACCGTCGGGCTCCGATATCAAAAAGGTGATGTTGTTAAGCGCCACACCCGAAAACCCGCGTATTACCTCCATTCAATAAAAAAGCCAACCTTATGACAACACGTGAAGCACTCATTGCCCGGCAAAAACCGCTGGAAGCCGTCTATCCTGAAGTCAGGGAAGAACTGATGAAGATACCCGGCGTAGTAGGCGTGGGTCTGGGCATAAAGGAAACGGACGGGAAAAACACCGACCAGATCGCTTTCCGGGTATATGTGGAGCAGAAAAAATCTCCAGGCGAGTTACCGCCCGGGCAGCACATCCCCAAACAAATCCGGGGATTTCTCACAGATGTCATCGTGGTCATGCGGGTCAAGGAACCCGATATCACCGAGCGGCGGAATCTGGACCATTACCGGCCTATTACCGGCGGAATAGCCGTGGGCACGGAAAAGGGAGGCAGCAGTTACGGTACGCTTGGCTGGTTTTTGTTTTACGACACACCCGAAAAAAGCGGCAATGTGCTGCTGTCCAATTACCACGTTTTGTTCGGACACGATGAAGCGGCAGACCACAAGGTCGCCCAGCCCAAATACCGCAAATCCTGTTGTTGTGAGTGCGACGTCATCGGCAAGCTGATCTGGGGCAAAAAAGACGACAAGGTCGATATGGCCATCGCCTGGGTCAACGACGATATCGATATCGAATTTATTTTGCAGAACAACAATGCTGCAGACCGTATCACCGTACATGGAACGGGTACGGCCGTTGTAGGTGAAACGGTGCGGAAGATCGGCGCCCGCTCTGGATTCACCCGTGGTGTCGTCCAGGATATCCACGCGGTGGCGGTGCTGGCTTCGCCGAGAACCGGCTCGGATGGACAGGCCATCAATTCCTACATCGACCAGATACAAGTAAACCCACACCCCGACGATGACTATGAAACGGAGGAAGGCGTACACTCCTTCGGCAACCACGGCGATTCGGGATCTATGGTCGTGAACGGCGAGAACAACATCGTCGGCATCCATTTTTACGGAACGACGACCGACAATGCCGGCAATCCCCTGCCCTACCGGGCCTGTTTTTCCAACAATATCGGAAACATACTCGACACTTTTCTCGACAACGGATTCGATGTAACGGTACTCCAGTCGAGCGAAGGCGACGACAGCGATGCCGCGCCGATTGCCGCACGCAGAGGCATGCCCATCCGGTCGACCGGCATCGCCGAGATTGACGACGCGCTGCGGAACCACCCCGAACGCGATCGCATCGCCGGCGATATTTTCTTTTTCCGAAGCGAAACGCTCGATCTCGTTGCCAGTAACCGGGCCGTTACCATCGCCTGGAACCGCCACGAAGGACCCGCTTTTATCGCCGCTTTACAACGAAGCACCCGAAAATCCGACTATCAGATCCCTTCGGAAATCAACGGCACGACCCTACGGCAACTGCTCGAAGCGATGGAGGTTGCCCTGCTGACGCACGGCAGCAAGGATTTGCGCGCTTTTGTGCTTCAGCACCGAAAAATGTTCCTCGAACTGCTGAACTGCCGCAACCTGCGGGAATGGGCGGACAAGATCGCTGCCTATTACAGCAACCCCGCGCTGGCGTGATCCTGCGCCTTTGCCTGACCGACAAACACTTCCACGAAACCCGATCATTCTAAAACCAGATAGCGATGCCGCAAAACCAGGGGACAATCGAAAATATCGCACTCAGCTTCGCACGACTGCTCCAACCGCTGCTCGAACGTGTTGAAGGTGGAGAGGCCAGGATATTTCTGGCCGAACTGGGCTTGTTGTTTCCACCGCAACTCGACGCCAAACCGGGTTTCACCAATGCCGTAAACGGCCTTGCCAACAACCTGCGGCGTATTCCGCCCCTGACAACGGAACTGATCGACGCCGTTAAAAGTGAAGACGTGGCCCGCATCGTGCAAAAAGGGATAGACGTCATCGGGCTGGTTAAATCGGTTTTCGACAACGTGGATGCTTTTGCCACGGCAATAAAAAACGACGGCGCGGGACTGCCGGGCATCTCGCCTGCCGACCTGAACACGTTCGTTCAGGAATTGCCGTCCCGCATTATCGACTACCTCGTCATCGCCAACCTCGAATCGCTGCCCGGCGCCGTCGAGGCGCTTGAATTCTTTGAAGCCGTCGAGCGGAAGCAGGTAAGTGCAGGTTCCTTTACCTATGTCAAGCGGAAGATCAATTTCGACAACCTGACCAAGATACTGCAGTCGCCGATCGAACGGCTGGAGACCATTTACAAATGGAACAAGCCCGACTTCGACGGCGAAAAACTGTTGCAGACCTTGCAGAGCATTGCCGCCAAATCAGGTGTTCCGGCGATTTACGATCCTGCAGAAAAAACCCTCGACGTTCTTTTCCTCGAACTAAAGCCCCGCACCGACCTTAACCCGAAAGGGCTGGATATCAACCTTTCCAGCGTCATCAATCTCGCCGGCGGCAACTCCATCAGCCAGGACGACTGGACACTGGAGTTGATGCTCAACGGCGAACTCAAGGCCGGCTTGCAGGTCACCGTTCAACCCAACGGCGACCTCACCATCATACCGCCTTCCGGAGAGTTCAAGGGCGACAGCACCCTCGAATTCAGGGCAGGCAAAAGCAACGGCGATCCCTACCTGATTTTCGGACAGGCCGGCGGCAGTCGCCTGGAAGCCAAACAACTCATCGCACGAACCGGTGCGGGGTTTGCCTGGAACGGCTCTCAGGGGTCGGGCAAATTCTCCATTGGCGGCGAGGTAAAAGGCGGCAAAGTGGTCATATCCCTCGATCAGGCCGACGGTTTTCTGGGCGAAATACTCTCCGGTTTCGGACTGGAAAGTTCTTTTGATCTGGGCTTTGCCTTTACCGACAAGGAAGGTTTCCACTTCTACGGCAGCGCTACCCTCGAAATAAAAATACCGCTGCACGTCAACCTCGGTATTGCTGAAATAAAAGGCCTGACGCTCGGTTTCGGCATCAAAGGCGCCGAATTCCCCATTACCATTGGCGCCGACCTGAAAGCCAACCTTGGTCCGCTGGTAGCCGTAGTAGAAAACATGGGAGTGTCCGCCAACCTGTCGCTGCCCGCCGACCGAAAGGGCAACATGGGCGCAGTCGACCTCGCCTTCGGTTTCAAGCCACCCAACGGCGTGGGGCTCTCCCTCGACGTCGGCGTGGTAAAAGGCGGCGGCTATCTCTATTTCGATTTCGACCGGGAGGAATACGCCGGTGTGCTCGAATTATCGATCCTTGCCATCGTCACGGTCAAGGCCATCGGCCTGATCACCACCAAAATGCCCGACGGCTCCAAGGGCTTCTCGCTGCTCATCATTATTACCGCCGAATTCGGAACCGGCATACAACTTGGCTTCGGTTTTACCCTGCTGGGCCTGGGCGGACTCCTGGGACTCAACCGGACCATGAACCTGCCGCCGCTGATGGAAGGTGTGCGCACCGGCGCCATCAACAGCATCATGTTCCCGGAAAATCCGGTGGAGAACGCCCCGCGTATCATCAGCGACCTGCGCACCATCTTCCCGCCCTACGAAGGGAAGTTTCTCATCGGCCCCATGGCGAAACTCGGCTGGGGAACCCCGACACTGGTAAGCGTTTCACTGGGTGTCATCATCGAAATACCTGGGAATATCGCCATCCTGGGCATACTCAAGATCGCCCTGCCGGCCGAGGAGGCTGCCCTGATCCTGATACAGGTCAATTTTGCAGGCGCTATCGAGTTTGATAAAAAACGGCTGTACTTCTTCGCCAGCATATTCGAATCGCGGGTACTATTCCTCACGATCGAGGGCGAGATGGGGCTGCTGGTGGCCTGGGGCGACGATGCCAATTTCGTGGTATCGGTAGGTGGTTTCCACCCCCGTTTCAATCCGCCGCCACTGCCATTCCCGAGTCCGAAACGCGTGGCGATCAACATCCTCGACACCAGTGTGGCGCGCATCCGGGTGGAAGGATATTTTGCCGTGACGTCGAATACCGTCCAGTTTGGCGCCAAAGCCGAACTCATGTTCGATGTGGGCGTAGCACGTGTCGACGGTCATATCGCCTTCGACGCGTTGTTCCAGTTTTCACCCTTCTATTTTATCATCGAAATATCGGCGTCGATATCGCTTAAAGTATTCGGCATCGGCCTGTTCAGCATCCGGCTGCAATTTGCGCTTGAAGGCCCGACGCCCTGGCGCGCCCACGGTACCGGTACGCTCAGCCTGCTGTTCTTCGACATTTCTGCCGACTTCGACATCACCTGGGGTGATAGTGAAGACACGACGGTACCACCGGTGGCGGTTATGCCACTCCTCAGGGCCGAACTGGAAAAAGTCGACAACTGGAAAGCGGAATTGCCCGCCGGCAGCAACCTCCTGGTATCGCTGCGCAAACTATCGGAAGCGGAAACGGCCCAGGTACTGCATCCGCTCGGAACACTCCGCATCAGCCAGCGCGCTGTGCCGCTCGATATGAAAATCGACAAGGTCGGCAGCCGGAAACCCTCCGATGCCAACGACTTTACCCTTACACCGACGCAAGGGCTGAGCAAGGTGACGGATACCGACGAGCAGTTTGCCAAGGCGCAATACCTGAACCTGAAGGATGCGGAAAAACTGTCGCAAAGGGCCTTTGATCCGTTGCACGGCGGCCTGCTGCTCTCTTCCGGCGCGCAACAACTGGGCGCCTCCAAGATGGCCAAACGCAGGGTGCGCTACGAACAGATCATTATCGACAACAACTACCAACGGTTCCGCCGCAGGTTTAAGCGGTTCAGTTCCGGGTTCTTCAGCCATTTCCTGAAAGGCGCTGCCGTGTCAAAATCCGAACTCTCCCATCACTACAAATCACAACTCGATCCTTTTATCAAGGAGTCGAAAGTAGCGGTGAAAGAAGGCGGTTTTGCCGTGGCATTTACGGAAAACAACAAAGCCTACAATGCCGGCGCCATGCATTTTGCCAGCGAAACACTGGCCCAGCAGTTCATACAGCAACAGGTGGCGGCACAACCGGAACTCCACGAAGCGCTGCACGTGATCCCGCAGTGGGAAGCAGTGTAGGGTAAATGAAGATTAACAAAAAAGACCATGGATAAACCACTCGGCACCTATTCATTTCTCCCCTACCTGCGCGTAGGACTGGCCAACAAGATCCAGCAAGCCAACCAGGCTCCGGTGAAGTTGCGCGCCTCCTTTCACCTTGAGCTGTCGCTGGAAGGCAAGGCCGTCAGTGGCGGTGCTGCAGTGGTGGAAACAATCCCGAAAGACGTGGAACTCTACGGGCCGGGCGACGTGGTGGGCATTGAGCCGCGCGCGATCATCAAGAATGAGCCGCGGAACTGGATCACCAATTTTGAAGCCAACTACCTGCCCTATATCGATTTCTACGACGAGGATTTTCCCTGGCGCTACACGCCGGCCAAGGCCGACGAACCGGCGCACCGGCTGCGCCCCTGGCTGGCACTCGTGGTGCTGGAAGAAGGTGAGTTTGCCGACGGCAAAAATATGATCGACAAGCCGTTGCCGTATATCACCGTAGATGGGGCAGTGAACAAGTTCCAGCCCCCCGACCAGCTCTGGGCATGGGCGCACATACACGTCAACCGCGACCTTGCAGCCAATGAAGGCGAGATCATCTCCGAGGATATGAATGCAGTGCTGCCCAAACTCGACGCTGCCCTGAAAGAAAATCCCGATCTGGCGTATTCCCGGATCATGTGTCCGCGCAAACTGAAACCCAACGCCGCCTATCACGCCTTCCTCATCCCCGCCTATGAAAGCGGCAGGCAGGCAGGACTCGGACTGGAGGTCAACCCTGATTTTGCTTCACAATATGCCTGGGGGCAAAAGCCCGACCAGGGAGAATTTCCGTATTACCACCGCTGGTATTTCCGGACGGGCACCGTCGGCGATTTCGAATACCTCGTCCGTTTGCTGAAAGCCCAACCCGCCGACGAACGCGTTGGCCGGCGCGACATGGACACCCAAAAGCCCGGCTGGAACCTCGATGGCCTCGACCCCGACGGACCGCTCGGCGGTATTCTCAAACTGGGCGGAGCGCTGCGGGTACCCGATGAAGTGATCAGCGACCTGGATGAGTTTTACAAATACGAGGACTGGCTGAAAACCGACTATCCGCAGCCTGTAAACGAGGATATTGCCCGTTTTCTTAACCTTGCCGATGACTACCAGAAAGCCGGCGCCAACCCCCAGCCCATTCCCGACCCCGATAATCCGCCCGACCCTGATCCGCTCATCACCCCGCCGCTTTACGGGCGCTGGCACGCAGCAGTGAACCGCCTGCTTACCAATGCCAACGGCACACCCGCCAGCAACCCCAAAAACTGGATACACGAGCTCAACCTCGACCCGCGCTTTCGCGTACCGGCCGGCTTCGGGACGAAGGTCATTCAGGACAAGCAGGAAGAATACATGAACGCCGCCTGGGAGCAGGTCGGCGATGTGGTCAAGGCTAATCATTTTATCCGGCTGGCTCAATTGAGCCATGAGGCGCTGTTCCAGTGGCACGTAAAGCAATTCCAGCCCTTGCTGATGCAGCAGCCCGACAAGTTGATGCTGCTCAGCGCCCCGGTGCAAAAACGCATTCTGGTGCAAAATGCGACGGTTTTTCACCAGGTAAAAATGAGCCTGGTACCCCCTGTCGCCGTATCCGCCCAAATGCGGAAAATGACGCGACCCAGATCCAGGGCCGTTGTAAAACTGCCGTTTGCCGCAAAAAACATAGCGCCTGCCGCGTTCGTATCCCGCCTGAATGCAGGGGAGATCGTCCCGGCGCCGCCCAAGACAACACCTGCCGGAATTCAAACCGAACAAATACTTGTCGATCAAACAACCCCGCAGCCCAAACCGGAATGGCTGGTCAATCTGGTAAAAAAGTATGCCTGGCTGCCGCTGGTTACCCTCGGTCTGGCCGTCCTGCTGGTGGTGTTGCTGTTGCTGTTCATGCCCGCCGCTGTGTGGCTGACGCTGGGTCTGACTGTTGCGGCCGGATTGGTGTACCTGTATCGTAAAATGAACGAGATACTGAAACAACTCGCTCAACCTGAAATATTTACGGAACAGGCCCAAACACCCGAGCAGGTAGATAAAGCGCCATTGAGTCCCGATTTCCGGATCACGGAACCCGGCGAAACTTTCCGGCCCGCTAAGGGAAATACCGACAGCACAGAGGCGCAGCGATTCAAACTGGCCCTGAAGGAAATGTTTGCCGTGGATATCGCCGCGCGCTCAGCCGCCTTTCAGCCGCCCAGACAACAACTCGACCTTCCGGCTGTCGCCACCGGTACGGTGACGGCCCTTCACCCCGACAAAACTGTACCCAAGCTGGTGCTGGACCGCATTTTGCTGCCCGACCGCATCCGGATACGCTTCAATCCGGTGTTTTTTGATCAGATCATGGAATATCCGAAATTCGACATTCCGATGTACGATCCTCTGGCCAAACTCTCCGATGAGTATTTCCTTCCCAACATCAACCTCATCGAACAAAACAGCATCACGCTGCTCCAGACCAATCAAAAATTTATCGAGGCCTACATGGTTGGGATCAACCACGAGATGTCACGCGAACTGCTGTGGCGCGAATACCCCACCGATCAGCGTGGCAGTTATTTCCGGCAGTTCTGGGACGTGAGCGCCTACCTCCCGGAGGAAGGGGAAGACCCGGATACCTTACAGGAAAAACTCAAAGACATCCCCGAATTGCACAAATGGCTGCCGACGTCCAAACTCGGCGACCACGACAACCGCGAGGTGGGTGGCGCCAAAGAAGAGGAGGTCGTACTCGTCATCCGGGGCGAATTGTTGAAAAAATACCCCACTGCGGTCATCTATGCACACAAGGCCAAATGGCAATTGAAGGATAACGGCGACATCGACAATACAAAAGAACGCGACCTGGCCGATATCCCCGACGGGATGGAAAACAAACCGCCACGCGACATCGTCAAGACGCCGCTGTACAGCGCCAAGGTCGATCCCGATATATATTTCTTCGGTTTCGACCTCACCTCGGATATTGCCAAGGGCGGCGATGGCACCAAACCCGAAGATATCGATAACCCCGGCTGGTTTTTTGTCATCAAGGAGCGTCCGGGCGAACCTCGTTTCGGTCTTGATATCGGCGGACCCAATGCGGTGAAACACACCTGGAGCGACCTGGCCTGGGAAGATGCCGCACCCGGACTGGCTGAAGGCGGGTTCCTGCAGATCACCAACGCCACCGGGTCAATAGGCCTTACCGAACCGACAGACAAAACCCAGGCCGAATACGACGAAGAACTCCTGCAATACAATGAGGACAAAAATGTGCACTGGCGCAAAGAAGCCGATGCCGCTGACCTCGCCTATATTCTGTACCAGGTGCCGGTAATGGTAGCCGTTCACGCCGGCGAAATGTTGAAACAGGCAAACAGCAACCCATAATCTCCATAACCCCGACGAGCGCTCTGCCATGCAAGACTTTAAAGACATACAACAACAACTTTCCCAAACCCGCAACGCCCACGGCGCAGCGGAGGGAGACCTTTTTCGCACGACCGAGCAACTCAAGCAGGTTGAGACGGCACTGGCGGAAATGGATCGCTGGTTCAACCCCGACAATCCCGCACACCTGAAACAGCGCAACCGGCTCCAAAACCAGAAACACCGGCTGGAAGGGCTGAAGAAAGAACGGGAGGGCGTTGTGGGAGGGCTCAAAGGCCAATTGGCCGACCTGTATCCGGCATTTTGGGAACAGTGGACCGACCCGCGCAAAAACGCCGGGCAGATGAATGACGATATCCCGGTCATGTTGTTTCCACTCCGCCTTGAAACGCGTTTCAAAACGGTTTCAACCCGAGCAGGGCAGACCCGGCAACAACTCTGGGTGCGCATTTTTCCCGATGAATGTCTGGTGGATACATTTGAAGAGACACTCTCCGAGGTGGAACTGAAAAGCGCCGGTATCTTCTGGCGCGAGTATATACATGCCGCCGGACTGGAAGATGCCGAACGCGCCGCATGGCGCGGTCTGGTGGCAAGTCATGGCGCCGGCCGCGCCACCTGGATCGTCAAACATTACCGACCCCTGAATCCGCTGTTTGCCGGCGATCCGGAAGGCGATGCCGCACTGGCAATGAAGCCCCAGAACCCTGTGAACGGCGAAGTACTCCTGGTCGTTTCCGCCAACAAACAACTAACGGATACAGAAAGAACGCCGCTTGCCGATTATTGGTCGGCGATATGGAAAGCAGATGGCCTGAGCGGTGCAACCGAAATGGCCGCCAATGCCTTGCAGGCCGCTGTCGGCGCAACACGAGCCCAGGAATTGACCGAACAATTCAAACCGTACAACCTGTCGGAGCAAGCGCCCGATTCTTTTACCCGGGAAACGGCTACTGTCCGCATTTTCTTCCTGTATTTGCCGGAAAACGAAGACCTGGAGACCAAAACAAAATCCTGGATGAAAGCCGCACAGGTGGAATTGCTGCCCGAGCGCTTCGTCCTGCTCGGCTACCAGAATGGCGCCAAGGTACTGGAAGAACTCAGCGCACCGGTACAAACGCCTTTTCACGTGAGCCCTGATCCCACTGCCGACCCGGAAGCGCAGTTTGAGTTCGACGAAAACGGCAACCTGGTCATCGGCGACAACCTGCGCTGGATGCTTGACTTCGACGAAGCGGTCGGCCGGGGCCTGGGGTTCCGGATCGACCTGACAGCCCAACAGGCCGCCGGATTCGACCGCCTGCTGGTGCTCGGCATACGGCTGTCGTCGACTGCCGCGGAAGGAAAGGCCGAACTGGAAAGCCTGTTTCAGCACCATTATTTCAGCCGCACCGGGTTTGCGTTTTTACCGCAAGGCTCCGCAACCAACAATACGGAAGACGTCAATTCGGCCTACACGCGCGAAGAAGACGCCGATGAAAGTTTTGATTTTGTTTTTAAGGGCAAGGCCCAGTTTTCGGAAACGGAGGATATTCTCGAAAAAAGCGACGGACAGTTGTTTGCCGAAACCCTCGGACTGGATACCGAATGGCTCAAACAGGTGCCGCACGCGGGCGACCGCGACCAGTGCGAAGCGCGCGCCATGAACACCGCCTTATGGCCGTCTACGCTGGGCTACTTTATGGATACCCTGTTACAGCCGGTGTTCAACGACGACGATATTTATTATACCCGGTGGATGTTTAACCGGTTTGTCAGCGGCCGCGGCATGGTTCCCGCTATCCGGATCGGCCGGCAGCCCTACGGCATCCTGCCTACTTCGGCATTTGACAAGATCAGTTGGGTCTTCGGCGATGAAACGGTGTCGTATATTGATTATTCCACCCATTTTCAGGAAAAAAAGCGCCAAACGGCGTTTAAAGACTGGCTGTGGAAATACAAGGGAGTACTCGACCAATTATATAAAACCTGGAAAAGCCTGGCAACAGATGTTGCGAGAGTCGACCCGAACTCCGATGCCGACCCGCACCAGGCTTTGCTCGATATTTTGGGGCTGCATCCCGATTCGGTAGAGTTCCACCAGCGCTACGCCAATACGCGAAAGCAGGAGCACAACTTCGCTACGATGTGGCAGATTTTCCTGAACTGGAAAACCCTGCCTGCCAATGAACTCCACGACCAGGCGTTCAGCAGGCTCCAGTTCCTGGGCTATACGGGCGATGAACAACCGAAACTTTTCGAACTTTACTGGAAAGTTTTTGCCAATCGCCTGAACGGCCCCGTCATCCAGGAGGGTCCGCTTTCTGAAACCGAGGCACTGCGCAGTGTCACCACCAATAACCGCAATTATGTGGAGTGGCTGTATGAGTGGGCGAAACAGTCGTTCGACACGATACGCGTACAGGACGGGTTTACCGATAACAAATGGCCCAATACCCTGCTCTATATTTTGCTCAAGCACGCCCTCGAACTGGGTTACCACGACGCAGGCATGCGCCTCCTCGACGATGCGCAACTGCTGAACAACCAGCAAAAACGAGCCCTGCGCGCCGAGCCGCATTTCTTCCAGATCGAGGGTGCTAACGCCCCTGCGACAACGGCCGCCGCCGTTGCCGCCAACCCGAATGTGGAAAAAAGCCGATACGATCTGCTGTACAGTCCGAACCCCCAACTGACAGGTCATCCGACACGAACCCTGGCAGACCATATCACCCTGAACATCGGCGAACTGTTCGGCACACGCTACCTCGCCGAACAACTGCGCGCGTTGGAACACCTCAAACAAACCCCCACGGCACGCCTCGAACGCCTGCTGGCCGAACACCTCGACTGCTGCACCTACCGCCTCGACGCCTGGATGACAGGACTGGTCAACTTCCAGTTATCCTCCATGCGCTATGCGCGCAGGGGCGATGCCGAAGGCGTCGAAGACGGCGTCAGTTACCGAAAAGGCATATACCTCGGTACCTACGGCTGGCTGGAGAACGTGCGCTCCGAGAATAAAACCCTCCAGCCTGTGGTGTTGTCGGACGACAAGGAACTCGACACCATTTTCAACAAGGAGGTGCCGGAGAAACAGCGCATACCGCTCGTACGTGACAACAAAAACGAGGGTTATATCCATGCGCCATCGGTAAACCACGCCGTGACGGCTGCCGTACTGCGCAACGGCTATATTGCAAATGCCACACCGCAACACCCTGAATTACTGAAAGTTAACCTGTCGTCGGAACGCGTGCGACTGGCCCTGGGCATCATCGAAGGCATCCGCAACGGGCAGAGCCTGGCTGCTTTGCTGGGCTATCAGTTCGAACGCGGACTGCACGACCGATATAATTTTGCCGAGTGCGACCAATTTATTTACCCCTTGCGGCGCGTTTTCCCGCTCTACACACGACAGGATGATCTCCCCGACGGCGTTTCCATAGAAGCCCTTGAGGCGCGGAACGTCGTAAACGGGTTGAATTTCATCCGGCACATCAAAAATGCCTCGGCAGCAAATAAAAAATACCCGTTCGGCTTTGCCGTTACCAAATTGCCCACCGGCACCCCGGCCCAGCAAACCATTATCAACAGCGAGGTCGACCGTATGCTCGATCTCTACGACGCGGTGGCCGATCTTGCCGTCGCCGAAGGCGTGCACCAGGTCGTTTCCGGCAACTACGACCGCGCCGCCGCAACCCTCGACGCCTATAGTCAGGCAACCTACCCGCCGGTGCCTGATGTGGTACAAACCCCGCGCAGCGGCATCGGGCTTACCCATCGCGTTGCGTTGCACCTCGAACCCGGACTTGTTGCCGCAGCCGGCGACAACCCGCGCGCCAAAGCGGAGCCGGCAATTCAGCATTGGCTGGCGGGGCTGCTGCCTGCAGCCAACCAGGTCAGTTGCCGGGTCAATTACGACGATGCCGTCACGGGCGACCCGCAGGAAATGTTTGTGACACAGGCCGATCTCGGGCTTCAGGCCATCGACCTCTTGTACATCATCAGCCCCGACAATACCGAGGCGCGTTCGGAACTGGAAGACAGGATCGTCGATTTTGTTCTGCAAAACGCCCTTCCTAAACCCCGGCCCGATATTCCCTTAAAGATCACCTACACCGATACCCGGAACGGCGACTACACCTTTTTCGAGATTACCCCGGCCATCCGCAGCCTGCGGGCATTGTTGTTGCGCTCCCGGTCGCTGCGCGCCACGGATGCCGCGCTGCCAACCGAGGCGAAATCCGAAAATACGGGGAATGCCACCCTTGACCGCAGTCGTGCAGATTTTCTGGTCGCTGCCCTGAACGGTGAGAAGGCTGCAATGCTTCAGCCACTGCTCGCACAACTCGACGCCGTTTTCCCGGAGCCGGGACCCGATACGGCCACCATACTTGCCAACATAGACGGTTACCTCAACAGCATCGTCGCTGCGTGCAAATCCCTGGCGCGGTATGGTTTGCAGCAAACCGGTTTCGGCATCTTTTACGAAACCCAAAGCGCCATTTTTAAAAAACTGCTGAAAAAAGCAGCGGATACTGCCCGGCGCTGGCAGGAGAAACTCGATGAATTTGATGCGATTATTGCCGACCTGCCTGCGCAACCCGGCGATGTGGAACGACTCGAATTATTGCTGAAAGCCGAATTGCTGATTTCTACTTCGTATACCGATCCGATGGGTAAATCCCTGGCGCAGGTGCAGGCGGAAATCACGGCAAAGCGTGCGCCGTTCGAGGCGCGCAGGGCCTTGTTCGACAATTTCGGGAAAACGCCTCAAACTTCCGTCTCGGGAGTGCTGACCGAATTCAACGCCCTGCTGCCCGTTGCCGGTTTCGACCTGCAAGCCCTGGATTCAGCGGACGAAACAAAACAAATCGTCACCCTGGCAGAAGATATCCGTGTGCGGGTACAGCAACTCATCGCCGATCTGGACAAACGTGTTGCAGCCGTACAGCAGAAACTCGCCGACCATGATGTGGAAGCCGGCTCTGAAAAGCGGATACAACTGCTCACCGATGCGGCGCGGATGGTGCTGGGCGATGAATTTGTACTCGTCCCCGAATTTACCCTGCCGGACCTTCAGGCGGACGAATGGTCGAACGCCTATGCAAACCGCGAGCAATTGCTCGACTACCAGAAAAACACCCTGGGCAATCCATTTGCCGTCGATGACTGGCTCCACGGTACCGCAAGAGTCCGCGAGAAGATGCACCACGTGGAAAACCTGATTTTCCTCACCGAGGCCTTTGGTAAAACCGCACCGGATTTGAGACCCGTTCAGTTCCCTTACGACGCTGCAGCGCCCTGGCTGGCACTCGAGTTCGCTCCCGAAGCAAAAGAGCACCTTAACCGCGAGAACCTGCTGTACAGTGCCGTCTACCCGGTTGATTTTGACAAGACCCAGCCGCAATGCGGCCTGCTGCTCGACGAATGGACGGAGGTGATCCCGGCAGAAACGGAAACGACAGGCATCACCTTCCACTTTGACAAACCCAACGCAGAGCCGCCGCAGGCCATCCTGCTGGCCACACCGACGAAGTTTACCGGCGCCTGGAAATGGGACGACCTGGTGGATACCCTCCACGAGACGCTTGAAATGGCCCGTATCCGCGCGGTAGAGCCCAGGCAACTTGATCAGACCGACCTGTCCGTCTTTTTGCCGGCAACCATTCTGGCAACAACCTGGCGGCCTGTTACGATCGCAGCAGACTTGGCGCGGGTGAATAAATACGTCGATAAAATTCAGGTCCAGTAACTCAACCCTGTAATCCGGAAAACATAAAAAAAAGTGAACATGGCCGAAAATCTTGTCATTCGCAATATAACAGAGGTACTCCGGGGCGAAGTCCTGCACCCTGCCATTACCCGCTACAACCGGCTGGAGAGTCGCCCGCGCACCGATAATTTCACCCGGGCCCTGCGCGCAGAGGTGCGCGATGCACTCTGGATGCTCAGCAAGCAATGGCAAATGGGTGAATTCCTTGGAGACGACGCCGGCACACCCGTGTATGCCAAAATCCATGTGGAAGGGCAGCGCATCACCAAGTACCAGCCTGAAGGCGATCCCGTTCAGAACTTCGACCTGAACACGCCGATGGAAGCGACGGTGGAGCGGCGGCCCGTACCACTCGTGATCAACAATCGGCCTGCCGCCCTCGACCTGCGCCTCCAGATGGGCAGGCGATGGCTGAAAATGATCCCGCCCTCGGCAGCCCAGCATTTTCGCGATCAATATCCTATCGTCGCGCCAGACCCTTCGAAAAAGGAAGAAGCGGCCGTTTGTGCACATGCAGAGGTCTGGCAACAGTTCAAGGCCGTTGCCGGAAGGGCCATGGACGGGGCAGCCTTGTATTTATATTTGAAAGAAGATACCCTCCACCTCGCCTCTGACAATATACCGGCCCTTACAGCGATTGAAAAGGATGCCGCCGATGCTGCCGGTCCGCTTTTCGTGGCGTGGTTTGAAAAACTTTATTTCCAGCCCCAACCCGAAGAGGGCGACGCCTGGCAGCCGGAACGCCTGGAATACCAGTTCGCCTGTGCTGTACCCGACGGAAAGGGCGGGGAAAAGGTGCTGACCGCAGAGGAGTACTACCACGAGCGCCTCGACTGGTACAACTTCGACTGGGACAAAAGCCGCCAAACGCTCGGTGAGGCGCCGCTGCCGGCCCCGGAATCGCCGGTGGAGAAGAAATACACGACCCAGACCTTTATCCCCACGCCGGTGCGTTTCAACGGCATGCCCGATACACGCTGGTGGGCTTTCGAAGACGGAAAAACAAACTTCGGCGACATCAAGCCCGGCACAACAGACCTGGCCAAACTGCTGCTGATCGAGTTCGGGCTGGTGTATGCCAACGACTGGTTTATCCTTCCCTACACCGTTCCATCCGGTTCGGTGCTGAATATCAGGGGATTGGCCGTCACCAATACTTTCGGCGAACGCTACTGGATCGATGCTGCGGGTCGCGGCTCCGACGAGTCATGGCAGCGCTGGAATATGTACAGCCTGAATATCAAAGGCCATCAAAACGAAGCCGCCGACCTTACGCTGCTCGTGTTGCCCACCGTGCCGAAAGTACAGGAAGGCCAGCCCCTGGAAGAGGTCGCGCTCATCCGGGATGAAATGTCGAATATGGTATGGGGTATCGAAACGGCGGTGCCCCTGGCGCATGGCCGTACCCGTGCCGGCAATGTGGCAGCGGCCGAGTTCCTTGCTTTTTTGCAGGGTTTTGTGCCGCCCAAAGTCGGCGAAACGACCTGGAAGGCGCCATTCCGGTACGATATCATGACCACTGTGCCGGAAAACTGGATTCCTTTTGTGCCCGAACACGTACCCGGCAGCAACAGGCAGATCCAGCTGCGCCGCGCCGCCATGCCGCGCTTTTTAAAAGACGAAGACCCACCCACCTTCGAACGGGTGCGTCCGCGAACCGTACTCCTCAGAGAGGGGTTAGACCAAGGGAAGCCCTACTACATTCACGAAGAAGAGGTAACGAGGGCCGGCATACATGTGTCGCAAAGTTTTCAGCGCACGAGATGGAACAATGGCAAGGTATTTACCTGGCTCGGGGTCAAAAAACGCACCGGCAGGGGCGAGGGACATAGCGGACTGGCGTTCGACAGGATTATACCGGCAAGGTGACCGGCCATTATTTGTCCTTGTCAAAATAGTCTAATAGAGTAACCACGATGAATGGAGATCAACCATTCCATTTTCTCAATTGATTCAGCAACGCGGCAAAATCTTTGGGCAAATCGGCCTTTACTTCGAGGCGTTCGCCGCTGACGGGATGATCGACGCGCAGGCGTGTGGAGTGCAGGCTGGTGCGATCCATGATCGGTCGCTCCTCCTCGCTGTATTTGCCTGATTTATAGGACTTTCCCTTGATTTCCGAAAGATAAAACGCCGAACGACGTCCATACAGGCTATCGATGGCCAGGGGATAACCGATGCTTTGGAAATGCACCCGTATCTGGTGGGTTCGGCCGGTTTTGATCAGTGCTTCAGCGAGTGTAAAACGCCTGAAGCGCTCCACTGCGCGATAGAACGTCAGCGAGGGTTTGCCGGAGTTGGAAATGGTCATCTTTCCCGGAATGGCAGGGTGCTCGCCAATCGGTTTGTCAATCTCGCCCTCATCGTGGTGCAATACCCCATCGAGCAAGGCCAGATAAAATTTATCGGCAGTATGCCGTTCAAATTGCATCGACAGGTGCCGGTGGGCTGCTTCCGTCAGCGCAAAACAAATCACGCCGCTCGTTTCGCGGTCGAGACGATGCACCACAAATACTTTCCCAAAACGACGCTCCAGCAGACCAAGGAGGCTGTTTTTGTTTCCCGAGCGATCCGGAATAGTCAGCAGGCCTGCGGGTTTGTTCACGACGAGCAGGTGTTCGTCTTCGTAAAGGAGGTCGGGTGCGATCATGGTATCGTTATGCCATTTGTTAGTTCGTCATCGGGGTTTCGCTTTTTTTCAACGGGAGCTTTGAAAACTCTCTTATACGGCGGAAATAATGCGCAATGATGATACTTCCCGGGTAAATGCCTTGCCGGCGTGAGGGCCTGAATTTATACCGGTCGATCAGGTCAGCGTTGGCCTTGCGTTTGCGTACTGTCCGCCTGAAGTTGCGGTAAAAAGAGATGTGGGCACGGATGATGGCCACAATTGCCCGGAACTGACCTTTGGCAGCAAAGCGGGCGCCCGCCAGACCATCGAGTAACAAGCGAGCGGGTATAAGCCACAGCAGTTTGCGGAAGGGCTTGTTTTTCAACAGAGAATACAGGCTGTTCCTGAAGTTGAGGAATACTTTTCGGGGACTTTCATATTCCAGCGTACCGCCTCCCAGGTGATAGACCACTGATTGCGGAATACACCAAACCGAATACCCGGCGCGTTTCAGCCGCCAGCACAGGTCGATCTCTTCATTGTGTGCAAAGTAATCGCCGTCGAAGCCGCCAAAACAATGGTACAGTTCGGCGCGAATAAAGAAGGCTGCACCGGCAGCCCAGAAACACTCCTGCGGCTCATCGTATTGTCCGGTATCGGCTTCCCGGTGGTGAAAAATCCGGCCGCGACAAAAAGGATATCCAAGGGTATCTATCCACCCGCCGGCGGCGCCGGCGTATTCGAAACGCGTTTTTTCCTGCCAGGCCAGAATTTTAGGCTGGGCAATGGCGATTGTCGGATCAGCCTGCATGGCAGTCAGCACGGGTTCTATCCAGCCTGGCGTCACTTCCACATCCGAATTGAGGATCACATAGATATCGGCCTGAACCTGTTTCAGTGCCCGGTTGTAGCCCTCGGCAAACCCGAAATTTTGCTGCAAATCAAGCACTTCCACCTGGGGGTAATGTTGCCGTAAAAACGATACGGAATCGTCGGGGGAGCCATTATCGGCTACAACAATCCGCGCGCCGGGACTGTTGGCCAGCACCGAAGGCAGGTATTGCTCCAGGTGCCGGCGGGTATTGTAGTTCAGGATAACGACGGCGACGGCGACGGTAGACGGTGGACGGTGGACGGTGGACGGTGGAAGGGAGACGGTTGACGGTGGACGGTGGACGGTGGACGGTGGACGGGATACATCGTCTGCGGGTTTTTCAGGATGTCCTGTTGAGAAATCTGAATCTTCGGTATGCTCCGGGGCGCCGTCTACCGTCTCCAGCCTCCCGTCTCCCGTCTCCCGTCCACCGTCCACCGTCTCCCGTCCACCGTCTCCCGTTAACCGTTCAAGAATCTCTTTC
>ERZ724519.177-NODE-177-length-25928-cov-9.751440_pt1 | contig 25928 bp, 22 predicted proteins | sample MGYA00376052_ERZ724519 | MGnify/ENA primary metagenome ERZ724519 (study PRJEB28724, sample SAMN07190883) | activated sludge metagenome | isolation source: activated sludge of sewage treatment plant in Hong Hong | place: Hong Kong | collected 2016-03-17 ... | reverse complement strand
ATTTGGCTCATGCGCGGCCTCGGTTTGGCTACATGCGGATTTGGGTCTTGCTGCGACGTGAGGGGTGGCTCATCAATCGCAAGCGCGTCCGACGATTGTATCGCTTGGATGGATTGCAGCTCCGCATGCGGGTGCGCCGACGAAAACATATCGCCCTCCACCGTGGACCGGCTCCGGTTCCGGTGGGCCCGACCGAGCGCTGGAGCATGGATTTTGTCCATGATACCCTGGTCGACGGGCGGCCATTTCGGATACTGACGGTCGTGGATAACTGGAGTCGGCACAGTCCCCTACTAGAGGCAGGGTTTCGGATGACGGGAGAGACGGTCGGGCAGGTGCTTGATCGTGTACTGGACACACCAGCGGTGCCCCGCTCGATCACGGTGGATCATGGGACAGAATTCCAATCGCGCGCCTTGGAGGATTGGGCGTATCGGCGAGGCGTCCAACTCGACTTCATTCGACCGGGCAAACCGGTGGAAAATGCCTTCATTGAATCGTTTAACGGGCGGCTCCGTGATGAGTGCTTGAACGTGCATCAGTTCGCCTCGCTGGCCGAGGCGCAGGCCCTCATCGAAGCCTGGCGCGTGGACTACAATCAGCGTCGGCCTCACAGCTCGCTTGGGCACCTGACTCCGAACGAGTTCGTCGCACAACGTCAGGGACAACCGATCGTCGAAGAAGCTCTCTGCTCTGGTGAAGAACCGTCTCAGAACGGGGGCAACGTCATCTGTCAGCATGTTCTCCCTGTGACTGTCTCGATCTATGGGGAGCTTACGAAATGTTGCCCCGGTTTCCGGCGGTTCCGCCGGCGTGGGCTGCTTCAAACCCGCGATCAAGCGCGCCTAATAGGCTGGCTCCTGAATCTGAAACGACTGGCAACGTACCTGTTCGCGACAACCTGTCTGGCGGGCCTGTGGGCACTGAGGTGTGCGGGGAGCACAGGAGAACAGGACGAGTGAAGGCCGCCCCCACACCATTGACACGCAGACTCAGGAGCAGAGTCAGCAACCTCGCACACTCAGACAAGAATGCGTTGAACAAGGTTGTTTGTCGGAATGCTAGTTAAGGTACCGTTACGCTTCTGAGTGCAGGGACTGCAGGGGGGCCAGGAGGTTGATCACTGGTAGTTCCCGAGTTAGGTGTACTAATGTGGACGTGATCATATGAGAAATAGTCCGTTTTGGTCTTGGTTCCACCGGTACCTCCCCAAACTGGGACGATTGGCACTGAAGCAAAATCATAACTTTCGAAGTTCATGTTCGTAATGTCTCGCGCCAGTACGCCATTCACCCAGTAGCGGAAAATACCATCTCGAGACGTTGGAGTCGTGCTTCGCTTGACATAAAGTTCAAGCTTGGCCCATGCCCCTAGTTGCACAGACTGACCGCCTCCAATATCAAATGTGCCAATAACGCCAGGGAAACCAGACAGATGGCTATTGTCTATCGTGCCATTCTGATACTGCATTCCAATGCGCACTGAGGGGCCGGTTCCCGACATATAGAAGAAGATGGGATTGGTTTGTGTTGTGCTCAAAAAGAGAATTTTCGTTAGAACTGGATGGTTTTCGAACCCAGCGCTGGGTTTCCACCAGAAGCCAACATATACTTCTCTTGCTGGCTGAGGAAAGGCATACCAATCGTTGCCAGGCGAGATACCTGCTGGCATGCCGGTATAGAATATTTGTTGAAGAACTGAGGATGGTGAAAGTGGAGCGGTTGAATCAGACGCGACGCTAGTGCTTCCCCCCTCATCGTGCCAGCCGCTACCTGTTAATGTTGGCCACCCCCAGTCGGTGACCACATTTGCCCCTGCCGGCTCATTCGTCCAAACCCCCGCTGCATGACTCACGTGCGTGTCGTTCAACCCGAAACATAACGTCACTAGGAACAGTAAAACAGCCAACCTCTTGGAGGCGTGAAGCGGTGCGTTGCCATCCATGTTCGTCCTCTTAGTAGTGATAAAACTGGGCGGTTGGTAATGCGGTCATGTGACCCTATCTCCCGGGCGTCTCGAATATTCAGAAGGCGAGCAGTTGGTTCCCTGCGAAGAGGCTCATGATTGAACGAACGTCAGGTTGGCCATGCAGGTGAGCAAGATCGATGCCTGTCATAGGATGACCGTCGTTACCATAGCAAGTGCAACTGTAAGCTTGCAAATGGTTTCGTGATTTCCCCAAAATTCGCCGCATACGCCAGTTCACACAGTTTCGTCTTTGGCCTTCCCTAGTGTGTGGACTAGAGGTCAGCGTCGGCCAAAATCGTTCTCGGGTGTGCAGCTGCGTGTGACGGTGGATGAACGTTTGCCTCGCGGTTCCCCATTCATTCTGGCCACGCTGCCTCATCCGTACGTGATTCTGTGTATTGGCCTGCGTCTTCCATTCTCTCATCGTCAGATAGGCTTGGGATGAAAGGGACTTGACGGCAACCATTCGTGTCGCTCACGGGAAATCGTTGACGGATGTGAGATATTCTGCCATTCTTTTTTACGACATTCGTGGAGTGATGAGTATTGACGAGGGGAGTGACATGGCGAAGAAGATGCAGCGGCAGATCGCGGTTGTGGGGTTAGGGTATGTGGGTTTGCCCATTGCAGTGGCATTCGGCAAGTCCGCGCCGGTGATCGGGTTTGATATCAACAAGACGAAGGTTGAGGAGTTGCGCAAAGGCGTGGATCGGACCGGAGAGGTTTCGGCGCAAGATCTCAAGTCCAGTCGGGTTCGATACACCTCCGAACCAAGTGATCTCAAAGCTGCCGACTTTATCATCGTGGCGGTACCGACCCCCATTAACAATGCGTTGCAGCCGGATCTCACCGCCTTGAAAAAGGCCTCAGAACTGATCGGCGCCAACCTTGCCCCGGGTGCCATCGTCGTCTATGAATCGACGGTGTATCCCGGTGCGACAGAGGAAGATTGCCTGCCGATCTTGGAGAAGGCCTCCGGCATGAAGAGCGGGATCGATTTTAAGATCGGGTATTCGCCGGAACGCATTAATCCTGGTGATAAGGAACATACGCTGGAACGAATCATTAAGGTGGTATCGGCGCAGGATGAGGAGTCGTTGGAGATTGTCGCCCAGACCTATGGGATGGTCGTCAAGGCGGGGATTCATCGCGCATCAAGCATTAAAGTGGCCGAAGCGGCCAAGGTTATTGAGAATACCCAGCGCGATCTCAATATTGCATTGATGAACGAACTGGCCTTGATATTCCACCGCTTGGGCATTGATACCCGGTCGGTGTTGGAAGCGGCGGGAACGAAGTGGAATTTTTTGAAGTTTAACCCGGGCTTGGTGGGTGGACACTGCATCGGGGTCGACCCCTATTACTTAACCGCAAAGGCCGAATCCGTTGGCTACCATCCTGAGGTGATTCTGGCTGGTCGTCGGATCAACAACAGCATGGGGAAGTATGTTGCCGAGCAAACCATGAAGTTGTTGAGTCAGGTAGAGCGCCCGGTGAGTGATCTGCGTGTCGGCGTGCTCGGCCTGACCTTTAAAGAGAATGTCCCGGACCTGCGGAACAGCCGTGTGCCCGATATCGTAAACGAATTAAAGGAGTATGGAATTCAAGTCGTAGTCCACGATCCGCTGGCAGAACCGGAGGAGGCGGTGGGGGAGTATGGGCTCCGTCTCTCGCCCTGGGACCAGTTGAAGCAACTCGATGGGATCATTCTGGCGGTGGCGCACAAAGAATACCTGAAGATGGGGATTGCCGAGTTGCTGAAACCATTGCGGAAACAACGAAACAACGTAGTGGTCGATGTGAAGAGCGTATTGAGTCCCGACAGCCTGCCTGGGTCAGTCAAGTATTGGAGACTCTAAGCCGCCGGTGGTTGGGCGGATGGTCCAACGCTCTGAGCCTCGTGTGTCGCAATTGTTCGTGCTTCCGGAGTCCGGGCCCTGGCCCGGCCTCCGGGTTTTCCCTCGCTAGCGCGCTTCCCAATTAATGCCGCGTGTCATATCTGCCGAAAGAGGTCTGAGAACCGGACCCAACCCTCTTCTCCTCCAAAGCGAGAAACTGATTGTCGCGTATGTGTCAGTTTGATATACCAAAGAGGTTATAACCTTGTTGACCAGATCTATGCAGTTACCCTTCCTGTTTTCACACGCCACTCTTAGGAATCTTCGATACTGCCGGGCGGCTATTGCGCTCACGATATTGGCGGGATGTCTGACGCTGACCGCTTGCGGCGCATTGAATTCCGCAGACGTGAAACGCGGTGATCAGCACTTGGCGGCGGGGAACTGGGAAGAAGCGAGCGTGGCGTATCGCCAGGCGCTCAAAGATGATCCGTTCGAACCGTCACTCCAAAACAAGTATCGGGTGGCGCGGGAGCGTGCCGCCGCGGCTCACGATGAGCGTGGTCGGCAGTTGCTCAAGGATCATCAGTTTGATCAGGCGGCCGAGGAGTTCAAGCGGGCGCTCACGATCGAGCCCACGAGCAAGGAGTATGAATCCGGCCTGACCGAGGCCTTGCGGCTCAGAGAGGCTCGTGATCGGTATCGCGAGGCGGAGCGGCTGGCGCAGCTGGGCCGTGTGAGCGAAGCAATGGCCGGGTATATGCGGGCCGTCGAACTGGACCCTTCCTATAAGGATGCGCTGGACGGAGTCGCCCGTCTGTCGGCCGAGCAGCATGCCGCTGATCGGGATGATCGTCAGAAACAGCCGGTCACCTTGCAGTTTCGCAATGCCGGATTGAAGGAAGTGGTCGAGGCCTTGGGAAAAGCGGCGCATGTGAATTTTGTCTTCGATAAGGACGTCCGCAACGATCCCATCACCGTGTCATTGGAAGAGAAGCCGTTTGATGAAGCGCTCTCGTTGGTGCTGAATAGCAATAGCCTTTTCGCGCAGAAGGCCGGCCCCACGCTCTTCATCATCAGTCCCAATACCAAGCAAAAGCAGGAACAGTATCAGGATTTGATGATTCGGACCTTCTATCTGTCATCGGCCAAGGCCAAGGATATGGTGGCGTTGCTGAAGTCGATGCTGGATGTGAAGCATATCCATGGCAACGAGGCGCTGAATACGATTGTGGTTCGCGATCAGCCGGAGAAGGTGGAGTTGGCGGAGAAGATCATTCAGGCCAACGATCGCGAGGATTCCGAAGTGTTGTTCGACGTGGAAGTGCTCGAGGTGAACCGAACGGTCGACCAACAGTACGGGCTGTCGTATCCCAAGCAAATTGCCGCCGCGATGGTGCCACCGGGATTTACCGGCACGATTGCCGGTGAGATCGCGCAGCAATTTACCTATCGGAACCTGGCAAGCTTGGGGCAGGACAACTATCTCTTCAAGCTTCCCACTAATGTGCAGCTCGATTTTTTCAAGCAAATCACGGATGCCAAGACACTGGCTGCGCCGAAAGTGCGGGTGCTGAACAATAAGAAAGCCGAAGTGAACATCGGCGACAAGCAGCCGATTTTGTTGTCCACCACCAATGTATTGCCAGGACAGGCCGCAACCGGTGCGGTTCCGACCACCTCCACGGTGACCTCAATCGAGTTTCGCGATACCGGCGTCAAACTGACCGTCGAGCCGAACATTCATCTGGCGAATGAACTGTCGTTGAAAATGAAGATCGAGGTGATCCGTCTGGGCGACACGGTGTTGCTGCAGCAATCACCCCCCATCTCACAGTTCAAATTCGGCAACCGTTCGGCGGAGACGATGCTCAATGTGCGCGACGGAGAGACTATTGTTCTGGGCGGACTGTTGCAGGAAGAGGACCGCCGTACGAAGGTGACGATTCCCTGGATCGGCGATATCCCGTTCTTGGGCAATCTGCTGAGTTCTTTCAAGACCCAGCGAGTCACCACGGAAGTCATTCTGACCATTACGCCGCACATTGTGAATTCTCTACGTCTACCGGGTCCGCAGGGGCAGGCGTTCTGGTCCGGAACCGAATCGGTCTATTCCACGGCTCCATTATTCGCCATGCAGCCGAAGCAAGTAGCGGCTCGTGTGGCGTTGCCGACTGCCACAGGAACGGTCTCCGAGAAATCGGTATCCAAGAAATCCAAGGCGGGGGGGGCGACTCCCGAATCAACCACGCAGGGATTGCAGCTTTCCCTGCAGCCTGCAGATGTGACGGTTCAGGTCGACAAAGAGGTTCGTGTCGATGTGATGGCGGCTCATGCACAAGGGTTCGACACCGAGACCCTGACGTTGGAGTTCGATCCCAAGGTGCTTGAATTCCGGGATGCCACGCTCGGTGAAGTGTTGGGAACGGAAGCCGGCAAGGCTCCAGTGGCGGCGACATCGTCGTTGGCGGACGGGGTCGTCGAACTGCGTCTACACCGGTCTGCTGGTGCCACGAAGGACGACGGCCGGCTGTTGCGGGTCACGTTTCTGGCAAAGACCCCCGGCGTGTCGACCGTACGGTTGCATACGGCCAAACATACCGGGGCCGACACGTCGCAGGAACCGGTTGATGTGACAGGAGTGGTGAGAGTGCGGTGAAACAGTCCGGCGTGACGTTGCTTGAATTGCTCGTGACCCTGACGATTCTCACGATCCTTGCCTCCGTTGCGTTGCCGTTCACCAAGGTTTCCACCAAACGGACGAAGGAGATCGAGTTGCGGCAGAATCTCCGGGTGATTCGGGCTGCAATCGATGCCTTCCACCTCGAATGGGCACGTGACGGGGATACGCTCACCGGCCCTGCCTGCGTCAAGAATCGATTGAGCTGCAAGGATGTGACGGGGCCCTACGGATACCCGAAGTCGCTCGACGTGTTGTTGGGAGTGAAACTCACGGGAGAGCAGGCGACCGTCCGTGGCACGACCATTCGCCGATACCTCCGGTCGATCCCGTTAGATCCGATGACGGGCGCGGCCGACTGGCGCTTACGTTGCTACCGAGATCCCGCCAGCATCAAAGACTGGTGTGGGGAAGATGTGTACGATGTTACGACTCAGAGTCAGGAACTGGCCTTGGATGGCACCAAATATCGTGATTGGTAAGCGCGCATGGACGGTGTCTTCCTCTCGTGGCTTTACGATTATCGAATTGATGATCGTGGTGACGATCGTGGGGATCCTCGCGACCTTGGCGGTTCCCTCCTACCATGCGGCTATCATCAAAGCCAAGGAAGGCGCGTTACGTCAGGATCTGTTTTCGCTCCGCGACGTCATCGATCAGCATCGGGCCGACAAGGGGAAGTATCCCGAAGGCATTCAGGCGCTGGTGACGGCCGGATACCTGCGTCGGGTGCCGACCGACCCCTTAACCGGTCTGAGTACATCCTGGCAGGAAATGGTCGATGAAGCTGAGGGCGGGATGGTCGATGTCTTTTCGGGGTCTGATCTTGTCGGTACCAACGGCGTTCCCTACAACCAATGGTAAGGCCATGAACATCATGATTCACCCTACGATTCAGAAGCGACGGCTGGGATTTGGATTTCGATGCTGGTGTTGGGTAGTGGCGCTGCTGCTGCCGTATGGTTCAACCGGCTGTGCGCGCGTGACGCCGTTGTCCGAGCCGACCCCCACCGACCTGCAGGTGACCGCGGATTCCCTGAAGGCAGCGGTCCGGGAGGCACAGCGCACCGCGGCGGAACTGCGTACGGAGCTGGACGAGCAACGCAAAGAATTGGCTGATGCGCAGGTGGCCAGGGCACAGCTTCAAGGGATGTTGCAGGAGACCGAGCGGCGCCTGGCGGATGCCAGGCAGATCATCGACCTGCAACGTGAGGAGTTGTCCGCGGCCCGCACGGAGCGGGAACGTGTGGCCCAGGCTGTTCAGCCGCCTCACCACCCGACACGACAGTCGACGAAGGCGGGGTTGTCTCGAGGAAAGAGTCTCTCGTCGATACCCGAGGGCATCGCAGAGACCTTGCCGAAAATAGAGTCTGCGACGGAGCATCCGCCTGCGATGGACGAAACTCCGGCCTCGTCTCAGACATTCCTTTCCGAAGCTGAAGCCGGGACAATCGTGGCCCCTGTCGCGCAATCAACCGCGCTCTCAACTCCAACGGGCGAACCGCACGTGAAGACGATCGTCGTCCGTAACGGAGACACCCTCTGGACGATTGCTCGACGTCATAAGGTGGGAGTGAATGCGCTACGCTCCCTCAATGGCGTGTCGGGCGACCTGATCATGGTCGGGCGGACGCTCCGTGTGCCGGAGCCCAAGCGACAACAGGCGGCGATTCAACCGGTCTCGACAGGTGCGGTCTCGCAGTAGCGAACGGATGGCCTTGCGTGCTTGACTGAGGCAGATACACTCATGGCGGTGTTTTCCTATAGAGCGGCACGAGCGGATGGCACCACCTTTGAGGGGCATATCGAAGGTGATGATGAGCATCTGGTGCGCGCCAAGCTCGAATCGGACGGCCTGCTGGTCTTTCGTCTCTCTCGACGCGGGGCGGGGATCGGCGTGCCGGGCCTTCCCACGGGTCGTTGGGGGAAACTGCCGCTCCAGGACTTCCTTGTGTTCAACCAGGAGCTGCTGGCTCTGATCAAGGCAGGATTACCGGTCTTACGGGTGTGGGATCTTCTGATCGATCGCACCCAACGGGCTTCGTTTCGTGAAGCACTCAAAGCGGTGCGTCAGGATATTCGCGGTGGTGCGTCAGCTTCGGAAGCGCTCGGCAAGCACTCCGCGTATTTTTCCGATCTCTACCTCGCCACCATTCGGGCAGGGGAGCAGTCGGGAAATTTGGCCGAGGTGCTTCAACGGTATATCGCGTATCTCAAGTTGATGATCGGGTTGCGTCAGAAGGTGACGAAGGCGTTGGCCTACCCGGCGTTTCTCGTCGTCGTCGGCGTTGCGGTGGTGGGATTTCTTCTGAGTTATGTCATGCCGACCTTCATCTCGGTATACGGCGAATCCTCGGCCAATTTGCCGACGGCAACTCGGTTGCTGATTTCGGTGATCCACATAGGAGAGGCGCAACTGATCCCGGTCGCGATCATCGTGATTGTAGCAACGGTCATGGGACGTGCCTGGTACCAGACATCGGCCGGCCGATTGTCCGTCGACCGCAATCTACTCCGATTGCCCCTGTTGGGAACCATCTTGGTGGAACACCATACCATCCAATTGACCCGCACGTTGGCCACGGTCTTGGCGGGAGGTACTCCCATCGTTGAAGCGCTGGAAATTGCCCGCGGCGCCGTCTCAAACCGCTTTGTGTCGCGCGGCTTGGTCTCGGCGGTGAATGAAATTCGCGAGGGCAGCACCCTGGCCGCCGCGATCGAGCGGCCGAAGATTTTGCCGAAGCTGGCGATTGAAATGCTGTCGGTCGGAGAAGAAACCGGCTCGTTAGAGCCCATGCTGAGAGATGTCGCGGAGTTTTACGAAGGCGATCTCGACGTGCGTCTCAGTCAGTTGACGACCTGGATCGAACCGGTGTTGTTGCTGGTGATGGGCGTGTTGGTCGGGGGGATCGTCATCATCATGTATCTGCCGATTTTTCAAATGGCGGGAACGATCCAATGAGGCGACCGCGCGGCTCGATGCGATTCTTGACAGGGAATCGGGTACCGGTTGGAGGCGAGTAACATGGCCATGCAACGTCATCTTACGCGGCCGTCGCTGTCCGATGTGCTGGTGCGTGAAGGAATCCTCACCCGGCGGACGGTGGATCAGGTCGTGGTCCGCCTCGGCGGGAGCACCGCGGCGCTGGGGCAAACGCTGGTTGAAGAAGGCACGATCTCCGAGGCGCAACTGGCGCAAGCGCTGGCGGCCCAGTTTGGGTTGCCGTATGACCAACTCACCGGATTTCGAGTCGACTCTGAGTTTTATCACACCATCTCCGTGAAGCTGATGCGACGGCATCCGTTCGTCCCTGTGAAGGATGAGGCGGGCGTTCTGACCATCGCTATCTCTGATCCTCAGAATCTCCTCGCACTGGATGAGTTGGAAATCCTGCTGAATCGGCCGCTGCACTATGTGGTGAGTTCGCGGAGCGCCATCCAGGCTGCGCTGGAGCGTAGTGAGGGGTCGAGTCAGGCGCTGCGCGAATTGGAAGCGGAGTATCGATCGGTGTTGGTCAAGGAGGACGAGCGGGGCGAAGAAGTGCTCACCGTCGATCACTTCGGTGAGGACCAGAGCCCGGTGGTCAAGTTGCTCGACACCATTATGCTCAGCGCCATGCAGCGCCGAGCGAGCGACATCCATATCGAAGCCACGGACCGTGCCACGACGGTCAAGTTTCGGGTGGACGGCATCCTGGTGTCCGCCATGGATCCGCTCGACGTCAAACTCCATCCTCCGTTGGTGTCTCGTCTGAAGGTCATGTCCGATCTGGATATCGCCGAGCGGCGGGTACCGCAGGACGGCAGTTTTCGAATGCGCCTCGACCGGAAAACGGTCGATTTCCGGGTCTCGATTCTACCCAGCGTCTTCGGCGAGTCCGTCGTGATCAGAATCTTGGACCGGGAGGCGATCACAACCGGTGTGTCCACATTGCGTCTGGATCGTCTCGGGTTCAATCCCGAAGACCTCAAACGGTTCCGGCGCGCCATCACCAGACCCTACGGCATGGTGCTCGTCACCGGCCCGACGGGGAGCGGTAAGACGACGACCCTCTATGCCGCCATCAGCGAAATGAATATTCAAGAGGACAAGTTGATCACCATTGAAGACCCGGTGGAGTATCAACTGCCGGGCGTCGTGCAAATCCCGGTGAACGAAAAAAAAGGACTGACGTTTGCGCGCGGGTTGCGGTCGATTCTGCGTCACGACCCGGACAAGATCATGGTCGGCGAAATCCGTGATGCCGAGACGGCGCAGATTGCCATCCAGTCCGCCCTCACGGGTCACCTGGTGTTGACCACCGTGCATGCAAACAACGTCTTTGACGTCATCGGCCGGTTCGCCTCGATGGGTATCGACTCCTACAATTTCCTCGCGGCGTTGACCTGCGTGTTGGCGCAACGGCTGATCCGGGTGATTTGCCCGGACTGTCGGCATCAGGTTCCGCTTGATCAGGCGCTGGCCGAGGAATCCGGCCTCGATTATGACGAATTCAAAGGCGCACCGTTTTATGAAGGAAAAGGCTGTTCGGAGTGCCACGACACCGGCTATCGAGGACGAAAGTGTATTACCGAGTTCCTGGATCTGACCGATGAAATCAAGGAAATGATTCTGGCGGATCGGGCACTTTCGGAGATTCGGTATCGTGCGGTAACCGACGGTATGATTACGCTGCGTCAGTCGGCAGTGAAGAAGGTCTTGGCCGGAGAAACGACGTTGCGTGAGATCAATCGCGTCACGTTCAGTGAAGAGCGCTAACCCATGTGGGATTGGATTACAAGTCGTCCGCAGTATTGCCTGAAGATCGGGGTGCATGATCTGGCCTGGGCGGAGGTGCATCGGAACTGGCGAGGGCGGCCCCGGTATCAGTGCATCGTGTCCGCGTTGCCTGAGGGGATCGTGCGGTTGTCACCGTTGGAGCAGAATGTCCTTTCGCCGCACGAACTGGAGTCGCACATTCGCGCTATTGCCGGCTCGGCCACCACGCAGGCTCCCGGTCGATCGTCCACCCCTGGCGTCCCGCGTGCGGCAACGGTGATTTTGCCGGATTTGGCTGTGCGATTGGCCGTCGTGCGTTTACAGGACCTTCCCTGGAGTTCTGAGGAGCGGGATGCCTTGGTGCGTTGGCGGTTGGGGCAAGAGCAGCTGTTGTCGCTCAGCGGTGCCAAGGTGTTTTCTCAGGTCTTGTCTGAACCGGCCGCTTCAGGAGATGGGCCGTGCACGGTGTTGGCCGTGGTGGTGCAGGAGTCCGTGTTGGCGCAGTACGAAACCGTCTGCGAAGCGGCCGGGCTCATTCCCCAGGAAGTCGACGTCGCAAGTCTCCGTCTCTATAACCTGTGGTCTCAGGGCGCATCCCGGACGGCCCAGCCCACCGCCGATCTGTTATGGGTGAATGCGACGGATGGCGGGGTCACGGCGTTCGTGTTCCACAAGGGAGCCTTGGTGTTCCTCCGTTCCAAGTTGCAGGGTGGAATCGGTTCGGGCGGGGTGTGGCCGCCGGGTTCTGAGCAGGTAGGCATCAATCGTATCGTGCAAGAGTGCGCCGATTCGATTTACGCCTGTCAGCAGCAGACGCCGGAGTTGGCCATCAGCCACGCTGTGTTGATCGCCGATGACGTGTTGGGCCCTGGGTTGCGGCAGCAGTTGGAAAAAGGATTGGGCGTACCCGTTCAAGAACTCGACTGGGATCGTGTCCAGCAGTATGGCGGCGGCCCGATCACAGGGCCTCGGAGCAGCGCCGCATTGCCGGCCATCGCGGGAGTCGTGTAAGGGATGTTGCTCGACAAGCTGACATCGGTGCTTCGTGACGTGGCCTTGCGCATCGGCCCGCCTTCCGCCCGCAGCGGACTCTTCACGATGAACCTGAGCAGCCGGTATCGTTGGTATCTGGCGCCGGCCAGGCTCGTGATCATGCTCCTTGCAGGGGCGATTGGTGTCGCGATGCTCTGGGACATTTCTCAGGCGTGGTTGGTCTGGCAGGACGTGCAATCAATGGAGACGGCCCTCAAGCAGGTGCAAGACCGAGATCGGGAGCTCTTAAAGGAAGCACAACAGGAGGGGCTCGATCTCTCGGATGCTGCGCTGCAAGTCCTTCCCAAGGAAATCGAGTTTGCGAACCACCTTATCGAAAAACGCAGTTTCTCCTGGACCCGATTTCTCACTGAACTCGAACGGGCCATTCCTCAACGGATCGCCGTGAACAGCATCCGGCTGGACCCGGCGAATGCCACGATCATGCTGACGGGGTCCGCCCGCGCGCTGGAAGACGTGACCACATTGACGGTGACGTTTCAGGATCATCCGCAATTTAAGGATCCCGTGTTGGGCCAGCATCGGGTGATGAGTAATGGGCTGGTAGAGTTCGACCTAACGCTGCGCTATCGGAATCGAAGCCAATGATGTTTCCAGGACTCGATCGTCTTCAACTGACGTCGCGCCAGCCCTACGCGCCCATTCTTCCCTGGGTGGCCTTCGTGGCCGGGCTCTTCGTGTTGAGCTATGGGATCCACGCTCTGGTGCTTGGCGCGACGGAGGAAGAGAAGGTTCGGCTCGAAGGCGAGTGGATCAAGGCACGGCAACAGTTAAACCGGCACAAGGATGCCAAGAAGGCCAAGGCGGATCTGCAGCGGGTCTGGGCGGTGCTGCCCCTGTTCCGGGATTTTGCGCCGCTGGCGCTCGGGGTGACTGAAGAGGCGAAGCGTGACCAAGTCACCTTGCCGGCACTGTCGTACAAGACAGAAAAAACCTCCGTTCCCGATGCAAGTAAAGCCGTGCTGCAGGGGACAGTGACAGGACGGTACGAAGACTTGCGTCGATTCCTCTATAACCTGGAGTCGGCGGAAGAATTGTTGTTCATCGAAGACCTCAATCTGATTCGATCAGGCAATGTGCAGGATCAGCAATTGACCTTCAATATTCGAATTTCGACCTATCTGCGCGGGGAACATTTGCAATCCCCGACATCGCCGTAATCCTTATGAATCGACCCAGTAAAAATCAGGGTGTGATGCTGCTCGCTCTTGTGGTGCTCTGGATCGGCTTGCTGATCTGGCAATTTGACCACTCCAGTGAGCAGGTGCGAGTGCCGCTCACCCATGTGAGCGGGCAGCACACCACGGGGAAGGCCCCTGCCGCGGCAGCCGGCGGCGATTTGCAGGTGCATCTCGAGCGCCTAGCCGCGATTAAGGGGCAACGTGAAGCGACGTTCGCCACGCCGCGCAACATTTTCGCGAGTCTGCTTCCTCAGGTCGAACCGGTTGCGGTGCCCAGCCCGGCTCCTCGGCGTGGACGTTCCCGCGGCCCCGCTAAGCCGGCCGCGCCTCCTTCTGCCGAGCCTTTGGTGGAAGAACCACAGTCCGAAGTCAAGGTGGAGGAGGAACCGGTTGAGGAGGGGCCGAAGGGACCGACGCCTGAAGAGATTGAACGGTTGCGCATCGCGACCGAACTCAATCAGTTCCGGTATGTCGGATTCATGGCGGTCGGCGGCGGTGCGCAGAAGAAAAAAAGCATGGCGGTGGTGGTGCATAACGACGAAATGCATGTCGTCCAAGCGGGCGAAGTCATCGGCGGCGAAGTGTTGGTCAAAGACGTCTCACAGAAGGAAATCACGCTGCAGGACGTCGCATCGAAAATCACGCAGATCATTCCGGTCACGAATGATCCGGGAGCGGGGGAGCAACCCAACTAGGAGGGCATGGGGTTGCGGCATCACCTCGAGAATGCGCGCGGGATCACCTACCTGGCGTTGATGTTTTCCATCGTGCTGATCGGGATCTCCGTCTCCGCGGCGGCTCGTCAATGGACCGTCATGGTGCAGCGGGAAAAAGAGGCCGATCTCATGGCGAAGGGGATCGAGATTCAGAATGCCCTGGCGCTCTATTCAGCCCAAATGAAGATCGGGCGCATCATGCCCGCCGAGATCTATCCTCAATCCTTGGCTGAGCTGACCCGCACACCGAAACCCTTTTTACGGCGGGTCTACCAGGATCCGGTCGGTGGAGGCGATTGGGAATACCTGCGCGCACCCACCGGAGGGATCATGGGGGTGCGAAGCAAGAACAAGGGCAAACCGATCAAAGAGCGTGATTTTCCCCTCGCGGTCCGCCATTTTGAAGGTCGCAAGACCTATCATGATTGGATTTTTCAGCATCCGAATCCCTCTTCCCAGTCCATGTTGATGCCGCCGATGATGGGGCTAGCTCCTGGCGCCATGCCCCAGCAACCAGGGGCGCATGGGGCCAGTCCAGGAGTACCGACTCCACCCGGCACCCGCTGATCTCCGGGGCATCCCGGCACCCTTGACCCGACTCCGAACCCCACAGTATTCTGTCACGCTATCGTTCATCGCGCCAACGTTCACCTTCTTGATCGGTTGAGCCTTCGGTTTCAACGCCGGACGCGTCACCAAGTAGCAGGAATGCACGACATGGAACACGATCTTACCGAATCCCCGGCCCAGGAACTCGAGGCCCCGAGTGAAGTGCTCTCTCCCGAGGACTATGTCGCGACCTTGGTAAAGGCGGCCAAGGGCGCAGCGGGTCGACTGGCCACCCTCTCAACGGCCGTCAAGAACCAGGCCTTATTGGCCATGGCCGACGGGCTGGAGGCGCAAGAAGCGGAACTGCTGGCCGCCAATGAAAAAGATCTCGAGCAATTCGATTCCACCCCCGAGAAAGCAGCGTTGGCCGACCGGCTTCGCCTGACGGCGGAGCGCATCCGCGACATGGCCGCGGGACTGCGCGATATCGCCCGTTTGCCGGACCCGCTCGGAGAGACGCCCAAGATGTGGACGCGCCCGAACGGGATGCAGGTTGGACGGATGCGAGTTCCTATCGGCGTCATCGGGATCATTTATGAAGCACGCCCAAACGTCACGGCCGACTCCGCGGGGTTGTGTCTGAAATCGGGCAACGTCTGTCTCCTGCGCGGCGGGTCCGAAGCGCTGCATTCCAATACGGCCATTGCCAAAGTCTTGAGTGAGTCCGCCGAAAAAGCCGGTGTGCCGGCCGGCGCGATCACCTTTGTTGACCGTCCGGAGCGGGATATCGTCCAATTGCTCCTGAAGCAGGATCGATACATCGACCTCATCATCCCCCGGGGCGGCGAGTCGCTCATGAAGACCATCGCCGAGCATGCGACGATTCCAGTACTGAAACATGATCAGGGTGTATGCCACACCTATGTCGACGTGGATGCCGATCCTCACGTCGCCGAACAGATTTGTTTGAATGCGAAAGTGCAGCGCCCCTCGACCTGCAACGCGATGGAAACCTTGCTGGTCCATCAAAGTATTGCCCGTACCTGGTTGCCGCATCTGCTGACAAAGCTCACGGACGCGAAGGTCGAGGTTCGCGGATGCCCGAAGACCTGTCAGCTCTGCCCCGAGGTGAAGCCGGCCGTGGAAAGCGACTTTGGTCGGGAGTTCCTTGACCTGATCCTCGCGGTGAAGGTGGTCAAGAATATGGAGGAAGCGCTGGAGCATATCGCCACGTTTGGATCCCAACATACGGAAGCGATCGTGACCAAGGACTATGCTCGGGCAATGCGATTCCTGCGTGAGGTGGATGCCGGTGCGGTGCTGGTGAATGCGTCGACCCGGCTGAACGATGGGTATCAGTTCGGCCTGGGCGCCGAAATCGGCATCAGTACTTCCCGCCTGCATGCGCGAGGCCCGATGGGACTGGAAGAGTTGACCTGTTCCAAGTTTGTGGTGCTGGGGAGCGGGCAAATCCGCGAATAAATGCCGGTTGAGCCCTCACTGCAAGACATTCTGAGACGTCCCGGTACGCTCACCTTTCCCGCCAATCTTGCCGACGAGCCGCATGTGTCGGCTGCTGCCGTCTCCATGCTGCGGCAGCAGACCGGCCACCTCATGGTCTACGGCAGCCACGGTCGTCGAATCCTCGCGACCGACCCAGACGGATATCCGTTACATGAATGCGAATGGGGAATGGTTGAGGGGAGACTGTCCCTTCTCCGTGCCAGGGTGCATCTCGACTGGGGGGCCTGGGTCGGGCTGATTCCCAGCGGGCTCGTGAACCGGATGACGCTGGATTTGTCCCGAAAGCCAGGCTGGCAACGGCTTCGGGCCGACGATCTTCGAAACATGGCGGCCCAGGCGATGTGGGTTCCGCTCGAGGAAGTGCGGTGTTTTTACAGCGACCAGGATATGACGATTGATGCGAAGGGCACCGCCACGATCCGGCACCGCAAAGACGCCATCTACCATTTGCCGGATGGGACCTTTGACAGCAAGGTTTTCATGGCCTGCATGGGGGCCATGCATTGGGACGCCATCGATTTTCTGCCGGTTGTGGAGTTATTTTTGTCGCTTTTGCCCGGCACCGGCTCCGCGTTGTTTGAGCTGATTCGTGGGCTGTATGACGATCAAAATCGTCACGCCGCTGCACCTCGGCCTCTGCGGTATCGTGGCATCCCGACCTATCCCTCTGAAGCGGCGTACCGGCTCTTCAGCAATTTCTTTTGCCCACAACTCCCTGGAGGCGCAGATCCCTTCCCGGTGTTTATGGATGCACCCCGCTCGCATCTGGTGACCTGGATGCCGGTGCCTGATCCCCCAAGGCGACATATCGACATCGACCAGCATCTCTGTGTGACGGTCCAAGGTCACCGGGTCTTGAAAGCCACCTGCTCGGATGACGAGGCCGGCCTGTCCTATCAGCCGTTCGACCTGCAGGGGATGGCTCCTTGCCAGCGTGGATTGGTGGTTGAAGGGGATCGGTTGCTCCTGATCGATCGAGCGAGCCGAAAGGCGTTTCCATGGCCGTCTCGCTGGGGAGATGTCACCGGCCCGTCGATGCCCCCGTCAGTCCAGCCCCCGTCCGACTGGACGGCCGTGTTCAGCGGGACCGTCCCGCGAGTCAGTCCGGAGGAGGCGTTCGGCGCGGTCTTGTTCTATCCCGACGACCAGCAAGAGATCGGCGAATTGGCTACGCAGCCTTTTGTGGCCGATTATCTGCAGGACCTGCTCGAGCAGGATCGCGTGTTGACGGCTCGGGTGGCAGGCGCAGGGCGCGTGTTGATCACCGGTTTCGATAGCGCAATCGTGACATGCATCGGCCATGATCGTCCGCGTGCCTATACCGTGGTGTACGAGCATCCGGCGTTTGCCCAACGGCAAGCCCAGATGTTATGGAACCTGCTGGCTCGTGCGCAGCGGTTGGATTGGCTGACGCACATGACGATGCGTCCCCGGTCCGAGGAGGCAGGCGAGGAGGGGGCAGGTTATCAGCTTGCCTACGAATGGACACCGTTCGCACAGTACGGCGATCTTTCTGCGATCGCGAGGCGAATGCAGCGCCTCGCTGGTCGGTTGACCACCGGAGCGGTGGCCTTCATTGTGGGGCCGGCATCGGTAGGAGATGGGTGCCGCTCTGCGGGGTTACAGCTGCAGGCCATGATGCCGGTGGCGTCTCTCTCCACGTTTCGCATGCATCAAAGTGTCTTACCGCGCGCGCAATTGAAGCCGGGGATCATGCTGTACCAGGTGGCCAGGACTTGATGGCGACCTTCGTCCGATCTAAAGACCTGACCGGATGGGCCGACGATGACTGTCGAGTGGCCTGAGGGAAATCAACTACAGTCCGGTCGAAGTTCCTGTTACAATTCCGAGTCACGTGAATCGCGCGTGAGTTGGTGAAGTCGGAATGGGTTGAGAAGGAGCGGAGCGTCTATGGGATGGCATCGCGATGGCAGAAAGGCAGTGAACCGACGTATCCGTCAGGCGGCGGGGTGCGACGTCGGTCCTATCGAGCGCTTGAAACTCTGCGGAGGCTTTTCGTTCATCGAGGTGATGATTGTGGTGGTCATCCTGGCCATTCTGGCCACGCTGTTGATCCCTCGGGTCATGGGTCGCACGGAGGATGCGAAGCGGGCTGCCGCCAAGGCGCAGATCTCAAACATTGAGAGCGCGCTGCAGCTCTACAAACTAGACAATGGCAATTTTCCTTCGACTGAGCAGGGATTGAAGGCGCTCGTCGAAAAGCCCGCAGCGGGCCCCGCCGCGCCGAATTGGAAGGCGGGAGGATACCTGCCCAAGGTGCCGGTTGATCCGTGGGGTGCTCCCTATAAATACACCGTTCCCTCTTCGCAGGGGGCGGAATTTGAGATTCTCTCGTTCGGTGCCGATGGTACTCTCGGCGGCGATGGCAAAAACGCGGACATCGTCAGCTGGGATTTGGACCGCAACTAACCCGGTATCCATTCACTCACCTGCTGAGCGTTCCTCTCCAGCCTGTTGCGACTCGACGCCCGCTCCCTGAGCCTGCTGACGCCCTCAAGATCAGACCTCGGTCGACCGAAGAAGAGACGAGGGCCTTTCCTTCGTAAGGAGTAGGTGATGCGCCGAGTGATCTTTGTGGACGATGCGCCGGAGATATTACAGCATCTTCGACGGGCATTGGCTCCCATGCAATCCGAGTGGAACATGCAGTTCTTTCCATCGGCCGCGTCCGCGTTGACCGTGATCCGTGAGACGCCCTGTGACGTCGTGGTGTCCGACATGACCATGCCGGTCATGGACGGCGCGCAGTTCCTCAGCGAGGTTCGCACGCTCTCCCCGCAGACCATCCGGATCGTGCTCTCCGGCGACCAAAGTCCCGTCAATCATGTGCGCTCCGCAGCCGTGGCCCATCGTTTTCTTCAGAAGCCGGTGGACCTGGCCTTGTTGAAAACCACCATCGCGCGGGCTGAGACGTTGCGGGCGATGCTGGCGAATCCTGCGCTCCGGAGTTTGGTGGGTGAAATCAAGGTGCTCCCCAGTCTTCCGTCGATCTATCAGGACCTCATGCAGGAAATGCAGGCTCCGCAGGCATCGCTGAAAAAAGCCTCTCGCATCGTCGCCAAAGATCTCGGGATGATGACCAAGATTCTTCAGCTCGTGAATTCGGCATTTTTCGGACTCCGCACCCACGTGTCCGATCCCGAGCAAGCCGTGGCCCTCCTCGGTTTCGATACGATCAAGTCGCTCGTCCTTTCCAGCCAGGTGTTTGCGCAATTTGAGCAAGGCCGGCTTCCGTCTTTTTCCTTGGAAGCCCTGTGGCGGCACGCCATGCTCACCGGTACCTGCGCACGGCGGATCGCCAAGGACGCCGGTGCCAGTCAGCAGGTGATTGATGAGGCGTTTACTGCGGCGTTGTTGCACGACGTTGGGGTGTTGGTGCTGGCCGCCAATAAGCCGGATGACTATGCGCGGGTGCTCGATCTGATGCGCACGAAGCCGTCGCCTGATTGGGCTGCTGAGCGGGAGGTCTTCGGGGCGGACCATGCCCATGTGGGCGCTTATCTGCTGGGACTCTGGGGGCTGGGCGACGGGATCATCGAAGCGGTGGCGTTCCATCAGCATCCCGGCGAGTGTCAGGCCTCTGGGTTTACCGCTGTGACGGCCGTCCATGTCGGAAACGCCATTGCCGAGCAACAGGCTCACGGTGAGGCCGGCAAGGCTGATTTGGCCGGCGTGGACCACGCGTATTTGTCGCGCGAACAGTTACTGCCTCGTCTTTCCGGCTGGCGCGCGCTCTGCGCCGCCTGAGTCATTCCACACACGCTTGACCAAGCTGCCTGGCCCGCAGTACAACCACCTCTCCTGCACTCCAGCATACCGAGGCCATATGGTTCGATGCGCCACAGTTCTGCGTTCCGTCTTGATCGGCCTCTCGACTGGCGGGCTCGTGCTGTGCTTGCTGTCAGGGAGCGAGGCCGGCACCATCGTGGTGGATGTGAGTGTCGAGCAAGGGCCGATGAATCACCGAGCCAACGGGTATCTGGTGAGCATCGAGCCGACAGAGCCTCCGACGAACCTGATCGAGCCGTTGAAGCCCACGAGTTTTCGAGGCAATGCCGGATATGTGTTGAGCAATTACGATCGGCTTGCGCGGGTCGGCGTCACGGAATTTCAGCTCACCCTCGGCTTGGTATTTCACCATCTTGCCCTCCAGATTTTTGATATCAACCAGATCGGCCTCGATGGGAACTATGCGCCCTGGTTGACCCATGTCGACCGCATCATCGATCAAGTCCTCGAGCGCAGGCTCAATGTTTTATGGGATATCTACAATGAACCGGATCTCGCGGCACTTCCCTTGAATGACAACGAGCGTCTCAAGGAAGGCTGGCGCCTCGCGTTTGGGCGCATTAAGGAGCGTATTCCCAGCGCCAAGATCGTGGGGCCAAGTGTGAGCCGATACCGGTTGCTCAAGCCGTTTCTGGAGTGGAGTCAGTCGCAGGGCGTATTCCCCGATATGGTCGCCTACCATGAATACGGCGATCCAAGCGGTGCGTTAGGGTATGTGGAAGATCTGCGGAACTATTTGAGTGCGCGCGGTCTGGTCCGACCCATTTCGGTCAATGAAATATTGGGGCAGGAGTCCTGGACCATCGCCGGGTACACCGCAGCCGTCATTGCCGCGTATGAGCGGGCCAACATCTTAAGCGCCATGCGTGCCTGCTGGCCTGATCCCCAGGACACGAGTCGAGATAGTGTGGAGAACACCTGTGATAACCCCACGCTGGATGGATTGCTCTATGTCGACCGCCGGTCAACACGGCCAGGCTGGCATATCTATAAGACGTATGCGGATATGCGTGGTGTGCGGGTGTTTACGATGACGGACAGCCCGACGCTCCACGCCCTCGCGGCGTTGGACGGGCCTGCCGGCACGTTGCGGCTGCTCGTAGGCAAATATGGGGACTCTTCGAGCGAAGAAACCAGAGTGATCATCAGGAACAGCCGCGGAAAGGTCGTCCCCGTACAAGGCGAGGACGTGCATGTCTGTGCCGAGCGCATTCCTGATGTGGGCTCGGCGCCTCTTGAGACGCCGGTGGTCACGATCAATCAACTCCTGTCGGTCTCAGGGAGCGAGCTCTCCTTCATCCTGCCTGAGTTGTACCACTCGGATGCCTACCGCCTTGCGATCGGACCATCTTCGCTCTGCCAGGGGAATCAGTGAGCGGGTGTTGTGTATCGCAGGATGAGACCTCTCGCCTTTGTTGTCTCAGTCTGGTATGGACCACCAAACGGACGACTGAACTCAGGTGGGAAGATTGGTGGGTTGATATCGCATCGGGCGCTCTCCTGGCTCGGCGATGACTGACGCTGCCGCCATGCGTGCTGCGATGGAAAGGTCTTGTGGCAGCCCTGCAGGAAAGCTTCTCGGCCCCAATGAGATACCCGGCAGATTCCACGGCGGATGCTCCCAGGGCTTATGGGCCGTACCTTCCGGATTTGGCGTGATCGCGCAAGGAAGCGACGGGAGGAAGGGCATGCCGATCTGCGCGAGGTTTCCCATCATCCAGTTCAAGGCCCCGTCAGACAAGCCGCTCTCATTGTGGGCCTCGGGATATCCGCCTCCGACATCGCCGTGTGCTCCGGGAAACAGTCGCTGAGTGACATTGGGCGCAGGATCCCAGAGGGTGGGTTTGAAGTCATTGCGTCGTTCGTCCAAGGCCACTGCATGGAAGCCCATGCCCACTTTCTGGCTCAACTGGGTATCGACAAACTTAAATGCATCCACACGATTACCCTTGCCCGCATAGTCCGGAAATCCCATCGCCCCGACCGTATCCCAGACCGCGACGGCAGCGAGGCGGTCGACCGCAGTGAAATCCCCGTTCTTCAGCGAGCCACTGGAAACAAAAGCCGGGAGGTTGCTCGTCACCTCAGCAAGATGGGCGAGGCTGAACGGATTGACGATCGTGGCTCGACGGTACCGATACCAGGCTTGTGCGCCGCACCGATAGGCGCGTTCTTGATCTTGGACAATTTGTGGGCTCAGGAGGCCTTGCGATGCGATGAGACCGGCCAGCGCGCGTGCCGTATACGCGCCGCGGCTGAAGCCGACAATCACAAGGCCGTCGCCCGGTGCATAATTTCTGGAGAGAAACGTATACCCACGAACGATACGAGAAATGACGCCCGCGCCGAATGCACCGCCGAGCAGTTTATTCAGGAGATTGCGCGAATCTCCGACGCCATGAATGTATTTCGCGATGAGCGACGTCTGACCATCTTCAATGAGCTCTTTTTCCTGTTCATCGGAATTCAGCAACGAGTTGAGCGAGAGCGAGCCGGCAAGACACAGAAACAGTTTATAGACATTGGTCGGATTCGCCGGATGCTCAGCGGTTTCATCTTCGTAAGGATTGTTCCAGGTACCATCGGCACAAAACACGATGTGCTTCGCCATGTCTTACCTCCTCGATCTTCCGTGTCACACTGCACTTGAACAGCCACAGAGTCTGTTCGCATCTGATCGGCGTCGTTGGAGCCGGCAGCAGGCCATGGACTGTCTATCTCGCATCAATCAAGGCTGAACTGGTTTGGCATTCCGCCGGTCGGCGTACTCGTGGAATTCCGGCGACTTGACCAAGGTGCGGATGAGTTGCTGGATGGTATCGATCAACGACTCACGGAACACGGTTTCGACCGCAAACGCTCTGTTGAGACGGTCGGTCGTAATGGTGCTCTTGGTGTGTGTCTTTGAATTGAACGTTCCGGTGAGGAGTTGTTGGCCTGCGCTGCCCGTGACGGTCCCGCTGAGAGCCACACGCCCTTCATAGGTATCCGAGGGATCAAACATCGCAAACACGAAATATAAGGGTCCAGTCGCGTACAAAGTTCTTCGGAGCGTACAGTGTCCCTCGGCCTGCAGGTCGGGAATGGCCATTTCAATGATCACGTCACTGCGCGTTGCGAGACGTTTGTCCTCAACGACATCGACCGACTCAAAGACCTGCGACAACGCTTGCGTCATTCCCGTTTCCAGTTCGACTCCGATCGGTACATCGAAGGTTCCGGCACACGACACCTCTTTCCGTGGCGTGGCATTCTTGAGGGATTCCGGCATCACCAGCGTGGCAGTCAGGGAGGTCTTTCTCACCTTCAAGGGATCCATGGTGGTATGCAACGGCAATGGAGTGGGAGCGCAGGATGATACGGCGACACCCAACACGCCGACCTGCACTATCCGCAGAATGCTACCCATAGATCGTACCTCCCGTAGAGTGTGTAGCTCGGCATCTCTTGACCTGGAATAAGCTGATTCTCGCAGAAAGGCTGTGCCATATCTCGCGCGTCCAGTCAAGAAGCCGAAGCGTCACAGGAGAACAGGGCGATGTCACGCGAGTGGATCTTGGAAACCATCTCCTGCTCGTATGGTCGGGCTGAGTCTTGTGTCAGGGATACATTTCGTTGTCGGCCAGGAGTCGTACAATGCATCTGAGTTCGTGCCACCGCGGGTAACGGAGGCAGGCGTAGCTCGAAGCCGCATTGGCCCAGACAATACGCGAGGGGTCGGTGGTAGTTGCCCGTGGCGTCAATTCAATCACTATCGGCCTGACGCCTTACAGCTGCCGATCGTGATTGATTCGCTCAGGACCATCTCTTAAAGGTGGTCTCAAATTGCAGAGGCGCGGGCCGTAATGAAATGTGCGATCTTTCGCATTCTAAGAATAGCGGCCTACCGTAGGCTCTCAGATTTGAGCGTGAGCAATTTCACAGATGACAAGTCACTGACCGCCTATTCCATGCAATTTTGAGGGATGCTTCGGTCCTTACTCAAACAGACCTTTCCCAATAAATACGAAGAAGCGCGTATCCTATGATCACGTCAGATCGACTCGGCTCCTCGCGGGGAGCATCGCTACAACCACGACGGCTTCTCGCTGGCCTTGCAGAATCTGACACCCGCAGAGACATTGGCGACGTTCACCTTGCTGGCGGTACCATCATCACCATCCATACGATGCCAGCGCACGGGGCCTGCTGGGTGACAGGTCATGACAATCTAGAGCCTCGCTTTAGTAGAGGTCCCACGGGCATCCCGATCACCCCCCAACCTGACAGCGGAGCGTCGCGCCGGGTTTCACGCTGAAGCCCCGGCCAAATGCCATCTGCTTCTGTGCTTTGAATACGACGTTCGTGCCGACCGGAATGTGGATATCCTCCCCGGCTTTGATGGACTCGGCATTGTAGATCGTGTCAGCCTGGATTCTGTCTTGGGTGATGGTCAACATTCGGTCTCTCGGCATAAGTATGAGTGTATACAGTGCATTTGTCTCGGTGCGCGCGAACAGGGTTCCATCCGGCGCGAAGAGCAGCTCCAGCTGTTTCGGCAATCCGTCCAATTTGCGACTGACGAAGCGGAGACAGTTTTTCGTGAATCCCTTTAGGTCCCCGTTACTCCAGAAATACACGTTGTCATCGCCGTCCAGTACGAGGTTTGAAGTTGCGTCAAGACCGCTCTCCGTTGACACGCAGCTTTTTTTATCCGTCCCATCATCGGTGCCGTTCAGCTGAGCATAGACATGCAGCTTTCCTGATTGTACGGCGACGACATTTCCATCTCTGTTGACGATGGGCTGAGAGACGAGACCGTTTCTCCACCAGACCACCTCGTTCCCCGAATACGCGAGCAAGTAGCCGCTTTGTGCTGTGGAAGCGCCGTAAAAGACGTAATCCTGTTCTGGTCCCTTTGTGACAACAGGGCGAGTATAGCTGGTAAAGCCAAGGTCCAGATTTTCTGTGGAGGTTTTTCCTGCTTTTGTGACGTCAATAACAGGCAGCCCAGAGACCGTCGCATTCCCAGTTGCCGTTTCCAGGCGCACAAGTTGAGTTGCGGTTCCACGTTTGGCCAACATATAGGCGTAGCGGCCAGCGTCGGGACTCAGGACGACTCGACTGGCGTCCGGCATGTCCGTCTTGGCCCCAGGGTAGCGCCACATTTCCTGCAGATCAGGATTGAAACCGAACAGCGCTCCGGGCGGCATGGCGTATAGACTGCCGTCCTCACCGAGTATGGGACGCAGCGCAGGTTTAAAATTCGCAATGGGAACATTCCGTATCTCTGCGCCTGCTTGCTTGAGATCGTATAACACCACGCGGTCTTCGCCGATGGAATACAGACGTCCGGCCGGAGAAACCATGGCGTGCGACCCCGGCCGGATGGATAGGGCTTTGGGTTCCCAAAGGTTGCCGCCCCCCAATCTCAGTGCATAGAGCTTCGTCTCTTGAGAAGACGGTTGCGCGAAGAGGTACATGGTCCCGTCATAAAAAACCGGATTGGAAATAATGGCTGCCATCGTGTTCATAAACGGTTTGCTGGCGGCATCATTGGTCCGCCAGAACTTCCACCGCGTGCTGGTGGTGTCAAGTTCTCGCGCGCGGTCTTGCAACTCTTGGGGCGGTTGGTATTCAACGATCAGACGAGGTTTTGACGAGGAAATGCCCTCGTACTTGGACATCGAGGCGTACTCCCAATTGCTCAGCCGACTCTTTGACGAGAAGGTCACGGTCACGGTCACGGGTTTCCCTGGCTTTAGCGCCTCCTGCACCAAGGCTCGCAAGGGTTCTGTGGAAGCTTGGAAGACCGACTCGCCGCTGGTCGCCGTCCATGAGGCAACCGGATTGGTCGAGCCTTGGGGGACA
>ERZ724519.175-NODE-175-length-25970-cov-5.229018_pt1 | contig 25970 bp, 16 predicted proteins | sample MGYA00376052_ERZ724519 | MGnify/ENA primary metagenome ERZ724519 (study PRJEB28724, sample SAMN07190883) | activated sludge metagenome | isolation source: activated sludge of sewage treatment plant in Hong Hong | place: Hong Kong | collected 2016-03-17 ... | reverse complement strand
TCGGCGTGTTGTTGTAGTCGCCGTTGTGGCAGGCCGCGCAGTCGTTCGCGATGGCGGCATGCGCACCGTTCAATGTATAATAGTTGCTGTGTATGGCAAACGAGGCCGGTGCCCAGCCATCGGGCGTGTGGCATGTAGCACAGTCCGTCGGAATGGCCAGCGCAACGTGGTTCGGGTTGGTCGTCTGGTTGTAATCGGGCGTATGACAACCCGCGCAGGTATTCGGCGTATTGGTATAATTGCCGTTGTGGCAGGCATTGCAGTCGTTCGCAATGGCAGCGTGCGCTCCTGTTAAGGGATAAACGCTGTTGTGGTTAAATGTTGAGGGCACCCATGCCGTTTCGCTGTGACAACTCGCGCAGTCCGTGGAAAACTGCTGGGCAGCGTGATTGGGGTTGGTAGTCTGGTTATAATCGGGCGTATGACAACCTGCACAGGTGTTCGGCGTGTTGTTGTAATCGCCGTTGTGGCATTTTGCACAATCGTTTGCCACGGCAGCGTGCGCCCCGTTCAGTGCGTAATAGTTGTTGTGTATGGGGAAAGAGGCCGGTTGCCAGGCATCGGTCGTGTGGCAACCCGCACAATCGGTCGGCATGGCCAGCGCCGTATGGCTCGGGTTGGTGCTCTGGTTGTAATCCGGGGTGTGGCAACTCGCACAATCCGTCGGTGTGCCCGCATAACCCGCTGCATGGCAGGCGATACAATCCGCCGTCAAATGCGCTCCCGTCAGCGGAAACTGCGTCTTGCTGTGGTCAAAAACATCCGTCGCGTTGCCACCGGGGTGGCAGGCCAGACAGGCCGGACTGTTGTACGAATACCCGTTCACCCCGTTGTGCTGGTTGTCCGTCTCGGGATTCATGTGGCAGGTGACACAAGTGTATTCCGCATAGTTCGACGGATTGGTATGGCAGTCCTTGCAGGCATCCCACTCTCCCTTGTGCGCACCGCTGTAGATCGGGAAATACGCCGCATCGTGCTGGGTGTACACGGCCGGCATCCAGTCGGGATCGGTCGTGTGGCACTCGATACAGTTTTGCGAAAATCCTCCCGACTGGTGATTCGGCGATACGGCTGTTTCAAAGTCGTTTTTATGGCAGGAAATACAATCGGACGGCGTATTCGAATAACTGCCCGTGGTGTGACACCGGGCGCAATCCGAGATGTCGTGGCCTTTGGTCAGCGGGAAAAAGTCGTGGTTCACCCGGTCGGTGGTCCAGTCGAACCGGGTTACGTCGTGGCAGTCCACACAATTGGTAGAAAATCCGGCGCCCTGGTGGCTGGGGCTGCTGGTTGATGCATAATCGGCACGGTGGCAGTTGATGCAATCGTTGCCGATCCGCTCGAATCGCAGACCGGTTTCCGAACTGTGGCAATCGGCACAAGACGCGCCGGCATGCGCGCCGAGCAGCGGAAAACCGTTGTCCTGGTGCAGTTCCGGTATATTGTCGACCAGCCAACTGTCGGTATTGTGGCAGCGGGCGCAGTCGTTGCCGACGGTCCCGTTGTGCATGTCCTGGTGGCAGGAAATACAGTCGGCGCCGGCATCTGAAAAGACCATGGTGCCGTGGCAGGCCCGGCAATCCACCTGGATATGTTTCCCGGTGAGCGGAAAATCGGTCTTGGTGTGGCTGAACCGCGCCGTGTCCCAGCCGATCTGCCAGCCCGTTGTTTTGGAGAATATGGGACCCGTCCGGTCCCAGGCGTCATACGGAATATCCCAACCGGCAGCAGAGTGGCAGTCGGCACAGTTCACTTTGAACCGGGCGCCGTGCGGGGACTGCGAGTACAGGTTGACTGTCAGCCCCAACAACAATATTGTAATTGGCAGCCTGAACATGGATATCTGTTTTTATTCAATCTCCATTCGGGTGGCATGACAGGCATGCCGGACTGTTATAGACATATCCGCCTACCCCCTGGTGATGGTTGTTGGTCTGCGGATTGGTGTGACATACGGTACAACTGAAGACGGCGTAATTCCCCGGTGTGATATGGCAATCGGAGCACTGGTCCCATTTATTCTTATGCTTGCCGCTGTAAATGGGGAAGTACATCCCGTCGTGGTTAAAGTTGGCGGGCGTCCAGGCTGTTTCACTGTGGCAATCCTGGCACGTCGTCGGGAAGCCCACCGTGGCGTGGTTGGGGTTATTTGTCTGGTTATAGTCGGCCATGTGGCAACCCGCACAGGTATTCGGCGTGTTGTTGTAATCGCCGTTATGGCATTTGGCGCAATCATTTGCAATAGCCGCATGCGCCCCTTTCAACTGGTAATAATTGTTGTGAATGGGGAATGTTGCCGGCTCCCAGGCATCTGTCGTATGGCATGATGCGCAGTTGGTCGGAATCGCGAGCGACACGTGATTCGGGTTGGTGCTTTGGTTGTAGTCCTGCGTATGGCAACTGGCGCAATCGGTCGGCGTACCCGCATATCCCGAGGCGTGGCAACTGATGCAGGCAGTGGTTATATGCGCCCCGGTCAGGGGGAAGCCGGTGTTGTTGTGATTAAATCCATCCGTCGCGCTGCCCGTCGGGTGACACGCCAGGCAGGCCGGGCTGTTGTAACTAAAACCGTTTATGCCGTTGTGCTGGTTGGTCGTTTCCGGATTCGTATGGCAGGTCGTACAGGTGAATTCCGCATAATTCGACGGATTGGTATGGCAGTCCGCGCACTGGTCCCACTCTCCTTTGTGTTTGCCGCTGTAAATGGGGAAATACATCCCGTCGTGGTCGAAAGTGGCCGGCGCCCAGGCCGTTTCGCTGTGACAACTGGCACAATCCGTGGAAAATTGCGCCGCGACGTGACCGGGGTTGGTGGTCTGATTGAAATCGGCAATATGGCACCCTGCGCAGGTATTCGGCGTGTTGTTGTAATCGCCGTTGTGGCATTTCGCACAGTCGTTTGCCACGGCGGCGTGCGCGCCGTTCAAGGCGTAATAGTTGTTGTGAATCGAGAATGAGGCCGGTTGCCAGGCGTCGGTCGTGTGGCAACTCGCACAATCCGTCGGAATGGCCAGCGCCGTATGGCTCGGGTTGGAGCTCTGGTTGTAATCCGGGGTGTGGCAACTCGCACAATCCGTCGGCGTACCCGCATAACCCGAGGCGTGGCAACTCACGCAGGCTGTCGTGATATGCGCGCCCGTCAGCGGGAAGCCGGTGTTGTTGTGGTCAAACCCGTCGTTGGCGCTGCCCGTCGGGTGGCAGGCCAGGCAGGCCGGACTGTTGTACGAATACCCGTTTACCCCGTTGTGCTGGTTGTCCGTCTCGGGATTCATGTGGCAGGTGACACAAGTGTATTCCGCATAGTTCGACGGATTGGTATGGCAGTCCTTGCAGGCATCCCACTCTCCCTTGTGCGCACCGCTGTAGATCGGGAAATACGCCGCATCGTGCTGGGTGTACACGGCCGGCATCCAGTCGGGATCGGTCGTGTGGCACTCGATACAGTTTTGCGAAAATCCTCCCGACTGGTGATTCGGCGATACGGCTGTTTCAAAGTCGTTTTTATGGCAGGAAATACAATCGGACGGCGTATTCGAATAACTGCCCGTGGTGTGACACCGGGCGCAATCCGAGATGTCGTGGCCTTTGGTCAGCGGGAAAAAGTCGTGGTTCACCCGGTCGGTGGTCCAGTCGAACCGGGTTACGTCGTGGCAGTCCACACAATTGGTAGAAAATCCGGCGCCCTGGTGGCTGGGGCTGCTGGTTGATGCATAATCGGCACGGTGGCAGTTGATGCAATCGTTGCCGATCCGCTCGAATCGCAGACCGGTTTCCGAACTGTGGCAATCGGCACAAGACGCGCCGGCATGCGCGCCGAGCAGCGGAAAACCGTTGTCCTGGTGCAGTTCCGGTATATTGTCGACCAGCCAACTGTCGGTATTGTGGCAGCGGGCGCAGTCGTTGCCGACGGTCCCGTTGTGCATGTCCTGGTGGCAGGAAATACAGTCGGCGCCGGCATCTGAAAAGACCATGGTGCCGTGGCAGGCCCGGCAATCCACCTGGATATGTTTCCCGGTGAGCGGAAAATCGGTCTTGGTGTGGCTGAACCGCGCCGTGTCCCAGCCGATCTGCCAGCCCGTTGTTTTGGAGAATATGGGCCCCGTCCGGTCCCAGGCATCATACGGAATATCCCAACCGGCAGCAGAGTGGCAGTCGGCACAGTTCACCTTGAACCGGGCGCCGTGCGGGGACTGCGAGAACAGGTTGACTGTCAGTCCCAACAACAGTATTATTGATGACAGTCTATGCATTGGAAGCGTTTTAACTTATATTGAACAACCATCTCCCCCCCTGTCTCCACCGGCTTGTGGCAGGCGGAACAGTCTACCGTAGCGTGTTTCCCTTCCAGTTTGAAGGCAGATTTATTGTGGTTGAATTTGACCGCATCCCAGTTGTTGAAGGCGTGGCAGCGGGTACAATCCGTGACGCCGTTTTTGTCAAACTGACTGCCGTGAATATTTTTGTGACAGGCCGTACAAGCCGTCGACATATTGGCAAACTGCTGAAAGCGCTGCGGCAGATGTCCTTCATCGTCTTTTTTGCCGTGGCAGGCCATACACGATTGTTTGGCGTGGGCGCCCGACAGTTTGAATTGGGTTACATTATGGTCGAAATGGTTCGCCTCCCAGCTCTCCGTGACGTGGCATTGCGTGCAGGCCTGGTTGGGATAGAATTTTTTATCAAGGAACCCTTCGTGTACGTCTTTATGGCAATCTGCGCAGGTTTCTCCTATTTTTCTGAATTGCCATTTTTTACCCGTATCCGGCTTGTGGCAGGCAAAACAGGGTGTGGCCAGGTGACCGCCTTCTAACTTGAACCGGGTCTTGTTGTGGTCGTCTATGGAGAACAGGCTGCCGGCAAAACCGTCTGCGGTATGGCATTTGGAGCAATCGGGGCTGAGGCCCAGGATCGACGCCATTTGCCCTTCGTGGTAATCCTTATGACAGGAGGCGCAGGTATAGTGCGGCAAAGGGTCGGTAAAACTGCCGGAGGTATGGCATTTTTTGCAGTCTACCGATTGGTGTTTGCCTTCCAGTTCAAACCCGGTCAGGTTGTGGTTGAAATTTTTCATCGAACCTGATGAAGCCCGGAAAGACTCCTCGTTGTGGCAATCTGCGCAGTTGCGCCCGAATTTGCCGTCGTGGGCATCTTTGTGGCAAACGGAACATTCGTTGGTCCGAACACCCAGTCGATCCTGAAAAATGACCGTTGGAGCGGCCACCATGTTATGGCACCCGGCACAGTCGATCTGCCGGTGTTTTCCTTTCAGGGGAAAATGTGTTTCGCTGTGGTCGAACTTTTTTATGCCGGCCAGGGAAGAGAAAGACTGTTCAGAGTGGCACTGCTTGCAGTTCGTCCCAAGATTGGCGCCATGCGGATCCTTGTGGCAGCTGTTGCAGTTGCCAAACGGCATGCCGGTAAACTGCTGAAATGCCTTTCCGTTCCGGGTTTCCTTTTTATGGCATTCATTACAGTTCACCGTCCGGTGCTGGCCGACGAGGGCAAAGGACGTCTTGTTGTGGTCAAATTTCGAAGCCGGGGCAAAGGCAGTCGTGGAGTGGCATTTTGCGCAGTCGTTGGAGAGGGTTTTCTGGTGGTAATCCTCGTGGCACGACTTGCAGTCGCGGCTCAGGCCCAGGTAGGTATTGCTCCGTTTCTTCAGTTCCCGGTCTTCGACGTAATCCGCTTTGTGGCATTGCCGGCAGTCGATCGTTTTGTGCCCGCCCGTCAGTTCGAAGCCCGTCAGGTTGTGGTTAAACTTGTTCTTATCGAACCGGACGATGTCAAAATTCCGGCCGTGGTGGTCGCTGTGGCAGACGGTGCAGTCTTTCCCTTTGGCCTCTTTCGAGGCGTGAAAACCGGAACTGTGGTCGATCCTGTATTTGATTTCCTTGTGGCAACTCAGGCATTTGTCGTTGGCCACTTTATCGCCCAGAACGTGGCATTTTGTACAGTTAAACACCCCTTCCAGGCCGGCATGTGCATTGGTCAGGTCGCCGGGCGACAACTGCGCTTCTGCCTTCACGACGAGGAAGGTGAAGAGTATGATGATATGTAGCGGTTTACAGCGCAAACACGATTGTTTTAGGCATTCTGTTTATTAACGGTGTCTTTTCATGGTATATCCGAAGCGTTTGGTGATCTCCACCCCCGCTTTTTGCAAAAACTGGGTGGGCAGTTCACCTCCGGCAAAAATGTACACGAGATCGTTGTCCACCTCCAGTTGACCTTCGTCTTCGGTGGTCAGCACGGCTTTTTCCTGTTCGATTTTCACCAGGTTCGACTTGAACTTGACTTTGAGCAATCCCCTGTTTACCGACTCGTTCAGTTTCTCCCGGTTTTTGGGTTTCAGCCTGCTGAATGTTTCGCTTCTGTACGACAGCAGGACTTTATTTTGAATGGCCAGGGATAGCGCCGCCTCGATGGCCGAATCGCCGCCGCCCACGACGACGACGTTTTTATCTCGGATGTTTTCGGGTTCCAGGAGCCGGTATGCCACCTTTTCGAGCGTTTCGCCCGGGATACCCAGTTTGCGGGGCGTACCTCGACGGCCAATGGCCAGCAACACCTTCTGGGTTTTGAAGGCATCGCCCCTGTTGGTCAGGACCGAGAAATGCGTCCCTTCCGGCTGTATGCTTTCCACCTTTGTATTTTCCGTAATCTTAATGTTATTCTGGGTCAGCACGGTATGCCACAAATCCAGCAATTCCGTTTTGCTGGTGTCGTACAGTTTTACCTTTCCGAAGAGGGGCAGCACCATCGGCGCGGTCATGACGATCTTGGAGCGGGGGAAGGAAAACACGGTGCCGCCCAGCGTATCCTGATCCAGGGTAAGGAAATTCAGTCCGTGTTTTTTGGCTGCGAGGGAGGCTGAAATGCCCGCCGGCCCGGCGCCGATAATGATCAGATCGTAGGTGGACGGGTCTTTTTGAATGCCGACCCTGATGATATTTTCAACGGCTGCCTGTCCCTGCTCGACGCTGTTTTTGATCAGCCCCATGCCGCCGAGTTCGCCGGCGATATAGATGCCGGGCACGTTGGTTTCGAAGTTTTGGTTGACATGCGGCAGGTCGACCCCTCTTCTTTCCGTTCCGATGACGAGAGAGATCGCTTCCACGGGACAGTTGTGGAAACACGCGCCGTGACCCACGCAACTGGAGGCGTTGATGAGTGTTGCTCTTCCGTTCACGATACCCAGGATATCCTTTTCGGGACAAACGGCAACGCAGGCGCCGCTTTTTATACAGGTATCCAAATTGATAACCGGATGCAACGACACCGGTTCGTGCAGCCCTTCCTGTTTTGCCTTTTCTATTTTGGCTTCAACTACCCTGGAGGCTTTGTTTAATTTTTTCAGGTAAATGAAAACGATAACGGCGCAAAAGAGAAAAACAAAGGCGTAGATTAAAATTTGTTCTACAAGCATTTTGTGTGATTAAAAAATCCATCGGTAACCAAAAGCGAGGGTAACGGCAACGTGAACAACCATGATAATCAGCATAATAATGGCGAACGGCAAATGCGCCACGTGCCAGTATTTGAACAGTTTTTGCATGGTTTGCAAGCGTTCAATCCGATTATTCAAAGAAATCTCGCGTTTAATGAGTCGGGATATTTGAAGTACGTGTGTTTGGGGAAGATGGTTGTCCCGGAGAATTTTTTTAACACGCCTGATCGTTTTTTTATCTTCGAAGTACTTGTTGATCATCCCCGAAAGGAGGTTGCCCCCGCTCGCCCGGGGCGCGACCCTGATCGACTCCAGGATACTGCCGGAATGTGCCGCATCTAGTCCGTAGGTACCCGCCAGGATATCTTCCACATTGCTTTTCAGCGATTGCACCTCGCTGAGGCTCAGTTCTCTTCCCTCGATCGTGCGCGGTATCTGGATATAGATAAACCGGCCAATGACGCCACTTGCCACTACCGCCACCATGCTCCAGAAACTGATGGATACAATACCGCCAAACTTGAATGCCGTATGGAACAGAACCATGACGGGCCCGACGCTGCACAAAAAAATATGAAACTCCAGCCAGTACTTCAGTCTGCCCAGGCGGGCAAGCGATTTGTACCGTTTACGGGCAATATAGGAGAACACCCCGATGAGGATCAGCAGGGTACCCACAATACCCAGACCGTGGCCATACATGCCACTCGGTTTAAAATTCGCATGGTCGGGGTGGTAAAAACGCTCCTCCAGGCTGGTGGAGTAGTAAGAAAAGCCCTGGTAAGCCAGCAACAGCGTGATCAGCACACCGATGGTTACCAGCATGGAAATGTACAAGCGATGCGTATTAGGCGACATGATTAAATCGGAATTTGGCTGGTGGCAAAAGTAAAATCTAACTCCATTCGCATCGAATTAATTATGACATGTGCCTGACAATTTGTCAAAATAATATTTGAGCGAAATTGCCGGTGCCTGCCGGCCACCGCCTATGACCAGTATTAGGCCCTTCAATGATGCAAATCCTTTGTTAGCCAACATTCAGGCTTATACCTTATCGCAATAACAAGATATTGCTATGAATGGAGGTCAACTAATCGCCCGGACATTACAGGAAGCAGGTGTGCAGCACTTGTTTACTCTTTGCGGCGGGCATATTGCACCGATTTATGTAGAGGCTGCCAGAGCAGGCATACGCGTCTGGGATGTGCGGCACGAGGCCACCGCCGTTTTTGCGGCAGATGCCGTAGCCCGCCTGTCCGGCGTGCCCGGTGTGGCTGCCGTGACCGCCGGCCCCGGTGTAACCAATTCAGGCACCGCCCTGAAAAATGCACAAATGGCCCAATCTCCCATGCTCCTGCTGGGAGGCGCCACCGCTACCCTGCTGCGTGGCCGCGGCGCCTTGCAGGATATCGATCAGAAGGCTCTGATGCGCGCTGCGGTAAAATACACGGCCCGGGCAAAACGGGTGAGAGACGTATCGCCCATGGTGTTGCGGGCTTTGCAGGCATCCACATCAGGCGTACCCGGACCGGTATTCCTGGAATTTCCGGTGGACCTGCTTTATCCGGAAGCGACGGTGCGCGAATGGTATGGTCAAAAGAACAAAACCGCTTCCGGGCTCCGGGAAAAAATCATGCAGTGGTACATCAACCGGCATGTCAATCGACTGTTTGCCGGTGTGAACAGCGATGCAAACCTCCCCAACCCGACCGGACCAGTTGCGATACCCGAGCCTGGCGCCGCTGATCTTGATACGGCGCTTCGTATGCTCATGCAGGCCCAAAAGCCGGTTCTGCTGCTCGGCAGCGGCGCGCTGCTGGCGCCGCAGCAGGTCGCTGCAGTCGCGCAGGCTGTAGCCGGACTGGGGCTGCCGGTTTACCTCAGCGGTATGGCCCGGGGCTTGCTGGGGCGCGAGCACCCGCTGCAGCGGTTTCACCATCGAAAAACAGCGCTGCGCGAGGCCGACCTCATCATACTTGCCGGTGTACCGGCCGATTTCCGGCTGGATTATGGCCGCCACCTTGGGCGCGGGGCGAAAAAAATAGCGCTCAACCGCAACCGCCGGGAGTTGCGGCATAACCTCCGTCCGGAGCTGGCCGTTTGTACCGACCCCGGTGCATTCCTGGTTGCCTTGGCTCAACGAGCCAACGCGTTACCCGATGTGTCCGCCTGGATACAAACACTCCGGGCCCGCGACGCAGAACGGGAGAAGGAAATCGCTCAAATAGCTGCGGAAAAGGTTGAGGGCATCAACCCGGTGGCCTTGTGCAGAAGCCTGGAGCAACTGCTGCCCGAGCGCTCTGTGCTGGTCGCAGACGGCGGCGACTTCGCTGCGACAGCCGCTTACACGCTGCACCCCCGAAAGCCGCTGGGCTGGCTCGACCCCGGCGTGTTTGGTACGCTGGGGGTCGGCGGCGGTTTCGCTTTGGGCGCTGCGGCATGCTACCCCGACGATTACATCTGGATCATATACGGCGATGGCAGTGTGGCATACAGCCTGGCTGAGTTCGAAACCTTTGCCAAAAATGGTTTGAAAGTCTGCGGCATTGTCGGTAACAATGGCGCCTGGGAGCAAATCGCCCGTGATCAGATACAACTGCTCGGTTCCGATACCGCAGTCAAACTCCCGCAGTCCGATTACCAGATGGTCGCGCAAGGGTACGGTGCGGCCGGAGAAAGAGTGAACACCCTGGAGGATTTTGAAAAGGCCGTGCAACGCGCCATACTGCATATGGACCGGGGCATGCCCTACCTGATCAACGCCGTGATCGGCAGCACCGCTTTTCGCAAAGACAGTATTTCAATTTAGGGAACGCTATCCGGCGCCGTCGTGGCCTTCAGGGCTGCCTGGCCGGTCGTTTTAAAAACGCTGAATTATGAACTTCCTCGAACGCTTGCGCTTATTGCTGCACATCATACGCTGGCGGTTTACCTGGTCGAAAAAAGACCTGGACTGCCGGCCCAAAGGCGCCGTCGCCCCTAAATTTATTACTGCCCGCGAAGCCGCCGCCCTGATTCCCGACGGCGCTGTGGTGTGTTCCGGCGGACTGGCAGGCAATGCCCGTTGCTCGGTATTTTTCTGGGCCATCCGCGATTTGTTTATAAAAACAGGCCATCCGCGCAGGCTTACCTGGGTAAATGTGGGTGCGCAGGGTGGCCGGGGCAAGGTGCCCGGCACCATTGAAGAACTGGCATTGCCGGGGCTTATGGAACGCTATATAGCGGGACACCTGGAAACCTGCAAAGGGCAGTTGAAACTGGCAGAGGCAGGACAACTGGAACTGCACACCCTGCCGCAGGGGGTAATGACGATGTTGATCGACGGGCAGTCGAACGGACAAACGATGGTGGACAGTCCGGTAGGCGTCGGCACATTTCTCGACCCCAGGGTGGGCAACGGCAGTGCGCTGACACCCAATGCATTCGCGCAATACGTTGCCCTCTATGAAGGGCAGAACCGTCTGTTGTACCTGCTGCCCAGGATCAAAATTGCCCTTTTCAACGCACCGTACGCCGACGGAGACGGAAACATTTACCTGCATCATTCGGCGGCGTGGACCGAGAGCCTGACGGCAGCCCGGGCTGCCCGGGCCAATGGCGGCAAGGTCATCGCGACGGTCAGCGCTATCATTCCCAAAGACGAGGCCGCCATTACACTGCCTGCCGGCGAAGTCGATCATATTGTGCTGCACCCGTACAATGAACAAACTACATCCATCCGGCAAAAACACTACTGGCCCATGTTCGTTCCCGGCGGGGAAAAAGATTTAACCCATGCCGCCGAAAAACTGCATTTCATCAATAATGTGTTGAAGATCACACCTGTCCGGGGCGAGGTGGAATATGCCCTGGCCCGGCTGGGTGCTCAGGTTTTTGCGAGTGTCGCGCCAAAAGGCGCCATGGTAAATATAGGCGTCGGTTTTCCGGAAGAAGTCGCCCGCCAACTGGTCGCACAGCACCTGTCCGATCAGTTGCTGTTCACGACAGAAGCCGGGGTTTACGGCGGGCTGCCTGCGCCGGGTATTTTTTTCAGCGCGGCGATCAGTCCGCAGCACCTGGAGTCGTCTGTTGACATGTTCCGGAGATACCAGACCGAACTGGACGTAGCGATACTTGGATTCCTGGAGGTCGACAGCGCCGGAAACGTCAATGCCTCGCATCGCGGGGAGCGCATTATGGATATTGTCGGTCCCGGAGGATTTCCCGACATCGCCACTGGCGCCGGAACCATTGTATTCATCGGCACCTGGATGGCCGGGGCGCATTTTGTCCTGCGCGGAAACAAACTTGTGATTGAGCAGCCCGGTCCGTGTAAATTCGTCGATAAAGTGCGGCACATAACCTTCAACGCGCAGGAGGCTCTGCGCATGGGCAAGCAGGTGTTTTACGTCACCAATGTCGGGGTATTCGCCCTGACGAAAAAAGGACTGGAACTGCGGCAGGTGACGCCGGGCATAGATGTTATACATGATATTGTACAAACCAGCGCAGCCCGTATTCGACTGCCTGAAAACGGACAGGTACCCCTCGTGGATGAGGCCGTGATGACAGGAAAAGGCTTTACCCTCCATCTGAAGAAAAGACGGGTCGAAAGGGTGCTGTAAGCGCCAGATGATCCCCTATCAAACAGCATATTTCAGATCGCCTCCAGCCATAAAACTGTTGGCTACTTGACACTTTTTCAAAAAAAACTTCCACGTTTTTATGTTTTTCAAAATAAGTACTACTTTACGCCACCCTGCCCAGAATATTTGATGTTCATTTATTTCCTAATATCAAAACGTGGTATCACATGAAAAAATCTTTAATCGCCTTTCTGATTCCGTTGTTTTTGCCCTCATTCGGCTTTGCACAGATCACACAATCCGTATCCGGCAAAAAACAACCTTTCCAAATCAAACTACAGGAAAAAGCAAACATCAGCCAACAGAACAGCGTTTTTCAGCGCGCTTTTGACATGACGGCCGACGACGAACTCAGATCAGTACAGAAGACAGACGACCAACTCGGATTCAGCCACGAAAAGTTTCAGCAATACTACAAGGGGGTAAAAGTAGACGGAGCAACGTACACCGTGCACGCAAAAAACGGTATGTTCGACCTGATGACCGGCGATTACTGGAAGGTAGCAGACCTCGACGTTAAGCCCTCTTTGACGGCCGATGCGGCGTTTGCCGCGGCCTTGACGCACGTCGGCGCCCGGCAATATGCCTGGGAGGATGCCGTGAAGGCGGATTACCCGGACTACGCCAAACCTCAGGGTGAACTGGTTATCGTTGCCGACCCGGAAGGCAAGGCGCTGCCCCGCCTGGCCTACAAGTTTGAAATTTACGCTTCCGATCCCCTGTACGGCGCCAACGTGTTCGTTGATGCCCACAGCGGCGCTTTTATTCAGGAGCACCCCCTCATCTGCGATGTAAACGTGCCGGCAACGGGCAATGCCCTGTACAATGGCAGTGTGTCATTCACAGCCGATCAGGTGAGCGCTTCGTCGTATCGCCTGCGCCAGACTGCCAGTGGCGGCGGAATACAGACGTATAACCTGAACAACGGCACCAACTATACGGCCGCCACCGACTTTACGAGCGCTACCGCCAATTTTACTGCCGATCCGGTGGGCGTGCAGGCGCATTTTGGCGCCGAAAAAACGTACGACTACTATTTCACTCAACACGGCCGCAACTCCTACAACGGAGCAGGCGCTATCATCAGGTCATATGTCCATTACTCCAATAATTATGCAAACGCATTCTGGAGCAACAACAGGATGACGTATGGCGACGGCGGCGGCGCCTACTCTCCGCTTGTTTCCCTCGATATTTGCGGCCATGAAATAACGCACGGGGTAACCCAGTACTCCGCAAACCTGGTGTACAGTTACCAGTCCGGCGCACTGAACGAATCTTTCTCCGATATTTTTGGAGAAGCGATTGAAAACTATGCCAGCGGCTCCAACGACTGGCTCATGGGTGCAGATATCTTCATCAGCGGCGGCGCTATCCGTTCAATGGCCAACCCGAACGCGTATGGCGACCCGGATACCTACCTCGGCACCTACTGGTACGCCGGTACCGGCGACAACGGCGGTGTGCATACCAATTCGGGTGTTCAGAACAAGTGGTTCTATATTCTCTCGCAGGGTGAGTCGGGAACCAATGACAACGGCGACGCCTATAGCGTAACGGGCATCGGCATGGCCAATGCGGCTGCCATTGCGTACCGCAACCTGACGGTTTACCTGACCTCCTCGTCCAATTACTCCGCTGCCCGCGCAGGTGCGATCCAGGCAGCCATAGATTTGTTTGGCGCCGGTTCTGCCGAGGAAATTGCCACAACTGACGCATGGTATGCCGTAGGCGTGGGTGCAGGATACAATCCCGGCGGTGGCGGTGGGCCGTTGCTCTCCGGTTATTTTGAGACCGGCTGGGACGGCTGGGCCGACGGCGGCGGCGACTGCGCACGCGTATCGAGTGCCAATTCCTACGAAGGCAGCTACTCCATTCAGATCCGCGACAATTCCGGCATTGCATCAGCCACGACCTCGCCGGTTGTCGATGTAAGCGGCAATTCGGATATGACACTTCAGTTCTACTTCAGGGCAGCAGGCATGGAGAATGGAGAAGACTTCTGGGTGCAATATTACAACGGGTCCTCCTGGAGTACCATCGCTTCATTCGCACGGGGTGCAGATTTCAATAACAATACCTTTTACGTGGTGACGATTCCCATGAGTAGCGCACAGTTCGCATTCCCGACCAATGCGCAGTTCCGCTTCCAGTGCGATGCCAGCGACAATTCCGACCAGGTATATATCGACGCGGTTACGCTTACCGCAGGCAGTGCCTTTAATATCCTGGGCGACGACACCGCCGGCCTCCCGGAAATCCGGCCGCTGGAAGACAATAGCGCCGCTTCGGAAGCAAACGGATTCATCGGTGATGACGAAACGGATAACGTGGTGCTGTACCCGAACCCGGTCACGAACCTCCTGCATATCCAATCGGACGCAGCCGTGAAAAACGTTCGCATTTTCGCGACCAACGGCGCGCTGATGCTGGACAGCCGGGCACTGCAAAACAGCAATACGATCGACATGTCAGGCCTGACACCCGGCTTCTACTTTATATCCGTTGAAACGGAAAATGCTGTGGTGAAAAGAAAGATCGTGAAGCGATAAGCGAGAAAGGCTTTAAAGCGTTATTTGGGGTTTGGAGAAGGGGCGCCAATCATTAAATGGTCAATGATGTCCCTTTTCTAAACCCCTTTATTTTTCTTCAGACTCCTTCAAACCGGGCGGCCCTCCTGCAAAATGGCTCAATAAGGACCGGCCGGGCAGGAGTTGAACACGGAGGCCAGCGAACTCATCAAGGCCGCCAGCAATCCGGCCGCCACAAGCCCCCGGAATCCCTCGGGCAAAATTGCTTGACCATCGTCGGCAAAACCGCATTTGGCGTATCATAGTGCAGTACCCCCTGCTTGCTCAGTGCAAAGGCGACCAGTGTGACGACGGAAAGCACCCACCAAATGCTCGGAGCCTATGTTCGACGAAAAAATAGATGCCCGATGATAAACCATCCGACATTATCATTTGTATATAAATTGGTTACAGTTTATCAAGATACTTCCAAATCGAAATCAAATCGCAAACCCGAACAGTTGTTTCCAATGGATAGTCGGCAGTATGCGGGGTGACAATAAAGGCAGGAGGGCTACCCAAGTCTGTAAGAGCAATACGGTTTCCCTTACCTAAAGCCGGGTTTGCCGAGATTTTAAATTCAATTGCCGCAACAGGTGCATTACCGCGCACCAACACCAGGTCAATTTCCGAGCCTTCTTTTGTTCTATAAAAGTAAGGCAGCACGCTGGGCGGGAGGTTGGCAATAACCTGCTGAATCCCGTAGCCTTCCCACGAAGCACCGATGATATGGTGGCCAAACAGTTGGTTTTTATCCGAAATACCTGCTAAATAGTGCAGAACCCCGCTATCCCGGAAATAGGCTTTGGGCGTTTTAACCAATCGCTTACCGATATTGACGTGCCAAGGTTGTAAAAATCGAATAAAATAGGCACTTTCAAAGTACGATAAGTAGCGTTTGATGGTCGGAACGGTCAAGCCCAATGAATTTGCCAGGGTGCTTTGATTGAGTAAATTTGCATGAATGCCCGTTAGCATCTGTAACAGCGTTCGAAGAGTCTGTGAAGGGGCTGTCAGCCCAAATTGGGGCAAATCCCGTTCAATAAAAGTAATGATAAAATCCTGTAGCCATTGAAAAGCAACCGTTTCTGTGGCTGCAAAAAGGGCAGGGGGGAATCCCCCGCGCAACCAATTTTTCTGAAAATCACCGTCGGGCAATTCGCGGATGTGAAAGGGGGTGAGTTCAAGGTAAGATATCCGGCCAGCCAATGTTTCCGAACTTTGCCGCAACAAGTCGGGAGAGGCCGAACCTAAAATCAGAAAACGGCCCGCTACCCGGTGTTGGTCAACCAACGCGCGAAGTGCCGGAAAGAGTTCGGGTTTGCGCTGCACCTCATCCAGAACAATCAAATTTTGCTCATTCTCTTTCAAAAACAATTCGGCATTGTTCAGCCGGTTCAGATCTGAAGGCAGTTCAAGGTCGAGATAAACGGTTTTTTGCGCCAATTGCGCTACGACGGATTTTGCAAGAGTCGTTTTCCCTGCCTGTCGCGGCCCGGTGATACCCACTACCGGAAATGTAGATAGCCTTTGACGCAGTAAAGATTCTATTTTTCGCTCGTAAATCATTTACCCGACAAATATAAAATTCATTTTTAAATTTGTCGGGTATAATTTTTTCTGAATTTCAACCGCCAGGAGATTGGGGATACTAGATATATCGGTTCAAAATGTTCTCAAAATATTCCTGCCTGCCGCTGCGCATGTCAGGCTCACCCTGCTCCCCGGCTATTTTGGCCAAATCCGCCAGGCCGAGCCTTCCGTTTTCAAAGTCTTTTCCTGCACCCGAGTCGAACGACGCGTAGCGTTGGGCGCGAAGTTTTGGATACTCCGATTTTTCCAGGATATCATGGGCTGCCAAAAGCGCCCGCGCAAAGGCATCCATGCCGCCGATATGTGCGTAGAAAATATCTTCCGGATCGGTGGAGTTCCGGCGGGTTTTCGCATCAAAATTGATCCCTCCGCCCTGCAAACCGCCTGATTCCAGCAGGACAAGCATGGCCTCCGTCAGTTCGTATATATCCACCGGAAACTGGTCGGTATCCCAGCCGTTCTGGTAGTCGCCGCGATTGGCATCCAGGCTGCCGAGCAATCCGGCTGAAGCGGCCACCTGCATTTCGTGCTGCATGGTATGCTGGGCCAGCGTAGCGTGGTTGAACTCCAGATTCAGTTTAAAATCGTCCATCAGGCCATACTCCCGGAGAAAGCCGATGCAGGTTGCCGCGTCAAAATCGTACTGGTGTTTGCTCGGCTCCATGGGTTTCGGCTCGATAAAAAAAGTGCCTTTAAAGCCCTGAGACCGCGCATAATCTTTCGCCGCATGCAGGAACCGCGCCATGTGGTCGAGTTCGCGTTTCATGTCGGTATTGAGCAGCGACATATACCCTTCCCGGCCGCCCCAGAAGACGTAATTGGCGCCGCCCAGTTTGATGGTCGCATCGAGTGCGTTTTTGACCTGAGCGCCGGCAAAGGCCACAACGGCAAAATCAGGGTTGGTCATGGCCCCGTTCATGTAGTGCGGATGGGAAAAAAGGTTGGCGGTACCCCAAAGCAGTTGTACCCCCGACGAAGCCTGTTTTTCAAGGGCATAGTCGGTGATGGCGTCGAGCCGCTTGCGGCTTTCCGCCAGTGTCGCGCCTTCCGCCACAAGGTCGAAATCGTGAAAACAATAGAAAGGAATGCCCATTTTGGTGATCAACTCAAAACCCGCATCCATTTTGTCTTTTGCCTGATCGAGCGGGTCGGCGGCGTCAAGCCAGGGAAAAACCTTGGTCGGTGCGCCGAAAGGATCGCCGCCGGCGCCGCACAGGGTATGCCACCAGGCTACTGCGAACCGAAAGTGCTCCTTCATCGTTTTGCCCCCCACGATGCGGTCTTCGTCGTACCAGCGAAAAGCCAGCGGGTTGTCCGTCTCCCTGCCTTCGAACCGGATTCGGCCGATGCCTTTGAAATATTCCCTTTTGCCCGTAGTGACGGTGATTTTTGGTAATGTCTGCATGTCCAGTTTTATGCGTGTTGTTTAAATAATTGCCTTTTGCAGATCCTTGAACCACTCCTGGTAGGCCTGCTCAAAATCCCCGATCCCGTGCTGCGGTTCGTAGGCGGTGATCACTTTCACGTCCCGCACGGCTTCGTCGACCGTGCGATACAACCCTGTGGCCACCCCTGCCGCCCGGGCAGCGCCTGCGGCGCCGGTTGTTTCCACCAGTTCGATGCGGCAGTCGACCAGATTTGAAATGGTGCCGGAAAATATGTCCGACTGGAAGAGGTTGTCATTGCCCACCCGCATGACCTGTACATTCAGCCCCATACCTTTCAGGATGTTTATACCATAGACAAAGGAGAAGGCAATGCCTTCGAGGGCAGCCCGGTAGATATGCGCCCGTGTATGGCGGTTAAAATGCAGGTTATTCATTTTTGAGCCGATATTCCGGTTGCCCAGCATACGTTCCGCGCCGTTGCCAAAGGGTAAAATGCGCAGGCCATCGGCGCCCGGTGGCACGGAAGCAGCCTCCTGCTCCATGGCGGCATACGTTGCCTGTTCGAGCGCAACCTGGTGTTTCATCCAGCTGTACTGAATGCCTGCACCATTGATACACAACAACACCCCGATCCGCGGGTCCCGGGCGGAATGGTTGACGTGTGCAAAACCGTTCACCCTGGACAAAGGGTCATACACAGGCTTGTCGACAATACCGTATACCACCCCGGAGGTACCACCCGTAGCGGCTACCTCTCCCGGCTTCAGGACGTTGAGCGACAAGGCATTATTGGGCTGATCGCCGGCGCGATAGGCCAGTGGCGTCCCGGCTTTCAGACCGGTAGCCGTTGCTGCTGCTGCCGTCAGCCGGCCTTGCAGGGAAAAGGCCGGCGTCACGTGGGGGATAAGCGCCCGGTCGAAACCAAAATAGTCGAGCGCAAAACCGGCCGGTTCATTCCTGGAAAAATCCCACAGGATGGCTTCGGAAAGCCCCCCCGGTGTCGTCATGATCTCGCCGGTCAATTTCATCGCTATAAAATCGCCGGGAAGCATGATCTTGTGGATACGCTGGTACACTTCCGGCTCGTTTTCCCAGACCCATCTTAGTTTGGACGCGGTAAAGTTTCCCGGTGAATTGAGCAGTTCGGACAGGCATTTTTCATGCCCGATGGCATCAAATGCGCGATTGCCGATGGCAACGGCACGACTGTCGCACCAGATGATGGAAGGGCGAAGCACCTGCCGGTCTTGATCTACCAGCACCAGGCCGTGCATCTGATAGGCGATACCGATGCCTTTTATCTCGTCCGGAGATATTCCCGTTGTCTGTAACAACTTTCGGGTGACGGTGCAGACATTATTCCACCATGTTTCCGGGTGTTGTTCGGCCCAATCGGGTTGAGGAGAAAGGATTTCCATCTCTGTCGCCGGAGACTGCAGGACGGCAATTTTCTCGCCGGTATCCACCCGGGTGAGTGCTGCTTTGATCGAGGATGATCCGATGTCGTATCCTAATAAAAACATGCAAAAATATTTTACGCTATACAGTGCCGGTATGGATACGGTGGTATCAGGGGCATCATGTGTTCGGGGCCGGCAACAAACCGGTGGTTTCATATCGGGACTATCGCTACCGAGGCGGGAAGGTACATAAACAGGCAAATAATGTAGTAAGTCGAAGGCATCCCGACTTCTTTTGATGGAATGAATTATCCCGATGTTATCATCTTTGCACATGGAACATCCCGTACGCCGCCTGTACACGCCCGCCTTTCTGCTGTTGTCGCTTTCCCACGCCCTTTTTGCCGCAAGTTTCAACATGATGCTGCCCGAACTGCCGTCGTACCTCACCAGTCTGGGCGGCGGCGAGCACAAAGGCCTGATCATCGCGCTCTTCACCATCACGGCAGGCATATCGAGGCCCTTCAGCGGAAAACTGACGGATACCGTGGGAAGGCTGCCGGTGATGTACATCGGAACCCTGGCCTGTGTGGTGTGCAGTATGCTGTATCCCGCCCTGGCATTTGTAAGCGGCTTCCTGATCCTGCGTTTTTTTCACGGGTTTTCGACGGGTTTCAAGCCGACAGGCACATCTGCCTACGTGGCGGACATTGTACCGCCCGGCCGGCTTGGCGAGGCTATGGGTGTGCTGGGCATTTGTTTCAGTCTGGGCGTTTCGGCATCGCCCCCCCTGGGCAGCTGGATGGTCAAACATTTCAACGGCGATCCCAATCCCATGTTTTACGCTTCGGCAGTCCTGGCACTGGGGTCCATATTGATCCTGCTCAATCTGAAAGAGACCCTGCCGGACAAAAAACCCTTCCGGCTGGCGCTGCTGAAGGTAACCAAAGCCGACATATTCGACCCGCTGGCGTTGCCCTCGGCCATCACCATGATATTTTGTTATGTGAGCTACGGGGTTATTCTGACGCTGGTGCCCGACCTGAGCGACCACCTGGGCGTGGAAAACCGCGGCACGTTTTTCACCCTGTTTACGCTGGCGAGTGTATCGATGCGGTTTCTGGCCGGCAAGTTTTCCGACCAACTGGGCCGCGTACCCGTACTCAAAATATCTGCCCTGGTGATTACAGGCTCCATGCTGACATTTGCCCATGCCGACACGCCTTACCTGTTCTACGGGGCATCGATGTTATTTGGCTTGGGCAACGGCATTTTTGCGCCGGCCATTAATGCCTGGACGGTCGACCTGGGGCACCCGCAGCGGAAAGGCAGGGCTCTGGCCACCATGTACATCGCCCTGGAAATAGCCATTGGAGGCGGTGCGGCGCTGGCTGGCTGGTATTTTGCCAACGATACGGCGCGAATGCCGGCAGTGTTTTATTTTGCGGCAGCCATGAGTTTAGGGGGCTGGATATACCTTAGCGCAAGAAAGAAATGACATGAAAGATACCAATCGCAGTCTGTTGCTCGCCGTACTGGCCTGCCTTTCCATGGGGCTTTTTGCCAAAGCGCCCCAGTTTTCAGGCGGCATGGCGTGGATCACCGATGTATTCCTGATTGCGACATTCTGCCTCAGTACCTGGGGCTTCTGGGTGGGCTGGAACAGCGCGCGCCTGCAACGCACCGCGTGGTCGTATCTCGCCCCCGGCATCAACGCTTTTATTTTTATCACCATGCTGGCGTTTATGATCCTGATCCGCGCCAAGCTGGATGTCTTTCAATAAATCCGGGTCAATTCATCACTATGCCTCCAGCAACTGGCCGGTGTGGTTGCCCGTGTCTACCTTGGCGATGATGCGTTCGATCACGCCATTTTCATCAATTACAAAAGTGGTGCGGTGGATGCCGTCGTAGGTGCGGCCCATGAATTTTTTCTGCCCCCAAACGCCGTAAGCGTTGGCCACAGCATGGTCCTCGTCGGCAAGCAGGCTGAAGGGAAGGTTGTATTTTTCCTGAAACTTGACGTGCTTCTTCACGGAATCGGGGCTGACACCGAGAATTTCATAGCCCTGAGCCTGGAACTTCGGGTATCCGTCGCGCAGGCTGCAGGCCTCTGCCGTACATCCCGGTGTATCGTCTTTCGGATAAAAATAGAGTACCAGTTTTTTGCCCTTGTAGTCAGACAATTTCAGGGTCTGGCCTTTTTCATTGGCTGCGGAAAAATCGGGGGCTTTGTCGCCTTCTTTCAGGTGGAACATGTGCGTTGGTTTTAATTATTGTAGTTGATGATCGGGTGCTCTGAGAAAACCGGAGGCCGCTGGATTTGTTCATCAATAATGGCGTTAACTTGCGGTTCCGGTCCCGTTAATCATTGCGCTCCGTATCCCGGAATGGTATTCCGGCGTATCCCGGAATGGTATTCCGGGGCATGGGAACGCAACTCCGTATCCCGGAATGGTATTCCGGGGCATGAAATGCAACTCCGTATCCCGGAATGCCATTCCGGGATACATTTGGATGTCTCAAAAGAACTTTTATCAATCCACTATATGCACAACCCATTCATTATGAAAAAATTACTGATCCCCGCTTTTCTGCTCTTCGCCTTTTTCAACCTGCCTTCCTGCGACACCCTCAAGGAAGTGGCCGGCGGCATTCTCAACGAACCGTCGCTCGATGAGATCGGAAAAGCCCTCAAACAGGCTTTGTCGAACGGCGTAACCAAAGGCGTCAACACGCTCTCTCAAAAAGACGGCTATTTCAAAAGCGCCTACAAGATCCTGTTGCCCGACGATGTGCGCAAGGTGACGACCAAACTGAAATCGGTGCCCGGATTCAGCAATCTCGAAAACGAATTGCTGGAAAAAATGAACCGCGGCGCCGAAGATGCGGCCAAGGAAGCGGGCCCCATTTTCCTCAGCGCCATCACCTCGATGACCATCCAGGATGCCACCAATATCCTGATGGGGGCCGATAATGCCGCCACGACGTACCTGAACAAAACCACCAACCAGCAACTCTATGATAAATTCAACCCGAAAATTGTGACCTCGCTGGACAAGATCGGCGCCAACAGCCTGTGGACCAAGGCCGCCAATGCCTACAACGCCATACCGCTCGTGACCAAGGTCAACAACGACCTCGACGACTATGTGACCAAAAAGGCCCTCGATGGATTGTTTGGCAAGATCGCAGAGGAAGAGAAAAACATCCGCCGCAACAAAACCTTCCGCAGCACGGAACTGCTGAAAAAGGTGTTTGCAAAGCAGGATAGCAATAGAAAATAAGTTGATGAGCGATGAGCAAGGCGCGTCACCCACTATTTACGGCTCGCTTCCCCCGGCGTCATGCCGAAGGCATCTTTGAACACTTTGGAAAAATAGGCGGGACTGTTGAAGCCCACCGCATAGCCAATCTCCGATATGGAGCCTGTGCCGGCCTCCAGCATTTCTTTGGCGCGGTGCAGGCGAAAATGTCGAATGAACTCTACTGGAGGCTGATCGAGGAGTGCCGTTAGTTTTCGGTGAAGTTGGCTGCGGCTCATGCCGGCTGCTGCGGCCAGGTCTTCCACACTATACTGTTCGTTGCCGAGGTTGGCATTGAGTGCCGCTCGAATACGCTCCAGAAAACGTTCGTCGGTGCTGGTCAATTCAATATCCTGCGGCTGGAGTACAAGGGTCCGGCTGAATCGTTTCCGCAGGTTTTCACGCTGTTTGATCAGGTTTTTTGCCCGGGCGACCAGCTCCTGCGTATCGAAAGGTTTGGTCAGGTACTCGTCGGCGCCCGTCTCCAAACCCGCGATTTTACTTTCCTGACCCGCGCGCGCCGTCAGCAGGATAACCGGGATGTGGCTGGTTCGCTCGTCTGTTTTAACGGCAGTACAAAAGGCATTGCCATCCATTTCGGGCATCATAACATCCGAAATAATCAGGTCGGGAATATGTTGTATGGCTATTTCCAGGCCCACACGGCCGTTGGGCGCCACGAGTGTGTGAAATATACCAGACAGTTGTTCCCGAATAAAGCCTTGCAATTCCAGGTTATCTTCCACAATGAGGCACAAGGGTAAATCCTGACCGGCGCCCGGCGCCTCCACCGCCGCCGCTTCACCCGTGGCCTCGTTTCCGGGCAAATGAAGGCTTTCCGCCACCCATGGAATGGGCGCCTCGGACCGCTCCTCGGCAGAAAAAGCGGCCCAGCCGACGGGTATCGCTGCTCTGAATACAGAACCCTGCCCTACCGAACTGTGGATAGAAATATTCCCGTGGTGGAGGGAAATAAGTTCGCGCACCAAAGCCAGACCAATACCGGTACCGACTTGTTTCCCACCTTCCTGATCCAACTGGTAAAAACGTTCAAAAATTTTATCCAGCGCATCCGGCGGAATGCCACGTCCCGTATCGCCGACTTCCATCAGGAGCAGGTCGTCCTGAACGGAAGCATGAAAAAACACTTTCCCGTCCGGCGGGGTGTTTTTGAACGCATTGGACAACAGGTTGGCGGCAATTTTCTCCAGTTTATCGCGATCGAACCAGGCGAGTCGGGAGTCGGCCGGCGTTACAATATCGAATTCGACGTTTCCTTGTTCGGCCATGCTTTCGAAGGAATTGGCCATCACGCGGAGCGTTTGCCCCAGGTCGCCGCGCGCCACGTTCAACCGCATTCGGCCGCTTTCGAGTTTAGCCAGGTCGAGCAGTTGGTTAACCAGTTCCAGCAACCGGTTGGCATTGCGGCGAATGAGATGAAGGCCTTTTGCCGGAACCGGGAAATGGAGCGGCTCAGGATGGGGCGCTTCGCTGAGCCATTGCTGGACCGGGCCCAGGATAAGCGTAAGCGGCGTGCGAAGTTCATGGCTGATATTGGCGAAAAAGGCAGATTTTGCGCGGTCGAGTTCCCGCAGTTTTTCCGCCTCTGCGTGTTCAAGTCGAAGCGCGAGAGCGGTTTCTTTCTGCTTGTTCCGCTGACGGTTGCGGAAAAACTGGAACAGCCCGAGCAGGACCAGCACGACCAGTAATGAACCGAAAAGCAACAGCCTTTGCTGCTGGATTTGCACCTGTTTTTTGGCCAGTTCGGCTTCTTTTTGTTGCGTCCGGTAGCGCGTTTCCAGTTCAAGGACGGCTTTGTTATTCAACCGTGTAGCCAGGGTGTCGTGTACCTGGAGATACATTTCCAAATAGTGAAACGCATTGACGAAGTCGCCCTTTGCTTTGTAGGTCTCGGCAAGCGCACCGATGGCCGCTTCCACATGCTTTTCGTTCTTGACCTGTTCGGCGAGTCGCCGGCTCTCTGTAAACAGCCGTATCGCTTCGTCGTAGTTTTTCATAGCCAACTGCACCCAGCCGGAGTTGTTCAAACCAAAAAAGGCAGCCGCGTGGTCGTTCATTTCCGTGGCAGCATCGGATGAAAGGCGGTAAAACTCCAGTGCCTGCGGATAATTGCCCCGCGCATAGGCGGCGTTACCGAGATTGCTGTATATGGTGGGTTGCAGGCACAGCGTGTCGGCCTGTTCAAGGAGGTGCAGGGCCGCTCTGAACGTTTTCTCAGCCTCATTGAGCCGTGACCGGTCCATTTGTACAAGGCCCAGGTTGTTAAGGTATCGCGCCTGCCCTACGGTATCTTTCAATGCCTCCGTTTGCACAATGGCCTCTCGAAAATAGTTTTCCGCCTTGTCGTATTCCTTTTTATTCCAGAATATGATGCCTATATTGCCGGTGGTTGTGGCAATGCACGGTCTGCAGCCGTACTGCCTGGCTGATTCGATAGCCTTCAAGTAAATATCCATGGCCCGGTCGAAATTACCCCTGTTCATGTATTGCAGGCCTACGTTGTTCAGGCTCCGGGGCACAAGAGAGGGGGCATGTTGCTGCGCAAATTCAAGTCCGTGCTGCGCCCATGCCAGGGCTGAATCCAGATCAGACTTGGCATAGTACTGCGATATCTGGAAAAGGGCGATCCATTTCAACGAATCTACCGTGCTTCGGCCAAACACCTGTATCAGGGAATCCACCGGCGACTGTGCTGCAACAGTACGCGGAGCGGTAATTAAAGTGCATAAAAGCAGGAATACCCAAAATCGAGTTGTCATGAAAGGCCGGTATTTTCAGTATCCGGTGCGAAAATCGAACTTTTGGCGTAAAAATAAAAAATGCCTGCCCCCGGCAAAGGGAGCAGGCATCGGATTTTCCTGATGTCGTGCAGTTAATTGTTTGTCGGCATCGGTGTCACAGGTGTCAATGCAACCATATCAGCCAGCCATTGATCGCCTTGCTTGCGCAACAACACAGCAACCGACATAATCTCTTCCTGTACCTTGTCGCCGAAATGGTGGGTTTCGTGGCTGGTATAAGTGGAGAGGATCAGGTCTTTGGCCAGATAGCGATTGTGCCAGTCCTTATTATTTGTTTCCGTGCGGTCGGGTTTAGGCTGGCTTTTGAAAAAGGCAAACAGGTTGGTGTAATAGGTCACGAGGTTTGCGCGGCCCCTGACGATCTCTCCTATCGGGCTGATGTGTTCGGCATTTTCGGTGAAGAGAGGCCCTACCGCGGCGCCGTCCATATTTTGGAAAGCCGTCATGAACGCATTGTAACAGGCTTCAATGCCCTTTTGATCGGCCTCGCTGACTTGAGCGTGGAGGTTAAGGGTGCAGGTAAAGGAAAGCAACAGCGTTGCTGTTTTCAATAAATTGGACATGGTTAAAAAGTTTTAGTGAATGGTATCTTTAAATGTCGGTGTCATTTTGAAAACTGATGGGACAAAGGTGGGGTCATGTGGCACCTGCGGGTTATCAAAAATGTCGCACAGGCTTTCAAATTTGTCGCGGTACCGCCGGCTTTAGCCGGCGTCGACTAAAACTGGAAGTACCGATGCCTGGAATCGGTACCGCCGGCTTATTGAAGTTGTTTAATAAAACGCAATTATAAATATCTTAGCTGTAAAAGTCCAGT
>ERZ724519.170-NODE-170-length-26232-cov-9.184819_pt1 | contig 26232 bp, 24 predicted proteins | sample MGYA00376052_ERZ724519 | MGnify/ENA primary metagenome ERZ724519 (study PRJEB28724, sample SAMN07190883) | activated sludge metagenome | isolation source: activated sludge of sewage treatment plant in Hong Hong | place: Hong Kong | collected 2016-03-17 ... | reverse complement strand
AGAGTTGTATCTTCTCCCAAATAATTGAGTGCTGCAGTACCATCACCCCATTGAGCACCTCCGCCTCCACCTGGTCCACCCCCAAAGGTGCTGGTAGGAGAATCTGCTCTAAAGTTGGAACCGTCATTGCTCACCCACCACTCCTTTAAAAAGTCTTTGTTCAGTTGTTGTACATTCTGATAAATACCCCAATCCTGATCATTGATGTAAAGGCGCACAAAGTTGGCTTTGGCGGCCGGGGCATGATTCCTCAGCAAATGGTAGTAAAACACCTCTCTCATAAAGGAGGCGTCTTCAAATGAGTTGTTGAGATTGAGTGTCTTATAGCCCTCCAATTGTTGCCCATCACGCACAAAGTCCATGGTAATGTTAAACGATTTTTTCTGGCTCGACCCTCCCATGCCATACGAAGTCTGGCCTTTAAACCGCACACCTATGCTATCATAGGTTTCGCCTCCAAATTTTAGTGAGGCCAACAGATCTGTCTTGGAGTTGTAATTTTGAGTGAGCAACGTCCAGTAGTTTGCCTGATTGAAGTAAAGCCTGATTTCTTTGATCTCTCCTTCGTCGTACAGTCCAGTTTCAGATTTACCCCCAGCCCTGAGCGTGTGCGCGCCAAGATCCAACTGCCATTGTGAAGGCAGACTTTGAGCCAGTAAAAGACATTGAGGTAAAAGGAGCAACAGAAAGCCATAGCGTAATTTGTACAAACCCATACTGTATTTTTTAATAAAGATACGAGGATATTGGCTTGTTGTACTGCCTTATACCTTGTAATAGTTTATTTTACATTAAGCAAACCAGTCAATTCCTTGACCTCTCTCATGGTTTCTTTAGCACGATTTCTGATAATCTCAGAAGATGCCTTGATTTGGTCTTTGATCAGTTTTTTATCGAGATTGAGCTGCGTCTTCCTTTCTTTAAAAGGCTGCAACAAATCAACAATGACGTTGGCCGTCTCTTCTTTAAGCACAGAATATTTCAATTGCCCGGTTTGATAGTCATTCATAAGAGAATCATATACATTGCCGGCACCACTGGCTTTGATCATCTCGAAAAGATTGGCCACGCCTTCACTCATTACCTCGCTGGCTTCACCGGTATCCGTTACTGCTGATTTGATTTGCTTTCGAATTGCCGTCTCTTCAGCAAACAGAGAAATGTAGTGCTTTTCCCCTGCTGATTTACTCATTTTACGACTGGGATCGGCGGTGGATCTGATTTTTGGTGTTTCGGTAAACAGTGCTTCGGGCAGGCGGAAGTATTCTTTTTTTACCGTATTATTGAATCTTTGGGCAATATCGCGCGACAATTCCAGGTGTTGTTCCTGGTCTTTGCCAACAGGTACATAATCTGCTTTGTAAATAAGGATATCGGCTGCCTGCAAAACGGGATAATCCAACAAACCAACCGAAATGAAATCATCTTTTGACATTTCATTGAGCTGATTGCTCTTGTCTTTGAACTGTGTCATACGGGTAAGCTGACCATAAGAACAAAAACAATTAAATATCCAATTGAGCTCAGTATGTTCCGGCACAAGTGATTGTACAAAAAGGTTTTCTGCTTTAACACCCACAGCCATCAAATTGGTGATCAACTCCCAAGTATTGCTTCGCAATTTTATTGGATCATAAGGCATGGTCATAGCATGGTAATCCACTACACCATAAATACAGGAATATTTTTCCTGAAGTCTTACCCAATTGGCCACAGCACCAAAGTAATTGCCCAAATGTATGTCACCTGTAGGTTGGATGGCTGATAATACCGTTTTCATCTCCGTGATTTTTATTGATGAGGTGCAAAAATACACCACATTCTCATTTTGATTTTGTTGCTTTTCTGTAAAAAAAAAGTCCCGATTAAAACCGGGACTTCTCTTAGCTAAGTTTATACTATATCTTTCGTATAGTTCTTAGTCTGTTTCTGATTACTGCTGAGCAGGAGCTGCTTCTGCAGGAGCTGCTGTAGTATCAGCTGCAGCTGGTGCTTCAGCTGGTGCTGCTTCTGGAGCTGGTGCTGCCTCAACTGGTGCTTCAGCTGGTGCTTCAGCAGCTTGGTTTCTACAAGAAGTTGCGATAGCCATAGCAGCTACGAAGAATACAAAAAGAACTTTTTTCATTTTGAAAATATTTTTAAGTTAATACAATTATAACGCAAAGATATACGACGGGTATCATTCCTTTTCTATCGTTTTATCAAATGGTTATTTAATGAATTGTTAATGGCAGAATTTAACAGATTTTCTTTGGCCGCAATGACTCAAAAACGAAGACCTGCCGTGAAATTGTAAAAATTGAGCACCGAACGATGCCTAGCATAATATATATTATAAAAGCCATATTCGTATTCAAAATCAAAATCCAGGATCCCAAAGGTCAAACCAAGACCTGTATTCAATCCTCCAATAGCCTCATTCAATTCGCTATACCCCGATTCTTTCAATGCCGGGCCTGCACCTACCTTTTTTTCGTCGTAGCTGTTGATATAAAGTATGCTTCCCTGAAATTTGGTTCTTACCTTTAGTTTTTTTGAAATTTTGAAAAGATCAAGGCCCAAACCTACTTTTCCTTTGAGATAGGTGAGCTCTGGCTTTTTAAAATAATCCTGTTTTTCACTCGCCAATAAATTCATGGTGCCGTATTCGCCGGTAAATAAGAAACAAAGACCATCATCCAACATTCTAATGTTCAAACCAGTAACATAGCCCGTGTGGCTTTGACCTTTAGGCGTAACCAATGCATCCCTTGAATAAATGTTGCTGATCCCACCGTAAATGGTGAATTGTGCTGACCCTAATGTGGTATTAAATACCAATATGGTTAATGCTATTACTTTGAAATGTATTGAAGCCATGGTAATTATACAATCAATAACTGTGCCTTTTTATTCAACGTTTTATTCTAAATTATCCTCATATGAAACGATAAAAACATTATACTTCAAAGAAATATGAGCATTTATAGCATTTTTTCGATGGAATATTATTTGAATTCGAATTTTTCCAAATATAATTTTTCTTAACTCTGAGTTAATTTTTTATAACTTTACCTGATCTTTTTGTAATTTTAAGCCATCTAAAAGTATTACCATGTCATTCAGAATAAAACAAGCGGTTGTCCTGGGTTCGGGTATCATGGGCTCCGGCATAGCCTGTCACCTTGCAAATATTGGTGTAAGCGTGCTGCTGCTGGATTTGCCGGCCAAAGAAAGCAAAAACCGCAATGCACCGGCTGCAGAGGCACTTGCCAAAGCCATCAAATCAAGTCCTGCCCTTTTATATGATAAAAAATTTGCCAGCCGCATTTCCACCGGCAATTTTGAAGACGACCTCTCAAAAGTAGCTGAGGCAGACTGGATCATTGAGGTGGTTGTAGAGAGAGCCGACATCAAACAAGCACTTTATGAAAAAATTGAACTGTACCGCAAACCAGGTACACTCATTACCTCCAATACTTCAGGCATACCCATCTCCCTTCTAGCCAAAGGCAGGTCTGATGATTTTAGGGCCCACTTTTGTGGTACTCACTTTTTCAACCCCGTTCGGTATATGGCTTTGCTCGAAATTATACCACATGCAGAAACTTCCCCAGATGTAATTGAATTCTTCATGCACTACGGAGATCAATGGTTGGGCAAAAAAACCGTGTTGTGCAAAGACAGTCCTGCCTTTATTGCCAACCGCATTGGCTTCTTTTCGGGCAACAAAATCAATGAACTCACTTCTAAATACCAACTTAAGGTGTCTGAAGTAGACAAACTTACTTCTGATCCCATCGGCTGGCCTTCCACCGGAAGCTACCGACTGCTCGACCTCGTGGGCCTGGATACCTCTGTAAAAGTCACAGAAGGAGTCATTGCTACCTGCCCTGATGATGAATATGTAAAACACCTGGCAACCCTGACAATGCCTGCACATACCCGTTTCCTGCTCGACAATAATTTTTTGGGCAATAAGTCGGGACAAGGCTACTACAAAAAGACCAAAGAAAAGGATGAAAACGGACGCACCATTGTTTTGGAGCTCGATCTCAACACATTGGAATATGTAAGAACCGAAAAACCTGCTCTGCCCTCTTTGGGCATTGCCAAAAAAATTGAAATGATTGATAAGCGGATCAAAGAAATGATCCACTTTGATGATGCGGGCGGTAAATTTCTTGAAGAATATTTTGCTGGTTTATTTTCCTATGCAGCATGCCGCATTCCTGAAATTTCTGATACCATTTACAGCATAGACGACGCAATGAAATCAGGCTATGCCTGGGGCTTCGGTCCGTTTGAATACTGGGACATGTTTGGCTTGGAAAAAGGAATTCAAATGGCCACCAAATTTGGCAATGCCATGCCAGCCTGGATTGAAAAGATGGCAGCCGCAGGGCTCGACAAGTTCTACATCATTGAAAATGGTCTGAAAAAATACCTTGACATAAGCACCTTAACTTATATGTCAATGCCCAATGCGGGTAAGACCATTCATTTGGACTACCTCAGAAATCAAACGGCAGTTTACAAAAATTCAGAATGCGTTTTACACGATATTGGTGAAGGAGTGATGTGTCTTGAATTCACCTCAAAGGCCAATGCCATAGGCGAAGGTATAGGACAAGGTGTAATGGAAGCTTTGCAATTGGCTCAGGATGGCAACTGGAAAGGCCTGGTCATAGGCAACAACGCCAAAAATTTTACAGTAGGCGCCAACCTAATGGCAGTAGGCATGGAAGCAATGCAAAAAAACTTCGACAAATTAGAAGCGATGGTGAATGGCTTTCAGCAAATCAACATGGCCATGCGTTACAGTAAAATACCTGTGGTAGTTGCTACGCAAGGTTATTGTTTTGGCGGGGGTGTTGAAATGTTGGTACATGCCGATGGTGCCGTATGTGCAGCAGAAACCTACATGGGACTTGTTGAAGTGGGTGTAGGATTGATTCCAGGTGGCGGCGGTACAAAAGAATTTGCACTCAGGGCTTCCGATTCCTTCTTTGAAGGTGATACCCAAATCCCAACGCTCATTGATAAACTGAGAACGATCGCCACTGCCACAGTAGCCACATCTGCTTATGAAGGCTTCAATCACGGCTATCTACTCCCTGGAAGAGACCAGGTATGTTTGAGCACTGAAAAAGTATTGCACCAGGCCAGAAGTCGTGTGATAGCGCTTTCAGAAAACTATACAGCACCCGTACCAAAAGAAGTGACCGTACTTGGCAGAACCGGCCTTGCCACCCTTTACACCGCCATCAATGAGTTTTATCTAGGCAAATATATGTCTGATTACGATGTAGAAATTAGCAGAAAAGTCGCATACGTGCTGTGTGGAGGCGACCTCACAGGTCAACAAAAAGTTAGTGAACAATATTTACTGGATATAGAAAGAGAAGCTTTCCTTCAACTCCTCGGTAACCAAAAGACGTTGGATAGGATTCAGTACATGTTGATCAACAATAAACCTCTGAGAAATTGATGTGATAGGGACTAGGGACTAGGGGTTAGGGATTAGAACTCATAATTTGAAATTCGTAATTGAACCCGTAATTTGAAATTCGTAATTGAACCCGTAATTTGAAATTCGTAATTCGTAATTGAAAAAAAGAAATTGAAAACAACAAATATGGAAGCATATATCATAGATGGACTTCGATCAGCCGTCACCAAATCAAAGAGGGGCGGTTTTAGAAATTTCAGATCAGACGATCTTGCGGTTTTGGTGATCAAAGCGCTTATGGCTAAGTACCCAATGATTGAATCATCTCTTATTGACGACGTTATTGTGGGTTGCGCCAATCCTGAGGGAGAGCAGGGCTTACAAATAGGCAGAAACATTGCGAGCAGGGCTTTGGGCAAGGCAGTCGCAGGAATGACCGTCAACAGGTATTGCGCATCGGGTTTGGAGACCATCTCCATAGCTACTGCCAAGATCAGGGCAGGAATGGGAGAAATCTACATCGCCGGAGGTGCAGAAAGTATGAGTTTGATTCCCATGACGGGCTACAAAATGGCTCCTTCTTATCAGGCGGCTATGGAAAATGTCAATTATCATGTGAGCATGGGAGCAACCGCCGAAGCAGTAGCTGAAAAATACCAGGTCACAAGAGAGGAAGCTGATCAGTTTGCCTACCGATCCCACCAATTGGCAGGAAGGGCAATTGAACAGGGTAGTTTCGCATCTTCCATCCTTCCTGTTGATGTTACCGAAGTGATGGTTGAAAACAACCGCCGAATTGAAAAGACTTTTTCTGTATCAGTAGATGATGGTGTGAGGCTCGACACCTCTGTAGAAGCCCTTGCCAAACTACCAGCCGTTTTCAAAAATGGCGGTGTGGTAACGGCAGGTAATTCCTCACAAACCTCAGATGGAGCTGCTTTTGTATTGGTGGTGAGTGAAGAAGTGGTAAAACGGTATAACCTGCAACCCATTGCCAGACTTGCCTCCTGCAGTGTTGGAGGAGTAGATCCGCTTTATATGGGTATTGGTCCTTGTGTTGCCATTCCCAAAGCATTGAAACAAGCCAGCCTTACTCTCAAAGACATCGATCTCATCGAACTCAATGAAGCTTTTGCTACCCAAAGTCTGGCCGTTATCAAAGAAGCAGGACTCAATCCAGACATAGTCAACGTCAATGGAGGGGCCATTGCCTTGGGTCACCCTCTTGGCTGTACAGGAGCGAAACTCACCATTCAGATTTTGGATGAGTTGAAGAAAAGAAATCAAAAATACGGCATTGTGACTGCCTGTGTAGGCGGTGGTCAGGGCATTGCAGGCGTGGTGGAAAGATTGTAATTTTGATTACTTATTCGGTTCCAAATTCGATGGATTTGAGGTTGAATATACCATAGGTTACCTCTCCTTCGGGATAATGCCATATGGCTTTTCCGGTTTTAACGCTTTTAATGGATGCCCTTTGGGTATATGCCGAAATAGGGGTAGAAAAATGGTATTTCTCCCCCCGCTTAACATCATATCTGTCATCCGAATGGAAGTTGACAAGTCGGCCGGAATCGTCAATGTCGAGTATAGCTTCTACCTTTCCTCCCGGATAGTTGTAAATCACTTTTACTTGGTTTTGATCAAGTTCTTCACAGGTAAAGGCTGCCTTCCTCAATACATGAGGTGCAAACAGACAAATATCATTCAATAAGGTTACAGCATCTGCCTGATTCATCATAGCCCCTTCGTAGTGGACTACGGGTATCCAACCCATGATTGATACATCCATGATGCCCTTACCTTCAACCCATTTGTGGTACCCCGGCACAGTTAAGCCTTTGATATTTCCTCTCATAAAAAACAATCTTTTGTATGGGGAGAAAAAATCATATTGCTCGGTGACAAAGGGAAAAGAACTTCCATTTCCATCGGCCATCTCTCCAGTGAATTCAATTTTGACATAGTTGGGAATGGGCTGCTCCAGGAGGCCGCTAATTGCGAGGTAACGCAAAAGAGGTTTGGGCAAAGCATCAAGTGCAACAGCATTCTGATGTTGCTTTTCCTCCTTCAATGCCAGAATTACATCATTTTCATACTTCTTATAATATTTCCAATGCCCAATACCAATGATTACTGCTAAAATCAAGACAAAATTGACAATAAGTCCAGCCCTGGCTTCTGCTCCAAACCGGCTTGTTAAATATATGGAAAGTACCATCCCAGCTAAGGCAAAGAACCACCAATTGAGGTCTTGTTTAAAGACCATAAAGGCAGCAAAAAAAAAATCAGTGTACAAAGCAGCCACAGCAAGCCCATAACCGTACCAATGGGCTTTGTTAGGGCTGGAAGCCATGCTGCATTCAAAGATTTTAGCCAGCCCAAAAAATGGACAGTTCCATGGAGGATGAGAAAACCAAATAAAATATATTTTCCAACCATTTTTTATGCAAATTGTAAGCAATTTCATTGGTCATCAATGATGCGCAGCACATCTGTAATTGACCGCAGGTGGTCTATAATTTTGAAGGTCATTGGGTGGAATTCATTACTTTTGCAAAAATTTGTCATATGACCCTTTTTGCCAACCTTATGGCCCTGGATATGCCCGATTTTGGAAATTCTGCTATCTGGCTTAGTTTGCTCACCCTTACCTTTCTTGAAATTGTCTTGGGGGTAGATAACATTATTTTCATATCCATAGCCTCTTCCAAATTAAATCCTGAGGATCAAAAAAAAGCCACCAACATTGGTCTTATCCTGGCCATGTTTTTGCGCATCGCCTTGTTGTTTGGTGTTTCGTATCTCATTGCCATGTCAGAACCCTTTTGGCACATAAATGCAAGCTGGATTTCAGCAGGTGTATCTTATCAAAGCCTTATCCTTATTGGAGGAGGAATTTTTCTGTTGTACAAATCTGTCACTGAAATCCACCACAAACTCGAAGGAGTAGATGAAGATCATTCTAAAGATCACGGCAAAAAACAGACCTTACAGTCTGCTATAGTTCAAATTACCCTCATCAACATTATTTTCTCAATGGATTCTATCCTGACCGCTGTTGGCATGACCAATGGCTTGTATGGGGCTCTCATAGTAATGATCGTAGCGGTGGTTTTCTCTGTTATCATTATGATGATGTTTGCTGTGCCTGTGGGTAGATTTGTCAATCGCAATCCTACCATCCAGATGTTGGGACTTTCATTTTTGATCTTAATAGGCTTTATGCTGATCATTGAAGGAGGTCACCTTGCTCACCTCAAGATCCTGGATTCAGAAATAGGAGCTGTACCCAAAGGTTACCTTTATTTTGCCATTGCTTTTTCTTTGATGGTAGAGTTCCTCAATATGCGTTTGCGAAAGAAAGAGGCTCCTGTTAAGCTACATACTTTGGCTGAAGAAGCCGAAGATTCCGGTCTCTTAAAATAATGTCGATGCTTAAAAAACTCAAATTATTACTGACAGGATGTCTGGCTATGATATTGCTTTCCTGTAGTGAATCTCCAAAGCAGGATAACACTTATTACACTTTGACTGGCAAGGCCATGGGTACTACCTACACAATAAAGTATAAAGGCCAGCTCAATGATGCGGGCAACAAAGTGGATTCCCTTTTGGTTGATTTCAATAGATCGCTTTCAACGTATGACTCTACTTCAACCATTTCCAGGATCAATCAAAGTGAAAAAAACTATTGTTATGCCCTCAAGGATGATCCCTACTTTGAGTTTTCATTGACCAAAGCCATTGAGCTCAGTAAAAAATCCGGAGGTGCCTTTGACCCTACCGTAATGCCGGCCGTCAATTATTTTGGTTTTGGCTATGAAAAAAAGGCAAAGCCCGAAAAAGTAAGCGCGGCAACCATTGATTCATTAAAAGCTTTGATAGGTGTTGATAAAATTCAAATTAACAGAAATACTACAGGCGATAGTGTGTGCATTGTTAAAAACAATGCCGCTGTCAAGGTGGATCTCAATGCCTCCGCTCCCGGTCATGGCGTGGATGTCATTGCTGCTTTTTTTGAAACCAACAACATCCATGATTACATGATCGAAATTGGTGGAGAAGTACGAACAGCGGGACTTAATGCAAAAGGCGAAGCCTGGACCATTGGCATCAGCAAACCCGTTTCGGGTGCACAGGTAAACGATGTAGTCATGCCCATTGCCATTTCCAACAAATCATTGGCCACCAGCGGCAACTATCGCAATTTTTATGAAAAAGGATCAATTCGTCTGGCACACATCATTGACCCCCGAACGTGCAGCGCGCGACCTTCAGACATTTTAAGTGCTACCATTATTGCAGACCAATGCCTCGATGCCGATGCCATGGCTACTACCTGTATGGTACTGGGACTAAAGGAAGCCACAAAATTTGTTGCAGCCGATACCACTTTGGCTGCCTTTTTTATTTACAAAGATGCCCAGGCCGACACCCTTAGTTTTTATTTCAGCCCTGGATTTTCGAAACACTTAATTTCAAAGTAATGTTCCAATTAAAAAAAGACCTCGTTTTTTTTGACATAGAATCAACAGGGCTCAATGTAATCAGAGATAGAATAGTGCAGATAGCATTGATCAAATATCCCAAATTAGGAGGTGATCCTATTGAAATGGAAATGCTGATCAATCCTGGCATACCCATCTCTGATGAAGCCATGGCTGTACACGGCATCACCCCCGATATGTTGCGCAACAAGCCAGGCTTTGCACAGGTGGGGCAACAAATTTTCAACTTTATTGGTGATGCAGATCTGGCAGGATACAATTCAGATCGATTTGACGTTCCTATGTTAATGGAAGAATTTGCAAGAATAGGTATAGAGTTCAGAATCGACAACCGCAATTTGATCGATGTGCAAAAGATTTTTTATAAAATGGAACCTCGCACCCTGAAGGCAGCGTACGCATTGTATTGCAACAAAGAATTGCAGGATGCCCACGACGCATTGGCAGATGTAAGAGCTACTGCAGAAGTACTGCAGGGACAGATTATTAGGTATGAAGGTGTGGATTACATCGATGGAGACGGCAAGGTAACACCAGCACCCATTTCCCGTGATATCCATCAGGTTGCCGGCTTTTTGGCGGATCACGGTTCACTGGATGTCACCCAAAGGCTAAGGTACGACCCCAATGGCGAGATTGTATTCAATTTTGGTAAATACATCGGCAGACCCGTGGCAAAAACCTTATACGAAGATCGCCAGTATTATCATTGGATCCTCGAGAAAGAGTTTTCTGCACAAGTCAAACAAATTGTTCGGGATCTGTTTGCTCAATATGAAAAAAGCATTAAAAAATAAGTCCGCGTACTTTGATAAAATTTGCAATTTATACGACTTTACTTTTCTTCTTACTTGCAGGTGGGGGATGTTATGAACCCAAGACAGCTTGTCTTGACTTGCTTGCAACCAACTACGATGTTTCTTCTGATGAAGCCTGTGACGACTGTTGTGTTTATCCTTCTTTTACGATTGGACTCAGCCATCAGTGGGAAGATGGTAATTTTATACTCAAGGATACTTTTGTAAACAATGTTGGAGATTCTTTTGTGGTCATCAGCCAAAAATTTTTCCTGGGCAACATCGAAATTGGCAATGCAGAGGGGGCGGTTGTTCCTTTTATTAGTAAAAACACTTATAAGTGGCCCGACGGTAATACCCGTGAATTGATTCGGGATTTCAAACTTGTCTCAGGTACCCTAACCGAAATTTCGATCAATACTTTCAGGGAGGGTGGCGGCATCAGTTACTTGAAATTTGCTGCTGGACCCAATCCTTTATTCAACGGGGTTGATACCCTTTCGCTGTCCACAGACAGTGACCTCACAACCACAGCAGGAATGCGTACCAAAGCAAACAATTATTTATGTTATAAGGCTACCATAATTGCAGGAGCGGGACTAAAAGATACATTGGATATTGGCTTCGAAGGACAGTGGGACTTTCAAAAATCATTCAATCCGGCACTACCCATCACCTGGGGTAAGGTGTTGAAAACACAGTTGAAGATAAAATACGATCAATGGTTCAAAGATGTTGATTTTGATGGTATCAATCCCTTGGTTATTAGCAACGCAATGAAAGTCAACACCTCTTTGGCATTTGAGCAATAATATTTTACCAACTCATCTCTGTGTTTTCTCCCGATTCAGGTCTGAATTCTTTGTAAGGTTTGTCGAAGCCACTAAAATCATAATCCGGCATTAAATTTTTCATACCATCTCCGGCTTGTTGAAGGGCTTTGAGAAACTTATTGAGGTCTTCTTTGTAAATAAATATTTTATGGCGCTCGGTGGTGCCATCCAGCTTTTTTACACATTCTGTCAAAACCAGGTAATGATCTGTACTCTTGGTTTGTTTAACATCCATATAATAAGTTCTTTTCTTTCCCCCTTCCACTTTGTAGGTGAGTACACTTTCTGTGTTGTTCTTAAAAGACATAAGTTTGGTTTTCGTTGAAAAAATACCGGTAAGCAGGATGAGACCCAACAAAGATATAAAATTGTGTCATCTGGTCAAATCCCGCAACAAAAACCTGGAAGGATTGGCTTAGATAAGTTCTGCTTTTTCCTTTTGATGCAGTGATTTCTGGTATAAGTCGTAATAAGCACCATTCAGTGCCATCAGTTGCTCGTGACTACCCTGTTCGGTAATTTTACCAAACTCCAGTAGGTAGATCCTGTCGAAGTCTATTAAACTCGTCAATCGGTGGGTAATCACAATGGCTGTTTTACCTGAGAGTGCTGTATTGAGGTAAGACAAAATCTTTTGCTCTGTTTCTGTGTCTACTGCACTTAGGCAATCATCTAAGATTACGATTTCCGGATTGCGGATCAAAGCCCTGGCTATGGATATTCGTTGCTTCTGCCCGCCTGAAAGGGTAACACCACGCTCCCCTACCACGGTCTCAAATTGTTGTGGCAAACGAAGAATGTCTTCCTTCACTGATGCATATTCTGCAAAAACTGCTGCATCCTCCACATGTTTATCAGGAGCTCCAAAATTGATGTTGTTGGTTACTGTATCTGAAAACAAAAAAACATCCTGCGGCACATAACCAATAAATTGTCGCAAGCTGGCCTTATCTATGCGGCGTATGTTGATTCCATCGATGGTTATCTCTCCGGTATTTGGCAAATACATACCCAGCAACAACTCTGCAATGGAACTTTTGCCAGAAGCTGTTTTACCCACTATGGCAATACGTTCACCCGTTTTGGCTTCCAGATTAATGTCTTTCAAAGCTTCAATACCAGTATCTGGATAGGTAAAAGAAACATGATCAAATCGTATGTTGCCATGGCACTGGTCAAGATTTAAATCACCTTCGGGCAATGTTGGTTTTTGCGTCAGCAATTGGTTGATTCTCGCTTGCGACGCTTCCGCTTCCTGTACAATAGACGCAATCCATCCGATGCTGGTCACGGGCCAGGTCAACATGTTTACATAAATGATAAATTCTGCAATGTTGCCCGTGGTGATGGTGCCTTTGCCTACCTGGTAGCCTCCTACCAAAAGTACAATCAATGTGCTGAGGTTGATGAGCAGGATCATGAGTGGAAAAAAATAAGCATTCACCCTTGCCAGGTCCATCGACCGTGTTTTAAACGTTTCACTCTCTGTTTGGAAGTATTCGTTGAACTGTTTTTCCTTTCCGTAACTTTTCACAACCCTGATGCCGGAAAAAACTTCCTGGGATATGGAAGTAAGTTTTGACAATTGCTGTTGTATGAAGGTGCTTTTGTGATTGATAAGTGTACTTACATAATAAATCGAAATTGAAAGAATGGGTAGTGGTATCAGCGTGTAGATGGCCAACTGAGCGTTGACTGAAAACATAGCATAGATGGTCATACCAAAAAGTGAAACCAGGTTGATGCCATATAAAATGCCAGGCCCAAGGTAGTTTCTCACCTTGGAGACATCTTCAGAAATCCTGGCCATCAGGTCTCCTGTTTTGCTCATCTTGTAATACCCGGTATCGAGGGTTTGCAAATGCTCGTAAAGCTCTTTACGCATATCGTATTCGATGAGTCGGGAAGTCACGATGATGGTTTGACGCATCAGAAACATAAATACACCTTTGATCACCATAAATGATATGACCGTGAGGCCAAAGATCAAAAGAGTGTGCTGCAAATCTTCATTGTTTGCCTGCAGGCCTCCTGTTTTAATGTCCTGAATTCGGCTATGCACAAAATCCAGTGCATCCCTTATTTTTTGCGGGATTAATATGCCAAAGTAATTGGAGGCTGTGACAAATAGGATGCCTAGCAGCAATCGCCACTTGTAGCGCAAATAAAACTTGTTGAGGTATTGGAGCTCCTTCAAATAAAAAAGGGATTATATTACAAATATAACCCCATTTTACCTTTGTGGTTTAAACTTTGTTTTGATTCCAGCAACGGCCCAAGCAATATACTGCTCAGAGGCAGAGGATCCACTTGCGTTTAGTCTTTGATCTTGAGCTTCTTATCGCCTATCAATACGATCAGACCGCGCTGAATTTCCTTTAACTCAAGGGTATATTCACCCTTGGTATTGTAGGTATACGGAAAACTGGGCGCTGTGAGGATCATCCTTCTGCCATCTCCCATCTCCATAACATACCTGCCTTTTTTGAGGTCGAGGCCAATTTCAAAATTGAGCGTGCTGCCAATTTTTTTGTCACCCGTAATTTTGACGTATTTGTCGAAATCGGATTTTTTAGCTTCATAACCTACTACCTGGCGGTAATGATCATTACCCGGAAGGCCGGCATTGTTGGACAAGGCAAAAGCAGAGCAAAGTAAGCCTGTAGCTGCCACCAGAAACAATAAGATATATTCAAAATACCTGAATATAAATGAATGTGAGCTGGAAAAAATAGACTGGTTTTGTGTGTAGATTTTTACATCCATGTAATCGAATTTTGGGATAAAATGTTAATCGGTACTACAAAAGTAATGGCTACTTCCAAAAAAAACAAGGTTTGGATGTTAATATTTTAAATAAAATTTAAATGTGTAAATCAACTGCCTATCAGAATTTTGCGTAAGATATATAAGTAAATGATGATGTATAAGATATATAACGATAATCTGTATATACAAAATAATTAAATGTGTTAAAATTCTCATATCATCTTTGGCGGGGAACCAAATTTGGGTCTCACATGTTACACTCTTATCTTTTCATGTAAATAGCACAAATGTCACAGGAAAATCAAAACGGCAATCAACTGAACATCGAATTATCAGAAGACGTAGCAGAAGGCATCTATTCTAACCTTGCCATTATATCGCACAATCAATCAGAATTTGTAGTAGATTTTATTAGAATGGTGCCCAATGTGCCCAAAGCAAAGGTCAAATCAAGGGTTATTTTGACGCCTCAGCACGCCAAAAGATTGTTGCATGCCATGGCTGAAAATGTAAAAAAATACGAAAGCCAGTTTGGCGTCATTGAGCATCAACAGGACCAACCGTACCCACCCATTAATTTTACGCCTACAGCGATGGCATAAGCCATCACTCAAACAGATCCATTTGAATATTTTGTGAATACCTGGAGATGCCCAGGTGTTTGAATGCTTTGTCGGTAGCTTCTCTACCCCTTGGAGTGCGTTGGAGATAACCTTCCATAATCAAAAAAGGCTCATGTACCTCTTCAATGGTGCCGGATTCTTCACCAACTGCGGTAGCAATGGTATTGATGCCCACTGGCCCTCCTTTAAATTTGACCACTATGGCCTGTAGTATGCGGTTGTCCATTTCATCGAGGCCACCTTCGTCTACATTCAGCGCCTGAAGTCCAAAGCTGGCTATTTGCTGATCGATCACACCACTGCCCTTGATTTGGGCAAAATCGCGGATCCTACGAAGCAGAGCATTGGCTATCCTGGGTGTACCCCTGCTTCTCCGGGCTATTTCAACGGCACCAGCTTCATCAATGCTGATGCCCAAAATGTCAGCACTCCTGTAGATGATTTTTTTGAGCGTATCGTGATCGTAGTAATCCAGAAGGCAATTGATGCCAAACCTTGCCCTCATTGGCGAGGTAAGCAAGCCCATGCGGGTAGTAGCACCGATCAGCGTAAAGGGATTGAGGCTAATCTGGATGCTCCTGGCATTGGGGCCGGAGTCAATCATGATGTCAATTCGGTAGTCTTCCATAGCAGAATACAGGTATTCCTCAACAACAGTATTGAGGCGATGAATTTCATCGATAAACAATACATCTCCGGTATCAAGGTTGGTAAGTAAACCTGCAAGATCGCCGGGTTTTTCTAACACAGGTCCAGAGGTCATTTTAAGGTTAGCACCCAATTCATTGGCAATGATGTGTGAAAGGGTAGTTTTGCCCAAGCCGGGAGGACCGTGCAGGAGCACATGATCCAGCGACTCACCCCTGAGTTTGGCGGCCTGAATAAAGACCGAAAGGTTTTCCACGATTTTGGGTTGTCCCGAAAAATCGTCTAATGCCTTGGGCCTGAGTGCCCGCTCTACCTGTTTATCATCAGGAGTAAAGCCGGATTGAGATGGATCTAAGTTTGGATTCATGTATGAACACCACAAATATAGTGGTAAGTAAGCGTATAAATAAAAAGAGTCCCGGTGAAGTTCACCGGGACTCTGGTAAAATTTAAATTCAAAATTAGTCTTTCTTTTGAATGGGCTTGGCTGAATAGTTGATTTTCAACTGATTGGCCTTACGAAGGGCTGTTTTTATGTCTCCTACGATGCCCATTGTTACATCTCCGTCAATTCTCAGAGAAGAAGTAACCTGGCTCACCTGATTTTCAGGAACTGAAGCCCTGTGCTTTTCAAGAAAAAGCGGAATTTCATTCATATCTGCAAACTTGTCACCCAATTGGATACGTGGCTTGGTTCCATAAACTGCCTCGTATTTTACAGTAGGTCTGCCAATGTAGATGAAGTTTACCAATGACTTGTTTTCCAGCTTTGTCAATTGAGAGGCTTCTGGAGTCTTAACAGAGACTTTCAATTCAGTATCCCTAAGCTTGGTAACAACCATAAAAAAGAAAAGCAACATGAATACGATATCGGGTAACGACGCTGTATTAAGTCCCGGCGCTCCCTTTGTTAATGCACTTTCTTTAAATTTTGACATCAGATAAAGTTGTCTGGTTAATAATTATTTTTCTTCTCCGAATGCCGTTGGCTCAGCCTCTGAAATAATCAATGGAATCGCTTCTCTGATCTCCTTTTTTTGACTGTCTGAGAGGAACTCAAATTCCTTGGCATGTTTTTTTAATGCCAGTTCATTTCTAAGTTCCGCATAAGCTGCCTGAAGTTCATTGTAAACGCGCAGATAAGTACTGTATTTTGTACCTCTGTCGTTTTTGAGTGAAACGATTGCTTCTTGTGGGCTTGTTGATTTGTCGGACTCCTGACGTGGATTGCTGATAAACAATTTGGTGTTTTCTTTCAACATCTCAATGTCCATGGGATTGCCCCTTACCAACAACTGATTTTGAGCATTTACCAGCACCGAATAAAGGTTTCTGGAGTTGGCTTTAAAATCAGGGGGTGGCTCAGTAGACCAGGGTGGTAATTTTACCAATAGACCCTTGTCTTCAGAAATTTGGGTGGTTACCAGGAAGAAAATCAACAAGAGGAAAGCGATATCTGCCATTGAACCGGCATTGATCTCGCTGCTCATCCTGTGCGCTTTTTTCTTTTTTAACATGGTTTCAATTATTTAAACATGTTCCTTATTTCCATTCCCACCATCATGACCAATGCACCTACACAAAGTATAATCATTGACCAAAGGCCAGCGGAAATAAAATTGTTTACACCATCAGAGATTTTAAACTCCTGAATGACGTGGCCCAATCTTCCTGTGGTTTCTTTGGTAGCGGTAAAATATAAGACGAGAAAGAGTCCAAATAAAAGTCCCGAAAAAATGAGTGTTGACTTCAGAGATTTTGGGAATTTGATAATGGTCCAAACACCAAATAACACCAACAATACAACTGAAATAACAAGTAAAAAAATTGTAAGCATCAGTCCGATGTCGAAGTAATCCATTTGGGCTACCTTATCCTTGCCTAAGCCGGCGAGGTCTGTCCCAACCGCATATCCATCCCCAGACATACCCGAAATGGCTGTGATGAGGAAGATCAGGGTGACAAACACACCTGTAAGCATGGCTACAGTTGTGCCGTTTTTTGCAAAAAAATTGTACATAATCTATTGTTTAATAAATTATTTAAAGATGTTGTGTCTGGTCATCACTTCTACCAAGCCAATAGAGGCATCTTCCATTTTGTTGGTAATGCCATCAATTTTGGAAACGATGTAATTGTAAAAGATTTGAAGAATCATGGCTACAACCAATCCAAATACCGTTGTCAAAAGGGCAACTTTGATACCCCCTGCAACTACTGATGGAGAAAGGTCACCAGCTGCTTCAATCCTGTCGAATGCCTGGATCATACCTACAACCGTACCGAGGAAGCCAAGCATCGGTGCAAGTGCAATGAACAATGAAATCCAAACCAATCCTTTTTCCAAAAGTCCCATTTGAACAGAACCATAGTTGACGATTGCTTTTTCTACTGCATCAGGACCACTACCTGCATTTCTCAATCCTTCAAACAAGATACTGGCAGTTGGGCCAGGAGTTGCTTTTGTTACTTCCTTTGCTCCCTCGATATCACCCTGAGCCAATTTCTCTTCGATACCGGAAATGAGTTTGTCAGTGTTGACAGTTGCTATATTTAAGGTGATGATCCTTTCAATGCAGAAAGCCAAACCAAAGATGAAGGCAGTTAATACAGGGCTCATCCATACCCAGTCGCCTTCAATGAAGTATCTTTTTAATGTTTGGAAGGCGCCTGCATCTGCTGTATTGGCCGCAGCGGCAGCAGCCTCTTGGGCAAAGATTTCATTAGTGCTCAACATAGCCACTAAGAAAACACCTAAAAACAAATAAAACTTTCGCATAATTTATTGATTTTAGAATTTTAGTTGATAAATTTCAAAAAGTGAGTTAAAAATATAAATAATTAATAAAATTACAAAATAAATTGCGGAGAGTTAGGGATTCGAACCCTAGGTACGCTTGTGACGTACACACACTTTCCAGGCGTGCCTCTTCAACCACTCGAGCAACTCTCCCTCGCAAGCCGTGCAAATTTTGAAAATTTTAACAACTATTCAAAATTAAATTTTTGGTTTGCTGCATTATTTTTCAAATGAAGATAAATTGTAGTATATACAAGATTAACTATCAATTTATTTTGGCGCAAGCCCAAACAAATTTATTGCGTTACTTGTCGTAATGGCGGCAACTTCTTCTTTTTCTTTACCCGTCGTTTCTGACAATTTTTCCAACACATACTGTAAAAATGCGGGTTCATTTTTTTTGCCTCTGTGCGGCACCGGTGGCAAATACGGTGCATCGGTCTCTAAAACCAAATTGCTGAGCGCAAGCTGCTTGACAACATCTGGTAAATTTGAATTTTTATAGGTTAACACCCCGCCTATGCCCATTAAAAAGCCTGCGTCTACAATCCTTTCAGCCTGCTCCAAAGTGCCTGTAAAACAATGGAAAATGCCTTTTAAGGCACCATGTTGGCGCTCTTCAATCATGCTGATGGTCAAATCAAGCGAATCTCTGGAGTGAATGATTACCGGCAAGCCCAACTCTTTGGCAAGTCCGATCTGATGGTCAAAACAAATTTTTTGCTCCTCAACCCATGTCTTGTCCCAATAAAGATCTATGCCGGTCTCCCCTACCCCATAAAATGACCTTTTGGCGAACCATTCGTCAATTTCCTGCAATGCTTCCATGTATTGTTCATTTACAGAACATGGGTGCAGTCCCATCATGGGAAGGCATTGTGAATATAGCGTCTCAACTTCCAGCATAGCCTGAATTGAATCACCGTCAACATTGGGCATCATGATATATTCAACGCCTGCTTCTTCCGCCCTTTGGATAATTGAAGGCCAATCGTGACGGAGCTCTTCCGAATAAAGGTGGCAATGGCTGTCTATAATTTTTATCTTTGTCATTAATATATTGGCTTGTGAAGGGACAAAAATACTACGTTGTTTGGAAGGGACTGCAACCTGGGGTGTACAGAAGCTGGGATGAAGCAAAAAAACAGATCCAGGGGGTCCAGGGTGCCAGGTATAAATCGTATAAATCTGCGTCAGAAGCCCAGGAAGCATTTAAAAATGGTTATGAGGCACCTAGCCATGGCAACCAGCTCAGCGGCAAAGGCATGGACATCAACCAATTAATTTCTTCCGGTCTCGTGATAGCCAACAGTATTTGTGTGGATGCAGCCTGCTCAGGCAATCCAGGAGATTTGGAATACAGAGGGGTTGAAACTGTTTCAGGTAAACAGTTGTTTCATGTAGGTCCTTTGACTTATGGTACCAACAATATTGGCGAGTTTCTGGCCATCGTTCATGCGGCAGCTGCCTTTAAAAATTCGGGGAGAAAGGACGTAACTATTTATACAGATTCTATTACTGCCATAGCCTGGGTAAGGGATAAAAAGGTCAAAAGTAAATTGCCCCGCATTCCGGAAAACCGCGAACTTTTTGATTTGGTAGATCGTGCACTGAGATGGCTTGATCTCAATCACATTCCAAACCCCGTTAAACATTGGAACACCCCAGATTGGGGAGAAATACCTGCCGACTTTGGACGCAAGTAATTATTGAGCAGCAAAACGCAACCTGTACTCTGCAGACACCTTGCCCTTTCTGATGTTTTCCAACTTTCTTTGGATCAACTTTTTCTTCAGGGGATTGAGCTTTTCGATGAAGAGTTTGCCATCGATGTGATCGTATTCGTGCTGTATGACCCGTGCATTCATGCCTTCATAACTTTCGGTGATTTCCTCAAATTTTTCGTTCATATACCGGATGGTAATGCTTTTTTTGCGCTCTACATCACCTGTAATGTTGGGAATGCTCAGACAACCTTCTTCGTACGACCAGTTGTCTCCCGTTTCTTCCAACATTAGGGCATTGAGAAAAACTTTTTTTATTCCTTTTTCTTCTTCTCCTTCTTCCTGAATCTGAACCGTATCAACGATAAAAAGTCTGATGGCCTGTCCAATCTGAGGTGCGGCCAGGCCCACCCCTTTGGCATGGTACATGGTCTCCCACATATCTTCTATCAACTGCTCCAAAAGTGGAAAATCGCTATCAATGGGACTTCCTACTTTTTTTAATACGGGATGACCGTATGCATAAACCGGTAATATCATCAGATGTGTCCTAAATATTTTTGCAAAATTAATACCGCACTCACCTTATCAACGAGTGATTTGTCTTTTCTTTTGGATTTTTTTACCCCTGATTGGAAAATAATATCCCTGGATTGACTGGATGTGAACGATTCATCCTCAAAGTCGATGATAATGGAGGGAAAATGGGTGGTTAAAAATAAGGCCAAAGCGTCTATTTTGGGTTTGAGGTGGGTAAAATTTCCATCTTTGTGTCTGGGCAAACCTATTACAATCTTATCTACTTCCTCTACAATCAAATAACGGGATAAAAAGTTCTCTAAATCCTTTGTTTCCACTGTTTCCAGGCCATTTACAATGATTTGCAGGGGGTCTGTTGCCGACAGACCAGTCCTTTTTTCTCCGTAATCTATGCCAAGGATTCTCGCCATTCAGGTGGCAAAGATAAAACATAGAATTTGTATAAAAGAAAAAGACCCCCTCTGCTGTGGCAGAAGGGGGTCCCATCCCAAAAACAGTAAACTTTACGCTTTACAATTTATTCTATGACCACCATTTTTCTGGTAGCAGTAAACTCGCCTGCTTCGATCTGATAGTACAATACTCCTCCTTGTCCCAAATTGGTCTTGTCAAGGGTAATGGTATTGATACCGGCAGCAAATTCTTTGTTAACCTGCTTCAACACTTTTCCGGTTACGTCGTAGACTTTAAAGTTTACAACGCTTGCAACCGGCAATCTGAATTGGATATTGGTTGTTGCAGAGAATGGGTTAGGTGTGTTCTGGAACAATGCGTATCCATCTGCTTCACCTGCATTTCTCAATCTTACATCCATTGCTTCCATATCACCATTGTATGCTTCTGCATGGGTAACATCTGAAGTCACATTGAAGAGGTCTGCTGTATTTCCAGCCTTGTTGGCAACAAACTGAATGGTCATTACCTCATTTACTTCCTGTGCTTCTTCTTTGTTCCAGCTAAAGGTTATTACGCCTTCGCTTACTCTGTTCCATCCAATGTTTTTGTCACCAATGTTGAGGGCAGTACCTTCGATGTTCTTCACATCAATTGTTTGAGGATCAAAGTTCAAGGTAAATTGCATACCTGATACTTTGGTCAATTCTTCTGCTCTGATGTTCATGTTGACCACATCTCCTTTTGCAAATTCAACTACATCGGCAACCAGACTTAAAGCCTTATGGCTTCTGCTTTCGGAAACAATATTGTTTGCATTTGCTACTACTGATCCATTGACGTCTCCGATTTTCACGGCCATGAAGTCGACGTTCATGTCGGTATTCAAACCGTTGATTTCATAAGATTCTTTGATGTCTCCTGCCTGTGCGTTGTAAGGATCTGCAAAAGTGAATCCTTTGTCGACAAATCTCCATGAGTTGTTGTTTGACAACTTATCAGTGATGCCCAGGATTAGTTTTCTCAATTCTACAAGGTCTGAAGCAGTGATCTTCTGATCTTTGTTTACATCGGCTGCAATCAACAGATATGGGGAATTTAATTTCTCAATACCCAGGATGTGGCGCTGAATCAATACAAGGTCAAGTGTTGAAACCCCGTTGAGGTAGTCATCGGTTTTCAAACCACTCAAAGTATAGTTACCGCCAACCGGCATATCTGCAAATGTATATGCACCATCATTGTTGGAAAGTTGCATCATCTGCTCTGTACTCTGAAGTACGAGGGTAGCATTTTCAACTCCTTGCTGTGTTTCTGTCATTACTTTACCATTGATGGCTACTCTGTTGCCAGTGTTGGTAGGACATGCATGTTGGTTGTCCTGTACATCGATGAAAGTGTTGGCCCATGCTCTGATGGTATCACCCATTGGTGTGATTACAGAGGTGTAAATGGTTACGTTGTTTCTTCCTTTGTTGTCACAAGTGAATACTCTGCTCCTGTGATCAACATTTGGAGAGAATGAAAGCAATACTTTATAACCGCATGGGTGGCTGGAACCTTTGTCAAAGTCGCTTGCCCATATTTCAACCATACCCCAGTCGATATCACCGTCGCCGTCAACATCCTGTGGCATCAGGTCAACAGCCAAACCATTGAGAAGGTATGGAGTTGGTGCCTTACAGTTGGCTATGGTGAAGTATTGCTCACAAGATGTGAGGTTACCACACTTATCTTCAAATGTCCATATTACTTTGTGTGTTCCAACCGGATATTCTCCAGATGCGTTGGCAACTGTAGGATTAGCGGTTGTAGCAGATGTACCTGTGCCTGATTTTGAGAGACCTGATTCGAAAGAGCCGTCATTGTTTAAGTCAATTTTGGCATACCATTTTAGGCCACGAGTACAATCGTCTGTTGCAGAAGCTGTCAATTCAATATATCCATCTACACAAGTAGGATCATATGTACATACCTCTTTGGCAGCACAGCTGCTTCTGATGATAGGTGCAACGGTGTTGTGAACCTTGATTACTTGTGTATAGCTTACTGTATAATATCTTCCATTGATAAACTGACACCAGTCAATTACAGTCCATGTTCTCAAGATTTTGAAACATGCATTGCCTGTTGGATTGTTGAAAGTAAAGATCTGATCGTCATAATCCACACCTACCAATTGGCATACACCGTCGTGAAGTACTGGTCTACCTGTATTTGCAGGAAGGAATGCATCTGAAGTTGGGTCGTCACATCCTTCAAGTGTAACATCTACCGGCCAGTCAATATCGTCATGTGTGTCAAATGGATTTTGTACGTTAACCCAGAATGGCTCTGTTTGCTCAAAGTAAATGGTCTGCTTACAGCTTGCCTTTCTCTGCCCGGCATCTGTTGCGGTAAATGTTCTTACAATCTTACCTACATTACACTGGTTGATGGTGTCTGCCGCTGTTTCAGTCATTGTCACACTACAATTATCATAAGCTGTTGCAGTGCCAAATGTTGAACCCAGGTTACTCAAGCTATATGGGGTATCACAGTCAACGGTTACGTTGGCAGGACAAGTGATGGTTGGAGGCAATTTATCCTGAACGGTTGCATTTACCATACAGTCATTCCAGTTGCAGTTTGAGTCGATAACACGGAACTGAACCATTACATTGTTTGGAATATCAGCACAACAGAATTTAACATATGAGCTGAATCCGCATGGATCTGTGATTTCAACGATGTATTTGTTTGGAACATCATTTCTGTGGAAGCCAACTGAAGGATAGCTTGTCAAACAAACATACGCATCATTTGGATCAACAAATGCCTGCATTTGCAATGCACTGTTGGTATAAGCTGCAGGATTGAATGGAGCTCCACTTTCCCAACGCAATGTCTGACTTTGGAAATCTATGTTCAAACCAAGAGTATAACATTCATCTTTGTGGTGAAGTGCCAATTGGTCTGCCAACCAAAGTCCTTCATCCAAAGTTTCAATAGAGGCAGCATAACCGCCCATTGCTTTTGCATGTTTGAAGCCCAATCTACCAATAAGCGGGTGACTGGATACATAGTAGTAGTGTCCTTCTCTGCTTCCAAGGTAGTGGAAGCCTGGGAATTCTGGTTCTTTACAAGGAGCACAGGCAGCCGGATCCATTCTTCTTACCAGCATCTTTGCCAACTGACACTCATCATAAGATCCATCATCAAAAGAGGATGCGTGTACATAAGCCGTACCATCAGAGGTAAGGCCTACTACTGTATTCTGGTCACACACAGCCACAGGTGGAGTGAGGTCTTCAACCCACACGCTGATGTTTTTTTCTGTTACGTTTCCGCAACCATCTGTTGCACGGTATGTCAATGTATGATAGCCAATTTCCAATGTAGTAATACCACCGTTGCCGTTGATCAGTGGAGTGCCACCAGATACTGTAACGGTAATTTGATTGGCAGGCGTACAATTGTCGCTTACTGAAATAGCAGGCACGTTAACCACAGCTTCACATTTGTGCGGCGTTGTAGATACAGTTAAGTCTTTTGCACCAGTAATGGTTGGACCTTTTGTATCTGCAATTTCGATCATTTGTAAGATCGTTCTTGTCCTTTGCGGTGTTATACATGTCCATTCTATGATGGTCCATGTTCTCATGATCTTGGTTACACAACCAATGGCAGGAAGTCTCTGGTCTTTGTAGTCAACCAGGATGTTACAGTCAACATATGGATTCGGCCACAATTTCACATCATCCAATTCAGGTACTCCTGTGTAAGATGGGTGAGGGTTGCCATTTGCATCTTTTGGCCAGTTGCCATCACATTGCAAATTAAAACTTGGATACAAATAATTAGAAGGTGCATCGATATCTGACAAATCGTCGATTGCCAATACATCAAATTCAATGGTACAAGGTTGAGATCTGTTGCCTGATTTGTCGATGGCTACATAAGTTCTTGAAACTACTTTCAAAACATTGGCAGGCAAGCCGATATTACAATTGTTGTTTGTGATAGATTCAGCAGTGATTTCCAATGTATACGTACCGCAATTTTCAACAACGGTAGGTTCGTAATTGTCCAATTCAAAACAATAAATGTCATCCGGATCATCGCACAAAATTACTGGAGGAAGTTTATCCTCTATGTGCAAATAACCCCAACATGAGTTGCCGGAATTAGTGTCGATTACCTTTGCTTCCAGCACTTTGCCCACGTGGTCGTGGTTGACGGTTGCATTAGGTACAATAATACCATTGTGTCTTACCTCAACGATAAATGAGCCGTTGGGACAAGAACTAGGTGGAATGGTGCCAAGCATCATTTGAGGTGTGATCACAGCTTCACAGTTGGCATTATCCAAAGACACCTGAACATGGCTGTTACACCCCAAAGAACATTGGCCGAATGATGACGCGGAGTACACCAGCATCACCGTTGCTATCAAAAGCATGCTTCTGATTGCTTTTTGTAAAAACGTAAGTTGCGTTTTCTTCATGAGATCCAATTTTTTTGAGTTTGTTTAAAAATTATACTGTTATGGAATTTTGAATTCCTAGAAAAAACAAATTCAAATAGCACAAATACAAATGCTATTGGATCTATATATCAAAACCAGGGTGGTAAAACCAATTAAATTGATAGGAAATATTATTGTATCTCAGGAAGGATAAGTAGGTCTATTAAGTCGAAATACAAATTCAGACACAAATATAGAAATTTTCTAATTTGTAATCCTAATATTTTTCAATAATTTTTTATATATTTTTTAAATTAAATGTTTATTTAACTGTATTACAATGATCTATGTAAATATTTTTTTTATCATTTATCCAGTTTCCCCCTTAATGGTAAATAACAATAAACTTTAGAATGGCTTAGGCATAGACTTGGGGCTCAATACATTGAAATGGAACGTACAACTTAGACTCTACTTTTCTTTTTCATCAAGTAGCCTTACATAACATATTTATAGAATTTGATGGATGATTAAAGCTTACGATTGGAATTATAAAGTATATATAAAAGAAAAGCCCCCCTCCAATTTCTTGAAGAGAGGCCATCCCAAAAACCGATTATCGTTAACCGGGGATGGGTTGCCCCACCCCGGTATCAAATGATTACTCGATTACAATCATCGCTTTGGTAGCTGTGAAGTCACCGCTTTCGATGGTG
>ERZ724519.167-NODE-167-length-26349-cov-5.708108_pt1 | contig 26349 bp, 20 predicted proteins | sample MGYA00376052_ERZ724519 | MGnify/ENA primary metagenome ERZ724519 (study PRJEB28724, sample SAMN07190883) | activated sludge metagenome | isolation source: activated sludge of sewage treatment plant in Hong Hong | place: Hong Kong | collected 2016-03-17 ... | reverse complement strand
GGTCAGTGCGCGCACCGTTTCGACGCCATCCATCTTCGGCATCATCACGTCCATGATGAGCACATCGGGGCGTAGCTTGAGGGTCAGCTCGAGCGCGGCGCGTCCGTCGGCGGCTTCTCCAACGATGTAGACATCTTTTTCGCGTGACAGCAGCTTGCTGAGCGCAGTGCGATACGACTCGCTGTCATCGACCAGCAGGATGCGACACGGACGTTGCTCTTCGCCGTCTCTCATGTCGCTTCTTCCTTCAGAAGCTGCGTCACCACATCGACCAGCTGTCCGCGCTCAAAGTCGCTCTTGGCCAGGTACGCGCTCGCCCCGGCGGCAAGTCCCCGCAGACGGTCTTCCTCGCTCTGCGCACCCGAAAACAGCACCAGCGGGAGCCTACTGGTTCGCGCATCCCCACGCAGCCGCAGAAGCAGTCCGATTCCATCGAGCCGGGGCATCCGCACATCCGACACCACCAAGTCGATTCGCTCGCTGCGCGCGATGCGCAGGGCTTCGTCACCGTCCGACGCGGTCCGCACCCGGTAGCCGCCCCCTTCCAGCACGCTCCGCAGCAGCGACCGCGTCGTGATCGAGTCATCCGCCACCAGCACCGTCCGGCGACGGCTGAGATTTTCCTGGGCCAGACGCAGGCTCGTGGCCGTAGCCAGCAGACCTTGCGGCGACAGCACAAACAGCGCCGGACCGCTCGGAACAATCGCCACCGATGACAAAAGCGGATAGCGACGTAGCTCGATGGGCAGCGGTCGCAGCACCAGGTCCGCTTCGCCGCGCAGCCGGTCACACGCAATCACCACGCCGCCACTTCCACGCAGCTGCAGCAGGGGCTGCCGCGCGGGCGCTTCCCCCGTGTGCGTCTGTCCAATCAGCTTCGACAGCCGCAGCACCGTGTGAGGCTGCCCATCGATATAAAACACCGTCTGACTGCCCAGCGTCGCCAGCTCTTCCCGCCGGGGCAGGGCAATCCGAGCAATCGCTGGCAGCGGCAGCGCGAAGGTGTGGTCTTGCTCTTCCAGCATCAGCACCCGCGACGCCGCCACCGTCAGCGGCACCGAGATCGTAAACGTCGTGCCCGCCCCCGGCGCAGACTCGATGCCCAGCGTTCCGTGCAGCTTGCGCACCGTCGTGCTGACCACATCCAGGCCGACGCCTCGTCCCGACAGCGCCGTGATCTCTTCTTTGGTCGAAAACCCCGGTCGCAGCAGCAGCTGATACGACTCGTTTTCGTCGAGCAGGGCCGCTTCCTTGGCGCTCAGCAGTCCGCGCTGCTGTGCCACCTCGCGAATCCGCACCACGTCGAGCCCGCGTCCGTCATCTGTCACCGTCAGCTCCACCTGGCTGCCGCGCTGCTCGATGTTGATGCGGAGCTGTCCGGCGGCGGGCTTGCCAACGGCCTCGCGCACCTCGACCGGCTCGATTCCATGGTCCACCGCGTTGCGCACCACATGCAGCAGCGGCGTCTTGATCGCTTCCAGCAGCGTCCGGTCGAGGAACACGTCTTCGCCATCGAGCTGGAGCGTCGCTTCCTTGCCCGTCGATCGACACGCTTCCCGCACCGCCCGATGCAGCGGCTGTGACAGCAGCGACGCGGGCAGTAGCTGCATGGCCCGCAGCCCATCGTCTAGCTCTCCCGTCGTCGATTGCAGCCCTTCGATGTCATCCATCAGGTCGCGCCGCAGCGACCGCAGACCGCGCACAAGGTGCTGGAGATCTTCGTCGATGCGCTTGACCTGCGCTTCCCCCTGTTTGGGTCCGCTGCGAACCAGCTTTTCCAGCCCGCGCAGCATCGTCGTCACTTCGCTCTGGTGATGTTCCAGCTGACCGCGCAGTCGTCGCAGCGCATCGGTGTGCTGCACCAGCGCTGACAGCTTGTCGATCGACACCCGCACCGATTCCGCAGCCTCGCTGGTTCCGGCAAACGCTGTCTCAGCCTGCTCGTCTTCGGTCGGACGCGTCGCTTCCCGGTGCGCAGGTGGCTCCGCTCGCCGAGAAGACCCTGCCTGACCCGCGCGCGCCTCGGTGGCTGCATCCGCCGTCCGGTCTGTGGTCGCCGGGCTCTCGGGCTGCGCGCTGTGCGCCAGCTGCTCAAACCGATTCGTCAGCCGCTGCACATCCGACAGCCCCAGCTCGTTGTCCGCTTGCAGCCCTGCGACCCGCAGCTTGACCGCATCCATCGCTTGCAGGCCCAGGTCCACCAGCTCTGCCGTCAGCTGTCCTCGCTGCCGCCGCACCGGGAGCAGCGCGCTCTCTAGCTGATGCGCAAGCTGCGACAGCTCTTCCACTCCCAGCGACGCCGACGATCCCTTCAGGCTGTGCGCTTGGCGATACAGCTCCTCGATCTCTTTGGCAATGCTGGCGGGCTGCTGCTCCATCGTCAGCAGCGCCTGCGCAATGCGATCCGCCTGCTCGCGCGCTTCCGCGACGAAGATGTCGATCACTTCGCGCAGCAGATCATCCATGGCTTAGCTCGGCTCCTCGGTCAGCCGGGCATCCGACAGAAGCTGCGGCAGATCCAAGATCAGCAGCTGCAGCTTTTCCATCATCGCCACCTGCGAGATCGCCGCCGATCCGCTCAGAAACGGAGCCACCTTCGCCGCCGGGATGTCCTCGATGCCAAGCAGCTGCTCGGCGCACAGCCCCAGATCGCGACCTTGCACGCTCACCACCAAGCAGCAGGCCACATCGCTCAGCCCGCGCTGACGCAGACCCAGAAACGCCGCCACATCCAGCACCGACACTAGGTGTCCCGCCAGCGCGCAGATGCCCAGCAGATACGGCGGTCCGCCCGGAATCGGCGTCAGGTGACGCAGCCGACTGGCATGGACCACGTAGCGCAGCGGCACCGCGAACGGCTGACCGGCGGCCTGAAACGCGACATGCGGCAGCACCGCCGCTTTGTCATCATCCAGCTCTCGCCGGGCCAGCTGCGCCGCACGCTCCGCAAGCAGCCGCGAGATCTCTTCTGCGCCGCTCACTTGCTCTTCCGCCATGACCGCTTACTTCTCCAGCCCCACCGACTTCATGATCAGCATCGCCAGCATCGGGACATCAATCGGCTTGGTCATGAAGTGACTGGCCCCACAGCGCATCGCTTCGGCCTTGATCTCGGTCGACTTCTGCCCGGTGATGAGGATGATCGGCGTCCGCTGGAGCGCCACGCTCATCCGCGCCCGGCGAATGAAGGTCAGACCGTCCATGCCAGGCATCTTCAGGTCGATGATGATGGCGTCGGGCCGCTCATCGAGCGCCATGCGCAGTGCGTCGGTGCCGTTGTCCGCTTCCAAAAAGCCCAGGGACTGGCCGCTTAGATAGACTTTTACGACGGCGCGCGTGGTGGCTGAGTCATCAACAATCAGGACTTTTTTCACGAGCGTCTCTCCAGGTTGGCCAGTCCGGCACTTGCCAGTCGGCGCGCATGCGCAGCCTGCAGCGGCTCGGGGCCTTGCAGCAGCTCATCGTCGCGACACTGGGCGAGTAAGGAAATCACGGTATGAAGGTGCTCGGCGCCCCGCCATTTTTGGTGCTGGGGTCGCTCCAGAAGGCCCAGGCTCAGGTGTCCTTGCACGTACTGCGGATTCACCTGGAGCGCTTCGCTGAGCAGCTGCTCGGCCTCGCTGTGTCGACCCTGCTCACTCAGGATGAGCGCCAGCAGGTGCAGCGTCTCTGGGGTTCGTTCCGCCATCAGCAGCCGACGCGCCAGGTGCGACGCCCGATGCAGATCCCCTTGATCGGCGGCGGCTTTCACCTCGGCGGCGCGCTGGCGGATGTCTTCGGCGTGGGCCGACAGCAGCCGCGCAGGCTTTGGCGGCACTGGGGGCAGCATCGGCAGGGCTCGCGGGGTCGGCGTCCGCTTGACCGCATCCATTCGCCGCAGGATCGGCACCCCATCGAGCACCTGCTGCGTCAGCCCCTCGATCTGTTCCCGCTGGTCGAGCGCCGTCAGCACCAGCACGCCACCCGGTGCCAGCCGGTCCCGCAGCGCCTTGAGCACCCGCTGGCCCTGGTCCTTGGTGAAGTAGATAAGGACGTTGCGGCAGAAGATGAAGTCGAAGCCGCCCGGCACGGTCGCAAGCTGCTCCTCATCGACCAAGTTGACGGCGCGTAGCTCGACGAGCGCACGGATCTGCGGGATCACTTCCACGCTGCCTTCGCTGTGCGACAGAAGCAGGCTCCGCATCGCCGCCGGAATCGGCTCTCTTTGCGAGTTCGGACCGTACTTGCCCCGCGCCGCCACCGCCAGCGCTTGCGTGCTGATGTCCGTGCCCAGCACGCTCAGCTCACAGCTTGGGGCCGCGCGGTGCAGCACCATCGCCAGCGAGTAGGCTTCTTCCCCCGTTGCACAGCCCGCGCTCCAGGCACGCAGCAGTCGCTGACCCTTGGCGAGCCGCTCGGGCACCAGCCGCTGACCCAGCAAGGTGAGCTGCTCGGGGTGCCGGAACAGGTACGTCTCACCGACCGTGACGACTTCGACCAGCTTGTGCCACAGCGCGGACTTGGGATCATCGGTCCGCAGCCGCTCGCACAGCACGTCGAGAGGCAGACCCAGCGCCGCACCTAGCTGCCCAAGCCCACGCTCTAGCAGGTCGATGTTGTGCGCACCGAACCACAGCCCGGTGCGCTCCGCCAGCAGGTCGGCGACGACGTTCATGCCGGACCTCCTTGCGGCTGCGCTGGCTTCGACAGGGCCAGCAGCTCCGCACTGATGCGGGCACGGATCACCACCGACAGGATCTGACTGGGATGCAGCACCAGCGCACGCTCTCCATCGGCAAGGCGCAGCGCCCCCTGGATCAGTCCCTGAAGGTGCCTCGGTGCTTGCGAAAGCGGTGTCATCGGCTCGCGGCTCAGGTCCTGCACCCCATCGACCGCCATGCCCCACAGTCCGCTCGGTAGCTCCAGAAACACGATGTGGCCGGCAAACAGATCGGCGGGCGTCCGGGGCGGGCACAGGCCCAGGCGCGCGGGCAGATCGACCAGCGGCACCAGCTGTCCATGAAAGTCCACGACGCCTATCACATAGCGCGGTGCCCGCAGCAGCTTGGCGCACGGCGCGACCATCCGAGCGACCTCGACGACGCTCTCGATGGGCAAGGCAAGCTGTATCCGGCTACAGCTTACGATGAGACAGCCGTGCTTCATGACGCTCCGAGGACGCTGCGAACGGCGTTGCGCAGCTGGACGCGGTCGAGCGGCTTGCGCAAAAACGCCACGCAGCCGAGCGCCTCACAGCGGGGACGCAGCCCGGCTTCGCTTTCCGAGGTCAAGATGATGACCGGAACGCGCCGGGTGTCTGCGCTGGCTTTTAGCTCCGCGAGCGCCGCCAGACCATCTTTGACGGGCATGTTCAGGTCCATGACGATCAGATCGGGCTGCTCGGCACGGCACAGTGCGATGCCCTGGTCCCCGTTTTCCGCCTCGTAGTAGTCGTACTCACTACCCAACACGGCGCGGGCCAGCTTACGGATGGTGGCTGCATCATCTACGAGCAGCAGCCTCTTTCGACCTTGGGTCATGGTGCCTCGCAAAGACGTGGTGGATCACCCTGATCATCCGTATTTGGGAATACAAATTTCAAGACATTTGAGAACGGAACGCACCGGAAGGTATGCAGTCAGGTCGCTTAAACCCGTGTCGCGCGTGCTTGCGCCGGGTCGGCTAGGGTCCAGACCCTAGCTACGGCAGCCACTGCATGGGTAATGGATGGTAAAGACCCTTCGCAAGGCATGTGATGCATGGGATCGGGAGGGTCTAGACCCTTCGCAAGGCATGCGATGCATGGGATCGGGAGGGTCTAGACCCTTCGCAGGGCATGTGATGCATGGGCAAGGGAGGGTCCAGACCCTTCGCAAGGCATGTGATGCATGGGCAAGGGAGGGTCCAGACCCTTCGCAACCCATGCGATGCATGGGATCGGAAGGGTTCCGACCCTTCGCCAGGTTACTTGCGGGACTTGATGATCACGCGGTGCAGCTGCTGCTTGAGGATGCGCGCCACGTCTTTGAGCTCATCGAACAGCTGCACATCGCGGTTGAAGCCGCCGAGCGTCCCTTGGCCGCTCTCAAACAGGTGCAGCAGGTACTGCGCGTCTTGGGTCAGGCGCTCTCCGCTGGCGATGGCGGCTTGGAAGTTGCGCAGCGCGACCTGGGCGTCCTTGCGGCGGCTGGGCTGAAACAGGACGGACAGCTCAGTCATGCGGTCGTGCAGGCGTCCGGTCTGCTGGCCAAGCTGTCCCGCCGATTGAACGAGCGGCGACAAGGTGGCGGACAGGTTGGCCAGCTGGGCGGGCGCATCGCTCACCCCCGCTTGCACAAGGCGCGACTCCAGGCTGCGCAACAGGACCAGGGTCTTTGCCCCTTGATAGCCGATGCGCAGCACCTGGCCGCTGTCAGCGACCCGATCCAGCCGACCCGACAGCGCGGAAAAGGCCGCCACCGCTTCCTGCCAGTCGGGCTGTAGGTCGCGCGCTTCCGCCAAGATCGCTTCCAGGCTGACGTAGATGTTGCGAAGCAGCAGGTCGAGGTCGGGCGGATCGATGCCAATCAGGTACTCGCCCCCCGAAAGCGGCGGGCCTTTGTCCACGCCGGGGTCGGGCGGACCGACTTCGATGACAGCGGGCGACAGCAGCGTGGGATTGCGCGGCACAAACGTCGATCCTCGGAACAGCCGCTGCCCGGCAGTCCGCAGGATGCGTAGCTCCAGCTCGACGTGCTCGCTGCCGATGGGCAGATCGACCGGATCGCCGGGACGGATGCGGTGCCGACGAATGGCCACCAGCTCACCGATGCGCTCGCCGGCCAGCTGGACTTCCGCGCCGGTATACAGCGGGCCGCTGCGCTCGACGAGCAGGTGCAGGGTCAGGGACTGGCCGAGCTGGTGTTCGGCGGTGAGCAGCGCCACCGATACCAAGAAGGTGAGCAGCAGCAGCGTCACCCCGCCGATGAGAAGGCGCAGCCGCTCACTGCTCGCATCAAACGGAGGCCCGAGGCTCACGCGCTATTCCTTCCAGAAGAACTTCCAGGGGTTGCGCTTGAGATCGCGGGTCAGCTCTTTTAGGTCGTCGTAGATCTGCGGGTCGGTGAGGAGCGCGCCTGCGGTGCCTTTGCCGCGCTTTACATCCGACAAGAGCGACTGGGCATCGCTGGCCACCGCCGACACCTTGCTAGACAGCGCCAGCAGCTCATCCAGCGAGCGCTGGAGCTTCTTTTTTTCTTCCGGCCCGAGCGTCGAGGCCAGGTCGGACACGCCATCAAGGGCGCGCTTGGTCTTTTGCAGAAGCGGTCCCAGCTCGGTCTTTAGCTCCGTGGAGATCGCGGCAATGTTTACCAAGGTCTTGTGCAGCTCTTCGCCGCTGCCGAGGCCCTGATCGAGCTTGCCAACCAGCTCGGCAGTCTCTGCGGTCAGGCGGTCGAGGTTGATGAGCAGCTTCTTGACCTCTGCCTCGTTGTCACCGAGCAGCTTGTCGAGGCTCTTTGCCACCTTGGCCGAAGACCGCAACAGGTCGCGCAGCGACTCTTTGTCTTCGCGCAGAAGCTTGGTCACTGCATCGAGAAACTCATAGAGCCGGGCGATGATGAGATCACTGCGCGGCGGATTGACGCCAAGGACTTTGCTACCGAGCGGCAGCAGCGGCTTATCGGGCGAGCCGGGGGCGATCTCCAGGTACTGCTCACCGAGCACGCCTTGGGTGTTGACGTAGAACTCGGCGTCTTCGTGGATGGCCTTGCGCGCGCGCTCCTCGATCTGGACGGTCAGCCGGACTTGGATGCGGCGCTTCACCTCGGGATCGACTTCTCCCCCGTGAAACGCGATGTGCTCGACCTTGCCGACCTTGATGCCGGAGATCTTGACCGGCGCGCCTTCGTGGATGTTGCCGGAAAAGTCATAGTCGACGTAGAGACGACTCACCGGGCCAAAGGAAAAGCCGCCCAGGATGGCGATGAACATCGCCAGCAGACCGAGAGACACCACGACGAGGGTGGCGACCTTTAGCTCCAAGTGCTTCATGTCGGGCAAAACCTACCATAGGCGCTTTGGATTTTTGGCTGTGCCCGGAAGGCCTTTGCTGTAAAACCTTCGCCCATGTCTTTTGACCTGAATCGTTATCTCTCGGAACGGCGTGGACTTGTCGAGGCAGAGCTGGCCAGCCTGTCGCGCCTTCCGGCCTTGGTACACGGCAGCGCGGGACAAGTGCCCAAGACGCTGGCGGACGCGATGAACTACAGCTTGCTGGCGGGCGGCAAGCGGCTGCGACCGATCTTGGCGATGGCGGGCTGCGAAGCGCTCGGACAGAAGCCGGAGCGGGCGCTCAAGTTTGGCTGTGCGGTGGAGATGATCCACACCTACTCGCTTATCCACGACGATCTGCCCGCGATGGACAACGATGACTTCCGGCGCGGACGCCCGACCAACCACAAGGTCTATGGCGAAGCGATGGCGATCCTGGCTGGCGATGCGCTGCTGACGGACGCCTTTGCGCTGGCGGCGCAGAGCGATGCGCCCGCCGAGGTGCTGGTTGAGCTGCTGCGCGAGCTGTCGTATTCGGCGGGCTCGCCCGGCATGGTCGGTGGCCAGGTGGTGGATGTCGAAGCGACGGGCAAGCCCGTGGATCTGGCGCTGCTCAAGGGCCTGCACGCGATGAAGACCGGGGCGCTGTTCGATGTGTCGCTGCGCGGTGGCGCGCGGCTCGGTGGCGCAGCGGTGGAAGAGCTTGCGGCGATTCGGACCTACGCCCAGGCGCTTGGGCTGGCGTTCCAGATCGTCGATGACGTGCTGGATGTGACGCAGGATCTGGCGCAGCTTGGCAAAGATCCGGGGTCGGACAAAGAGGCGGGCAAGACCACCTACGTCGATCTGCTCGGGGTGGAAGGGGCGATGACGCAGGCGCGCCAGGTGATGGACGAAGGCATTGCGGCGCTGGCTCCGTTTGGGGCGCACGCCGAGCCGCTGCGGGCGCTTGGCAACTACACGGTCGATCGCAAAAACTAGGCGCTGACGATGATGCTGCCCCGACCTTCGCTGCCTTGTCAGCCTCCGCTGTATGCGCGCAGTGGCTATGCCCAGACGCTGCTTGGCAACTACCTGCGGATGCCGAAGCAGTCGGTGGTGGGGGCGCGGACCGAGATTGTGCTGCCGGACGGGGACAAGCTGGTCGCGCGGGTGTTTGCGCCGCAGAAAGAGCGCGCGCGTCCGGTCGTGCTGGCGGTGTTTCACGGTCTGGGCGGTCACATCGATCGTCCGTACATGAAGCGCGTGGTGGACCTGGGGCTTGCGCGGGGCTGCGAGGTCTGGGCGGTCAATCACAGAGGCTGCGGCGAAGGTCGCGGACTGGCGCGCGGCATCTATCACAGCGGGGTGGCACCCGACTTGGGGCAGGTGTTTGCGGCGATCCGGCGGTCGCGACCGGGGGCGCGCATCATCGGGGTCGGCTTTTCCCTAAGCGCCAACGCGATCCTGCTGACGATGGGGCGCGGCGTCGATGGCATTGCCGAGCTACCGGATGCGGCGATCGCGGTAAACCCGCCGATTGACCTCGGGCGCTGTGCGGAGCTGATCTGTGCGCCGCACCACGTAGTCTTCAACCTGTACTTTCTGCGCGGCTGCATGCGGCATGTCCGCGAGCGCGAAGCTGATGGACTCATCGAGCCAGGGCGCTACCCGGTGAGCCTGCGGATGTCGCTCAAAGAGTTTGACGATGCGGTCACGGCGCCGATGGGCGGCTTTGCCAGTCGTCACGACTACTACGCGCGGGCGAGCGCGCTGCCGCACCTGGCCCAGATCGAGCGGCCCACGGTGATCCTGCACGCGGAAGACGATCCGTTTATCGATCCGGCGGACTTTGGACGGGCCCGCTACGGTCCCGGCGTCCACCTGCACCTAGAGCGCTACGGCGGACACCTGGGCTATGTCGGGGAAGGGCTGCCGTACCTGCGCTGGCTTGACTACGGGATGGGTCACTACCTGGATGAGCTGCTGTCGGTTGTGGCGTAGCAGCGAAGCGGGCAGGGCAGGGCGGGGCTGCGGACGACTGGCTAGGTGGCGGACTCACCACGCGGATGGACGATGAGGACCGGACAGGGCGCGGTTCGCAGCACCTTTTCGGCCACCGAGCCCAGCAACAGGTGACGAACGCCAGGACGGCTGCGGCTGCCCATGACGATCAGGTCGGCGTGCATCTCTTGGGCTTGGTCGACGATGGACTCGGCGGGGCGGCCATCGACCATGCGGTACTCGATGCTGACGCCGAAGATGTACTTGCGCTGGCAGATGGACTCTAGCTCGGTGCGGATGTGGTCGGACACCTCGGCGGCCTTGGCGATCATGGCTGCCGCTGCGCCGCGCATGCCGGGACTGACGAGATAAGGCACTTCGTAGTCGGGCTGGACCGCGCTGTGGAAGATGCGAATGCTGGCGCCCAGGGGTCTGGCCAGCTCGAGCGCGTAGTCGAGCACTTGTTCCGAAAAGGCGGACAGGTCGGTCGGGACTAAGATGCGATGAACAGCAGCGGGGCTGCCTGTTGCGGAAGTGGTCTCACTCATGGTCGCTCCGTATCACAGATGCTGGCGGTGTCCTAGGAACCGGTTAGCGCCTGTAGGGAATGTTCGGTCTTTTTGGGCTGGGCGTCACGCGCTCTGCGGCGAAGCAGTAAAAGGCCGAGCGTCACCACCGCGCCCAGAAGCAGCCCGCACACAGAGCCTAGCAGGACCAGCACAGACGAGCCCGCAGCGGGCTTTGGCACGGGCAGCACCGGGCTCTGCGCGTGGGTCATCAGCACCGTGACATCGGCGGCATCCAGGCCGACCACGGCGCGCGCCACCAGCTCGGCGATGTCGGTCGCCTTCACCGACGTTTCCCCCCGCAGGCGCAGCAGGACCGAGGCGGTCGGACGAAGCTGGGCGGTGGGCAGCAGCGGATCGGCTTCGGCAAACGCCAGGTGAACGCGGGCCGAGCGGACCTGCGGCAGGCTCATCAGGGTGTCGGCCAGGGTCAGCTCTCGCTCGCGAAGCTGCGCGGCTTTGACTTCACCGGGCAGAAGGGCCAGCTTGCCGCTGTCGCGCACGGGGGCGACGGTGGGCAGTCCCAGCTCGCGCAGGACCGACAGGGCGTGGTCCTCTTCTCGCTTGGGCACCACCAAGGTGTAGACAGCTCCGCGTGAGCTGCGACCGCTCGGCTTTTTGTCGGCGGCGAGTCCAGCCTGGCGCAGAGACAGCAGCGACTCGTTGACGGTGTGCTCGTCTAGCTCGTGATACAGCTCGGCGTCGCAAGCGGTCAGCAAGGTGAGCCCGGCGCCCAGCAGCCCACAGCCGATTTGCATGCGCGCTCGCCTGGTTAGACCACGGTGAAGACGGCGACAGAGCACGTCATCATGCTAATCCGACCGGTGCAGAGCTGTCACGCGGGATTGGGCGGGCCTTTGCAGCTACGGTCCCAGGTCGATGAGCGCGTAGGCTTCCTCTGCGGCATCAATGCGCGCGGCGTACTCAACAAAGGCGGGATAGCGGTCGGGCAGCACGCGCTGACGCAGCAGGTTGTTTTCGACCGACAGGATCAGGCGACCGCCTTCGACGCGAACCGATCGACTGTAGCGACCAAAGCCTTGCAGCTCGGCGGGATCGGCCAGCTGGGCAACCTGGGCCCCGGCGGGCAGTGTGACCTCGGCGGTGAGCGTGCTCGGGGTGATGTAGCTTACGACGAGCGGGAGCTTGCGCTCTGGCGCGGTGACGTAGCGACGGCTCAGAAGCAGCGGATACGGCACCGGCAGCACGAGCTGACGATGACCATCTTTGCCGCTGCGCAGGCGGGCCAGGTGCGGCGCGGTGAAGCGATAGGTGATGGTGAGCGGCGCTTCGTTGTCGTCGAGCGGTCCGTACTTTAGCTCGCTGAGGCTGGCACCGGGGAAGAAGTAGCCAAGGGCGCGCTGCTCGAGCGACTGACGGAGCTTGTCTTCAGCGATGTGCTCGACCTGATCGCGCCACTCGCTGGCGGGCAGTCCGGTGAGCGTCTCTGTCACCGTCACTTGGCCGCCTCCTTGCGCGTTGAGCTGGACGGACATCGCGATGCGTCGCTGATCGGTCAGCATGGGCCGTGTCAGTCCCAGCGGACTGAGTCGCTGCGGCATGCCTCCAGCGGGTGGCAGTGCGATCTGAACCTGCTCGACCGGGCGGGCGGGCGCTTCGTTTTTGGGCTTTGCGCTGGACTCGGCGACGCGCAGGGCCTTGGCACCACGCAACAGCGGCCTGACCAGTCCCGTCGGGGTGTGTCGATAAAACGGATCGATCCACAGCAGCGGCACGCCTTGTTCGTCGGGTGCAACGGCAATTAGCAGCTCGGAAAAGGCCAGGACATCGGGCAGCGGACCTTCTAGCTTCGGGTTGTTTTCAGGACGCGCGAGCCACGTCTCTGCCGGAATCCCCGCCGCCTTGAGCAGGGCCAGCAAAAGCACATCGCGACGACCTTCTTTGCGGGCGAGGATCGAGCTGGCGGACTCATCGAAGCTGCCGCCGCTGTGGATGTTCTTGCGCACCCAGGCATCGAGCTTCTGCGCCCGTGCAAAGAGGCTGGACGCTGTCTCGGGCGAGCCGTCCGCCGGTCCGGCGACCTTGTGGGCCAGCTCTTCCAGCTCGGTGGTCATGCGCAGGGATCGATAGCGTCGCTCGCGGATCTGGTTGACGTAGCCTTCGAGCGATATGCCCGACCCAATGCGCACCGAGGGCGACCAGTCGTCGATCTGGCCTTGATCAATCGGCTGCTCGGGCTGCATGCGCCTGACCTGCATCCGTCGCCAGAAGTGATGAACCAGGTCGCCTTCGCTGCTCTGCATCGCGACGGGAAGCTGCCGCTTGCCATCGGGACCGACCGGACCGCGCAGGTCGATTTGCAGCGGCATGTCCTTGGGCGTGATGAGCAAGTATTCGCTGCGGTCTAGCGGTGCGTCCGCCGAGGCAAAGTAGAAGCGATCCCCGAAGAATCCTTTGTTGGCAATCGCGGTCGGATCGTCACGGTCGATGTATTCGTATTCGACGTAGTCTCCGATTTCCAGCGACGGTGCAGAGATGCTTTCCTTTTCGGGAATCTCTTCGGGCTCACGCGTGGTTCCGTCGGCCTTGATGGTGCGCAGCGTCAGCACTTCCGCGCCGTCGGGAATGTGAATCTCGCCGAAGCGCTCGATGCCTTCTTTGGTCAGCACCCGGATGACGTTGTGGGTCAGCGACAGCCGAGCGCCCGACGGAAACACCCGCATCACGGTGCGGTCTAGGAGCAGCACTGCCGACTCGCCGCTGTAGACGCCGTGACGGGATTCGAAGTCTTTGACCAGCTGCTTGCCGTCGATGCGATACGGTTCCATCACGTCGCGCTGACCGAGCGCATGCAGCGCCTTGGCCAGCTCGGGTGACTCGGGCACCTGCGCAAGACCTTGCTTGATCGTTGCCAGGGCCGTCTCGGGCTGGCCTCGCTCGACGTAGAGGTTGGCCAGATCGACGTACAAGTTGACGCTGCGCGGCGCGAGATCCTTGAGCTTGAGCAGTGTGCTCGTCGCTGCCGCTAGATCTCTGCGTCCGATCAGCACCCGCGATAGGCTGCGCAGCCACGGCTGACTATCGGGCTCTAGCTCGCGCAGGCGCTCAAACTCACGCTGGGCTTCTTCCAGCTTGCCAGCGTCGAGCAGTGCATCGGCATAGCGCTCGGAGTAGGGATTGCAGCGCGACACCTTCGCCGCCGTGACGAGCGCGCCTTGGTCATCTTGCTGCTCTTTGCGAAAGTCGTGCAGGGTTTCCAGCACCGGACACGCCGTCGGTCCCAGCTTCAAGGCATGCTGTAGCGCGGCATCGGCTTCGACGACAAAGCTGCGGGTCTTGAAGATGCGATGACGAAGCAGCTCGGTCTGCCAGGTGGACTCGACCTGCGCGGGCTGCTCGGCGAGCACGTCTTGCGCTTGCGTCGGTTTTTCGTCTTGCAGAAGCAGCTTGCCGAGCAGCAGACGCGCCGACACAAGCTTGGGACTGTGCGACAGCGCGAGCTTGAGCTGGGTGCGCGCACGGTCTCGGGCCAGTCGATCGGGACGGCTTCGGTCGTCGAGCAGCAGCCCGGCATACAGCGCCCGCAGCGCCGCAAAGCGTGGGGTCTGCTCGACATGCTCGGACGCAATCGCAATGCCTTCATCGGGTCGCCCCGACAGGTACGATCGCTGCATCTGGAGAAGCGCTCGCAGCGCACCTTGCCAGCGATTTTGCGCGACGGGAAGCGGGGACAGTGCGCGCTCGGACACCGAGACGGTTCCACCCGCAGCGGGCAGCGGAGCGCTTTGGGGATGTCCGTCGAAGAACTGGACGCCGGGCAGTGACACTTGCAGGTGATTGCTGCCGATGACGCCCAGCTTGACCGACAGCGTGTGCGCGCCTTTGGGGAGCGTGACCGACAGGTGCCTGCGTCCGACGGGCTCGGGGTCCAAAAACAGCTGCTTGCCGTCGATGTAGAGCGCCCACGGCGTTCCAGCCGTCTCGACCGTCAGTGGCAGCGGCTCTGGACCCGACGACTGTACGAAGGTGTGGGCATAGAACACGCCGGGCTGTCCGGGCAGACCTTGTAGCGATACGCCGCAGCCTGATCCGTCGAGCTTGCGATAGCTCGGTCGCGCCGGATCGGTCGCTGGACTGTCGCCAGGAAAGTCGGTGAGCAGGTCGAGCATCGGCAAGTGACCGTGCGGACCGCTTAGGTAGAACATCGACGGGCAGCCACGCTCGACATCGACGCGATTGGCGCGGGCTTCGTCGCCAGCCAGTCGCAGCACCTGTCCCAGCAGCGCCGCCAGAAGCTGCTGACTTTCCGCCGGCAGTCGTCCACGCGCCTGCCAGATGGCGTAGAGCCGCTCACGCAGGGCTTCATCGTCCGCCGCGCCGGTGCCGAGCGCGCCATGAATGAGCAGCCGATGCATCGCCAGCTCTGCCACCGCCGGAGCCCACGCATCTTCGGTTCGCTGCGCCTTCACATGCTGTTCCAAAAACGCGACAAACAGCTCGTGCGCTTTGCGAGACTGACCGTTTTGCTGCGCCGCCAGCGCCGCGCCCAGGTACGTCAGGCTGTCTTTTTCACCGAGCGCCAGCGCCTTTTGCAGGTGCGTCTCGGCTTCTTCGCTGTCTCCCGAGACGAGCAGCAGCAGGCCCAGCTCGCGCAGGAGCGACGCCGGAGGCTGCTTGACCTGGCTGGCCTTGGTGCGCAGCGCGACCACTTGATCGCCGAGCGGCGGATCACTGCGATAACGGTCGCTGACCGCAACCTGAGACGATGGACCACAGCCGACGATCAGCGCCAGCGTCAGGGAAGACAGGATCTTGTTACTCACGGCCCACCACAAGCTCTTGAGAGAGCGCGCTATCGACTTCGGAAAGGAAGGTACGGAACGCCGGGTAGTCGCTGGCACTGATGCGATGACGATCGATGCGCAGCTCGGACTTGGCTTTGACAGCGATGCCGGTCTTGCCGGGCTGCTGCTCGATGGTGAGCGTAAAGCGACCAAACGGAGACTCGACGGTCTTGGGCTCGGGCAGCCGGTGAACCGCAAACCGCGCCGGAAGCTGAACGGTCACTTCATCTTGGTTTTGCCAGGCATAGCCGAGCACCAGATCGTAGTGACGACTCGACAGCCGAGCGTAGCTGCGCAGCAGATCCGGCTCTCGACCGAGCGGTCGCATCGTCAGTGATCCTTGCGTACCACTTGGCGGTCGCGCCCACTTGGGCACTTGCAGCTCACCGCGCAGCGTCACCGGCTGCTCTAGCTCGAGCACGCCGGGCAGCTCCACCGACAGCGCCTGCGCACCGGGGAAGTAGTCGTTCCAGGTCTTTTCGTAGCGCTCTTTTTGCGACGACGGATTTTGGAAGTGATCGCGCATGCGGTGCGCTCCTTGACCGCTCACCGAGAGCTGCTCGCTTACCTTGGCGCGACCGGCTTCATCGAGCTGCACCGACAGAACCCGCCGCGTCACGCTCTGATGCGACGGCAGAACCGGCGTGGTCGCCATATGACCTTTGCCATTCCACGGCGCGCGCGAGTCGGACACCACCAGCACCAAGATGTCCTGATCCATCATCGGCAGCTCCATCGAGCCCGAAAACTCAGCGGTGCCATCGAGATACAGGTTGTACTTGGGCACAAAGACGATCGCGTGGTTGAACACCGACAGCGACGCGGGCTCTGCATCGATGCTGCCCAGCTTGGTCGTTCGCGCCAGCGCCATCGAGCTATCGATCCCGACCTCTTTGAGCATGACGTGGAGCAGCGCCGCTTTGTCTTTGCAGTCGCCAAACTTGCGTTCCCAGACCTGCGCGACCTTGTAGGGCTGGTAGCCGTGGATGCCAAACTCCAGACCGACGTAGCGCGTGCGCCGGACCACTTCGTTGTAGAGCGCGCGAATCCGTCCCAGCTCATCCGACGGCGGAATATGAGCGACGACCGCTTGCGCTGCGCGACTGATGTCCGCCGACGGAGCCAGCGACTCGGCAATCAGACCGCGATACCAGACGGCGACATCTTCCCAGGTCTTGTACGTCGAGACATGGATATAGGCCGACAGCTCTGCGTAGCCTGGTCGTCCCGCGTCGTCGTGAATCATCGGCAGGTTGCGTGCCACAAAGCGCGTGATGTGATCCTTGCCGCGCGTCTCGTCGGTGCGTTCCAGCGTCGCATCGCGCGGAATCCGAGGCTGATTGAAGTACAGCGGCCTGCGTCGCAGATCTTCTTCCGGCAGCGTCAGCACATAGCGCGCTTCCAGCACCGGAATGCCTTCTTGCAGATACTGCACGTCGCCAAAGTAGTCGGAAAACAGGTTGCGTCGTCCGACGTCGGATCGCACGTATTCGACGACGAGCACATCGCCGGGACGCAGGCTGTCAAAGCGAATCGTCAGCGCGTGCAGGTCGTAATAGAGTCCATACCAAGGCTCTGATGCGTCGCTTTCGCTCTGTGAGACGCTCTCGACCACTTCGCCGCTTGGACGAATCACCTTCGCGGTCTTGACCTGCACCGACTGCGTATCGGGTGTGTAGCTGACGCCGACCTCGTCGTATTCGCGGCCTCCGTTTTCGTCCAAGATCTCGACGACGCGCTGGTTGTATTCCTCGGACAGACCGTTGGTGTGAATCCGCACCACCTTCTGATCGAGCAGCACCCGCGCCGTATCGCCCGCTTTCACCGGAGGCCGTGGCTTCTTGAGCAGCGTCTCGACATCGACTTGGAACTGACGCTGAAGGTCTTGCGCCGATCGCGTCGCCGGATCGAGCACTTGCACGTACTCGCGCAGCGTCGGATTTTGCGGTTTCAGCTCCAGCGCTCGCCGGTACGAGGCCACCGCCAGCTCGATGCGTCCCAGTCGCTGAAGCAGCCGTCCGCGTCGCTCATACCACTCGGCGTCACCGACGAGCTGAACCATCGCTCCGCTTACCAGCACCAGCGCTTCTTCATATCGTCCCGCGCCTTCCAAGATGTCCAGCCGCTCGCGCAGCGGATGATGCGCATCGGGCTTCACCTTCTGAAGTCGCTCGATGAGCTGAAGCGCTTCGTCCATCTTTCCCGCCGCACGTCGACGCGAGATCAGATAGCGCAGCGCTTCATCGTCGTCGGGCTGTTCTTTGAGGATGACCGCATACGCCGACTCCGCTTCTGCCTGTCGTCCCAGCCGCGCCAGCACATCGGCGTAGGCTTGCAGCATCTGCATCGACGGGAACGTATCTTTGAGCGACGCAATTCGCTTGTAACCCGAGCTGGGCATGCCGCGACTTTGGGCAATCCGCGCCAGCCCAAGCTGCGCTGTATACAGGCTGGGAACCAGTCGCTCGGCTTCGGCAAAGGCCTGCTCGGCCAAAAGCAGCCGCGAGCCTTGTTCCAGCATCGTTCCGTGCTCCACCAGCAAGAGCGCGCGCTCGACCGGCTCGTCACTGCCCGGCAGCGCCAGACCCGCTTCAATCGCCATTCGCTGCTGGTTGTCGTCCTCGGTTGCGTCCGCCAGCAGGCGATAACCACGACGGCTTGGCTGAAGCGAGATCGCTTCCTTGAGCACCGACTCGGCTTCCCGCTGCTCGGGATCGACCGGCTGAACGTGGTGCAAAAACAGACCGAGATCCGAAAGCGCTGCGCTCCGCACCGCTTTGTTTGCCGTCGGACCACTTGGCACCCGCGCGCGCAAGGCCACAAGCAGGCTCTGCGGCTTCGGTCCTTGCATCGGCACAGCAGCGGGAATCGGCCAGCTTTCTTGCGGTGGCGTCGCACGCTGCACAAGTCCTGTCAGCGCTCGTCCATCCGGCGAGGTCAGCCGCAGCACAAACGCCCAGCGCCCGCTCTGCGACGATACCTTCACCAAGATCCGATTCCAGCCCGGCTGAAGCTGCGCAAGGCCCGCTTCCTGATCGATGTGCAGCTTGCGATAGACATCGCTGTCAATCACCGCCGCGCCTTGGTTGACAAACACCTTGACCGCGCCGGTTGCGCCGACTCGCACCGCCACCGCTTGCTTGCTCGGGCTCTTTACGAAGGTCTGCGCGTACGCTGTGCCTTCGGTTTCCGGGCGCAGCCAGGCATCGAGCGGAATCGCGCCATCGCTGGCCACCTGCGCTTCGGGAATCACGCGCCACGACACCGGAAGTGCCGGGCTTTTGCCGGGATAGCGCAGCGAGCCACTCGGCGCGGTCCCTTCCTGCTCGGGCGGATACGCGACCTTGTGGCCTTTGCGACCGTCGTTGTCAAACGGTCCCACCACCGCAAACGAGGTCAACAGCCCAAGCTGCTGTCGCACATCTTGAATGCCCGCATCATCACCGACGTGACGACGCAGGATTTGGTCGTGCCACAGCGCTTCGGCGCGCACCAGCTCCGACAGCGCGGGCTGCGGCTTGGTCATCTGCGACAGCACGGTGCGCAGGCGGGCTCGGTCGGTGACTTCGTCCCAGCGCGTCGACAGACCCAGCACCGGAATCACCGCTGCTGCCGATCCTGGACGCGCAAGCTCGGCGGCAAAGCGCTTCTGCCGCTCGGTGACATCTTGGTCAAACGGGCTCTGGGCCTGGGCCGCTGCCAGAGAGAGGAGCTGGACTACGACGGCAATGAGGCCAAAAAATCGCATAGACACTCGCTCGTTGGGTCTATTGAGGACGCAAGGACCCAGGAAAGGTACCGGGCAGGCCTGACTTGGGTCGCACATCATCGTGTGAGCGCCGCAGCAGCATCACCGCCACAGCCAGAAGCGCACCGACCAGGGCAGCAAGCAGCACCGTCACGGCAAAGGCACGCCAGCTTACCAGCACGGAACCGGGTGGAAAGTCTCCACCCAGGGAAGATCGAGAAGACCGCGCTCCACCCGACTCGGTGCTGGGGACGGTCTCGTAAGGTGTTCCATCGGACGGCGTGCTGATGGTCTCTGCCGGAGTCGGTTCCCCCGGCGGAGACAGCGCTTTTTCCAGCTCGCCAATCAGGACCGCAATCGTCGCCGGTCGCTCGGACGGATCGGACGACAGCGCGCGGTTCATCACATCCACCAGCGCTTGGTTCGAGTCGCGAATGATCGACCAGTTGTCGCCCAGCTCCAGCAGGCTGCGCATCACCCGCGTCAGTCCAAACACATCGGTCCGAATGTCCGGCGGACGCGCGACGTGCAGCTCGGGCGCCACCAGATCCATCTGTCCGACGTTGCCAAGCTGAAGCAAAAACGGCTCTCGCGGCAGTCCGACGCCCAGCCCGACATCGCACAGCCGAACGCCATCGGTCTTGAGCAGCACCGAGTCAAGCCGCACATCGCCGTGACAGCGTCCTTGCTCATGCAAAAACGTCAGCGCTTCGGCCAGCTGATCGATGATCTGAAGCACATCGGCGAGCGGCAGCCCTTCTTTTTGCCGAAACGCCGCCATTCGATCGAGCAGCACACCCTGACCGCCTTGGCCAAGCTGCGCCACTTCGACCACCATCACCGTCGCTTGCTCGGGGAGCGCGCGGACATCGACGACCTGCGACAGGAACGGATGCGTCAGGTCTTTAAACGGCTGAAGGTGACGCAGCAGCTTGTCCACCGCGCCGGATGTCTCGACCAGCTCGGGTCGCACCATTTTGAGCAGCAGGTCCGGCTCTGGTACTTCGCCCCGCTCTTCCGCCGCTTGCTGCGCTTCGACCGTACACGCCAAAAAGCCGACCCACAGCGCGGCCTCACCGCTCTTGGTCAGCACGTAGTACTTTTCGCAGATGACGTCGCCGCGACGGAATAGCGGGGCTGCCATGCGTTAGCTCCGTCCGGTGTGGCCGAAGCCACCTGCGCCGCGCGCGGTGTCATCCAGCGCGGACACTTCGACGGGATGTGCCCGAACCACCGGGCAGATCACCAGCTGCGCAATGCGGTCGCCGTGATGAATTTGCACCGGCTGCGCCGACAGGTTGATGAGGATCACCGAGACATCGCCTCGATAGTCGCTGTCGATGGTTCCCGGGCCGTTTAGCACCGTCACGCCTTCTTTGAGCGCCCAGCCCGAGCGTGCCCGCACCTGGCCTTCATAGCCCGACGGAATCGCCAGTCGCAGACCTGTCGGAACCAGCCGTCGCTCCAGCGGAGCCAGCGTCAGCGTCTCGCCTTCACCCAAGCACGCCGACAGATCCATGCCCGCTGCCTCGGCGGTCTGATAGGCCGGCAGCTTGGCGAAAGGCTTCATCTTGACCACCGCAAGCAGCGGCGCGTCGGCACAGTGCGAGGCCGTGCCCACCGAAGAAGTCGGCTCAGTCGGAGCTATCTGGGACGCGCGTGTAGACAAGGGAAACTCCTTTGTATGTTAACCGCAAACCGGCCATTTCTAGCGGATGTCGCAGCCCAAGTGCAGCTTCCCGCGCAAGATTCCCCAGGTCTTGTGTGGCGGATCGGCTGCTCGGGCACGGCTCGTCGCTTACTTGGTGTCGTCCCCGTCTTTGATGAGCAGCGCATCGAGCGGATAAGGCCGGTCGAGGTAGCAGTCATCGGCAATCGTCTTCATCAGCTCATCGTCGTTTTGACCAAAGCGCTGAAGGCTCTCGCTGATTCGCTGCGCCGCTTTGCCACAGAACGCCGCACACAGTCGAAGCTGACGCTCGGCGCTGTCGATCTGTCCGGCGGCTTCGATGTGACCTCGACGACCGCGAGCGTGACGGGCATCGCGCTCGGTCAGTGCCAGCGACGTTCGCGCCACACACGCACACATCGCATACAGATCCATCGCGACATCCGCCACCCGCTTTTGGACGTACTGCATCTCGGGAAGCTGCGGACCGTGCCGACGCACCACGCGATCCACTTCTTTGGCAAAAGACTCCGTCGCGTCTTCGATGAGCACCGCTTCGCGCTTCAGCTGCGGATGATGCCGCGACAGGATCGCGCGTCCATACGCCGCCGTGCGCACCTTTTCGATGAGCGAGTCCACCACCAAGCCGTAGCCACGCAGCGGACGCTTGAGCACATCCGACAGCCGCCCGACCTGCTCTCCCGGTTCGCGCATGCCCGTCAGCGCAATGTAGGCGCGCAGCACTTCATGCGTGCCGGGGAAAACCAGATACGTCTGGCTGTCGCGCAGCAGTCGCTCATACGGATAGGCATCGAGCAGTCCCATCGATCCCGCCAGCCGCATCGACGCCACCGAGGCTGCATGCAGCGTCTCCGCCGCCATCACCTTGCAAAACGCTGCCTCCAGCGACGTATCAAGCTCCAGATCCGGGCGCTTGTGGGACAGGTCGTAGAGCCCCGTGGTGAGATACAGCACCGACTCACTTGCGTAGAGATCCACCGCCGTGCGCGCCACTTGATCTTTGACCATCCCGAGCGTGCCAATGACGCGCCCGAACTGTCGCCGACTGGTGGCTTGCTGGACTTGCAGGCGCAGCAGCTCACAGGTCGTTCCGATACACGCTGACGCGGCGAGCAGTCGTCCTTGCTGGCGTGTCTCCATCGCGACCTTGAAGCCGCCGCCGATGCTGCCGAGCACTCGATCGACCGGCACAAAGACATCTTCCAAGTACACCGCTGGCGTCGAGCTGCCACGATGTCCAAGCTTGGGCTCGCGTCCGCCGATCACCACACCCGCATCCGTCTTGCGATCGACGATGAAGCCGGTGATGCGGTCGATGTCCGCGCCGTCGCGATGCACCGTGGTCTGCGCAAAGACGATCAGCACGTCGGCTAGCTCGCCGTTGTGGACCCAGACTTTGGTGCCGCGTAGCCGATAGCCGCCTTCACACGGCGTCGCGCGGGTGCGAATGGCGGCAGCGTCACTGCCCGCCAGCGGCTCGGTCATGGCAAACGCGCCCAGGCTCTCTCCGCTGCACAGCCGAGGCAGATAGCGCTGCTTCTGCGCCGTCGTACCAAAGCGGTCGATCGCTTGCAGCGCAAAGCCCAGGTGAACCGCCAGCAGCATCGCCACCGAGCTATCAAACGACCCGAGCAAGTCGAGCACTCGACAGGTGGCCGACACCGACAGCCCCGCGCCACCGAGCGCCGGGTCAATCATCAGCCCGAACAGCCCCAGCTTGCGCAGTCCCGCGACTACGTCTGGCGGAATCTCGGCTTCTTGGTCAATCCGACGCGGATCGATGTGCTGCTTGGCAAAGGCCCGCAGCTCGTCGAGCAGCTTGTGGAGGCGTCGCTGCTCACTGTGACCGGGCTGGGGATAGGGAAAGACAAGCTCTTCGCGCAAGTCGCCCAGAAACAGGCTCTTGCCAAAGCTTAGCGACCTTTTCTGACTCACCTTGGGAAGATACCGCGCAGTCCGCCGCGCCGGAAAGCGGGTTTCTTGGCATCTTTCCGGGCCGAAGCTATGCTCCCCGCACTGACCTGCATTCGACGGAGGTGTCTGATGGTTCGCTCTCGCCTTGGCCTGCTTGCTGCTTGTGGTCTCTTTGCGGGGACGCAAGCCCTTGTCTCGTGTGATCCACCAGTGCCCGCCGAGGGTGCTGCTGACATGGCGACATACACCCCGAGGCACCTGAGCACGACGCTGACTTGGTGGGGCGACAACCGCAAGCGGCTCGATGCCTTCATGGACACCTACGGCAAGGGCAGCTCCAGCTACGACGCGAGCAAAAAGCCCATCGCGCTGTTCGACTGGGACAACACCATCATCAAAAATGACGTCGGCGACATCGTGCTGTTCTGGATGCTGAGGATGAACAAGATCTTCCAGCCTCCCGATAAGAACTGGCGACGCACGAGCTTCATCCTAAACCCCGATGCGCTGACCTTGCTCAAAGCGTGCGACAGCTTGGCCAACGCGGGCGAAGTGCTGCCGACGGGCAAGCCCGAAGGCGTCGCGTGTGCCGATGCAATCCTGTCGGTCTACCTCGACAACAAGGGCAAGACGGGGCTGGCTGCCTTTTCGGGCTACAACTACCGACGGATGGAGCCGACCTACGCCTGGGCCGTCCAGCTGCAAGCGGGCTACACCCCGGCTGAGATTGGCCTTCTGTCACGCGACGCCATTGTCGAAGCGCTCGCCGCCAAAGAGGGAGCGACCCAGACCGTCGGCAGCCGCCAAGTGAACGCTTACCTGCGCGTCTACGACCAGATGAAAGACCTCATCGAGTCGATGACCCAGAACGGCTTCGACGTGTGGGTCGTCACCGCCACCAGCGAGCCGGTCGTGCGCGCCTTTGCGTCCAGCGTGTCGCTGCCGTCGGATCGCGTCATCGGTGTGCGGATGGTGCTCGATGCGAGCGGCAAGCAGACCTACAACCTGCAAGGCTGCGGCGATGTTCCCGACGGAAAAAACGACGGCGGCGCCAACTTTGAAGGCAACGAGATCATGACCTACATCGACGGCAAGCGCTGTTGGGTAAACAAGGTCATCTACGGTGACGCCAGCGCTCAGGCTGTAAACCAGCGTCCCGAAGACAAGCGCCACCTGTTCGCCGCTGGAGACTCCAACACCGACGTGGTGTTCGTGCGCGATGCCACCCAGCTCAAGCTCATCGTAAACCGCAACAAAGCGGAGCTGATGTGCAACGCCTACGGCAACTACATGAACCGCTACTTGGTAAACCCGATGTTCATCGACCCGCGTCCGCAGCAGACCGCGCTGTATCCGTGCTCGAGCACCGCGTGCCTAAGCCCCACGGGTGTCGCTGGACCGTGCCTCGACGAAGCCCAGAGCGCCATTCCCGACCAAAAAGACGCCGTCTACCCCACGATGTAGCGCCAGCCAGACCGTGACAAGACCCGGACGTTTCCTTCGAAGCGGCTCGGGGCTTGTGACAGTCCGGAAACAGGCCGTGGCTGAGCATTGCGCGCGGCAGGGCGGGTCGGCTAGAGTCCGCGCCGTCATGACAGCCGATCGCCAATACCAGTCCGTTAGCTATCGTCCCAGTGAGCTTGAACATCGCTACGGTCCGTCGGTGCACATCTTGCGTGACCCGCTGGCGCTGTCGCTTTTGGCCAAGCTCTGCCACCGCGATGTTGTGCAGCCCGAGGTGAGCCGTCTCATCGTCGAGCTGTATCGCATGCTGGTTCACGAAGTGGTCGCTGCGGAGTTTCCTCGGCAGCGCTCGAGCATCCCGACCCGGATGATCCAGTACGTGCCACAGGGCATCTACGACGGAGAAGTCATTGCCGAGCACACCCAAGCGGTGGTGGTGGCGCTGGCGCGAGCGGGCCTTCTTCCCTCGCAGGTCAGCTACGACTTTCTGAACCAGGTGCTGTCGCCGCAGGGCGTTCGGCAGGATCACCTGGCGCTGGGACGGACGCTCGACAAAGAAGGGCATGTGACGGGCGCGGGACTGTACGCGAGCAAGATCGGGGGTCCGGTCGAAGGCGCGATGATGCTGATTCCTGACCCGATGGGCGCGACGGGATCGACCGTGAGCCGCGTGCTGCATCACTATCGCCAAGAAGTGGTCGGTACGCCGGCCAAGGTGCTGGCGGTTCACCTGATCGTGACGCCGGAATACCTACGGCATGTCACCCAAAACCACCCAGAGGTGCAGGTGTACGCGCTGCGGCTCGATCGCGGGCTGTCCGACGCTGATGTGCTCGATACGGTGCCCGGTACGCACTGGGATCGCGAGCGCGGCCTGACCGACCACCAGTACATCGTGCCCGGCGGTGGCGGCCTGGGTGAAGTCCTCAATAACTCGTTTGTGTAAGGAGCGCGCTGTGTCTGAAGTGGAAACCTTTGTCGAGCCGAAGCTGACCCCGCTCTTTACCGAGCAGCAGATTGCCCTGCGCATTCGCGAGCTGGGCCAGCAGATCGCCGCCGAATATGGCAAGCGGCCTCTGACGCTGGTGACGGTGCTCAAGGGCAGCTTCATCTTTGCGTCGGACTTGGTGCGGGCGATCTATAACGCGCAGATCTCGCAAGGGCTGCCGGGATCGACGGTGACCTGTGAGTTTTTGGGCCTGTCGAGCTACGGCGATGAGACGATGACGTCGGGCGTGGTGCGGATCACGTCGGATCTGAGCAGCCCGGTCGAAGGCTCGGACATCCTGATCGTGGAAGACATCGTCGATACCGGCCTGACGATGAGCTACCTGCTCGAAAACCTGAAGACGCGGCACCCAGCCTCGATTCGGATCTGTTCGCTGCTTCACAAGCCGAGCCGCACCAAGAAGCAGGTGCCGATTGACTACATCGGCTTTACGATCGACGACCTGTTCGTAGTTGGGTACGGACTGGACTACAAGCAGCGCTACCGCAACCTGCCTTGGATTGGCGTTCTGAGTAGTTAAGCAAAAGCGCCGCAAGGGAAGCTGGGTCGATCTGATAAGATGACACTAGGCTTCCCATGTCGAACCAAGCGCTCCCTCGGGATGCAGCGCTCTGCGCAGACTGCGGTCAAGTCCTCGAAGAGGACATGCCACATATCTGCAAAGGCTCACCGAAGAAGCTTGCGCTCGAAAGCACGCTCGGTCCGGGCGATCATCCAACGATTCCGGGCGAAATTTCTGAGTCCGGCGTCATGGATCCGGCGCACGAGCTGCTCGGCAAGATCATCGGCGAGCGCTACGAGATCCAGTGTGTTCTCGGCCAAGGCGGCATGGGCGTTGTCTATCAGGCGCGCCACATCTCGCTGGAAAAGCTGCTGGCGGTGAAGCTGCTGCTCATCGCGCAGAACGAGGAATACCAGCGGCGCTTCCTGCAAGAGGCGCAGCTCGCGTCGCAGATCAACCATCCCAACACGGTGTTTCTGTCGGACTTCGGCGTGCTGCCTGATGGTCGCTCCTACATCGTCATGGAGCTGCTGCGCGGTCCGACGCTGGCTTCGGTGATCGCTGAAGGCGCGATGGACCCGATGCGCGCGTGCAAGATCGCCGCCCAGATCGCCCACGGACTCCAAGCCGTCCACGACCAGGGAATCATTCATAGGGA